>Ga0207433_10000886_pt1 | contig 67004 bp, 56 predicted proteins | sample YelNatPaOPGAMG01_FD_187559 | JGI IMG/M metagenome (GOLD analysis project Ga0207433, IMG submission 187559) | Hot spring thermophilic microbial communities from Obsidian Pool, Yellowstone National Park, USA - OP-RAMG-01 (SPAdes) (version 3) | ecosystem: Environmental > Aquatic > Thermal springs...
AAAAACATCCAGCTGGTTATCTGTTGCTGCTCAAGCCTTCCATCATCCCACGCCACCAGATAATTTGTGCCATCATAGGTTAAACATGGACGTTCCTGAAAGGAATATGCGGATGAAATTGGGAAGATGCCAGGATTAATGGTTCTGCCACCAGGAAAGACTAAGGCACCATAGATATCAGCAACATCATTGCGTGCATCAGACCATACCACAAAAAAGTTTTTACCATCATATGCGCACACTGGTTCATCTTGTGTAAAAGAATTAGGGGATGGGTCGAGCAATAACTCTTCGATCACAGAAGATTGAACAAAAGATACAAATGCTCCAATGAGCATCAATTTCTTAAAATTTATTGATAATTTCATTTCTTCCTCCATTTTTGTTCAGCCAGAGGCTGAAAGGCACGGGACTAAAGTCCCTATTCCACAAGTAATGTGCGATGAACCTGCCCTGGCAAAAGCCGGGGTCGCACCGCTACATTGCTATGGACAGGGACAAGCCCTGTCCCTACATTTTACTACTATTTTTTATTACAACTGTAGTGGTTGAGCTTGCTCAACAATTATTCAACACCACTACGATTTTTTTAAATTGCAGAGTAAACCGCCAGAAGATGTGACGGTCTGCCACTATAACTCTGACATTATCTTTAGGCTCCGATGTCAGACGGAGCAAATTCAAACAAACCTTATAAATCTCGCATAGAAATAGCCAAAGGCATTTTTGTTAAAATCAGCACAAATAAAATGCCGACAATTATTTTCTGATTCATTCGGGTTGTAAGATAAGATAAGATAAGATAAGATAAGATAAGATAAGACATAATCATCCTATATAATAATTTTAATAAAATATTTACAAAAGTCAAGGGTTTGGGTATCATTTTTGCTCCATAAGTTCTCTTCATCTATCATCTCCATCATTAAAAGCAAAAAAGGTATAATGGCTCCACCTTGCCGGGATTTTTGAAATTTAATAACAAGGTAAAAGGCTTACGCCTTTGGGGCCATCATACCTTTTCAGCCCAATTATATACAGAATTTCAAGTTTGTCAATACCTGATTTTTATCGTGTTAGCTCAAAATCAAAATTGGACTTTTTGGGGGGTATAGTCAAAATCAAAATTAGACTTTAGGGCCAAAACCATACACGGGCTTTGGGAATAGAATTTCATCTTTTTAGGCTCTAAAAACACTAATTTTTAATATAATTTATCTGGCAATAAATTACGCCAGAAAGGAGTGTTTATGTCTAAACAAATTCATACCCGGTTCACAGATGAACAGGTAAAATTCCTGTTAGATTTGTATCTCAAAAAAGCCCTGAGTCTGGATCAGGCACTCCAACAATTACAATGTAGCAAAAGTCGATTTTTCCAATTACTAAAAAAATACCGCACAGCCCCAGAAACTTTTACCATCACCTATCCCAAAAGAAATGCACACCACCGCTTAGCATTAGAAATTGATAATATCATCCGTGAAGAATTAGAAGAAACCCGACTTCTAATTCAGGACCCAAATATTCCCGTCTTCAATTACAACTATGCCTATACCCGAGACCAGGTGGTAAAACGAATTAAACAAAATATCTCCGCCCAAACAGTGCGTAACCGTGCCCAAAAATGGGGCTATTATATCCCTAAAGCTAACCAACCCAATAAAATACCCCGTGAAGTCGTCACCGAAGCTGTCGGTATACTCCTCCAGCATGATGCATCGTATCATAAATGGTCACCCTTTGCCGAAGCCACCTGGACCTTAATCACCACCATTGAAGATTATAGCCGGTTACTTTTATATGCGGAGTTGGTGGAAACAGAAACGACCTGGGCACATATTCAAGCAGTTCAAGCGGTAATTTTAAGCTATGGTGTAGGTCTGCTTTATTATGTGGATAGCCATTCTATCTTTCGGTTGGTGCGACACCGACGTAGTATCTGGCAGTATCAACGGGTGGGAACAGATGAAGCTCTAACCCAGTGGCGCAAAGTGGTTGAAAGATGTGGAATGCAGGTAATTTATGCATTATCCCCTGCGGCAAAAGGTAAGGTAGAAAGACCATTTCGCTGGTTGCAAGACCGTTTGGTGCGGCAGTGTGCTCGTGAGCGGGTGGTGAAAATAGAACAATGTCGGCCGATTTTAGCCGAGGAAGTAAAACGTTATAATGAGCATCAGGTGCATAGTACGACCGGTGTAATTCCGCGCATCCGTTATGAACGTGCACTCAAAGAAGGCTGGTGCTGTTTCAAACCCTTTTCTTTACCCCCGCCTTATACTTCAATCAAGGATGTTTTTTGCCTGCACGCATTGCGTAAAGTTAATAGTTATAATCAAATTAACTGGCTGGGAGAAAAAATTACCCTGCCCCATGCTTTAAAACCAGGAACTGAGGTTGAATTACATATCATTCCTAAAAATGAGCAGACCGAAGTTAGGTTCTGGCATAAAGATAAACTATTAAAAGTTATTTACTACAAAAGTTAAGATAAGAGTGGATAATCCAGCAGGATTGAGCAAAAAATTTCCGGGGCATGCTGGATTATCCACCAGATTTATTTCTTCAATAGAGTTCGTAAAACGTTAGAAAAAGATTGATTATTTTATAAAAATTACTATGATTTAAAATTGTTTATTAGTCCAATTTTGATTTTGAGTTTCAATCTAATTTTGATTTTGAGTTAACACAGATGGAAGGGGGTGGGTATTTCACCACCTCTTTTGCCACCCATTATCGCAGGAGAATCAGTTTCTGCACAACAGTCTGGTTATCTGCACTCAGCCTTACAAAATAGACTCCTTGAGCAAGTTCTGATAGGTCTAATATTCTCTGATATGAGCCTGGTTTCTGAACCTCATTGACCAGCACACGAACCAATCTTCCCGTTGCATCATATAAAGAAAGATTCACAGGTGTCTCACAGGAAATAGCATATTTAACAGTAAACACCTTATCACCAGGATTAGGATAGATATCAAGTTTCACAGTCTCCTTATTTTTTTGTTTCTGGTTCTCAACTATACTCTCTGGCCTATATTCATAGATTATGGTTTGATTGTTGCCTGAAATCACAATCTCATTATAACCATTACCATCAATATCATTCGTAATCCGCACACTTGACCCTGTGTAATATGCACCTATGGTCTGCCAGAGATAAAAAGAATCATTGCTCGCGGACTTGATGATATAAACATTCTGACACGCCTCTAAACAAATCTCAGGGATTCCATCTCTGTCCAGGTCACCAGCATCTGAATAACCGCCCCCATACCAGGGATGCCCACCAGTGAAAGTAAAAGATTTGATAATTTGATAAGTGTTATTCCCGGTTGCCTCAAAAATGAAACAATCGATTCGGGCATCAGGCACAACATATCCCTTGACCACAAACTCCAACTTGCCATCACCATCCGCATCAGGGACAGTGAAGCAATCTTTGACATTTAGGGTAGGAACATAATCCTGATATATTTGCTGATAGGTGTTATCGCCTGGACTTTCAAATACCCAGTAGGCAGCCCCAGTTTGACTACTACCCAAATCACCCATCGCAAATTCTATCTTCCCATCTTCATCAAAATCACCAAAGGCGTTCGTAGAGATAGAACTTTGAGGAAGGCCATTGCTAACCGGATTGAAAGTGCAAATCGTATCATATTGATTGTTACCATATGATTCATATACCCAAATCCAATGGGGTTGGCCATTACCATTTTTATAAAAAATCTCAGGGATACCATCTCTATCCACATCATAAGTTTGGATAGGAACCACCGCTGCCTGTCCCACCGTATCCCGCCAGACCTCCTGGGTAGGATAGGAAAAGGAGTCAGGGGATTCAAAAACCATTATGCCATCAGCCAAAGATGGATTCTCGATGTGAAATTTCAAACAGAGATCATGCAAGCCATCACCATCAAAATCACCTGAAGTCCATAGTAAATCTCCCCCAGGCAAAAGGGCAGAATCTTTATCCCAAGTGTTTGGTAAATGTAATTCGTAATAATAAATATAACTCGGGCCACTATAAGGAGTAAAAATAAGTTCCCAACAGCCATCCCGGTCTGTATCACAAATTTGCATGACTGTTGGCGCTAACCCCACTCCTTGTGGAATATACCACTTCTGAACAAACCCCCCAGTTAGGAAACAAAGCACCAAGAATAACTCTGCCATAAGTCCTCCTATAGAGGGGGTTCAGTATTGAACCCCCTCTATTATTCTGTTCTACTCTACCTTTATTACCTTATGACAGGATGTTTCTTTCGTGGCCGTGTTCTCAATCGCTATGAAGTAAACACCAGGTGAGACTGTTCTATTGGATTCATCTTTACCATCCCAGACGAGTTGGTTAAATGGTTGAATGGTTGGGTAGTTGAATTGTTTAATCAGCCGTCCAGCCACATCATAGATTTTTATATTAACCAATGATTGAAATGACTGATTATCTCGCACCTGGTATCTGATATCCAATTTGTCTTTGAACGGATTCGGAAAGATTTTGACTGCACTGCTATTCAGCGGTCTGCCTTTTTGTGCCATTGAACCAGAAGCAAATGCTGTGGTTTCTTCTTCATATTCGTATTGATACACATAGATTGGACCTGCAGTTGCATAACTGCCAGAGATTTTGTTAAAAACAATTTCTATCTTGCCATCCTGATAGAATGCCGGTGGCACCCAGAATTCCAATGTCTCAGGTTTGTAAGCATTATATTTAATCAGTTGCTTCCATCTATTATCAATCTTTATCCATTCACGCCACTGACCTGAAGACTGGTGATAGGCAACAACTTTCATCTTATAACGATAACCAGGCTCAAGCGGGAATTGATAGGTAATTGTCTGGTAACCAACATCAACCGGGACTTGCCAGTTAGAGATGAAACTATCTCGGGCAACAAGATAAGGAGAAGGAATTTCACTCCCATTGTAAGAGGTTATATAAGGTGGTGGCTGGATGTGGGTATACCAGATATATTTATTGCAAAGAATCTGATAGGGCGGTTCATCACCCTCAAGCCAGACGATGTAAGGCATAGCACCCGAAGGAGTGAATCGCGTGGCGGTGTGCGGATAAGAAGAACTTGCGACAGTTTTGCTGATATTATTTAGTGTATCATTAGGAGTTAATTTGTAGTAGATTTCTGGGCCATTGATTGGTGGATAGGGGCTGTCCTTAAATACTGTGAATGTGCCTGAGGCACTGACTGGATAACGGGATGAAGTATTCGGGGTTAGGCTAATGTTGTCCCACGAGAAATCCCTAGGAATTTGTCGCCATCCTTTATAAACCTCTTCTGGTGCACCTGGTGTCTGTTTATGTTCCCAGACCACATAGACCATATCACCATAGGTCTCAACAAAAGGATGGGCAGATTGAAGCCCCCATTGTTGAAACTGTGGTCCCCAGTTTTGCCAGGTCTGTCCTGGTAGCCTTGTTGCATAGCAGATTGTATCTGCCCTTTGCCAGACCGCATGGAGTGAATTATTCAGATTTGCGCAAGCAATAGAAGGATTATAACGAATCGCACCGGCATTTATGCCAACACCACCTTCAATTTCAGAAAACGAACCTGCCATAGGCTGGTCAATTCGGAATGAATATACCCAAACAACGTTCACCGGACCATTTGCCGGATTGTGAAGCGTGGTAATGATATGGACACTATCACCAGTAGTATGTGATGTGATAGCGATTGAAGGTGGGGAATTCAATTTAGGCTGAAAAATTCCCCATGGGTCATAGAGATGATAGATTTCACTCCACTGTGTGTGGTTGATCTTCCTTCTAAACCATAGACCTCCATTTTCATCAGTCCAGCACACAGCAGGTAAGCCATTGGAACTCAGGACAATCGCAGGGAACTTCCCTTGACCAATAACAACAGCATTAGACCAGGAAAGATGATAGGGAGTATGACGATAAAGCACATCTCCGTTATCAGTATAAACAAGGTGCAACTCTGTGCTATTGGGGTTTCTCACAAGATGGCGATTTCCATTATAAGCCAGTGCCATTGGGTCATTTGTTAAAATCCCTGGCTTCTTAATGAGTGCACCATAAATATCCCAATCTCCATTACGTTTATCCTGCCAGACTACCAGATAATTATTATCAGCAAAACCGACTTTGGGGAACTTCTGTGAGTCAGGCGCAACACATATTGGTGCCCCATCCTGTTCCAAGACATCTCCATTAACAGATATCCGAGCACCATAGATGTCATATAAACTATTCCGTCTATCATGCCAGGTGACAAAGAATTCAGAATTTCCCACCGCTAAAGCTGGTCGGTCTTGAACACCCGGAGCAGTAGAAATATCAAACCGTGCTGTTCCAGCGCCGTGAAATTTCCCAATAATATCTCTGAATGATAATGTAGGTTCCCAAAATTCAGCCCATACTACCAGGCGCCTACCATCTATTTCAGCAACAGCTGGATATGATTGAGAAACGGGGCCATCATCAAAAGCAGAGGGCGAAGGCATGTGTCCATTGAGATAAACCTTCCTAAAATAGATATCCTGTTTCCATGAACAGTATACAGTCCAGCCCCAGGGTTCACTATAGATGAATGGAGCAGTAGGGATATCGGAAAGAGAACTGCTCGGGAAGATATATAGTGGTTGAGGGTCAAGAACAACACCTTCGGTCGTGACTCTGGTCCCTTCTAAAGAATATGATGGCCACCAAAATTCCCACACAACCAAATAATGCGTGTTGGAAAAACATACCGCCGGGTTATGTAAATTTGCATAAAGCACCGAAATTAATATCCCGTTAGGGTCAAGAACAACACCATCCTTGGAAACCCGAGCACCATAGATTCTCTCCCCAAAACCGTCTCTCCTGTCTTCCCACACAACAAGGTAATTTGTGCCGTCAAATGCCACTTCAGGGTTAAGTTGAGCCCATGGAGCAGTAGAAATTGGGATCCCTTGAGGGTCAAGAATTTCACCTGCTTGTGTTATTCGTGTGCCATAGATATCATAATCTACACCATTCCTACTATCTTCCCATACTACGAGATAATTAGTTCCATCAAAGGCAATGGCTGGTCGCCTCTGGTTATAAACAACAGCACTTATTGGGAACTCCTGGCCATAAAAAATTGTGCTCCAAAAAGTAATTAAGAGCGCTAAAATTATTTTCATTTCTTCCTCTATTTTTACAGGGCTAAAAGCCCTTCCGGCATTTGGTGTGATGAATCGCACCGCTACATTGCTATGGACAGGGACAAGCCCTGTCCCTACATTTTACTACTATTTTTTATTACAACTGTAGTGGTTGAGCTTGCTCAACAATTATTCAACACCACTACGATTTTTTTAAATTGCAGAGTAAACCGCCAGAAGATGTGACGGTCTGCCACTATAACTCTGACATTATCTTTAGGCTCCGATGTCAGACGGAGCAAATTCAAACAAACCTTATAAATCTCGCATAGAAATAGCCAAAGGCATTTTTGTTAAAATCAGCACAAATAAAATGCCGACAATTATTTTCTGATTCATTCGGGTTGTAAGATAAGATAAGATAAGATAAGATAAGACATAGTCAATCCTATATAATAATTTTAATAAAATATTTTCAAAAGTCAAGGGTTTGGGCACTAAAAGTGCCTCCTACAAGCAAGGGTTATGAAGGGCAATAAAGGGTGATTAGGGGTTATCACGGTTAACGGTAAACGTTTCACGAAATTTCCATTCTTTACCCTTTCTTGTCAAGCGATACTGCGTTTCCTACGAGTCCGCCACGCAGTATGGCGGACGATCCTGCTAATGTTCTTGTAGCGGTCAAGATTGCTTGACTTTAGCCCCGTTTAGCCTTTTTTCTCCTGTTTTATTTTTTGTCAACGAATAAATCAGGCTGACTGAGTTTGGTTTTCTTGAGTTTTCTAATACTGAACACTTCACCCTCCTCAAATTTTGTCAAAACCTCTTTTGCCCGTTCAATAACCGACTTTGGTAATCCTGCAAGCCGGGCAACCTGTATTCCATAGGATTGGTCTGAAGGACCGGGATTGATCTTTCTTAAAAATATGATTTCATCGCCCCATTCTTTTACCAGAAAGTTGTAATTTCTGACCCCACTCAAAAAATCTTCTATCTTTGTGAGTTCGTGAAAATGGGTGGCAAACAAAGCTCTTGGTTTTTTATTATTATGCAGTTCTTCAACCACTGCCCAGGCTAAAGCCAGTCCATCATATGTTGATGTTCCTCTACCAACTTCGTCAAGTATTACAAGACTTTTCTCTGATACATTATTCAAAATGTTGGCAGTTTCCATCATTTCTGCAAGGAATGTGCTGACACCCCTTGAAATATCGTCACTTGCACCAATGCGCGTGAATATTTTATCAACGATACCAATTTTTGCTTCCTTCGCCGGAACAAAACTGCCTATTTGAGCCATAAGCACAATGAGCGCAACCTGACGAAGATATGTTGATTTGCCCGCCATATTTGGTCCGGTTATGATAAGAATCTGGTTACGATTACGATCCAGATCTGTATCATTTGGAATGAATGACCCTTTCTCCATCAATCTCTCAACCACCGGATGTCTTCCTTCAGCAATGATTATTTTATCGCCTTCATTTACTTCAGGCCGTGTATAATTATATAAAACCGCATTCTCGGCAAATGATTGTAAGATGTCAAGCAAAGAGACTGCTTTTGTGCTGTTAAGGATTTTGTTTCCTTCCCGGGCAATTTCTTCACGCAACTTAATAAATATTTCATATTCTAAATTTTTAATCTTCTCTTCAGCACCCAGAATTTTTTCTTCAAATTCCTTTAATTCGGGTGTATAAAATCTTTCCGCATTGACCAGGGTCTGTTTACGAATATAATAATCCGGAATGAGATGGAGATTTGCCTTGCTAACTTCAATGTAGTATCCAAAGATTGTATTATAGGCGACCTTCAATGAACTTATCCCGGTTTTTTCTCTTTCCTGGGTCTGGAATCTATTAAGCCATTCCTTTGAATTAAGGGCAATTTCTCTCAATTCATCAAGTTCTTTTGAATGACCCGGTCTAATTATTCCAGTTTCATCAAGGGTTGCTGGTGGTTCGGATGAAATGGTATTTTCGATTTTTTTCACTACCATATCAAAGTTATCAATCTGGTTATAAATTTTTTTCAATATCGGGCTATCACAATTTAGCAGGATACTTTTGATTTCAGGATAGACCTTCAGGGAATCTTTCAGGACATTCATCTCACGGGGCATTATCCTGCCACACATCAGGCGTGTGGTAATCCTTTCTACATCACGGATATTTTTTAAGAATTCCCTCACCTGTTTTCGCAAAAATTCTCTATCCTTTAATTCAGTTACACCATCAAGTCTTTCATTTATCGTATTGCAGTCAATTAAAGGTTCAAGGATCTGATTGCGGAGCATCCTTTTACCAGCAGGTGTGAGACAGTTATCTATTGCCCAGTATAATGTGTTTGTTTCCTCATTTCTGATATTTATAACAAGTTCTAAATTCTTTCTCGTTGCACTATCAAGATAAACTGCCTTATGTGCATCAAAATAATTCAATTTCGTTATCTGGGGTAATGTTGATTTCTGATTTTCTTTTAGATAATATAAAAGAGCACCAGCAGAAGAGATGGCAAGTTTTTTGCCTTCAATTCCGAAGCCATCAAGTGCGATAACATTGAAGTGTTCTTTTAATTGCTGATAGGCAATTTCATAAATGAAGCGATAACCATCTATCGCTGTGATGGGAATATCTAATTTTAATGCGATGCCTTGAGGCAGGATTACTTCTTTTACTTCCTTCCTCGTCAGGATTTCCAATAATTGTCCGGGTTCAATTTCACCACAGGAAAAATCACCCGTTGTAATATCGCAAAGGGCAATACCAACAATATTTTCATCCGGGACACAACTTGCAACAAATAATGCCTTATTTTCTTCAAGGAGTGAAGGTCTGAATATAGTCCCTGGAGTTATTACTTCAATCACATCACGCTCAACAAGTTTTTTCGCCTTATCAGGGGGTTCCAGCTGTTCACATATTGCTACTTTTAATCCATTTTTTACCAACTTTGCAATATAATTTTCACTTGCCTTTACCGGAATACCTGCAAGTGGAACTTTTGTGCCCTTGCCTATTGTCTTTGAAGTAAGTGTAATACCGAGCAGGAGGCTTGCTTTTTTCGCATCATCATAGTAAAATTCATAGAAATCACCAACCCGAAATAAAAGGAGTGTATCTTTATATTTATTTTTTATCTGTTGATACTGTTCTAAAAGAGGGGTGAGGTGCATAGCAAAAAGGACACCTTAAAAATTAATATTTGTAGCAGAATAAAACAGGATTCCTGAATACAAAAAAAATTCGTAGATGGGTTTTTGTAAACCCTGCTGGTTTGCTATTTTATTTTTCTTGGATTTTGGATTCTGAAATTTGGAATTTAAACGATTAGTATCCTTTAACCACATTCCCTTTTATTCCTAAGGAATCGAGTTTTGTAGCAAGGGATTTTGCCTGTTCCATAGTTTCAAACTCTCCGACCCATACACGATAATACATCTTCTCCATAACTACTGCCTCTACGATACGGGCATCAAATCCCTTGGTCTTCAATTCTTCAATTCTTTTCTCTGCATTTTCTTTGTTTCTGAATGAACCAACCTGAACTGTATAATATTCTTTTTGCGGCATACCTGAAGGAATTAGATTTTTTGCACGGCTTGCCCAGATAGATTTGGGAAATGTATTTATTAATTCCTGGAGTGTTTTGTAGCCGGTTTCTTTATTACCGGTTTCAATAAGGACAACACCGGTCCAGAATAATGCCTCGTCCTTTAATTCTGAATTCGGGTAGTTTTTACTCAGCTGGTTCAATATAATTAGGGCATCTTTGAAATTTTCTTTTCCAATAAAGATCTTGGCGATCTCAAGATGGGCAATATCTGCATATCTTGACTGCGGGTATTTATCAATTATTGTTTGATAATAATAAATTGAAGAATCCGGATTGGCAGTTAATCTTGCGAGATAATAAAAAACTTCAGCAATGCGGGGATTGTTTTCGTCCCTGACCAGTTCCTCAAAAATTGCCCGTGCTTTATCAAATTGAAATGCATTGAATAACCTAATCGCCTCATCAATGTTCTGCGCAAAAATAAATGAAACGATTAAAGCTGAGGCAGATATGATTCTATTGAGCGACAATTTGGACATAGAAAAGTAAATTTTTTTGTTTTATTTCCACACTTTTTGCATACAAAGTGATTCACCGATAATATTTTTTCAATTTCACTAAGTTCTTTTTTAATTGCCTTTGTATCAGTAGATAATTTCATCATATAAAGTCTTGGTAGAACAGCATCTGGATACAATTCACTTATTTTGCGATAGACATCCTTTGCCTGTTCAATTTCATTTTTCTTTTCATATAAATTCGCCAGGGCAAAACCAACCGAGAAATTTTTTGGATTCTGTTTGAAGATCTTCTCATATAACGGTATTATCTGGTCAAATGTTCCGGTTTCATAAGCGACTTTTTCTAAATCGTTTAATGCCAAAAATGCAAAATCCGGTTGCAACTCAAGGAGTTTCAAATAATATTCCTTAGCCCTTTTTAAATCACCATTATTTTTGTAGAACTCAGCAGTATTATATAACACACTCACGGAATCAGGCTTTATTCTCAATGCCTTTTTGAAAAGATTCTGTGCCTCTTTTATCCTTTCTTCTTTATCTTCACCTGATTCTGAAAGGCGTGTATTTGCCAATCCTGTATAATAATAGGCAAGGCGTTGTTCTCCAGTTAGGTCGCTATACTCCTCACATAATGCAATGCAATCCTGATAATTCTGCATATCTTCATAAATTTTCAGAAGGAGTTCACGCGCAATTTTGTCATTTTTATCAATTTTTAAAATCTCTCTTAAAAATGCTATTGCCCTGTTGGGGCGATTTGACTCAAGATAATCCTGCACTAAACTGAAGTATACTTTTTTTTCCTCTTCCCTGCGCAGCGTTGGTCTCACGGTTAAGGATTGGTGAATCTTTATTGCCCTTTCAATATCACCTTTTTTACGATATAGATTACCCAGCCTTATATAACCATTTACCAGTTCCGTATCAATATTTAATGCCTCTTTTAATTTTTTGATAGCAAGGTCATCATTGTTTTCCAGTTCTGCAATCAGAGATTCAAGGTAGGGTATGTTGGCAGAGGTCTTTGTCCTGCGTGGTCTAATATAAAAATATAGTATAAATGATATGAGTGCGATAATGATGATAATAAGGATTGTCATTTTTCCTCCTCAAATGGAAGATTACGGAGTGCGTCCAGTTCTTTTTTGATATTGTTATTCTCTTTTTTCAATTTGTTCATCGTATTTCTTAAGACAATTTCATCGGCAAGGGCAAAGACGAGAACAAAAACCATTCCCGCAACAAAAGAATAAAAACAAACCATAGAAAGGGCAATATTTGTGAATTGTTGCCCAAATATATTAATATCGACCTTCTTATCTGCATTGAGCACAATAAATCCTATCATAAAACCGATCACAAGGACAACAAATAATAATCCAACAAATCGCATCAAACCTCCTTAATTCCCTTATGGTATATAATACTCAAATATTTTAATATGTCAAGCATTCCAGAACCTATTCTTTAATTACCTTCCTTAATGTTTTTGCCAGGGCATCAGCGGAGACTCGGGTGATGAGTTTACCTTTGTATGCAAAAGATATCCTGCCGGTCTCTTCAGAAACTACGATGCAGAATGCATCTGAATGTTCGGCAATTCCCAGGGCAGCACGGTGTCTCAAACCGAATTTACCACCCAGGTCAGGATTTTCGCTCAATGGTAAGACACAGGAAGCAGCAATGATTTTATCGCCCTGAATAATACAGGCCCCATCGTGCAATGGATTATCCGGGAAGAAAAGACTTTGAATCAGAATGGAATTTACTATGGCATCGATGCGCACCCCGGACTCAATTATATCGCTAAGACTATCATTTCTTTGAATGACAATTAGTGCACCATGCCGCTGTTCAGAAAGTTTTTTTATTGCGTTTATTATTTCACTCACAGTTGGAAAAGGTTCAACCTTGAAAAAGAATCGCAGGGGGCGTTGTCTGCCTATGAATGCCAGGGCGTTCCTTATCTCCGGCTGGAAGAGTATGACAAAGGCAACAACCCAGACCGCAAGGATAGAATTCATTATCCAAGCTAAGGCTCTGAGGTTAAACCAGCGTGCGACGAATGATACTACAAAGATGGTTAAGATCCCGAACAAAATTGGTGTTGCCTTGGTTCCTCTTATAAACCTCAGGAACTGATATATTAAAATTGCAACTATTACAATGTCTATGAGATCAAGGGTGCTGAGATTGAGAAATCCGAATAACTTCATTTTGTGATTTTGTCAATCAACAGGGCAACTTTCTTTGCTTCCAGCACATCATGAACACGGATGATCGAAGCGCCATTTTTTATTAACAACGCCTCTACAGCAAGGGTCCCTTCCAGCCTTTCTTCGGGTGGTAAATTGAATGGATTGCCTATGAATGACTTGCGTGAATGGCCAACAAGAATCGGACGTCTGAATATCTTCAGTTCAGCAAGTCTTTCAATTATCTCGTAATTATCTTCTAACCTCTTGCCAAATCCTAATCCCGGGTCAATGATGATTCTATTTACATCGATCCCATTCTGAAGTGCAAAATCAATTCTTTCTTTAAGATAAATTTTTATTTCTGATAAGAGATTTTTATATTGAGGATTTATCTGCATCGTCTTTGGGGTTCCCTGGATATGCATTATGACAACACAAGCCTTATATTGTCCAATTACTCGGGCGAGTTTTTTGCTGGGTCGATGAAACCCAAGACCTGATATATCATTTATTATTCTTACACCCTGGTCCAGGGCATATTTTGCGACCTCTGCTTTGTATGTATCAACCGAAACTGGAATGCGTGAAAATTTGACTGCGATCGGCAAAACAGACTTTAGTCTTTCAATTTCTTCCTTTTCCTCAAGCATTTTTGCTCCAGGTCGGGTTGATTCCGCACCGATGTCAATGAAGTCTGCGCCTTCTCGTTCCATTTCTGCAATTACCTTTTTGATTGTTGAGATCGTTGTATAGCGACTGCCACTGTAAAAAGAATCAGGGCTGATATTGATGATGCCCATTATATAGGTTCGTTCAAATCTTATTTCTTCATTTCCGATCTTTAAAATCGGTTTTTCAACAAACTTGATTATCTCAGATAACTGATTTTTGATTTGCTCCATCCACGGTTGTTCCTGTAATCGGGTTATCATTTTTTCAATTTCCCTTAAATTGGCAAACAAAAGAACATTAAATCTCTTCCTTTTTGAACCAAAATATGCATCTTTTGGTATTGCCACATCTCCACCACAAATCAATGCAATCTGTTTCAGGATGTTAGCCTGGGCAGGTGAAAGTTTTTCAATTTTAATTATCTGATATTCAGATTTTTTTAAAAATATTGGATATGCTTCAGATGCCACCCCGATTTCTTTTAACTCTTTTAGCAATTGGTCATTGCGTAAATTAAATAGCAATTCCATATACAATTATACAGCAAATTACATTATTGTCAATAAAATATTGATAAACTAAAACTTGTTGACTTTTGTCTAAAAATGGATATAATTGATTAAAGGAGCATAATGGAATTTCTTTATGGACAGACTTCTGGTCAAAATCAGTCAAATCCTATATTTAGTCTTTTGCCTTTAATTCTTATATTTGTTGTGTTCTATTTTCTGCTGGTTCTTCCTCAGCAGAAGAGGCAAAAACAGCATCAGCAATTACTCAATTCCCTGAAAAAAGGGGATCGGGTGATAACTTCATCAGGGATATATGGAACTATTGCAAATGTGAAGGATAATATTATTAATCTTGTAATTGCTGATGGTGTAAAGGTTGATATTGATAAAAATCATATTGTTTCCAGGATTGGTTCGGTAGAGGAAGGTAAATAGTATCGGTTCTGGACACCATAAGATGGAATATAATTTTGTCAAACTTAAGTTTAGGTGAATTAAAATGGTTATTGTAAGGTATCCTGATAAAGTTTTAAGGCAGAAGGCAAAACCTGTAGAAAAAATTACAAAAGAGATCTTTGATCTTGCTGAATCTATGGTAAAAACAATGTTTGATAACGATGGTATAGGGTTGGCTGCAAATCAGGTGGGTGTTTTATGGAATCTATTTATTGTGAACCTTAAACCCCTTGATGACCAGCCTGAACCAGTAGTCGTTATCAACCCCAAGATTATCAAACAGGAAGAGACAATAGAGGATGAAGAAGGATGTTTAAGTTTCCCGGGCTTGTTTCTCCATATTCCAAGGTATAAGCGTCTGCTACTTCATTATCAGAATTTGTATAATGAGAAGATTGTAATTGAAGCAGATGGACTTGTGGCGCGGGCAATCCAGCATGAATATGACCATTTGAATGGAACCCTTTTTATTGATTATGTTAATGAAAAAGAGAAAGATAAAGTGAAAGAGTATTTATCAAATTTAAAATCAGTATGAAGATAATATTCTTTGGTTCAACAGATTTTTCTCTACCCATTTTGAAAAAGATATATGAATATTATGGAGTGGCTGGTGTGGTGATTTCAAAGCCAAAACCAAAAGGCAGGGGTTTAACCGTTGATTTACCTGAATTAGGTAAATGGGCAATTGCAAATAATATAAAATTGTTTGACCCGGAAAATCCCAATGAAATTTCATTTATAGAAAACCTTGCTTTAACATCACCCGATATTTTTGTTCTCTCCGCATACGGTCATATCCTAAGCGGAGACCTTCTTAAGATCCCTAAAAAGGGTGGAGTTAACATCCACCCCTCACTCTTACCGAAATACCGTGGTGCTGCACCGATTCAGAGGGCAATTATGGCTGGAGAGAAAAAAACCGGAATAACGATATTCTTTATGGATGAGAAGATCGATCACGGAAAGATAATTATGCAGAAGGAAATTGATATTGATAAAAATGATACATATGGCAGTCTGTCTCATCGTCTTTCTCTGCTCGGTGCAGAAATGGTAATTGATGCATTGAGGTTGATTGAAAATAATGGATACGAGGTCATTGAACAGAATGAATCGGAGATGACCTATGCCCCGAAAATTAAAAAAGAAGAGACAGTTATCAATTGGAATGATAATAGCGAAAAGATTTATAACCTGATTCGGGCATTGAATCCAGCACCAGGCGCACGCACGCAGTTTCGTAATAATGAACTCATTATCCTTGAGGCTGAGATAGGGGATAGAAAGATAGAACCCGGTGTCATCCACATTGAGAATAAAAAACTTTATATCGGCACAAAGGATGGTTCAATGATATTAAAGACATTAAAACCAGAAAATCGCAAGGTAATGACTGCTTTGGATTTTATAAATGGGTATCGGCTCAAAAACGGAGAAAAACTTTAATATGAATGCAAGAGAGGCAGCACTAAACGCACTCTGTGAAGTTGACCAGGGCACAAATTTGAAGGTTGCCCTGGGTCTCATATTTGAAAGGGATGAACTTTCTGATGATGACCGTGCCCTGGCAAATGAGATAGCCTTTGGCACCCTGCGTCATCGTGAAGAGATAGACCAGATAATCAAAGAGACATTTATTGGTGATTTTAATGCTGCTGATTCAATATTGAAAAATATTTTGCGCCTCGCAGTTTATCAATATCTTTTCCTTGATAGAATCCCTGTCTATGCAGTCGTGAATGAAGCGGTAAATTTAGGCAGGAGCGTCAAGGAAAAATCACTGATAAATGCGGTTCTCAGGGGTGTAATTCGTAATAAGAAAGTCCAGTCAATGCGCGAACCCCAGGTCTGGGTTTTGCGAAAGATACTTGAAGCCTATCCAGTTGAGGGTGAGAAGATAATTGAATCATTCAAGAATCGACCCACACCCTATATCAGGATAAATAGATTGAAGGCAAAGCCTGAAATGATTGAAGAGAAGTTAAAGGAGATGGGTATAGAATATCGTCCTGCAAACTGGCTTGAAGATTTTCGTAAGATAAACCGCCTTGGTGTCTTGATCAATAACTCATTATTAAAGCAGGGATTTATCTCTATCCATGATGAGGCACAGGGTATGATATGTAAACTTCTCGACCCCAAACCCGGAGAACGGATTGTAGATGTTTGTTCAGCACCCGGGAGCAAGACGACTTATATCGCTGAATTGATGAATAATCAGGGTATAATCATTGCGAGTGAAGTGAGCAGCGCACGTTTGCAACTTGTTGTGGAAAATGCTGAAAGATTGGGACTCAGTATCATACAATATATCCTCGCTGATGGACGTCGCTATCATATAAAAGATTTTGATAAAGTTCTGGTGGATGCACCCTGCACAAATTCAGGGGTTATCGCCAAAAGACCTGAAGTCAAGGAGAGGGTGAACAAAAAGGTGCTTGCAAGGTTATCCAATCTCCAGTTCAATCTTTTATCAAATGCTGCATCCTTTTTAAGGGTTGGTGGTTCTATAGTATATTCAACCTGCAGTATTTTGCCCCGGGAAAATGAAGAGTTAATAGAAAAGTTTTTAAATGAAAATAAAAATTTTGAATTAGAGCCTGCAAAGGAATTCATTCCAAGCGCAGATTCCTATTTAAAAATTCTCCCTGGTTTCTATAATACAGATGGGGTATTTGCCGCAAGATTGAAAAGGATAAAATAACCTTAATTCTGTATTGACTTTTTTAAAAAAATTTATTATAATTTTATGTGAAGGGAAATTTTGCCACGATCACCTTAACCAATGCCCAGATTGAGAAACTGGAGAAATTGCTGGGTGATTTTTATAGTCAGACCAATGTGATATGGTCGATGTTGATTACAAGCTCAGGGCACCTGCTGGTCCAACGGGGTTTTACAAGGTCTTTTGATGTTTTGACCATTGCTGCCCTTACCTGTAATATATTTAATTCTACAATGGAACTGGCTCATATTATAGGAGAAAAAAATTTTTTTGAATTGTTACAGGAAGGAGGCAGGGCGAGTCTATACTATGTGGCATTTGATGGAGATTATCTGCTTGTTTCATTGTTTGATGATAGAACAATACCCGGCGTGGTCAAGGTTGCTTCAGAAGAATTTACAAAGAATGTGAAGAGTATCTTGAGGATTGTATGATTAAGAAGAATTTTAATTTTGACAACTTTTATGTTTATGAAGGGAATAAGGTTGCATTTATGGCAGCCCAGAAAGTTGTCCAGTTCCCTGGAGAAGTATTCAATCCCCTTTATGTCTATGCTACGGGCAGTTATGGTAAAACCCATTTTTTATGGACCCTTTACACTGAATTAAGTAAAAAAGAAAATATCCTGATTTTTACACCCAGGGAATTTGAAGAATATTTGCAGAAAAATACCCAGTTTGATACCGCGGTATTTGTTGATGATATTAATCGGGTTGGCGAAAAATTCCAGGATCCCATACTTGCAATGATTGATATTTTAATCACGAAAAATAAACAATTATGCTTCAGCGGGAATGCACCACCACGCGAGTTAAAGAATTTGGGCCAGAAGGTTATATCGCGTATTGAAGGTGGCTTGGTCTGTGATCTCCAGGCACCCCGTGAAATGGCACTTGTGGAGTTTATAAAAAAGAAGTCTGAAGAGAGGGGTATCATTGTCCCGGACGAAATCGCCCTTGAACTCACTCAATTATCCGGTGGTTCTTTGAGAACCATAGATGGAATGTTGAATAGATTGGTTGCCTATGCATCACTCGGTAATATCACTTTTGATTTAAATACAATTCGTTTGATATTAAAAGAATTTTATCCACGGGGTATATATAGTCCGGTTGCTTCTCTTGTTGAGGAGTTGAAAAAAAGTGCGGATGAAGCAATCACTGAGATCACCGAGATTAAGGATCCACGCACAGAATACAAAGAAAAAATTTATATCTGGGAAATGAAGGGTTTTGATACATCAGAATTAAAACCCCTGCTTGATGCGGAGATTGATACACTCGCCAGCGCCTATAATGTCTTTATCAAAAAGGTGGAGCGATTGATTGAATTACAAAAGGAATTTGGTGCCCTGGATGTCTCAAAATTCCCGGAAGATGGAATGAAGATTGAGACTATGCTCTTTTCACCTGATAAAATAGAAGAAATTGAGTCATTGCTGAATTCAATAAAAGAAAAATTGAAGAGTGCGGAGAGGAAATTTTTTGAAAACTATTGGATCACCGACTGCAACAGGACCGTGGTTGAACTTTATGAAAAGACAATAATACCTTCTTTAGGTAAAGAATTCAATCCATATATAATTTTTGGCGGTGTGGGGACCGGCAAGACATTCCTCTGTCAGGCGATCTCAGAGGATTTAAGATTTCGTGGTTATAATCCTGTGGTATGGGATTTTGAAAAAGATAAACAGAATCTACCTGAAGCAAAAAATGAAAAAGATGTTTTATTGATTGATAATTTCCATAAAATTTTTCTTGCGGATAATGATTTGCGTAACAGGGTGATTGAGCATATCGTTGAATACATTAGACAGGATAAGGGTGTATTTATTTTTTCTGAACCATTTGGTGACGACATTGTGCTCAGTGAAAATGAAAAAATGATATTCCAGCTCGGTGTAGAAGCAACTTTAAAAGAGCCGGACCCGGAGATAACCGAACTTTATCTTAAATCAAAAATTCTTCCTGAAGAATATGATGTGCTAAAAGCAAAAGGGATACCACAGTTCAAAAATTTCAATGAGATCGAGGCATTTATCCTCGAATCAAGAAAACCCCAAATCCCTCCTGAAGAAAAGCCCGCTGAAGAAGTCATAAGTTTGGGGTTGCCAGGTGAGGAAGTTATCCAGCCGGTAATTGAAGAAAAGGTTATTGAAAAAATTGAAGTCCCTGAGGAGATTACCCAGGTTATTGAGCCCGCAGCAGAACTCCAGCCCCAGTCTGTTGAAACCCCGCTCAAAAAATTAAATGAAGGACGCCTGATCATTCTGGAAATACCTGATGAACTCCTTGAAGAAAATTATGTGCCCCTGACCAGGAGCGAATAAATGGCAATAAAAGGTTCATTAAGCGAAGCCAGCCTGCCTGATGTCATTCAACTTTTGAGTTTTTCCTTGAGGTCGGGTTGTCTTTCTGTCACTGATGGAAAGAATTTTGGCAATATCTTTATCAAAGATGGCAAAATTATCTATGCTACATTATTGAATAGAAAAGACCGCCTGGGTGATATGCTTGTGCGCAAACAGGTGATTGACGAATCCATTTTGAAATCAGCGCTTGAAGAGCAGAAGAGAACAAATAAGAGGATAGGAGAGATTCTTGTTGAAAATGGATATATTACAAAAGAAATCCTTGAGAAAGAACTTGTAAATCAAATAGCAGAAACGATTTTTACAATGCTTACCTGGGAGACAGGATATTTCAATTTTGAGGCTGATTTATTGCCCGGAAGCGAAGATTTTCTTGTGCAGTTATCGCCCCAGGAACTCTTACTTGAGGGTGCAAGGCGTATTGATGAATGGCGTAAACTTGAAAAGAGATTACCTCCATTTGAATCAATCCTCGCAGTTAAAAAAGATTATAGCGAAATTCCACTTACCGAGGAAGAATTGAAGATACTCCAGTTGATTGATGGAAATCGAACGATTGATGATATTTTAAAGTTATCCGAATTTGACTTTTTTGAGACCTGCCGCACAATTTATGCCCTGATTTCAGCCGGTATTGTCGAAAAACCTGAGAAGACAGAGATTGCAAAAAAGGCGATAGGTGATGTGAATGAATACAAAAATCTTGGGTTTGCCTTTTTCAAAACCGGGATGTATGATGAAGCCGAACGGGAATTCAGGAAGGTATTGGAGATAGCACCGGATAATGCAGAGTCATTAATGTATTGTGGTCTCATTGAATTGAAAAGGAATTATCCTGAAAGGGCTGAGGAGTTTTTGAAAAAGGCAGGAGAGGCAGAAAAAAATCCAGCCATACTAAACAATTTAGGTTATTTGTATATTAGATTGGGTAATTTTGAACAGGCAAAGTTCTATCTCAATCAAGCCCTTGAGTTATCACCGGATGACCCGCGCATAAATTGTAACTTAGGTATTGTTCTATTTAACCAGAATGATTTTGAGGGGGCACAGGGCATATTTAAAAAAGTTATTGAGAAAAAACCAGAATTTATCACCCCTTATATTTATCTTTCTTTAATATATATAAAATTAAATGATGCCAAGAAAGCGGTTGATTTTCTCAAGGAATGCATTGACAAGTTTCCCCGCCTTGCCCTGTTTAAAAATAACCTTGCAGTCATCTATGAATCACTCGATTTACCTGAAGAGGCAGAGCGTCTTTATCGTCAGGCAATAAATGATGAACCACAGAATAATAAGGTCTGTAGAAACCTTGCTGATTTCTATTATGAATCCCAGATTCTCGGCGCGGCAAAGGAGTTTTATGAGAAGATACCAGAAGAAGAGAGGGACTGGGAAATATTATTCAAATTAGGAAATATATTGATGAGACTCGGCGATGCTGATGGTGCCTTAAATAACTGGGAAAAGGCAAAAGATTTGAACCCCACCAATACCATAATTACCCAGAACATTGAATTGCTGAAGAAGTCTCGTGGAACATAATTTCCAGAACTTGATAAAATTAATTGAGGAAAAGACAGGTTTTAAATGCCACAGTTATAAAGAGAGACCCCTGACCAGACGTATAAGGGTGAGGATGCGTGCACTTGGATTGAGTGAATTTTCTCAGTATTATGATTATCTCAATAAAAATCCTGAAGAGCTTAAAAAATTGATCGATACCATCACGATAAATCTTTCGTATTTTTTCAGAAACTTTGAGACATTTGAGTATATAAGGACGGATATTTTGCCTGAATTTGCTAAATATGAAAAAGTGATTTTATGGAGTGCGGGGTGTGCCCAGGGTGAAGAGGCGTATTCTCTGGCAATGATCGCCGCTGAAACAGCAATCACGGGAAAGACGATAATTTATGCGACCGATATTGATGATGATGCACTAAATAAGGCTGAACAGGGGATTTATCCAGTAACTGCATTCCAGTATACCCCATCAGAGTATCTGAAAAAATATTTTGTAAAATATAATGGAGATTATAAAATTAAAGATGATACAAAATCAATTGTAAAATTCTTCCATCTCGATCTGTTTGATAATTTTCCGTATGGACCCTGTGATTTGATTATGTGCCGGAATGTCTTGATCTATATGAGCAGGGATGCTCAATCTGAACTTGTCCGCAGGTTTTACGAGACACTCAGACCCGGTGGCTATCTCGTTATCGGTAAGGTTGAATTGCTCCTTGGTATCCCTGAGGCAAAATTTTTTAATATTGTGAATAGGGCAGAGCGCGTGTACCAGAAGATTGCCTTATGATGATACATAAAAAGATATAGAAATTATGGCGACTGAGATCAAGGTTGGTATTGGTGAAATAAAGGTTGTCAGGGGAGAGGTGATACTTTCTGCTTATGGTGTTGGCTCCTGTGTGGTCCTGGCACTGTATGAACCCAAAACCAGGACTGGCGGATTAGCCCACATTCTCTTGCCCCATGGTGCAGATGGCAGTTTCAAACACCCAAAGGGTGCGATTGAGGAATTGCTCAGACATTTTTCTGAGATGGGTATTGAACAAAATCAGATTGTTGCAAAGATAGCAGGTGGCTCAACGATGTTTGGTGAATTATTACAAACTTCCATTGGTGAAAGGAATGTCCTTGAAACAAGGGAGCAACTGCGAAGGCACTCAATACCAATTGTTGGCGAGGATGTGCACGGAAACTGGGGAAGGACGATTTTCTTTAATGTCAGCACGGGTGAGGTTTTGATAAAATCGTATCGTCATGGAGAAAAGAAAATATAGCATATGAAGAAGGTATTGATTGTTGAAGATTCTGTGTTGATGCAAAGGGTGATTGGAGATATTATTCAATCTTCGGGCGAATTTGAGATCTGTGGATATGCAAGGAATGTTGATGAGGCATGGGCAAAGTTTAATAAATCCAGGCCCGATGTCATTACCCTGGATTATGAATTGCCCGGAGAGAATGGCCTTGTATTTCTGCAAAGGGTTATGTCGATTAGACCAACACCGGTCCTAATGCTCTCTGCACATACACACAAGGGTGCAGAAGTTACCATAAATTCCCTCAATCTCGGTGCAGTTGATTTTTTCCCAAAACCATCTGGTCCTATCTCTATTGACCTTTATGATTTTAAAGAAGAATTAATTGCAAAATTGAGATATGTTGCACAGGCAAATCTCCGTCCATTTGTCTCGGTTCCTCAAGTAACTCCTGGTTTAAAAAAAGTTGATTTTATAATCGGAATTGCATCTTCTACAGGTGGTGTGAAGGCTTTAAATTTTTTACTCTCATCTTTAAGAAAAGATTCTGGTTATAAAATTATCATTGTCCAGCATATGCCAAAATTTTTTACTGCGAGTCTGGCAATACACCTTAATGAAAAATCAATCCTCAATATTAAAGAGGCAGCACAAAATGATCAGATACTACCAGATACAGTTTTGATTGCACCCGGGGGCAGTCATATAAAGATACATCCCTCTGGTAAATCAGTTATGTTAACTGATGAATCTCCAAGGTATGGATTAAAACCCTGCGCGGATTATCTTTTTGAATCAATGGCAGATGTATTTAAGGATAAAGCAATGGGGATTGTTCTCACTGGAATGGGGCATGATGGAACAAAGGGGTTGTTGAAGATAAAGCAATTAGGTGGTATAACAATTGCCCAGGAACCTTCAGAAGCAACGATCGCAAGTATGCCTCAATCTGCAATTGATGCGGGTGCTGTTGATTATGTTCTACCCTTGCATCTCATTGTAAAAAAATTGACTGAAATGGCGGGGTTATGATTGATGAGATTAAGAAAAAACTCGAAGCATTGAAAAATCTAATAAAGGAATATACCCCGGATAAAGAGCAGGTTATAAAAGATATGATAAAAAATGTGTATATTGAAATTGCCAATAATATTAAATATCTAAATCAGGCACAGGATGAATTGAGACAACTTGCACAGAATTTTCGGAACCGAAAGACGAGTAAGGTAGATATGAATAGATTCTATTCATTTATAAAGGCGCGCACCTCACCAGAACTTGACCTTGCTACACTCCTTGACCGTGCCTGGAATCTAATTGTTATGGAGGATTATGATGAGGCAATGGGTATCCTGAAAAAGTCGCTTGAAATCGACCCCAAAAACACCAGGGCACTTGGATTGAGTGGCTTGGTGCTGATGAATAAAGAGCTCTATGACGAGGCTATGCTCTATTTCCAGAAGGTTTTGTTGATCGAACCCGGGAATCCATTTGCCTTAAACAACCTTGGATTTATATGTTATAAAAAAGGAATCTGGGGAGAGGCAATTGAACATTTGAGTAAGGTTGCAAAGCAGACCAAAGACAGAATGGCAAGGCTCTATGCCAATTTTTATTTAGGCTTGGTATATTATGAGAGGGGGATGGTTACAGATGCCATAAGATTTTTTGAGGAGGCATTAAAACTTGGGCCCAATCTCCAGGAAGCATACTATTATTTAGGACTTGCGGAATTGAAGAGATACGAATTTCGCAGGGCAGTTGAATATTTTGAAAAATGTATAAAGATAGATAAAGATTCAAAATATGGAAGGCTTGCTTTTGAAGAGACAGAAAAGATAAAACCGATAATTGAACCGGAGAGGATTTTAAAAAAACAGAATAAAAATGGACCTGAATAAAATACTTGCAAAGGCAATAAAGATTGTCGTAGAGACTGGAGATTACATCTATTGCCTTTCAAATCGGAAAAAAAGAATATCTTACAAGGGTGCTGTAAATCTTGTCACCCAGTTTGATAATATTGCTCAAAGGAAAATTGTGAATTATTTAAAAAAAGAATTCCCGGATTATGGTATTTTAAGTGAGGAAAATATCAGTTATGATACCCACAAAAAAATAAAATGGCTCCTTGACCCACTTGATGGAACGACAAATTTTGCCCATAATCTACCAATATGGGCAATATCTATTGGACTTGAGGTTGAGGCTGATATTGTGCTCGGTATTGTGTATGACCCAACAAGAAAGGAACTATTTTCGGCAATCAAAGGCAGGGGTTCATTTTTGAATGGGAAGAAAATATCGGTGTCAAAGACGAAGAAATTGGGCAAGAGCTTGCTTGTGACCGGATTCCCTTATGATATAAGGGTGAGCAAAGAGAACAATCTTGATTATTTTGCACGATTCTGTTTAACTGCCCAGGCGGTGAGAAGGCTCGGTTCAGCCGCACTTGATCTATGTTATACAGCCTGTGGAAGATTTGATGGTTACTGGGAACTCAAACTCTCACCCTGGGACCAGGCAGCAGGTTCTCTAATTTTGAAAGAGGCAGGTGGAAAGATAACCGATTTTAAAGGCAAACCATTTGATATATATGGTAAAGAAGTTCTGGGCACGAATGGCTATATACACAGACAGATGATGGAAGTGCTGGAAAAGAAGGATTGATCAGTTTTTTATCTTTCGTTTTAACAACCTTATATTTTCACTCAATGGTTGTCTCACTATGCCCGTTTCTGTTACAATCCCTGTGAGCAATTCTGCAGGTGTGACATCAAAGGCAGGATTGCATACCATTGCTTTTTTTGATACAATACATCGGTTGTTAAAATAATATATTTCATCTGCACAACGAAATTCAATCGGAATCTTACTGCCTGATTTTATGCCAAAATCAAAGGTGGAGATTGGGGCAGCAACATAAAAGGGCACGCCATAATATTTTGCAATGATTGCCAATCCCCGGGTTCCAATTTTATTAGCCGTATCTCCATTTTGGGCAATGCGGTCAGCACCAACAAGGACCAAATCCATTTCAGGCATATAAGTGGCTGCCATATTATCACAGATTGCGTATGTCTCTATGCCATTTTTGGTTAATTCCCAGGTTGTGAGCCGTGCACCCTGTAAAAGAGGTCTTGTTTCACAGGAATAGACAGTAAATTTTTTTCCCATTTCCTTTGCAGTATAAAGTATGCCCAGGGCAGTTCCTATACCACTCGTTGCCAGGGCACCTGCATTGCAATGGACCATTATTTTACTAAAGTTTCCAATGATTTTTGCCCCGAAAAATCCTATTTTTTTGCAGGATTCTTTGTCTTCCTTTTCAATTGCCTCTGCTTCTTTCAAGAGGTTTGCGTATATATCCTTTTTATTTTTTTCTATACATTTCTTCATCCGTTCAATTGCCCAGAAGAGATTGACTGCGGTGGGGCGTGCAGATTTTAAATATTCCGCATCCTGGATTACTTTTTTATAAGAGTTTTTGTATGCAGAAAGAACCAAACCATATCCAGCTGTAACCCCAATCAATGGTGCACCGCGCACCTTCAATGTTTTTATTGCATTATACACATCTTTTATATTTTTGAGACGGAGATAAACTTCTTTTTCAGGGAGCCTTGTCTGGTCAAGTATTACTATTTCATTTTTCTTTGAATCATATTCTATGGTTTTGAACTTGAGCATTTATGCAATCCCTGAATGTCTCTTTGCCGAAAGTATTGTATTATATAATAACATCGTTATCGTCATAGGACCGACCCCACCAGGGACAGGTGATATTGCACTCGCCTTTTTACTGACCTCTTCAAATTCTACATCACCGATTAATCTGAATCCACTTTTCTTTGTTGGGTCTTCTATTCTATTCACGCCTACATCTATCACGACTGCACCCTCTTTTACCATATCTCCATTTACTGTATGGGGTCTACCAGCAGCAACAATGAGTATATCTGCCTGTTTTGTGTATTCTCCCATATTCTTGGTCCCTGTATGGCACATCGTGACTGTGGCATTTGCCCCTGGTTTTTTCTGGACAAGCATCATTGCCAGTGGCTTGCCAACGATATTACTCCTTCCAACAATTACGACATGTTTTCCTGAAATTTCAATACCATTGCGCACCAGTAATTGCTGTATTCCATGGGGTGTGCAGGGGAGAAAACAATCAACACCTATCATTAATTTACCCACATTAACTGGATGGAATCCATCAACATCTTTGTTCGGGTCTATCGCATAGAGAACCTTTTCTTCATTTATATGGTCGGGTAGCGGGAGTTGAACCAATATCCCATGGATAGCAGGGTCATTATTCAGTTCTTCAATGAGTTTTAAAAGTCTGTCTTCTCCATAGTCTGCATCGAATTTATATTCTCTGGATATAATTCCTATTTCAGCACAGGCTTTTTCTTTTCCCTTTACATAAGAGATTGAGGCAGGGTTATCACCGACGAGTATCACTGCAAGACCAGGAACTATGCCGAATTTTTCCTTTAATCCAGCAATTTCCTGTTTCATTTCTCCACGCATTTTTTCAGCGAGTTCTGTTCCACTCAAAATTTTCGCCATTTTTTTCTCCTTTCAATAAGAGATAATTCAGATTAGGTTAATGGATTATATAATAAAAACAGGTAAAGTCAATGCCAAAATTTGGCAAATGCATTTTCTCCCTTGACAGTATAAAATTTGTGATTATAATGTCTAATAGAATAAGGATTGGTTAAAAACAGGACTTAAGTCTAAAAGGGGGTGATGGAGAAAAGAAAAAATATGAGAAGGGAGTGAAAAAGATATTGTATGAGAAAAAATAGGAAAGGAGATGAAAATGAAAAAGATACTATTGTGTCTTTTGGCAATAGGGCTTGTGGGTCTTGCCCAGGCAAAGGCATTGATTGACCCACAACTTGAAGAGGTCATTGCCCGAACCGAGGGTGATGACCAGATAGAAGTGCTTATCGTTTTGAATGAACAATCAGACGAGGATTATCTGCGGAATCTCGTTGCAGACCTACCCCGTCGTGAACAGAGGTATCCTGTAATACACTATCTAAAAGAACTTTCTGCAAGGACCCAAGCACCAATCATTGATTATCTCAGCCTCCAGACCCAGTCAAACAGGGTTTCAGATATTCAGTCATTGTGGATAATCAATGCAGTATATTGCAAGGCAACACCGGATATAATCAATGAGATTGCAAATCAAAAAGATGTGGCATTCATTGCTTATCCCTATGTCACAAGTGAGAATATTCTTCTGACCGTTGGAAACCCGGTTCCTGTTGATATCCTTGATTACAGGACAAAAGAGTGGAATATCATCAAAATTGCTGCAGACTCCTGCTGGGCAGCAGGTTATAAGGGCCAGGGTGTTATCGTAGGGATAATAGATACTGGTGTCAATTATAATCACCTTGATTTAAGAAACCATATGTGGAATGACCCGAATTATCCCAATCACGGCTGGAATTTTGAATTGAATAATAATGACCCGATTGATGTATCAGGGCATGGAACACACTGTGCAGGCACAATCGCATCTGATGGTTCTGCTGGTGATTCCTGTGGTGTTGCACCCCAGTGTTCAATAATGGTCTGCAGGGTGAGGACATCAATCGCTTATCCGATGCCCGATACTATCTCAGAAAAGAATGTCCTTGACGCAATGCAGTTTGTAATTTCTCCACCACTCTCACCAAACCATGGTGCTGATGTTGTTTCAATGTCTCTTGGCTGGTATGTTGCCTGGACACCAAGAAGGAGTGTATGGCGAAAGAGCGTGACGAATGTTGCCCTTGCCGGTATTCCATACTTTATTGCCGCAGGCAATGAACGCGGTTCTGCAGGTTCTTATTGTCCAGTCCCTTATAATCTTCGTTGCCCCGGTGATGTGCCACCACCCTGGCACCATCCATCAGAGGTCCAGGGCAGGCTTGCCGGTGCTATCTCTATAGCTGCAACAGATAATACCGATGCCCTTGCCACATTCTCTTCCTGTGGTCCATCCTGCTGGGAAGATGCACCCTGGTACTGGGACTATCCATTCAGACCAGGTTCAGGAATACTAAAGCCTGATATAGCTGCACCAGGAGTAAACATTACCTCCTGTGCATATAATAATAACTCTGGTTATCTCAGTGGCTGGAGCGGAACTTCAATGGCAACACCACATTGTGCAGGACTTGCTGCCTTGATGCTCTCCAAGAATCCAAATCTTACGGTTGCCCAGATTGATAGTATAATGCAATTCACTGCCCTTGATTTAGGGACTGCAGGTAAGGATACTATGTATGGTGCAGGAAGGATTCGGGCAAAGAGGGCGATTGATTTTACACCATCTGGTTCATTACCGGATCTGAGATTGGCAGAAATTGGAACTGTTGTCCTTGACCCTCCAACAAATGGAAATAACAATGGCTTCTTTGACCCATCAGAGCGGATTACCCTTGTTGATACGATTATCAACCTTGGCACTGCGACAGCAACGAATGTGACAGGCAAATTGCGGACCACAAATACCCATATTTCAATCCTTGATTCCACTGCGACCTTTGGAACCATTAATCCAAAGGCAAAGGGGCATAATGGTGCAGACCCATTCGTGCTCCAGGCAGATACACTTATTCAAATCGGAACCCTTGTTCCATTTGAACTTGAACTGACCTCTGGCACTTATACAAGAAAACTCTATTATCAATTGAGGATTGGCTCGGTATGTGGTCCTGATAGTGCAGGCTACTTTGTCATTGATAATACTGATAGTTTCTATACTGAAAGGCCTGTCTATAACTGGATAGAGATAAATCCTAATTATGGTGGACCAGGAACATCAATCGGTGCTGGTGGCCCGATGGTGACGAGAAGGGTCCGGTCACCATTTGTGATAAGGCATTATGCAAAGAGATTGGGAAGTGCAACCACAGATAGTATTTCAGTCTGCACCAATGGCTGGATTTCTTTTGGCAGACAGACGATAACGGTCCAGCACAATAGCATTCTGCCTAAGGTGTACGATTTTGGTTCCCAGGTTTCAGCACCGAATATGGTTGCAGCATTCTGGGATACACTGAATACAGGTTCTACTGGTAGCACCTGGTGGTATTATAATGATGCAACGAACCATCGGTTTATCATCCAGTATGATTCAGTGACTGGTTCAGCAAATAACAGACTCACCTTCCAGATTATTATCTATGATTCAACACTTGCTGGTCCAGGCTTGAAGAACGACATTGTAATACAGTATAAGCGGGTGACTGAGCCAACCACGAGTTGCACAGTCGGTCAGCAGGATTCAACCAAGCGATACGGAATTTGCTATCTCTTCAACAAGATGTATGATACAGGTGCAGCACCGCTTGTAAGTGGCAGAGCAATTAAGTTTACAACCAAGCAACCGAAGATGTTGAACTGGATTGCGGTTGAAGAATTCAGTAATTATGTTGACCCAGGCACAAAACAGATAAGCCTTGCACCGAATCCGAGCCATAAATTTGTGAATATTTACTACACGGTTGATAATAAGGCAAAGGTCAGTTTGAAGGTTTATAATACCCTTGGGCAACTCGTGCGTAATCTAATAAATGAGACAAAGACGCCTGGAGTTTATAATATAAGATGGAATGGTGATGATGAACTTGGAAGAAGGGTTCCATCAGGTGTTTACTTCTTCAGCCTCCAGATAGAGGATAAAAACTATAATACACGCGGAGTCCTGTTAAGGTAGTTATCAATAGGGGGAGGGGTTAAACCTCCCCCTTGATTTTTTTTAAATTTGGATTACAATTAAATCAAGAAAGGAGACTTATGAAGTTAATATTAAAATACTTAAGTCTAACAGTGCTCATCTTTTCACTCGGTTTCTCTGCAAATAAAATGGAGGTGTGGGTATATTTCAATAATCCAGATGAATTGTTTTCTAAGATGGGTGAACTCTTTGGAGAACTTGACATCTGCACGGTCAAGCAATCTGATGAAGGTGAATACTATCTTGTGCTAAATACAACCAGAGAACAATTTGAGAAGATTCAGAAATTAGGATTCAAGACCAGGGTTACCTATGAAGATATTGCGGAAAAGTTTTATCAGATGGCAGGAAGTAGAGACCCGCAGATTCTACGCGATTTTGGCTATTTCTACACCTACTGGGAGATGCGTGATACATTGCAGACCCTGGCGAATTCATTCCCACAAATCAGCAGATTCTATAGTGCAGGAAACTCCTATCAGGGTTTACCAATGGTTGCATTCAAGATTTCAGATAATCCGCTCGTTGATGAGATGGAGCCTGCAGTCTGCTTTAATGGTGCAACCCATGCAAGGGAGCCGATGGGCACCACACTCTGCATTGACTACATAAAATACCTTTTGACTAATTATGGCACAGATTCACTCGTCACCTGGTTTGTGAATAACCGTGAGATCTATTTTATTCCGGTGATGAATCCTGATGGTTACAGATATAATTCAGACTCAGGTGGTGCTACATCAAATATTCGTAAGAACAGGCATTTTTATTCAGGCCAGAGCTCTTCTACTGCAGGGGTTGATTTGAACCGCAATTATGGTTATAAATGGGGTTATGATAATTATGGTTCAAGTCCTACTGTAACCAGTGAAACATATCGGGGTCCTTCGCGCTTCAGTGAACCTGAGACCCAGAATGCAAGGGACTTCTTCTTACCAAAGAAGATAAGAACCCAGATTGATTATCATTCCTATGGTCCATATAATCTCTGTGTCTGGGGCTATAGTGGTTCTGCAGAGCCTATCCCAGATTCAATTACCCAGTGGGAGATTCTTGATTCAATGAGGGCAAAGAATGGCTATTCAGCCGCACGCACCGGTCCAATCTATCGGGTTCTTTATGCAGCAAATGGTGGAAGTATTGAGTGGGAAGTTAAGGACACTTTACATAATGGCGTGCCAAAGTTCGTTACCTATGCATATACTATAGAAACGAATCAGACCGATTTCTGGGATGGTTATAACAATTATACAGTGATACAGAATAACATCAACCAGTGCAGGCCAGTAAATATCTATTTTACCAAGATTGCGGGTGTATTCTTTGATAATCTACAACCAGTGGTTGCAGATACTGCATTGGGTAATCATACCGGTCAACTTGACCCAAATGAAACTTCCCATTTGTGGATGAGCATTCGGAACCGTGCTATCCATCCTCTTGATTCTGCATATAATATCACTGCCACACTTGTTTCTCTTGATACCCAGATTGTTGTGCAGGGTGGTAGTGCGACATTCCCTAAAATATACCGCAAGAGTACTGGTAATAACAGCGCTTCAAAATTTCTTATTCGTTGCAGCCGCAATGCCACACCTGGTTCAGTCAAGCAAATGAGATTGAATTTGATCTTCAAGGACGATACCTGCACAATCTCTCAGGGGATAAATTTTTCACTCACGATTGGAAATAACCCTGTGGGAATTGCTGAATCTGAAAAAGACCATCAGATTCAATCAGTGATTAAGTTATTGCAGAATCCAGTAAAGGGTCTGATTGAATTTGAATTTGCACAGAGACCATTACCCGGAGCAATTTTGAATGTGTATGATGCGAGCGGAAGGCTGGTTAAGAGATTTGAAGGATTGACTCAGAAGGTTGTGTGGAACGGAACTGACCAGGCAAATATCAAGGTTAAATCCGGAGTCTATTTCTATACATACAAAAGTTCAGATAGTTTAAAAACAGGAAAATTTATCCTGATTGCAGAATAAAGATATTTTTGTAAGCCTGTCCTGATTTTCATCAGGGCAGGCATTGGTTCCGTGATTTTCCGTTTTCTAAAGTAGAACTTTAGTCTCGTAATTTCTATGGGATGTATTTTTTCTTTTGCCCCTCACACTTCCCACCACGCAGATTGGCGGACGCTCCTGCTAATGTTTTTGTAGTGGTCAAGTTTGCTTGACATTTTTAAAGCCGAGCAAGCTCGGCTACTACAACTTTTATATTATAAATTTTTGCAGAGTAAACCGCCAGGATGGGTGACGGTCTGCCTCTTTCCGCGTCATGCTGATTGTTAGGAACACCAATATTAAATGTAATCGCCCAATTCATTGGGCAGTTTTTATTTATTATTACAATGCCTGATAAATCAGGCAACTACAATTTTGGAAAAAACTTACCTCCTACAATAGTTTTTGTAGGAGCGGTTTCCCAACCGCGATACACTGAAATTGATTTGTCAGAGTATTATATAATAGAAGGCTCACGCCTTAACTCCTAATTGATTATTTTTTTTCTGGATTTCTCAGGACTTTTTATGCAATAGCCTTGACAGATATGTGGGTTGTATCTTTAAAATTCTACTTGCCTTTCTTTGATTACCACCACATTTCTTTATCACTTCTTTTATATACCTCATTTTAAATTCTTCTACTGCCTCTTTTAAGCCTTTATCATAGGTCATCGGTAATTCTATCGGTTCTGATGGAAGCATCAATGCCTCAGATTTTATTGTATCAGTATTGGTCAAGACTACTGCCCTTTCTATGACATTCTGAAGTTCCCGGACATTGCCCGGCCAGGGATATTGTATTAACCGCTCAATGACTTCATCTGAAAATTTTTTGATATCTTTATTCATCTGTTTCGCATAGTAATCAAGAAAGTGTTCGGCAAGGATAATAATATCATCTTTACGGTCGCGCAGAGGAGGAACATATATCGGAAAGACATTCAGACGATAAAACAGGTCTTCACGAAACAGTTTCTGTTTCATCTTTTCTTCAAGATTTTGATTGGTTGCGGCAATCACGCGGACATCAACTTTTATGGTCTTTGTTCCACCAAGCCTTTCAAACTCTCTCTCCTGTAATACCCTCAACAATTTGCTCTGGGTCTCAGGTAATAGGTCACCAATTTCATCAAGGAATATTGTGCCCTGATGGGCAAGTTCAAACCTGCCTTTGTGCTGGGTCAGGGCACCCGTGAATGCACCCTTTTCATAACCGAAGAGTTCACTCTCAAGCAGGGTCGCAGGAATTGCTGCACAACTCACTGCAATGAATGGCTTTTCCCTTCTCTGGCTCAGACGGTGTATATATCTTGCAAGCAATTCCTTACCAGTTCCATTTTCACCAAGGATGAGAACCGAGGCATTGCTCTGGGCAACCTTTTCAGCAAGGTTCAGCACATTCTTAAACTGCTCACTCCTTCCAATGAGTGCGTATCTTGAATCGATCTCATCTCTGAGCAGGTCCTTATATTCATGGATTTTTAAATGGTCCTGGGCATTCTGTATGACCTGCGCTGCCTGATAAGCAATGAGTAATAAAAGGTCTTTATCTTCCTCGGTCCATTCGCTTGAATCTTTTTTGTTCAATACCTCAACCACTCCGATTGTCTTTCCTGTAATCTTCAAAGGTGCAGCAATTATAGAGCGGGTGATAAAACCAGTAGATTTATCTATCTTTCCATAGAAATCCTTATCTTTAGTCGTATCATTGACAATCTTTGGTTTGCCCTCGCGCACACAGGCACCTGCAATCCCCTTGTCAAGCGGGACAGTCAGATTCTTTAATCGTTCTGAAACCTCTCCAGTAACGCTTGCAAAATATAATTCATTTGTTGTCTCATCAAGCAATAAAAGAGAACTTGCCTCTGCCTTCAAAAGGTTTTTGGCACTTTCAATGATAATATCAAGAATTTTTGAGAGTTCCAGGGTTGCGCTCAGGGAACTTGTCATTTCAAAAAGTATCTCAAGTTGTTCCCTGCCAATCTTCCTTATGATGCTTTCCATAACTTATTATAACTCAAAAATCATCATCGTCAATATCTTAGATTCCATTTTTGCTGAAATCCTTTTTTAACAATTCTTTCAATCTGTTCCTGGCACGATGGAGTCGTGTTTTTATCGTGGTTAAAGGTAGGTTTAAGATTTTGCCTATCTCCTGATACGAAAGTTCTTCTTTATGAAACAGAATAATTATCTCACGGTCAATCGGTGCAAGTTTTTCTAATGCCTGTTCAAGGGCTTGAAGTCTTTTATCTTTTTTATACTTTTCAACGAAATCAACAGATCCGGTATGCATTTCATCAATGTATTCATAGTCTATTTTATTTTTTCTTAAAAAATCTATCACCAGATTATGTGCGATTGATAATAGAAAAGGTGATAAAGGTTTTGTCTTATCAAAAGACCTTATGGATTTAAAAAATCTAATAAATGTCTCAAAGGTCAATTCTTCTGCATCATCATAGTTTTTTATAATACGGAGTATATAACTGAATATTCTTGTTTTATAAAGATTTAAAATTTTTTCACAGCAATTTTCATCACCGTTTATCGCTCCTTCAATTATTTTATTTTCATCAGACATTGAATAAATATACCCATCTTGAATAAAAAGGCAAGAATATTGCACACTTGATAATTTTATCCCAATGTGTAGAATTGGATAAGGAGGTTTTTATGTTTATTATCGGTCTATTAATTATCGTTGGTTTGTTTTTCTTTCGTTCAATATATAAAGTAACCCAGGATGACAGAAGGGTTGATGAAAAACTGCGCGTAAGGAATTATATCACCTGGGGTGCTGGTATCATTGGTGGTTTATTGGTGTTCTTTTCCTTGCTGAGGGTTGTTCCGCCGGGTGCGGTTGGGGTCCAGGTTCTATTTGGCAGGGTTTTGACAAAGGCAACCCTTTCTGAGGGTCTGAATATTGTGAATCCATTTGTTGACCTCCATATTATGAGCATCAGAACACAGGCATATACGATGTCAATTGCATATGAAGAAGGACAGGTAAAAGGTGATGATGCAATAACTGTTCTAACCAGGGATGGCCTTGAGGTTAAAATGGACCTGACTGTCTGGTATCATTTGAATCCTGATGAGGCAGCAACTGTATTCCAGAAAATCGGTCCGGATTACATAGAGAAGATTGTTCGGCCTGCAGCACGGACTGCGATCAGAAATATCACCGCAAATTATCAGGCAATTGAGATATATGCAGAAAAGAGAAAAGAACTTGAGACTGAGATTGAGAGACAGTTGGCGGATGATTTTAATAAAAGGGGTATTGTTCTGGAGAGAGTCCTTTTGAGGAATATAAGTCTGCCGCCAAAGGTAAAGAATGCGATTGAGGCAAAACTTGAGGCAGAACAAGAAGCACAAAAAATGGAGTTTGTGTTACTGAAAGAAAAGAAAGAGGCTGAGAGGAAAAAGATTGAGGCAAGCGGTATCTCTGAGGCACAGCAGATAATTGCCCAATCACTCGTTGGCGATCGGGGCAGGGCATATTTATCCTGGAAGTATCTTGAGAACCTTCAGCATCTTTACACATCACCGAATAATACTATTGTGATAGCACCCTATGATAAAAATTTTATTCCATTGTTGCAAATGGGAAAATGAATTGATACCGGTCTTGACAGGGATGAAAATAAAGATATAATATATTTGAAGAGAAAGATTGTCAAAACATATGGGGGCGAACGGTATTGACAGGGTGAATGGGGTGAAAGAGGGCATACCGAGGGTCCTGGCCACCTCGTTAATCCGACCATGAGAAAAAAACATCCTGCATATACAGGATACGCACTGGCTGCATAAATAAATGCAGTCACGTCTGCCCGGGATTTGCCCGGCCCGGAACAGGCGTCATAAAGGGCAAAACCCTATCATTCCTTAGCCTTTGGGTTTGATAGTGGTTCCTTAAAAGGCTTGCCCTTATCAACCTGTCCTTTGGTTAAGATAAGGGGAGATTCATAAAAGGAATAAGTATGTAGTCCTCTTCACTGAAGCACACTGGACGCGGGTTCGATTCCCGCCGCCTCCACCAATTTTGCTCAAAACTATCAAGCGTTAGCGCAGATAGGTTTGAATGCAAGATTGAGTGCCCTGAGCATTAACGAAGGGCAAAATCAAATTTTATTCATTTTACCCCTTGACATTTTAAAAAATTTGATTATAATATATATGTATGATTAAAAAAATTAAAAACTGTCCACTTTGTGGTGGAGAAATGGTCATAAGTGAACTCAGATGTAAAAATTGTGATTTGAGGGTAAAAAAGGATTTTATACCCTGCGAATTCTGCCAGTTACCTGAGGAAGATTATGAATTCTTAAAAATATTCCTGAAGACCGAAGGAAAGATAACTGATATTGAGAAGATACTGGGGGTCTCTTATCCTACGATAAAGTCAAAGATTGAACATCTACTGAATAGTTTAAATCTCAAACCATATGAAGATTCAATCGACCCAATAGATGGAATTGCAGAAGGAAAATTGACTGTAGACGAAGCAATCGCTATTTTAAAGAGTAGAAAAAAAGGGGGTGCAAAATAAAATCTTTTATGCTGCCAGCCTTAGATGCCATTTTTATAATCATAATAGGTTTATTGATATGGTTTGCAAATCTTGGATTATTACCTGTAAACTGGCACAAGGATTGGCCCTTGATAATAATTCTATTTGGAGTATCCAGGTTGATTAAGATATCTTTAAAAAAACGAAGATAAAATAGGAGGTTATAATGTCCGAGGAGAGAAGGAAAATCTTGCATATGGTTGCTGAAGGTAAAATAACGCCTGAAGAAGCAGAGCGTCTTTTGTCAGTTTTAAAGGAAACAAAAGACCGAGCTCATTTCTTCAGGGTCCGTGTTTATGACCGCAATAATGGCAAGACAAAGGTAAAGGTTGATATCCCGCTTGGTGTCTTAAGGTTGTTATTAAAATTCGGTGCAACATTCCAGGGACTGGCACCAGAGGGATTTAAGATGAACATAAAAGGAAAAGAATTTAAACTTGATGAGTTTACTCCAGAGATGATTGATAAAATAATCGGTGAATTAGATGAAAGCGGCAGATTCAGTCTTGTTGAGGTTGATGATCCTGAAGACAATGAGCGGGTGGAGGTGTATATTGAATGAGCAAATGAGGATACTGAAACTTCTTGAAGAAGGCAAAATAACAGCTGAAGAGGCAGCAAGACTCCTTGAGGCGATTAAGGAACCTGAATCAAAAAAGAGGCGCGGTTTTTTCTGGCAGGGAATGGATTCATTCTCAGATATGATGTCTGATATGATGGGTGCAATTTTCAGCACTTCCTTTAAAAATCACACCACATCAGAAAGAATAGAGGTCTCAGGGAAGAAAAAACTCGAATTCAAAGGGATCAGCGGTGACATTGAAATAAATGGTAAGGAGATAAATGAATTTATAATAGAAAAAGATGGGATGGTTAGAATAACTGAGGAGAATAATACATTATTGATTAAAACAATAAGTGGAGATATAAAGATAGATGCGCCAAAGAATATTGATATTGAAATAAAAGGTGTGTCCGGGGATCTGATATTGAATAATATAGATGGCAAGGTTAAGATCCTTTCAGTGTCAGGTGATGTTACGGGCAGGGGATTGAGTGGTAGCCTTGCCGGCGAATTTGTTTCAGGTGATGTTGAACTTGAATATCAAAGGGTTGATGGCATAGAGATCAGGGCACGCTCCGGGAATGTAGTATTAAAGATCAGCGATAAAACTGAGGCAGAGATTGAAATATCAAGTATGAGTGGAGATATACATTGTGATTTCCCGCTGCAAGACTCAATTAAGAAAGATAACTATCTCAAAGGAATTTTAAACTCCCCTAAATCCAGGATTGTGATAAATAACCGCTATGGTGATGTAAGCATAGAAAAAAATATTTGAATAATTAAAATGGAGGCATAATGGGATGTGGTTTATTCTGGGCATTGTTTTTAATCATAATTGGAGCCTGGATCTGGGCTTCTAATTATGGTTTCCGTTTCTCTTTTTATCGTGACTGGCCCATAATATTTGTAGTAATTGGAATTATGGTTTTATTGAGGGTTTTGCGCCGTCGCAGGTAAATTTCTGTTCAATCAAGAAGATACGGAAATAATAAACTGCCTGATTAATCCTGATTACTTTATAATCAATTTATATAGAATAAAGATTATCACCAGCATCAGTATCAAACCGAGTCCGACAAATCTCATCGGTTGATAATGTTTTCTTGGAGGAATGATGCGGTGCCTTTTTTTGAAATCTATCATTGTTGTATGACCTCCACAGGTTTTAATAATTCTTTATTATCTACATTCGGTCTGCGTATTTCTTCATAAAATGCCCGAATAATTCTTTCCTGGATTTGCATAATTTTTTTTGTTGGACAGACGAAATTGTTAAAGAGCATAGAAAACGCATAATCCTGCCCGTTTATTTTGATATAACCGCTTAAACAGGAACTCGCCTGGAGTGCTCCGGTCTTTGCCCTGAGCGTATCTGAAAAACCATTAAAACGTGCTTTCAAAGTTCCTTTGCCTGGTTGAGGCAGGGAATTATAAAAGTCATAATAGAGGTTGCTATTATAAATAAATTTAAGAACTGCAATTAATACCGCAGGTGATATGAGGTTATGTTTTGATAGTCCTGAACCATCCCATAAAGAGATGTTTTGTGTATCAACCCCACAAATATTGAGGAATTCTTTTACGGCATTGAGACCGGCATTAAAGCTACCTTCTTTATATCTATATGCCCCCAGGGTCTTTAATAAAATTTCCGCATAAAGATTCTCACTTTCAGTATTTGTTTCTTTTATTATTTCTAATAGGTTAGGGGAGAGGATTGAATCAATTAAAACAGGCTGTTTCTGCTCTAAAAATAATTCATAAGTTCTTATCCTTGCTACACGATTAGAGACCTTTATATTACGGGCATTCAGCCTTTCTTTTAGATACTCTCCAGCAAACATTGCCGGGTCCTTGACTGCGACATCAATATCCCTTGCTTTTTTTATATTTATCATTCCGTCAACTATGATTGTATTCTCCTCAGGTTTCCGATAAATGATTATATTTTCTGAATTCGTTGTTGTCGTCATACGATTGGTCAATTTTACATACCCTGTGCTGGGATATATATAGACATTTGCTAATTCTCCAGCATTGGTCGGACGTATCCTTACCGAGACGACATTTTTATTAAATGATAGGGCACTAATCTCCGGGGCATACTTGGCATCAAGATAATGCCAGGACCAGCCCGCAGGCAACCTTTCATCCGTAAAATAGTCATCAATGATGAGTATCCCACCTGTTATCTCATTTATCCCCATAGATATTATTTTATCCACAAATCTCTCAAGATTCTCAAGACTGAAATAAGGGTCACCCCCACCCTGCAGAATAATATCTCCATACAACTTTCGGTCTTTTATCGTTCCCCGCAAATAAAAATTGGTTTTGTATCGGAATTCTTTACCAAGAAAATATAATGATGCAGCGGTCGTTATAATTTTCATATTTGAGGCAGGCACAAACAATTTTTCACTATTGTAATTATAAATAATGCTGTCATTTTTTAGATCTAAAAAACAGATTCCATAATGGGCATTTTTTAATTCTGGGACATTAAGTATCGTATCAAGTGAAAGGATGCTGAATATTATAAGGCTAACCATTTTTTGTTTTTGGTGTGAATAAACCTGATTTTATATTCTTACAGTTACATTTTTCCTTATTCAGATTCTTTCCGCAGAGCGGGCAGATGCCCTTACATTCTTTATTACACAATGGTGCGGGAGGAATGGCAAGGATTATTGCTTCTCTTATACCAATGCCGAGATCGATATCCGGACCAGTATAATATACCCTGTCTATGTCACCGGATTTTAGTTCAACCTTTTCCGAAGATAAAAGGGGATCCCTGCCTGCCACATAATCAAGGTGTAATGATTCATTAAATTGCTGTTTGAAGGTGATGAGGCATCGGGCGCAGACAAGTTCAACATTGAATTGAATATTGAAGTCGGCACTCAGACCGAGTGCTTTTTTTGTCAGAATTATTCTCGCATTTATGATTTTAAGACTATTGAAATACCTATTTTCAGAAAGATTCAATTCTTTTTCTTCTAAATCATCAAATTCTAATACTTCTCTTTCTTTTATTTCTATTAGTGGGATTGATAATCTTGATTTACCTATGTCTTCAACTCCTTCTTTCTTGCTGCCGGAAATAGGACATTGTTAAGAATTAGACGATACCCTGGTGAGTTTCTATAATTTCTTAAATCCGTGGGAGGGTCTCCAACAAAATGCTGATAATCTTCAGGGTCATGCCCGGCAAGATAGGTGAATGTTCCTTTATTAAAATTTCCGTGAATATATTTGACTTCTTCTGTGCCTACAACTTCACCGAGCACAAGCACCGATGATTTAAGCGTGTTCCGCCTGAATCCTGAACATTGTCCTAAGAATTCCTTAACCAGAGAGGTATGATTTTGAACAAGCATACAGGGGACCGGGTCAAATTTTGCGCTGAAATCAAATAAAGAGAAATATGTATTTGGTCCACGCTGGGCTGCTTCAATGCTAACATCTATTGTTGAGTGTTCATATACAAGTGGGTCAAGGATGACCTGAAAATTTTCAAAGGCAAGGCATTGCGAAAAATCGAGTTTATTATTGGCTCTGGGGTCATAAGGGTCACCATCAAAGACATTGTGGCATATATCAGTAAACTGAGCAGCAAGTGCAATCTCCCAGGTATCACACGCAGAACACATTGAAAATACAAAACCACCCTGATTTATATAGTCTTTTATTGCAAGTGCAACGGCAAGTTTCAATTTAGATACCTTATTAAAACCGATTTTTTTTGCCATTGCTTCATTCTTCTGCACCTCTTGTTGATACCATTCTGTGTTGTGGTATCCTGCATAAAATTTTCCATATTGCCCGGTAAAGTCTTCGTGGTGTAGATGGAGCCAGTCATACTTTGATAGTTTTCCTTTTAATACATCCTCATCCCAGACCTGTTCATAAGGAATCCGGGCATATTCAAGGGCGAGGGTTACTGCATCATCCCAGGGTTCAAAATTTTCCGGAATATAGACCGCTATCTTAGGTGCCTTTTCCAGCAGTATTGATTCCATATTATTTTCTTCTATCGTTTTATAGATTTCCAAGATTTGTGATGGTTCTATCACTTCCATTTTGACCCCTTCAAATGCGCATTCCTTTTCTATTCTTGAATTATAATCCATAAAAAAAGAACCACCACGATAATTGAGCAACCATTCCACATTAATGCCATATTGGAGGGCATGGTAGGCAATACCATAAGCCTTGAGGTGATCGGTCTGGGATAAATCCATAGGGATAAGGATTTTATTTGCGAATATAGGTGGGGCAAATAATAAAATGCCCAGAAATATATATAATATCAGCATTCTTTTCAGGATTGATTCCAGATGCATAAAATCTTTTATTCTTCGTTATTTTTAATTATATTAAGAACCTCCTGCGGATTGCTGGCATTTTTCAATTGTTCTCGGACCGGCAATTTTCTTAAAAGTCTGGAAAGTTTTGCCAGGGCAATGATGTATTCTGATTTTTTATTCTCTGGCGAGGCAATCAAAAAGATTATATGGGATGGTTTGCCATCGATGGACGAAAAATCAATACCTGTTGAAGAACGGGCAAAGACAAGGACCAGGTCATCTACCGAATCAGTCCGGGCATGAGGGATGGCAATACCATCTCCAATACCTGTGGATTCGAGATTTTCTCTTTTTGCCAGTGCTTCAAATAACTGTTCCCGGTTGCGGGCAATATTTTTTCCTACCATAAATTCCACGAGTTCTTTTATTGCTTCCAGTTTTTCTGTAGCACTCATTTCCATAATGACTGCCTCAGGTTTGAGAAAGTTTGAAATTTTTAATTCCATTACACCCCCTTTTGGTTTATAAGCCAATTACTGGCACATTTGCGGAGACAAAAATTTTTTTTGTCTCTTCGCGTTTTCTAACCAGCATTAAATTAATTTTATAATTTTCCAGATATTTTTTTACCACCCTGGGAACCTGTCCATTTTCCATATGGAGGGAAGTCCTTACGCCGCTTTCCACTGCTTCATCTTCAACAAGATAAAGCATTTCCCATCCTTCTTCTTCAATCCTTTTCTTTATTGATTCAATATTCTCATGGGTAATGGAAGCCAGTTTTGATATCCGATGTTCTTCAAGAACAAACAGGACAAAGAGTTGACTTTTAAATAATTTACAAAATTGAATTGCAGGTGTAAATATAGCTTGGTCCGTATTGTCCACAATATAAAGGAGAATCCTGGGAAATTCTAAGGGCGTGAATTCTTTGGTCTCCATTTCAGAGACTAAAGAATATACCTTGATACATCAACATTTTTGGCTATCTCAGCAAGTTTTCTGTAAACATAATCACCGGTTATCTTTATACTCTTCATATTGATATTGGGAGCTGTGTATAAAAGTTCTTCAAGTAATTTTGACATTACAGTATGCAATCTTCGAGCACCTATATTTTCCGTTGATTCATTAACTTTCGCCGCAGTTTCAGCAATCGCATTGATGGCATCATCCGTGAATTCTAATTCAATCCCTTCAGTTTTAAAAAGGGCTATATATTGTTTTATAAGCGAATTTTCAGGTTCAACAAGGATTCTACAAAAATCCTCTTTGGTTAATGGGGAGAGTTCAACGCGGATTGGAAATCGGCCCTGTAATTCTGGTATTAAATCCGATGGTTTTTTATTATGGAAGGCACCCGCTGCAATGAACAGAATGTGGTCGGTCTTTACCATTCCATATTTTGTCATAACACTTGAACCTTCTACGATGGGTAAAAGGTCCCTCTGGACACCTTCCCGGGATACATCCGGTCCACTCGTGATACCGCTTCCTGCAATTTTGTCAATCTCGTCTATGAATATGATGCCTGTTTGTTCAGCGCGTTCCCGCGCCTCATTTATCACCTCATCCATATCGATCAGCCGGTCTGTTTCTTCTATCTGAAGGTATCTCATCGCTTCTTTGACTGTCATCTTTTTCTTCTTTTTCTTCTTTGGTAATTTGTTGCCCAGGGCTTCTTCAATTGCAATGCTGAAATCCTCTATGCCAGATTGACTGAAGATTTCAATAAACGGAGTTGATCTGCGTGCTACCTCTATTTCAACAATCCGGTCGTCAAGTTTATTCTGCCGTAAGAGGTTACGTATTTTTTCACGGGTTTGATTGTTGGTTCCGTTTTTATCATTGCGAACCGGTCCTGGCAAAATTATATCGAGTATCCTTTCTTCGGCATACTGGCGTGCCTTTTCTTCAACTGTGCGGTATTTTTCCTCGCGCACCATACTAACCGCAATCTCAACAAGGTCGCGCACCATTGATTCAACATCTCTACCTACATAACCTACCTCTGTATAACGAGATGCTTCTACCTTAACAAAAGGTGCGTTTGCCAGGTCGGCGAGACGCCTGGCGATTTCAGTTTTACCAACACCGGTAGGACCGATAAGGATGATATTATTGGGATAGATTTCTTCCTTTATCTTGCCTTTGACTCTCTGCCGACGCCAGCGATTTCTTAATGCAATGGCAACTGCCTTTTTGGCTTCTGACTGTCCGATAATATAACGGTCAAGCCGGGCAACTATCTCTTCCGGAGTAAGATAATCTTCCATTAACGGGGATTTTTTGATGGCTTTTGCTTCCATCAGATATATTATATAAAATATTTTTAGAAAGTCAAGGGCATTTTTATATACTTGAATTTTTCAATAATCTTTATATAATCAGGATGTGAGCGAAAAGAGGCTGGCAACGATTTTTTACGCTGATATCTCTGGGTTTACTGAATTGACCAATAAGATTGGGGCAGAAAAAACGACGGATTTTATAAATGAATGTTTTAACACAATTGATTTTATTATTCATAATCATTACGGGACAATAATCAGGCACGAAGGCGACAGGGTGGTTGCAATATTTGGTTTTCCTCGTTCTTATGGAAACGATTCAAACAATGCATTATGGAGTGCCTTGAGCATACAGGAGGCAATAAAAAGAATGCGTTATAAGGTTGATGTGCATATAGGCATTGGAACCGGTGAGATTTTAATAATGGGAGATGATATATATGGCCATCTCCTTGATGAGATTTCATCTCTTGAAGAAGTAGCGGATAAGGGCCAGATTCTTGTTAATGAAGAATGTTATAATATTAATAAGGATTTATTTTTATTTGAGAAGGCAAAAGATGGTTTCCAGGTAAAGGGCAAGATTATTCCGGAGATTACAACACCTATTTTCTGGGAGCACAGGAATGAAGAATTTGAGATTTTTAACAGCGCGCTCCGCAGGATACCTCAATTTATAATTATTTCTGGTGAGAAAGGAATTGGAAAAACAGTTTTTATAAATGAATCTATAAAGAGAATCAATAAGGACAATATCTTCAATGTATATGAAACTACCTTTTTAGAACAGGATTATTTCACTCCCTGTTCTGCACTTATGAAAATTGTCTACCAGATCGCCCCTGATTTTATTCTTCCACCGGGTGAGGAGAATTACCGAATTAAACTGTTCCGTGAGATATCGAGTATATTTTTACAATCATCAATGAACAAGCCGCTAATAATCGTTTTAAAAAATATAGAAGTTATTGATGAAACTTCAATTGGTTTTCTTGAGTATTTTAAGGGATTCAATCAAAAGAATAGAATTTCAATAATTATTGAGGCACAAGATAAAAATGCTTTGGTAATAGAGAGAATATTTGGTAACGCAAAAAAAGATATTGAATATATAACATTGAAACCATTACCAGATAGTGTTATTTTAGATATAATATCATACCATCTTAAGGATTATGTTTTAACCGAGGATTTTAAGAAAGACATTGTAAATTTATGCCATGGTAATCCTTACTATGCAACAGAAGTTAGCATTTTGATTAAGAATACATTTCCCCCAGCAATGGAACTGAGGGATTTGCCATATACTATACGTCTGAAAGAGATTACTGAGGCAATCCTTGATACAATACCAAAAAAATATTTAAATGGATTATACATTCTGAGTCTTACAAACGATGAAATAGAACAGCACATATTTTCAAAACTGTTATCAGAACCTGTAGAATTTCTGAATTACTGTTTTAATAGAGGACTATTATACAGCAAAGACTCAAAATTATATTTCAACTCTGATACCCTGCGTCGATGTATAAGTGCGCGGCTAACAAAAAAAACCAGGCAGGAGATTCATCTGCGGATTGCAAATGTATTGAAACAAAATTTTAACCAATCGGGAAATTACGGACTTATTGCATTCCATCTGAAAGAAGCAGGTGAAATAAATGAGGCATATATATTTTTAAAAAAATGGGCTGATTATCTTCAAAAAGAGTTACAGTATGAAAGATGTATAGCGGTTTATAACGAAATTTTGGACCTGATTGGGGATGAAGTAGCAGAAAGATGTGAGATATTGACCAAGAAGATCGATTTGCTACACCATATTGGTGAAAGGGAAGAAGAATTAAAAACCATAGAAGAATTGTATGAACTTGGTTTAAAACTTAATAACATTGATTATCAGAGAAAGGCAATGTTTGCGCGGGCTGAATATTTTGAGGCAATTGCGGATTATGATAATGCCTTAAAAATTCTTCATAATTTGAATAAAGAGAGAGAGGAAACACTGGTGCTTGAAAAGATCGGCATTAATTATTATAATAAGAACGAAATTTCTCAGGCATTGGAAATTTTTAATCATGCATTAGATTCTATGAAAGATGATAATTATTTACTTAAGGGGAATATTTTAAAAGACATTGGGCTTTGTCACTGGAAACTGGGTGATAAAGAACAGGCGCTTATTTATTACACAAAGGCAAAGACATTTTATGAAAAAGGAGAAGACAGGATTGCACTGGCAAGATTGAATGTAAACATTGCGAATGTCTATTATTATCTAAACAACTTTGAACAATCCCTTACTTTTTATAAAGATGCACTCAATATTGCCCGTAAGATTGGGGATTCACTTTTTATTGCCCAGATACTCTCCAATGTAGGTGGGGTCTATATCCAGTTTGGCGAGTATGAAGAGGCACTAAAAAATTTCGAGGAGGCACTGGGAATAGACCGAAAAAAATTAAATAGAAAAGGAGAGGCAATAAGATTATCAAATATTGGTCACATTTACGGGATACTGGGTGATACAGATAAGGCGCTTGAATATTTCAACCAGGCTCTAAAGATCGATGAATCGATAAATAATAAATCTGGAATGGCAATTCGTTATGGTAATATTGCGACCTGTTTGTTTCAAAAAGGAGAATACGAGGAGTCAGTAAGGTATCTGAAAAATGCGGTTCAGATCTCGGCTGAGGCAGGATTGAAAGAATATCTTGCCTATTACCATAACTTACTTGGTTTTGCTTTTGTGGAGATGGGACAGTTAAGTTATGGTGAGGATGAACTTAGCCAGGCACTTTCTATGGCGCGGGCTGTAAAAAATCCATCATATGAGATAACTGCCCAATCCAATCTTGCACTTTTGTGGTTAAAAAGAGATGATATAAAAAAGGCGTTTCAATACTCAACCTGGGCGGTTGAGAAACTTTCCAGCATTAAGGATATTGAAGGAGATAGGGAACAGATATATTACATCCATTATAAAATCCTTAATAAGATGAACCGAACCGGCGAGGCATATAGATTCCTCAGGTTTGCCTATGAGACAATAATTTCTCGTGCCCAAAGAATAAATAGTCCTGAACACCAGCATAAATTCTTGAATTTATCAAAGAACAGGGAGATTATTGAGGAATGGAAAAGGATAGAGAAGCAAGATTAAAACCCTGTGTAATCCTTTTTGCTGAGATTACACAGATAGATTCCTGGAAACAGGAATTGGATACAGAGGAATATGTTGAACTTTTAAAGACAGTATTTGATAGACTGGATGAAGCAGTGAAACTTTATGAAGGGAATATTGACAAACATGAAGGTAAAATTCTGATGGCGACATTTGGTGTTCCGATTGCCCATGAAGAAGACCCGGAGAGGGCGATTAAATCGGGTTTATTAATGCTAAATCAGATTTCAAAATTAAGACAGAAGTTAAAAAAACCGCTCGGTTTAAGAATCGGCATAAACCTGGGCAGGGTCTATGCCGCTTCGGTTGGTTCAAAGATTAAATCCGAATATACAGTGATGGGTGATGCAGTAAATTTCGCAGTTAGAATAATGGATTTTGCAAAGGAAAATGAATTGCTCGTCAGTGATGAGGTTTATCAAATTACTAAACCAGTATTTGAATTCTCTGAGCCTATGCGATTTTTACCCCAGGGTGCACAACAGGAAATAGTTGTGTATAATGTATACAGACAGAAGACTGGATTTGTAAAAAGAAGGGGGATTGAGGGATTAAGTTCACCCCTGGTGGACAGGAAGCAAGAACTGATTCTTCTTGCAAACTTCATTGAAGAATTATTTTCAGGAAAAGGGAAAATAGTCCTTATACTTGGAGAGGCAGGGGTTGGAAAATCTCGCCTCCTCGAGGAGTTATTTACACAATCATTGAGTATGGCGCTGGAAAGGGTGAAGAATATAAACTGGTGCATTGGAAGATGCTCACCATATCGTGAATCACTCTATTATCCCTTTGTGGAACTCCTTAAGCAAATCTGTGAAATAAAGACCGAGGATAGTGAAATGGCAATAATGGCAAAACTCCTAACTTCAATTGAGAAACTTATGGGTGAGAAGGCAGAAGAAATATTTCCGTATATTGCCGAACTTTTTAATATTAAACTTGTTGCAAAATACGAAGAAAAGGTTAAATATTTAAAACCTGAGGAAATTAAGTTGCAAATTTTTAATGCCATAAGTCAAATTCTAAAAAATTATGCAGAAAGGAATCCAACGGTCTATTGTATTGATGACCTCTATCTTGCTGACGAATCTACCCTTGAGTTATTACGATTTTTCCTCCAGACCTATAGTGGAATCAATGCCTTCGTAATTTTAATTTCCCGTCCGGAAAAAAACAAACCATTCTGGCAGATGAAAGAGCAATTGAAGAATGAAATGAAATTTGAAGAAGTTTACCTTAAACCACTGACCAGGGAAGAGACACTGGAATTATCAAAAAATCTTTTAAAAATACCAAGATTACCAGAGGATTTGATTGAAAAGATAGTTAACGATGCAGGAGGCAATCCATTCTTTCTTGAGGAATTGATTAAACTTTTAATTTCCAGGGGCATCATTTATCGGAGGGGTAATGAATGGGTGGCGAGCGAGAGAGAGATTAAATTTGATACCCCTTACACAATTGAAGGCATTATACAGGCTTCTTATGATACATTAAGTCCAGAATTAAGGGATTTACTTTCCGAGATGGCAGTTTTGGGCAGGGCATTCAATAAAAAGATATTACAGGGTTTCACACGATTCTGGGACAACCTTGACAATCTTATAACCCAACTTGTAGAAATCGGTTATATTTATACAAACAATTACCAGGATTATGCATTCAATCATGCACTTGTGCGCGAATCAATTTATAAAAGTATACCCGAGAAAAAATTAAAGGAATTACACCAATCGATTGCAAAAACTATTGAATCAATGTTCCCGGAGCGACTTGCCGAGTTCTATGATGTTCTTTTTGAACACTATGCCAAGGCAGATTGTAAAGATAAGGCAATCAATTATGCCCTGAGGGCGGGTGAGAATGCACAAAAGTGCTACGCAAATATGGAGGCAATTTCTTATTATCTGTATGTATTAAAAGAATTAAAACCCGACAATGAAGAAAACAATAAAATTATTTTTGAAACAATGTATAAATTGGGCGGGATATATAGTAGAATAGGATATTCTGATGATGCAATCGAACTTTATGAGAGGGCATTAAAAATAGCCTCCACTACCCTTGATAGGGTTAAAATTCTTGATGCAACTGCAGATGTATACCAGAGAATCAGTGATTACGAAAAGGCATTAAAGATTTATAATGAAAGTTTAAAATTGCTCATAGACTTTTCTGATGATGAAAAATTTGATACCTGGCTTGGTATTGCCTGGATATACTATTTGAAGGGTGAATTAAAAGAGGCACGCAATGTTCTTGAACAGATATTAAGGAATGTAAAAGATACCTCAAGTATTCAGACAAAAAAGAAGATTGCCAGGGTTTATAATCAGTTGGGTTCGGTCTATTCCTATATTGGTGAGTATGAAAAATCCTTTGAGGCGTATAATAAGGCATTAAAGATTTATGAAATGCTGGAGGATATTCCAGGGATATCAGTCATTTACAATAACATTTGTGGTTATTATACAAGACAGGGTGATTATTACAGGGCGCTTGAATACTTGAATAAATCCCTTGAGATTGATATTAAAACAGGAAATCTTCTTGCCCGTGCAATTGCTACTTACAATGTTGGTGACACATACTTCCAGCTCGGTGATTTTGAAAAGGCGGAAGAGAAATTTAATGAATATCTTAATATAAATAGCCAGATAAATAATCAACTTGGCAATGGTTATGGCAATTTCGGACTCGGCAACATTTATTTTGAAAAGAATGATATACCGAGGGCAGAATTTTATTATAAAAAATCTTATGAAATATTTAATAAATTAGGGAGTGTAATGATGGCAAATGAAGTAATGATAAAACTTGCGGAAATAGAGATTGAAAAAGGAGATTATAACCGGGCATTCAGTATGTTTGAAGAGTTAGAAAAAAGGTGTGAAGAATTATTTGATACTGAAGGTAAACTGACTTGTATAATCGGAAAGGCAAGGGCGAAGTTAAAGCAGTCTTTTGTTGAAAAAAAATTGATGGTTACCCATCTTTACACGGCCCTTGATTTGTTAAAAATCGCATTTGATTATAAAAAAATTGATTATGATAACGAAACAAAATTTGTCATAAATTTCTACCTGGCACAGGTTTATTATTATTTAACAAAAATAACCGAGGCGAAAGACCATTTATCGACTGCAGATAAGATACTTAAGGAGCTCCTGATTAAAATTCCGGATGGAGAACCACGCAATATATATCTGAAAAAGAAGATATATTGTGAATTCAGCGATTTCAAAAGTTTATTAAAAGATTAAAGAACTGGGCGGTGAGTGACTTGAACACTCGACCTTCGGTATGTGAGACCGACGCTCTAACCAGCTGAGCTAACCGCCCAAAGGGGGATGGTTTCCCCTTGCTCCATCAAGCAGACTACCAGAGCTTTTCTTACAATCTTAGTCTCCACCATATAAATATAACACCAAGTGAGGATTTATATAATATAGAGGCTTTTCCTTTTCTGTTTCTACTATTTTATTACCGCTAATATCAAACTTCTTAATCAAGATCCTACCCTGATAACTCTTCTGCCTACAATCTGGTATTGGCCGGATAGGATAAGATTAATTGCCTCAGTGTAAATCCTGTGTTCTTCCTTAAGAATTCTTTCAGCAAGAGTCTCAGGAGTATCATTGTCAAGAATCGGAACTACTGCCTGGGCTATTATTGGACCACCATCAACTGTATCATCAACAAAATGGACTGTGCAACCAGAATATTTGACTCCATATTCAAGTGCCTTTCTCTGCACATCAAGTCCAGGGAATGCCGGTAGAAGCGACGGGTGGATATTCAGAATTCTATTTGGAAAGGCGTTCAACAATGGTTGTTTAATTATCCTCATAAATCCGGCAAGGCATACAAGATTTACATTATGTTCTTTTAAAACCCTAACATAATTTTCTTCATATTCGGGTAAAAGCCAGGTTTTTTTAGGACCGGGGTCGAGATACAATGCCTTGATATTATGGTCACGGGCGATTTTGAGTGCCCTTGCATCAGGATTGTCGCTGACAACGAGCACAAGATTGGCGATACATTTTCCAATCTCAATATTTTTGATAATCGCCTCAAGGTTTGAACCACGACCTGAAGCCAGAACTGCAATATTTTTATTCATAGACCAATTTTATTCATAGATATCCAAAAGTCAATAGAAAAATTTTTTATATTGTGATGAGATGTTCTGCGGGATTTATATCATACTTCTGCGGGTAAATTGCCTTCAAGATATTTACATTTTTTTCCAGGCTGAGGTCAATGATTGGCCCGTTCGTTTTCTCTTTTTTGCTATTCATTACAATTTTAATAATTGGTTTCTCAATATGTGCCGGGTTCTGACGCAGGACAATAGCGATTTCTCCATTATTGAGTTCAACACAACTGCTCACTGGATAGATACCTAAAATCTGAATGAAAACCTTGGTAAGGAGTTGGTCAAAATAACTTCCAATATGTGCCCAGAGCACCCTGATTGCTACGGCGGGTAAATACGGCAGAATCTGGTATGGTCTTGATGTAGTCATTGCATCATATGCATCACAGATACGAATTATCCGCGCAAAGAGGTTGGGTTTTATTTTGGGATCTATTTTTTCTGGATAACCGGTTCCATCATAATTCCAGTGGTGTTGATAAGCCGCCAGAAGTGAGGCGAATGCTATATCATCCAGCCCCCTTGTTTTTATTATCTCACTGGCTCCAAAGATAGAATGCTTTTTCATAATTTCCCATTCTTCCTTTGTAAGTGGTTCCTTCTTATCAACCAGGTCTTTAGAAATTGCTACTTTTCCAATGTCGTGGAGCAATCCCGCGGTCCCGAGTTTCACAAGATTTTTTCGTTCCAGGTCAAGGCGTTGACCCACAGCCAGAGAAAGTATCCCTACATTCAACGAATGGTTGTATGTATATTCATCAAAATTTTTTATGGCAGTGAGGGCGGTTAAACCAAATTCATCCTGGCTCAGGCTATCAATCAATGTATAAATCACCCTGCGAAAACTTTTGGTATCTACTGGTTGACGATTCCAGAGCGTCTGGATTAAATTTTTTGTAACCTTTAGCGCCTTAAAATATGTCTTTTTTATCTGTTCTCCATCTTTAAGAAATTCAGGAATTGTCTCTTCCTCTGCAGTGTAAAATTCAACATTTATTGAACCGAATCCAATTTGATTAAATTTCTGAGTAAATCCCTCACGGTTGAGTTTAAAAAGTGCAGCAAACTTTAGTAGCTCCTGAGTTTTTAAACTCGGGCGTAATATTATTGATTTTATCCCGAGTCTTTTTAGATTTTCTTCTATAAATTGTAAACTTGCATAACCTTCAATTTCAAAGCGCATTCTCATTTTGTTGAAGAATATATAATCACGATATCTCATAATTTCAATCTGATTGCATGTCTGGAATAAAGTTTTTAATTGATTCATAAATTTATTCACAAGATTCACCACTACATCATTGTTGAAATCATAGACAAAAGTTGCTTTTATAAGTGCATAAAGACTGGTAATAAAATCTTTACCGGGTTTATTCATTTTTCTTTTTCCCTTCAATAAATTTCAGGACATTTTCACATACTGCCCTGATGTCTTCATCCCTTTTTTTCAATCCTTTTCTGAGAATTGAAACTGCAGTTTCATCACCGATCTTCGCAAGGGCTTGGGCAGATAATTGTCTTTTCAATAAATATTTCTGTCTATTAAATAATACCCATTTAAATAAAACTTTTTCTAAATCTTTCACAAGTCGTTTATTTCCATTAGCAACCAGACAATCAAAATATGCCTTCTGTTCATTGTAGTTTAAATTCAGAAAATTGCGTTGTTTTATTGTTTTAATCAATTTTTGATAAATAGGACTATAACTCAATTTTTCAAGGGCCTGGAGCGCCTTTATTCTAACATTTACATCTGTGTCGGCAAGAAAATCAGAGACCATTCTGGCTTCGCCAAATTCAGTGAGGGCATCTACGATTGCCTTTCTAACCAGGGGAGAGGGATGCAGGGTCAGGGTTTTTAAATGCGGAATGACCGATGGATTTTTTATATTACCGAGAATTACAATTGCATTTGTTAAGATTTTAATATCCTTCTCTTTTAAAAAAAACAAGACTGGTTCAACATCGCCCTGACAGATATAAGCCAGTCGTTCTTGTAGAATCCGCAGGCGCTCTTCATTTTTAACATTTTTTAAAATGCGGATAAACCAGGGTATTGTTTTTTTTGAGAAAAAACCAACCAGCCCAACAAAATCGCTGAACGACTGGTTATCAAGAATATCCGGTAGTTCTGCAAAACCTGCAATCATACCTTCATTTTCAATTCTGGAGATAAGGTTTATATCAGTATAATTCCATAGATAGTTTACAATTAAAATTGCATTTTTAAAATCATTACTATTGATACAAAGTTCAAGAATTTCAGCGAGTGCATCAATGACTTCCTGAGATTTGGTATTTTTTAACACATCAATCAATGTTGATATGACAATATTGAGATCGGTTTGATTTTCAATTTCGGCAATCTCAGTTTTTAACATTCTAAGTTCCTCCGGGCTTATTTCCACAGAAACTTTATCAGCAAAATCAATATTTTCTCTGGTTAAAACTCCTCTCACTGCTTCATCATAATTTATTTCAAGTTTTGGTAATTCAGGTAATGCATATGAAAGTTTTTCGTCTTCCTCTTCCTCCACAACATAAAAAGTTATATGTAAAAAATCGCATTCCCATAAGTTTAAGGCAATGTCCTGGTCACGGTCCGACTTACTCACAATCTCTACAAAAATCAAGAGTTCATCTTCTGTGATGCCTTCGGTAAATTTTATTTCCCGGATTCCATCTTTGAAGAGTCTGAAGGCAACACTGATATCTTTTTCGGTTTCTTCATAGATAATCCTATCTTCATATCGGATTGAAAATCTTTCAATCTGAAGAATGAATTCATGACTGGCTTTTAGGAATTCAGTTATATCCTGGTAAAACTGATTAAAAAAATTTTTGAAACTTGGATGGCTGGTTTGATAAATCTGAGCTGCTTTTATTGTTTTAATGAGGTCTATTGCGAGTTCCTGAATATTTACAGTCATCGTAAGTAGTATAATAAAGTATAGGAAATTGTCAAGAGTTTATAGATTCTTGACTTTTTCCTCTAAACAGGTATAATTATTCAAGGCATTGCAATTTCTGAAATGGTATGGGTTATGCGGGAGTAGCTCAATGGTAGAGTCACGGCCTTCCAAGCCGTTGGTTGCGGGTTCGAATCCCGTCTCCCGCTTTTTACATTGAAATAGGGGGTTTTATGAAAAGATTTTTTATACCCGCAATATTGATATTAATATTTTGTGGGGGCGGGAAGGAAAAGAAGGTGTCGGTTCAGAAAACAGAAGTAGAACTTGCTCAAAAAAAATCGGTATTGATTGTGATTGCACACAGTGATTTCCGGGATGAGGAATTTAAAGAGCCTTTTGAACTTTTGAAAAACTCAGGATTCAAGGTTACGGTCGCCTCTACTGATACAACACCGGCAAAGGGTATGCTGGGTATGGTTGTAAAACCTGAAATCTTAATATCTCAAGTAATACCTGATAGTTTCAATGCATTGGTCATTGCAGGTGGAACTGGTTGTAAAAACCTCTGGGATGATAAAGTGCTTCATAACATTATTCGCAATTTCTATGATAAGCACAAGACCATTGCGGCAATTTGCATTGCTCCGGTTGTCCTGGCAAGGGCTGGCATTCTCAAGGATAAAAAGACAACTGTCTATCCTCGGGTGGCAGATGAGATCAAACCATACTGTGGAGAATTTACCGGCAGAGATATTGAGATCAGTGATAACATTATCACTGGTTCAGGTCCCCAGGTAGCAAAGGATTTTGCAAAGGCAATTCTTGAGGCAATATCAAAGTGAAGGCAGTCTTACAGAGGGTAAAAAAAGCAGAGGTGCAAGTTAAGGATAAAAAGATTTCTGAAATCGGTGCGGGATTATTGATATTGCTCGGTGTGAGAAAGGGTGATACTGAAAAGCAAACAGAAGATTTGGCTCAGATGTGCGTAAATTTGAGAATTTTTGAAGACAGTAACGGTAAATTTAATCTTTCACTGAAGGATGTTAATGGTGAGGCACTTGTAGTATCTCAATTTACTTTGCTCGCTGATACAAGCAGAGGCAGGAGGCCATCCTTTACTGATGCCGAAGAGCCTGATAAGGCAAAGAGATTGTATGAATTTTTTATTGACAGACTGAAAAATTTTGGTATTACCACAAAATCTGGTGTCTTTGGTGAAAGGATGCTTGTGAGTCTGGAAAATAATGGTCCTGTGACAATTATCTTGGAGGTATAATTATGCCTTATAGTATGACCGGAATCGGCAGGGCAAGTGGTGAGATAAAAAATCCGCCGATAAAATTTGATGTAGAAATAAGGTCATACAACCATCGGTTTCTTGATATCTCCCTCAAATTACCGAGTTCTTTCAGTCCTTTTGAAGATGAGATAAAAAAAGCCCTGCAGGAGAATATCTGTCGTGGGCATATCGTTGTTGTAATCCAGCAGGACCGTGAAATTCTTGGTAACAGATTTGAAGTTGACAAAGAATTGCTTGATGCTTATTTGACAGTTGCACGCGAAATTAAAAAAAAATATAAGGTGACCGGTTCAATCAATATAAATACCCTGCTTGCCATACCAGGTTTGATCAGAATAAGCCAGAACCAGACCGATACAAAAATGATATTTAAGGGTTTCAAACCTATTTTCAATCGGGCACTGAAGGAGTTGCTTATGGCTAAGGAAAAGGAAGGCGAACATACAAAGCAGGAGATTTTGAAAATTCTCGGTGATATAGACCGGGAGGTTGAAGAGATAAAAAAGTTGATACCGGAAAGGAATGAATACTACAAAAAACATTTAAATGAATTGATTAAAGAGATCAATGAAAATATTGACCGCTCAAGGCTTTATCAGGAGATGCTTTATATTGCGGATAGAACAGATGTTGCGGAAGAATATGCGCGGTTATTGGGACATATCAGGGTATTTAAAGATGCCCTTGAAAATGAAAAATATCCGGGACGGCGCTTGAATTTTTTACTCCAGGAGATGCAGAGAGAAGCGAATACATTGAGTGTGAAAGCAAATTATCTAAAGATTAGCGCTTCGGTAGTGAATATTAAAGAGGCGATAGAAAAAATCAGAGAACAGGTTCAGAACATTGAGTAAAAAAGCAAAATTAATCGTCATTTCGGGTCCTTCAGGTGTGGGCAAGACCACAATATGTAAGGAAATAGTTGCAAGACGTAAAGATGTAGTTTATTCAATTTCAGCGACCTCAAGGCAAAGAAGAAAGGGTGAAATAAATGGACGGGAATATTTTTTTCTTACCCGAAAGGAATTTAAACGCTGGATTGCTGAAGATAAATTTGCTGAATATGCGATTGTGCACGGAAATTATTATGGAACACCGAGAGAGTTTCTCGAAGAAAATTTAAAGAAGGGTTTCAATGTCTTGATGGACATTGATGTCCAGGGGGCAAAGAAATTGATGCCCCTTTATCCTGATGGAATTTATATATTTGTTTTACCACCTGATTTTGAGGAATTAAAAAAGAGGTTGATAAAAAGAAATACTGATGATGAAAAGGAGATTGAAAACCGCCTGCAGACAGCCCGGGCAGAATTACAATATATGAAAGATTACAAATATGTGGTGAAGAACATCAACCTTGATGAGACAATCGCAGAGATTTTGAAGATTATTGATACTGAGACAAAGTAATATTATGGGTTCAATTTTTTTATAATAATTTGTGCTGGAAAGGATTGGATGCCGAGAAAAGTTAAGGAAGCAGCAAAAGATGAAATAATTTTTCTGGGCACCGGTGGGGCAAGATTTGTTATTGCCAAACAACTGCGGGCAACCGGTGGAATCTTTTTCAGAATAGGGGGGAAGAATATTCTTGTTGATCCCGGGCCCGAATCATATTACCGTTTTTTAACATATCTTCCCAAATTCAATCCAGAAAAGATTGATGCTATAATCCTCACACATAAACACATTGACCATTCTGGCGATATCAATGTTTATCTCGATGTTTTAACCCAGGGTGGTTTTAAAAAGAATGGATTCCTGGTGGCACCCGGTGATGCATTTGGTAAGGGAGGGGTTATATTTGAATATCTCTTAGATTTTTTAAAAGAAGTAAAAATAATTAAACCCGGTCTTGAAATTGAATTTGATAGTTTAAAATTTCAATTTCCTATTCGACACGAACATCGGGTTGAGACCTATGGTTTTAAATTAATCCATAATAATTATTCAGTTTCATATATTGTTGATACAAAATTTTTTCCAGACTTGGTAAATGCCTATCGTTCTGATATAATCATATTAAGTCTTTTAAAACTTGAGTCTTCAGAGATTGACCATCTGTCGGTAGAAGATTGTAAAGAGATAATAATGGGCATTAAGCCGAAGGTTGCCATCATCACCCATTTTGGTATGACCATCATCCGTAATGGTCCCTGGAATGTTGCAAGGCAATTAAAAGAAAAGACCGGTATTACAGTTCTTGCAGCTGAAGATGGAAGGCATTATGAAATTGAGAAATTATTGAGTTATGAATAAAATCAGCATCTTGACATTTTTGAATTTTTGTATATAATTTCACATTATGGGGGAGTGTAAATTTTGTGGTTTTGCAAAAATCTTAGAATCGTATGAGTTCTGTCCTAATTGCGGGGCAAGACTTGTTTATGCCAAAGAGACTGTAATGGACAGTGACCATGTGAAGTTATGGGGCGGTGAATCTCGCATTGCCACATTGTTTTTTGTAAACTTCATTAATACAGAGAAGACCATAGATAAATCAAAGATTCGTCAGAATGCAATATATCTTGCAGAAGCAATTGATGAGTTTGAAAATATCATAAAAAAATATGATGGAACTGCAAATAAAATATTCCCTGATAACCGTATTCTTGCTGCTTTTGGCATTCCCAAGACACATCGTGATGATCCTGAAAGGGCAATGGAGTGTATTTTTGCGATAAGGGATTACTACCAGAATAAGGTTGCAAAAAAGGAATTTGGCAATTGGCGTATTTCATTCGGTGTGAATACGGGTTGGGTATTTTTTGGTTATGTCATTGAAAAACTTTCTTATTTGACTATTATTGGTGATACAGTAAATGTTGCAGCGAGATTGACTCAGATCTGTCCGCCGGACGAGATATACTTAAGTAATCCGGCTTATGAAGGGGTTTCAGATATCGTGGAGGTAGATTTTATTGGTGAGAGGATGGTTAAAGGCAGGACTGAGTCGGTCAAAATTTATAAACTAAAAGGGTTTTTAAAGGAAAAAAGAAAATCTGTAAAATCTAAGTTTCCATTATTAGGAAGGGAGAAGGAGTTTGAGAAATTAATGAATTGTGTCCGGACGGTAAACGAGACGAAAACACTTAAAATTTGTGCAATAACAGGGCAGATGGGTATCGGTAAAACAAGGCTCAAAGAGGAATTTATAGAATTATTTAAACAAGACACCAATTACCAGATTTTTGAAAGTTATTGCGCAGTTGAGATTCATACATCTTATTATCCATTTAAATTATTCCTTAGAGAACTTTTGGATCTAAATGAATTTGATGATTCTAAAAAGATTAACGATAAAATTGATAAATTTGTGTTAAGCAATAATTTGACATTACAGGATGCACAGGGCATAAGGCATCTTTTTATAACAGATATGCGCCGTGTTTGGGGGGAAAAGTTGCAGAAGATCCAGGAGGAAATATTTAGTGCCGTAAGAAATGTTCTCAGGGTGATATGCGAAAAAAAACCATTGATTTTAATTTTTGAGGAGTTCAATCGCGCAGATAATTTGAGTAAGATGTTAGTTAATTATCTTATCAGCGAACTTTCGGATTATCCAATTTTTCTTTTAATGGTTAATTTTATAGATGATATAAGTGGCAGAATAAATTTACCCCTTGAGGTTATTAACCTGACCCCTCTATCTTTTGATGCAGTTAAAGATTTAATTAAATTTGTTTTAAATTGTGATGTTGATGAGAAACTTGTAGAATTCATAGCCCATACATCAGGTGGCAATCCATTATTTGTCATTGAGACGATAAGGAATGTTAAACGAAGCCAGATGATTAGACAAGATAAAGAAGGAAAGTGGTATTTAGAAAAAGAAAGGCGCCTGCCCTTCCTTGATGATTTATATGGGGTTGTTATGTCCGGGATCGATGCCCTTTCTTCTGCCCATCGTTTGTTGATTGATTACGCAGCCGTCATAGGATACAGTTTTCCGCGAAAAATCATCGCCAACCTTCTGAGTAATATCCCCGATATAGAACAGCGTCTTGATTATCTGATAAAAGAAGACTATATCATACAGTTCCGTGACAGCGAAGACCCGGTATATATTTTCAGACATAATTTATTAAGGGACGCTGTATATACTACCTTACCACTCAAGAAAAGAAAAGAGATTCACAAAAGGGTTGCTGAACTACTTGAAAATACCTATGCAAATTGTCTTTCTGAGTATTATGAAACACTGGCTCAACAATTCCTATCCTGTGAAATGTATGAAAAAGCAGCACACTACTTCAAATTGTCTGGTGATAAGGCAAAAACCTTGTATTCTATTGAACCGGCGATGAATTACTACAACACTGTTTTAAGAATAGAGGATGAACATCCCGGGGTAACCGATGCTGAAAAAATAATTGAGTGTCAATTAAATCTCAGTGACCTTTATGAATTAAAGGGTGATATCCAGAGAATGAAGACAATCGCTGAACAGGGAAAAGAAAACACTCATAAATTGAACCTATTGAGATGGAACCTTCTTTTTACTGAACGCCTGGCATTTGCCTGTTATTTACTTAATGAATTTACAAAGGCAGAAGAGTTATATATTGGCGCAATCGAGATATGTAATGGTCAGATGGCTGATATCCTTACAATATTATATACGGGCTTGGGCAAACTTTACCAGGCGAAGAATGAACCTGAGAAAAGTTTGTTGAATTATAATCTCGCCTGGATTACCGCCCGGAATAATGATTATAAGGAAGGTGAATTACCGTGTCTTTTGAATCTTTCAAGAATGCATCAGAATCTTGGTAATTACGAGCTCGGTTTTGAATATTTGAATTACGCACTGAGCGATTTAGTAAAACATAATGAGATACTCAATCTTGCTGAAATAAGATATTTAATTGGAGAAAATTATTATCAAGTAGGTAATATAGAAAACGCAAAACATAATTTTCAGGAGGCATTTAATTTGACAGAGCATATTGGAACTGAAATTACCTTAAAATCTGCACTTAATTTAGCATTAATAGAATCCATAGACAAAAACCAGAATGGAGTTGAACATTATTTGAATCTTGTTGACAAGAAAATTTCTCTACTGGTGCGTGATAATTTATTGGCTGAGATAAATTTGAAGAAGTCTTTCATTTTAATAAATATGGAGCAGATTGAAAAGGCAAGGGAATTTGTCAATAATGCATTAAAACTGGCAACGAAATTAAATAACAAAGAAATTGAATTTGCCTGTTATATATTACTCTCTGATATTGAAGAGGAGAAGGGAATTGATTATTTAAGGAATGCACTTAATATCAGTGAGACCTTGAAATATCCACCATTGATTGGACAGGCACTATATAAACTTGCGCTATTCTATTATAATCATAAAGAGATTGATCAGGCACATTATTATGGCCGTAAGGCACTTTATGTTCTTGACGATATAAAGGCAAGATTGAATTCGGAAAATCGTGCATATTTTATTAAAAGAAAAGAGTATAGCAGCCTACTGGAGTTTTAAATGTTAAATTGTCCTGAATGTAAAAATACATTACCCGAAAAGGCGAACTTCTGTCCTTTCTGTGGCAAGATACTTTCTTTAGAAAAGACATTACCCCTTGAGGAATTACCCTTAACCTTTTTGCGCGCTGATTTATCGGGTTTTACAGGATTGAGCGAAAGTATGACTGCTGAAGATGTAATGAATTTTTTAAATAACCTTTTCGGTAGTTTTTATGAAATCATTGAGAAATACAAAGGTATACTTTATCAGGTAATTGGGGATGAAATCGTTGGTATTTTCGGATTGAACAGGGAAAGTGGTTATGCACCCCATCTTTCAATTATGGCAATTGAGGAGATAATTAATAAAGTTAAAGAATGCAATAAGACTTTTCAATCTATAAAGGAATGTAAAATAAAATGCGGACTGGAGATGGCACCTGCGTCCATCTATAATATAAAAGGGGATTTACACGATGCAATTATTGTTACCGAAGGATTTGCAAAAAGCCTTGTTCTGCAAAAAAATGCGGAAAATAATGTGGTGCTGGTTGGTGAATCATTATATCAGGCGACACGCTCTTTCTTCGAATATGAAGAATATGGAGAAGTTATTGAGAATTATATCTCGGTGCGTGCATATAAATTAAAATTGAGGTAATTATGCCTGACAATCAAACGCTTGAATTTAAAACAGAATTTATCAAACAACTTGGACTTGGTATAAACATCTGTCGCATCTATCCCAAGGGCCATCCTTCGCTTGAGCCAGTGATTCAACGCATAAAGATTTTATTAAAAGAACTGCCGATTGAACAGGAATCGGTATCTATAGTTGTGATAGAAGATGTTTTGATGATGGGTGAGGATAGGTTTGAATCCAAAAAATTGCCGCTTGTTAAAAGTCTTGTTGATAGGTTCACACGACTCGATGTTAAAAGTATTACATTTGATATAAATGCACCGGAAGATGAGATACGGGCTTTTTTCCTGGCAATGGCAGCCACACCCGCGGACCTTGCAGACTATGGCGACATTGTGGCACTGGTCAGGGCACGAGGTATTTTAAGTATTAAAATAAATAAATATCGTGTTGGTGTTGTTTCTTCGGATGAGGAGATTAAACAACTCGACTGGACGAATTTTCTCGAATCGCTTGTTATCTCACAAGAAACCTGGACTGATGAAGACCGCATAAAACAGCTCGGCAGTTTTCTTGCAGGTATTGGTGTTTTGGGTAATGAATCAGCAGAAGTTCAAACTCAAAAAGTAATAGGTGGTCTTGAGAAACTTGCGGGGATGATTGCTGATCAGTATGGAGAAGAAAGATGGGATGAGTATGCAGTGATATTTTCCCGAATGCTTGCTGTTCTATCACCTACGATCAAAAAGAATATTGCCCGTTATAAAACTGAAAATAAAAAACTTGCACTCCTTTTTAAAAGTTTAATCCCAACTATGGCGGATGAAGATATTATTGACATCATTGCAACCAAGGCAAAAGAAAAAGGTCCAAATGTTGAGGATGAGATAGTGGATATTTTAAAAAATATTACAGGCACACGATTACCTGATATACTTTCTTCAATACGAGTTAATGTTCCTGAGATAAATTTTGAAAAGATTGTTGCACGATTGATGGGTGAGATGAAGGCAACAAAAGGGACTGATGTTGCGGATAAAATAATGGAAAAAAATTTAGAGCAACAGATGAGGAGTATATTCCCGCAATTAAGGGACCCATCACCACAGAAGCGAGCTGAGGCGATTGATAAATTGATGCAGATGAGTGGGAAAATTTATGATACCAAGAATTACGAACTTATCAGGTTGTTGGTTGACCGTTTTGATACATTGAGTGATACTGAAGAAGAACTGGATATTTTTAAGAAAATAGTGAATAGTCTCAGGGAATTATATATTCTTGCGCAAAAAAACCAGCGCGAAGATATTGTGCAATTTATTTCCAAAAAATTTAGCCGACATCTTGTGCGTAAAGAAAAGTCATTGCTTGATAAAAAACATATGGTTATCAGAACCATTGCTGAGATAAAAGACCAGAACTATCTGCCCGAACTTGTTTCTCTTTTGTGGGATCAGGGTTCATATGTTGAAGCCAGGGATGCCCTTATTGCTATGGCTGATTATGCTATACCAATGCTTATTGAGACTCTTAAGGATGCTGAAGATAAATCAGTGCGAATGAAGATCATTGATGTGCTTATCCGCATAGGTGAAAAAGTTGTTCCCGAAGCAATAAAATTGCTTGAATCATCCGAGTGGTATATCAAACGAAACGGCATATATATTCTGGGTGAACTTAAGGTCCGTTCAACCATTGAACATCTTGGCAGGTTATTGGAAGACAAAGATGAAAGAGTGCAACTTGCTGCTATTGAGAGTTTAAACAAAATTGGTGGTGAAGGTGTTTATGAATATATAAAACCTGGATTGAAGAGCAAATATCGTTCAGTTGTAATCTTAACAATGAAATCACTGCCCAGGGAAGATGTAAAAGATAAACTACTTGAAGTTGCTACCTGGTTAAAACAGCGTAAATCCATACCGGATGAAAAAGAAGAACAATTCAGGCGTTCAATCATTGAAGTTCTTGGTGAAAAGGGTGATGATACAATCCTTGAATATTTGACAGCAATTTTAGAGGAGAAACCATTTTTTAAAGGTGAACTAATCCAGGCAACCAAATTATCAGTATTGAATGCCATTGCCAAAATCGGGACTCCAAAGGCAATTGAAATTCTAAATAATATCGCAAATCAAAAGGACCCGGTCCTTGCTTCTACAAGCAGGGAATTATTAAAGAAAAAAAGAGACGCATTAATAACATAGATTTGTGCAATTAAACTAAAAAAGCCAGCGAGCAGATTCGAACTGCTGACCTGCGGTTTACGAAACCGCTGCTCTGCCACCTGAGCTACGCTGGCAATAAGATATTATAACAAATTTTCTCAAAAAGTCAATGAATGGCAACAAAAGGGGACAGGCACTTTTTTATTTTGATTTGCATAATTTGGACAGAAAATAATATAAGAACAGAGTCTATCCATTTAAGACTAAATGTCATGCTGAATCTATTTCAGCATCTCAAATATTTTTTTCCATCATTGTAGTGGCAGAGTTTACTCTGCAAGAAGGTTGCCTTGACAAAGACAAGCCTGAAGCGTATAAAGGTAGTGCTCTATTGGTTAAATACTTAACCATTTAACCAGTTCAACTAACTTTAGCCCCTGATGTATCTTGTTATAACTAACTCCTGTGGCTCTGCATATACACCATTGCAATCACAATAGAAAAAAGTTAATTTCTTATAAATCTCATTGCCTGATTTATCAAATTTTTTCTCCAGCATATTTGTCAAATTACCTTTTGGACCATAGAATTTATAAATCTCTCCATCTTTATTGGTAGATGTTACCACTATACCCCTACCGCAATATCTTTTGATTGTTTTACCATCTTTATACTCGTAAATACAGACATAACCGCAATCTGGTTTTTCTGTATAATAAGTTTCCTTTCTGATTCTATTCTTTTCATCATAAGTATACCGATAAAACTCTTGACTATTGCCATCGTTTACGACCTTTTCCTGGACGAGATTACGATTGTTATATTTATAACTGGACTCAATCTTTCCCATCACCTTGTGCTGAAAATTGTATCTAATGTGCACAGATTTTATACGGCGCCCTTTAGCGTCATAGTGATAAAAAGATTTTGCTACCAGTCTATGCTTGGGATTGTAAGTATCAACACATTTTAAATATCCATTTGCATCGTAATCAAAGAACGATATATCGTATAATTTTAGTCTTGCCCCTCTTGGTGTTTTAAAGTAAAGAGTAATTTTCTTAATCTGTCCTTGGTTGTTGAATTCATAAATGGACCTGGACCTTAGAGATGGCTGGTATTGGTCGTTGGTTTTTTTGAATTCATACCCCAATTTTATTTTCTTTTTTAATTTTTCCATTTCAATTCACCTCCCATTACTTTTTTCCCGGCAAGGTCATATTCCTTTCTATTCTTTCCATCCATATAACGACAGATTATAATGAAGAACCAAGGCGTGTCAACCATCGCGTTAACAGTTAATTCTTGACATATTGAATACTTATGATATAATGACATACTTGGTCTTTGAAATCTGGTTCTGATTTATGGGGTTGTGATGATGGAGGCGGGTAGGCATCCGTTCCTGTTTTATAGTCCTCTACAAGCGGACTTTTCAGGAACCTTAAAATGAAAACTTTCTAAAATGGAGTTGATAAAGATCTATCCTGGATGTCAGAGATATAATCAATAAAAAATTTTGGAATTTTAGTGGTGTGTCTATTGATATGTCATTATATGATTTGTTAAATGGAGGTGAAATTGAATATTGAGAGAAATCAATGCTGGCTGGATACATTGAAAAGCGAATGGCAATGTACTCGATTAGACAAAATGGAAAGCGAATTCAGCGAATATGAAACTTTCAAGAGACTCCTAGATTGTTTCGGAAGACGAATTAACAGAGATAGAAGAGCAGGTGGCAGAATTGGTGAATTATTTTTTGCACTGCTAATAGCAGAAATCATAAATAAAAATAAATATTCGGGTGAAGTCTACATGCATTCGAGAGACATATCAAACAAACCTTATGTAGTAAAGGTTGATTGTAAAGAATACCAGATCCATAAAGAATTCGATATTTATATTTGCAAAAATTGTTCGCCCCAAATTCTTGTTGAGGTTAAAAAAAATATAGATAACATTGAGAAAGATTTGATTAAAGCGTATTTACATGGTGAATCAAAACAAGAAAACAAACCCAAGTTTATTGAAATCGTTTGGGAAGAAAAGGATGAATCAAAGTCAAGGAGAGGCGAAGATAATCAGTGGATGATTCTTTTAAAATATTTTATAGGAAAAGGGCTGGATGCCTTTTTTTATTTTTATGGTCCCACAGATGAAAACGATAAGAAAGCAAAAGAAAATTTCGAAAACGAGGTGAAAAGACTTGATGATTTTCTAAGAGACTCTTTAAAAGATAGATGAAAAAATGAAGGTAGAAAAAGGGACAGGCTACTTTTTCTTTTTTGTTTTCCGAATCCAAACCTGAGCTCTGGTTCTGAAAGAACCATCGGTTCTTGAAGAAAGGTTTTGCCTACTCATACAAATATTGGTTGAATGGTAATTGGTTAAATTGGTTTTTTTGGCGCGAGACAAATCTCGCTACTCCATTATTTTTGATGAATTACAAATGGACAACAAATTTATTTGTCTCCAATAAAATATCCTGAAATATTTCTTCTTGACATAGAACAAAAAATATATAAAATTGTTCTATGAATAGAACAATCAAGACGATACTATATGAATGGCAGAGAAGGAAGTTGCCTGAGATAATTGAACGGGACATTGACCTTCTTCGCTATACCAGGATGAAGCCCATCAAAATTATCGTTATTACTGGATTCAGAAGGGTTGGTAAAACTTATACGGTATTAAACCTGATAAAGAATT
>Ga0207433_10000894_pt1 | contig 66865 bp, 58 predicted proteins | sample YelNatPaOPGAMG01_FD_187559 | JGI IMG/M metagenome (GOLD analysis project Ga0207433, IMG submission 187559) | Hot spring thermophilic microbial communities from Obsidian Pool, Yellowstone National Park, USA - OP-RAMG-01 (SPAdes) (version 3) | ecosystem: Environmental > Aquatic > Thermal springs...
GGCATCGCGTAGCCATTTGACACGTCCATTTCAATAGCGTAAAAGCTTGTTCTAGGCTTAATGCCATAAACAATAGGTATCCCACATTCCCGCGTTATCTTCAGATGAACCTCCGCGATTGAAGCAAGAATTTTCGCCAGTTTTCGGTAGCCCGGCTTAAGAATGAGTATGCCCAAACCTCCAGTTTCCCTTATTTTCGAAGCGTCAAACCTCAAAAATGAAACTGTTTCCTTTAATCCATAAGCGCTTATGAGCATATCTGCTCCAGTTACTCGTAGTATCGGTTGCCCTGTTCTCTCCATAAGCTCCTGCTCAACCTCTAAATATCGTTTATAGTCCTCTGAAACGCACTCACCCTTGAATGGGACAAGGTAAGGCTCCAATTTAAATCCATAGTCGTCTTTAACACATACTCTAAGAAGATTAGCTACCTCATCCTTCGTTAAGCCCCCTTCCTCACTCCTCTTTAAGATAAGATTAGCATCTACACCAGCTGAAGGAATTATAATTACGCCTCTCCCATGAGTGACGAAATTCCAGCATGTGGGAACCGCTAAAAGGTGATATTGTAATGTTGAAATATGCTCATCAACTTCTAAAAGGACGGTTGAGCCTTTCGGGTAGCCTCCACCAAGCATTAAATCTAAGTCAGGTGAGCCTGTGGAGAAAAATTGGCCATCTTCGGGTTGAGGTTTAAATCTTCGCGGCTTATCAACAGGCTTTACTTTGAAGGATGGGAAGAGTTTGAAGCCATCCTTAAGCGTGAATACATACTCTGTTTGCGGAGTTGGAGTCCCCTTCATCTTAACTAACTCAAGTTTTCGTAAATGTCTTCCACCTTCTTGGCGGTTTTTCTTTAGGACGATTAATCCGTCGGCAATAAACCCTTCCACGCCATAGGCCACTTTATCTTCGCACGGGCCTTCCACGACAATTAAAGTTGTACACTCGAGGGCTCTGCAAATCTTGCTTAAAACTGAATGAAGCATCACCCTTATCTCATGGGGGTCTTTGAATGCTTGAGCCATTGCGGATAACGAATCAATCACTAAGCGTTTCGCCCCAGTTTGCGCCACTTCCTTCAGAATCATGCTAACAACATGTGGGATACCTTCCTCCTTAACTGTTAAAAAATCCAGAAAGCGGAATTTTCCTTCCTCTTCAAGCTTTTCGAAATCATAGCCTAAAGCCTTCATATTATCATAGAAGACTTCCCTGCTCTCGGCAAAGCTCGCATAAACACCACCTTCGCCATAGTCAACGCATCCACGATAAACAAATTGGGCAGAAAAGCATGTTTTGCCAGTTCCAGGACAACCAGCCAAGACAATTAAACCGCCACTAGGAAAACCACCAAGAACAACATCAACGCCATCTACACCGGTGGGAACAAGACGCCCCACTAAGCCACCCCTTCCAAACACTTTCAATTTCACCAAAGTTAATCCCTAACCAAATTAAAAATTGCTACTCAATAATCTATACTCAAAATACCAAGTGCACATAAACCATCTCCCAAGATGTTCTAAGAAAATCACAGGCATACCATCACAAAAACGTGAAGCTACAAGACAGAAACTTCCAGCATAGCAATCATTTGACCAAATGAAAACAATTAAAGAAAATTTTGCTGCAATTTGAGAAGAAACAACAAAATAGTAAGCATAAAGGGCCCTAAAAATGCGCGGTTTTGTGAAAAGCGTTTCACTTATAGACTTTTAATGGTCTTCCAAGTTTTGCTTCGTCCAACTCTCTTATACCTAGCCCATGGATTTTTGGGAATATGCGTATTGAATTTTTTACTTTTGTTCCGCCTTTTTTGACAAGTTTGTCTTTGATCAGCAGGTCGGAGTCTAGGTCGGCGTATTGGATGTTTTTCACCGCCGCGGCCAGGTGGGCGCCGGCGGCTATGCCTATTTCCGATTCGCCCATGCAGCCTATCATGCATGGTATGCCGGCTGCTTCGGCTATGGCTGCTATTTTCCTAGCCTTGTGGATCCCTCCACTTTTCATTAGTTTAATGTTGATTAAGTCTACGGCCTCAGCCTTTATTAGGCGTATGGCGTCTTCCGGCGAGTGAACGCTTTCGTCAGCCATTATTGGTATTGGCGAGTTTCGCTTAACTTCAACCAAGCCCTCCATGTCTTCGGCTGGGACTGGCTGTTCAGCGAACTGGATGTTGTATTTCGCCATCTTGTTTAGGGCTTTGACGGCCTGTTGCGGCGTCCAACCCTGGTTTGCATCTATCCTTATCTGGATGTCGTTGCCGACAGCTTCACGGATAAGCTTAACCCGTTCCACGTCCTCTTCGGGGTCCACACCAACCTTAACTTTTAAGGCTTTGAATCCCCGTTTGACGGCTTTAACAGCGTCCTTGGCCATATCCCTCGGCGATTTTATGCCTAAAGTTATATCTGTTAAAACTTCTGTGCGGTATCCGCCTAACACGCGGAAAAGCTCTTTCCGTACGGTTTTGCCATAAATGTCGTGTAGGGCAATGTCTATGGCTGCTTTAGCCGAGGGGTTTCCAGCCGCAACGCTGTCCATAACCTCAATTATCTGCTCGATGCGTAGGGGGCACAGACCAATGAGTTTCGGAGCAATTTTGTCCAAAACGTGGATGACGGTTTCCACAGTTTCGCCTGTAACCCGCTCTGATGGCGACGCCTCCCCCCAGCCGTGGACGCCGTAATCCGTGACAACTTTTACAACTACATTGTTGCTTTCTGTGCTGGCTTCAGGTGCGATTCGGAAGGGTTCATAGTACTTCAGTGTTACGGGGTAAACTTCAATCTGCTGGATGCCCAACAACATCCCTCCTCGATAAAGTGTTTGATTTCGGGGAAAAATTTTTCTCGCTAAATTGGCACGGGACGCTTAGAACTCTACAGTGGGCTTCTCTTTGCGTTTTAATCCCTTAAACTTCAACTTCGCCGTCAAAATCTTTTCTGTGGCGAATAGTCTTGAAGCCGCATACATGACAACAACCGTGAAGGCGAGAACATAGATTATTCCGTAGATGACCGTCCAATAGTCGCCCATTATGACGGCTTTCGAGGCAATGGCTGGATGGCTAAAGGGTATAGCATAGAAAACAAGCCTTAACGCGAAGGGCAGGGTGTTGATGTCCAAGTATGTTAGGGCGAGAAGCGGTATGAAAACGAAGGGGTAAATGTAGCCGACAAAAGATTGGGCACCTCTAACGTCCTCGGCGAAAGCCGATATTATTACGGCTAGGGCTAAGGCCGAAAGCAGTGTGACGAAGAGCGACATGCCTAAAAGCAGATAGCCTAAAGTTGAGGGAACAAGTCCCAAGGCAGCCAAATCCAGTTTAAGATTTTCTGGGATCCCGGCTGTAACAGAGTTAAGCATGTAGTTGTAGCCAGCCATGAAGGCTAGAGCGCCGACGGCTGCTATTATTATGGAGCTTGAGAGTTTTCCCCAGAGAATTGCAAGGCGGTCTATGGGCAAGGTTAAAAGGGTTTCGAGGGTTTTCTCCTCTTTCTCCATGGCAACCGTCGTGGCGGCTATTTGGACAGCTGACATGAGCACTATTAAAATGGTGACGGGTAAAGCTATAGACTGGGAGGTTAGAAGGCTGGAAACCATTGACGGGTCAACCCCATATTTGATTTCACCCTTAATCACTGTGGCCTTCTCGGAGAACAAAACGTCTGGAGCTACAGCCCTGTTAAACTGGTTTATTAAAGCGTCAATCACCGATGAGCCCACGCTTTCAAAAACGCTTGCGCCGCGTAGGACGCCGTAAAACCTTAGGCACGCCCTAATCTGGGGGTTGCTGAGGTGGGCGGTTATGTTTTCGCTGAAGCCTTTTGGAATCTCGACTATTTGGGTGGTGTTGTACTTTGACAATAGCTCCAAAACTTTTTCGCTGGTCAAGGGCTCAATTTTATCTTCAACGTGGACTGTAAGGTTGAAGCCGACACCCTTAGCGTTCAAGCCTTTCAAGAAGGTAATGAAGGAGTGAGACCAGTTTCCGCCGTCGTTGTTTACAATTAATAATGTGGCTTTTACGGCTTGCTCCTGGGCTTTTTGCATAGCGTAGCCCATGACAGCCCCCATCGCTGGGAAAATTACAAGGGGGACTATTATCATTCCCAAGAGGATTTTAGGGTCTCTGGCTAGGACCTTAAGCTCCTTAATTAAGAAGTTTCCGAAACCCTTAAGCAAACTCCACCACCTTCGCGAAAACTTCTTCAAGGTTTGTGCATCCATACTTTTCCTTAAGCTCCAGCGGGCTGCCTTCAGCCACTAGTCTGCCCCTGTTTATTAGGGCAACTTTGTCGCAGAGGTGTTCCACCTCGAGCATGTTGTGGCTTGAAAGAAGCACCGTTACGCCGTGCTCTTTCACGTATTTTTTAATAATTTCCCTAACATGGTAGGAGTGGATTACGTCTAAGCCGCTTGTTGGTTCGTCTAAAATTGCCAGTTTGGGCTTAACCATGAGGGCTCTTGCAACGAGAAGCCTCCTCTTCATGCCCTTGCTGTAAGTCTTTGTTTTATCCCTGAGCCTTTCACCCAAACCGGAGATTTCGGCTGCTTCCCTAATCATGGCGCGAACTTCGTCCACGTTTTTCGTGCTGAACTTACCCATGAACTCCAGATACTCCCATCCGGAGAGGTAGCGGTAAACTCCGGCCTCCTCCGGGAGGTAGGAGATTATTCTGCGAACTTTCTCGGCTTCTTCGACCACGTCAAGCCCGAAAACCTTCACAGTGCCTTCGGTGGGCAGAAGAAGCGTGGAAATTATTCTCAGCGCGGTTGTTTTTCCGGCACCGTTGGGTCCTATGAGCCCGTAGATTTCGCCGGGCTTAACTGTGAAGCTCAGCCCGTCTAGGGCTCTGACGTTGCCGAAGACTTTCACGACGTTTGAAACTTCTACAGCCAAGGCCATTTAGAGCAAGCCTTCCCCGGAACGGTTTAACCAACAGAGGCGTGTTAGCTTTTAAACGTTTTTCGGTTAAACTTTCCAGTCCAATTTGTGGTCTTGGAACATGAAAGCCTTCAATATGCCGGCGAAGAGCACAAGAGTGGCTATAGGCTGGTAAATGAAGTAGTAGACCATGAATTCTGCTATGTTGAAGCGGAAGCCAAGCCTCCTCGAAACTAGGTAGAAAACTATGGAGAAGGCTGCAAAGCCCAAAACAAAGTTCGTTAAAAAAGTAAGGATTATGGATAAAAGCGAAGAATAGATAACTTTTGATATTTGGAGGCTTGAAAGTTGCGCCGCTAAAACCGTTGGGACCATGTTTTGGAGCTGCTTCTCCAGAAGGCTGGAGCAGGCATAACCGAGAAGAAAAGGTATGACTGTTGGAAAAACCATGACGGCGCACGGAAACGCCACGTGGGGATACTTTGCAATGTAACGGATAAGCTTCCTCCAGTTTTCCTTAATCCACAAACCTGTGCCTACGCCCCAACGCTTCCTCTGGTTCAACCAACTTCTCCATGTTGATGGCGCCGCGGTGTAAACCTCTACTCTTCCCTCGTATTTGAAGCGTTTATTTTTCAGAAGGGTTTTAACCGCCAAGTCCAAGTCTTCAGAGACAACTCTTGAAAAGCCTCCAACCTCCTCGAAAGTCTCCCTTCTTATGGCGAAAGCTGTTCCACCAATTCCTATGCATTTCCCGACAAGCTTGGAGAAAAGGTAGCTGGCAAAATTTGAACCAACAAATTCATAGTTAACCATTCTGGAAATGAAAGAGCTTGGCAGAATTTTCTTCTTCAAGTCGACAATGTCCGCGTCTGCTAGGTCTGCCTGCACAATCTTGAAAAACTCGACGGCGTCGTTGACAATTACGTCAGCGTCTAGAAAAACGAGAATTTCGCCGCTGGAAAACTTAACTGCCCTGTTTAACGCCTCAACTTTGCCGAGGCGTTCCTCGTTAAAAATGAAGTGAACCCTGTTGCGGAAGCGCTCCGCAACCCTAAGCGAATCACCGTTAGGCTTGTCTATGACTACAAAAAACTCTACATCACACTTGTCGTCTGTCAGCTTTTCCAGCAGGGCCTCTAAAAGGTCGGATCCCTCATAAACGGGAATAAAAACGCTTATGTTCGGCCTTGAAGAAGTCTGCGAAACTCCTCCAACAACCAAGTCCGCGTTTCTCCACGCTTTTTAAGAACCATTCGCCGCCGCTAAACCGACTCAAAAAGCCTTTCAGACAAATAAACTTTGTTGAATTTTTAAGGATTATTTGAGCATTTTTTCTTCTTCTTCACTGCGGATCCGTAAACTTCCAAAAACCGCGGCTATGAAGGCAACAATAAAGTTTAGCAGCCAAAGTATCAAGGCTTCAGTATACATTTTATAAAATACCGATATGCATACAGCCATAACCGCTAAAACTGCAAAAATTATAATGGAAATTTTATTTAATCTTGCATAGTTGACCATACTGCAGCCTCTTGACCTTAAAAATAGCAGCAGAGTGATTTAAGTCTTTTTGACTTTAAGACTTTTGAATTTTGCTGAAAGTATCACCTGTTCTCTTTGAAGTAGGGAAGTATCTTCTCACTATAAATTTTCAGAGTTTCTTTGGGGTCAGGACCAGCGTTTACCAATATGATATGCATTGCACCAGCCTTTACATACTCGTTTATCTTTTCGATACAGTCGTTAGCTGTTCCTACTATAGAAAATTCTATTGCCGCTTCGTTTGGTATAAGTTCACTGTAAGCCAGAAATTTCTCTATCCATTCTGGATTTGGCAATGCCTTAAAGTAGGATATAGACTTAAGATTTTCAGGTAGTTCGACATCGTAACCAGCCTCAGTTAAAAGCGCTGGCGAGGGTATTATTTGAGCCTTTATAGATTCAATTTGTCTGTATGCTTCTTCAGCGTTCTCAGCTACGGCTGTATAAAGGTATATTCCAGTTTCTATTTCGCACAAAGAACGCCCAGCTTTTTCAGCTCCTTCTTTAACGAGTTCTAAGCGTTGTCTATACAATTTTGGTGGGAGTGGGATAGATAACCAACCATCAGCCAACTCACCAGTAAGTTTTAGTGTTCGTGGGCTATTAGCCCCAAAATAAATTGGGACTTTACCTCTAACTGGAGTTATTTGCAGGAAAGCATCCTTAAATCTCCAGAACTCCCCCTCAAAATTTATTATTTCTCCAGCCCAAAGCTTACGCATAATTGTTACACTTTCAGCAAGTTTTGAAACAGGTTTTTCCCAATTTATTCCAAAAGGTTCAAGGTTCATGGCTTCACCAGCCCCCAATCCAAGTATAACTCTGCCACCAGAGATCTGGTCAACAGTTGCAACTTTCTGGGCGAGAACTGCTGGATTATACCTATGTGGATCAGTAACACATGTTCCAAGAAGAGCCCTGTTCGTTAATACAGCAGTGGCAGCCAACATTGACCACGCTTCCGGCACGATTCCCGGCGGTATAAATAGGAGGTGATCTGGAAACCATAATGAGTCAAAGCCAGCATCTTCATTTACTTTTGCTATCTTGAGCAATTTATCGACGGGGGTTGCCGGAACGGGCAAAAAGCAACCGAATTTAACTTTAGCCCTATCTTGACACATAAAGATCTAATTACTATTCCAACCGGTATCCAAATAAGAGTTGCTGCCAGCACATAAGATCTAGCATGGTATAAAGTTAAAAACCCATTCTTCAGACGAACATTTTTATTTAGCCGACAAATAAGAGTAGGTTAAAATGACACCATCAGTAGATAACGAAACCTTAGTCAAAAACCCGATTAAGTTATTACAAATATATAAAGATTCAGGAGTTAACGTGATGGGCTATACGTGCAGCTATATTCCGGAAGAGTTGATAATATCTGCAGGATTTCAGCCCTTCAGAATACCTAACTATGGGTCAACATTCAGTTCATTAACACCTACGTTTATTTGCCAGTTTGCTAGAACAACGCTTGAAAATATTTTAAAGTTAGAAGAATTTTTCAGCGGGTTTGTCTTCGCTCATACATGTGACCCGATGTGGAGGCTCTACGATATAATAAAGAAGAAGGTTGGCAAACCAGTTTTCTTTATTAGAGTTCCACATAACACGGATGGAATACTTCAAATAAGCTTCCTAAAGCAAGAGCTTTTAAGATTTAAGGATTTCTTAGCTGAGAATTTGGGCGCAAAAATTGACTTCGAAGCCTTATTGAAGGCCATAAAAATTTGCAACGAGAATAGAAGTTTACTGAAGGAGATTTACTTGCGAAACGGTGATGGAGCATTTGGGGTTAATGGGCTGGATCGCTTAAAATTCGCTATTGCAAGTATGTGGATGCCAAAGGAAGAAGTTAACGCTCAAATTAAGACTTTCCTTTCGAAAATTGGTGACGTCAAGGAGAATTATGTTCGGCTGCACATAAACGGCACAGCAATTTTCGATTTAGAATTGATTAAAATGATTGAAGATGTTGGATGCTTCATTGCTTCTGATGATCTATGCACAGGTTCGAGATATTTTTGGGATAATGTTGCAAACGTTCACCAAGATCCCTTCTACGCATTAGCAGAAAGGTATCTCCAAAGGACTCCATGTCCGTCTCACGGACCGCTTCAGAAAAGGTTAGCATACATAGAATCTATGGTTGAAAAGTTTAGAGTAAAGGGAGTGTTAATTCTCACTCAGAGGTTCTGTGATCCAATACTTTACGACTCTGTCCACGTGAGAGATATGCTTTCTAAAAAACAGGTGCCGACTATGTTGATAGACTACGAGAATTTCGAGCAGGAGGCAGGAAGGATAAAAGCAAGAGTAGAAGCTTTCGTCGAATCTATTGGTGGTTAAGATGAGCGAAAGAAAAGGTAGAAGCCGCGTGCTTCAAGCGACCAAGAAAATTGGAGAACTAATCCTCGAATATTTTGCAAAAGCCTCTGATCATAAAGCTCGAGGAAAGCCTGTCGCTTGGGTAACTGTTTTTACGCCCGTAGAGCTGCTGCATGCATTAAGTGTTTTTCCTGTTGCACCGGAGCATTTCGGGGCTATGTGTAGTGCTCGCAACTTTATAATGGAATACCTTGAGGAGGCTGAAAAGAGAGGTTACTCTCAAAATTTATGTTCTTATAGTAGATGCTGTTTAGGTTATGCACTAAGTGGAATGAGCGGGCTTATGCCACCGCCAGACATTCTTATTACTTTCAGAAACTCATGTGACGTCTACGTAAAATGGTGGCAAAGTCTTCAGGCACATTTAGGAACACCATTGTTTGTCGGCGAAGCTCCTTATGTTTTGGCTCCAGAAGATCTTGAAAATTATGTTTTAGACTATGTAGTTAAACAATTGATGGATTTAATAGAAATTGTTGAAGAAAAGTTCAAGCTGAAGTTTGACGAGGAAAAACTTGTTGAGGCTGTTAAGCTCTCCGACAAGGCAAGTGAATTGTGGCTTGAAGCGTTAAAACTTAGAAGCAACAAGCCTTGTCCACTTGGGGGGAGGGATTCTGCCTCAGATATTTTCCCTCTAGTGATAATGCAAGGGACTGTTGAAGCAGTGCAGTTTTACGAGGAACTTTTGAGGGAAGTTAGAGGGAAAGTGGAAAAGCGTGAAGGTGTGATCGAAAATGAAAAATACAGATTGCTTTTCGATGGCATTTGGCTTTGGTATGCCTTTGACCTAATAAAGTATTTTGAAGATAAAGGGGCGGTTTTCGTTTATGAACCCTATAGTGAAGCTTGGGCTTACAGACTTGACGCTTCCAAACCGCTGGAAAGTGTAGCAAAAAAGGTTTTGGCTATGGGCTTAAACATGGATATAGACCTTAGGGTTGAAAAGTTTTTAAAAAGTATAAAGGAGTTTGACATAGATGGAGCAGTCTTATTCTCTAATAGAAGTTGTAAATCGTGGTCCGCACCCCAATTGGTAACTGCGGAGATTATTGGTAGCAAATATGACGTACCTTACCTGATATTCGAGGCGGATATGGCTGATCCAAGGCAATACGCCGAAGCCCAAATAAAAAACAGAATTGACGCGTTTATTGAGGTTCTTAGGGAGAGATCATGTACGCGGGAGTAGACGCAGGAGCATCGGCGACAAAAGTCGTTATTATTGATGAAAATGAAAACATAATCTCACATGCTATAGTTCCATCTGGAATCAACTTTAAAACTTCATCGAATGAAGCTTTGAAAAGGGCGCTGGAGAAACCAGGTTTATCCCGAAAGGATGTTCTTTATGTAGTTTCAACTGGATATGGAAGGGAACTAGTCGATTCCCATAAGGTTTTTTCAGAAATTACTTGCATTTCTCACGGTGTTCACAAACTTTTTCCGTCTGTGAGAACGATTATCGACGTTGGTGGTCAGGATTCAAAAGCTATAAGGGTTGATGAAAAGGGAAGAGTGATAGACTTTGTTATGAACGATAAGTGTGCAGCTGGAACTGGAAGATTTCTCGAGGTTATGGCCTCTATTCTCGGAAAACCCATAGATGAATTGGGCGTGCTTCATTTTAAATCGCTAGATCCTGTCAAGATAAGTAGTACGTGTACTGTTTTCGCCGAATCGGAGGTTATATCCCATGTAAGTAAGGGCTGTAAGGTTGAAGATGTCATCGCTGGCCTTCATAACGCTATAGCAGAAAGGATATTTAGCATGTCAAACAGGATTGGTTTTGAAAGAGAAATAGCGTTGACTGGTGGAGTTGCAAAAAATCCGGGATTTGTAGAGGCGTTAAGTAAAAAGATTGGGTTTAGCCTAATTTTGCCCAGGGAGCCACAGATTATGTGCGCCTTTGGAGCGGCTCTTTTAGCAAGAAAGCATTTCATGGAAAGAGTTTAGGCCTACAATTTGTCAACTCGTAAAGGGTTTTCTGGTTAAACACGTTTTTCTTCACCAAGCCTTTTTTCTCTAGAAAAGTTAAATGTGACAGCGTTTCTCCAAGGGCTAGGTATTTCTGAAATGGTGGAAAAGTGTCCCAAGACTTGTATTTTACGTTCCAACTTACCATGGAGGCTAAGCGATAAGGTGTTAAACTTCCATTTTTTAATAGCAGAGTTAATATTTCCTTTAGCCTCTTTTCATGATGGTTTTTAAGCTGTCTCACCCTTCCACCGAGATCTGTAAAAGGTTTTTCATGAGCTGGTAATACCACTTTAACGTTGAGTTTCTCTACTTTTTCTAGGCTTTTAAGGTAATCCTCCAACGGATTTGTGTCAACCATAAACTGAGAAACATGTGGTGTAATTGTCGGAAGCACGTGATCTCCAGCGATGAGAACTTTCAAGTTAGGCTCGTAGAGGCATATATGGCCAGGAGAGTGGCCAGGTGTCCATAACACTTGAAAGCTGTATTGGCCTGCGTGAATTTCTTGACCATCGCATAAGGGATACGCCTCTTTTGCGATTTCTTCGTAAGCTCTAGGGGTGAAAAAGGCTGGATGAAAATTTTGAAGATTATCTGCATAGGACGAAGGTGCATCAGAAGCTTTGAGAAAGTCCTTCATATCACTCAAGTACTTCCTAAAATCCCCCACCATCGATCTTGAAAGTTCCTTCTCAACGGAGTGTATCCAGAGATTAAGGGATTTCGAGGAGTCTTTGATGCGGGGAATCAATCCTATGTGATCGATGTGGAAGTGTGTGAGTAAAATATCCGTTAACTTGTGCTTGTTTACTCCGGCTTTAGAGAGTCCTTTATGAATAGCCTCGAAAGCCTGTGGAAAATCTAAGCCTGTATCAATCAATAGCGTCTGCTCATCCGACTTTACTAGATAGGCGTTTAAGTGTCCCAGTGGATTATGGGGTAATGGAACCTTTATTCGGAATAGATCAGGGAAGACTTCTTTAATCATCATGTACCCTCATGTTATGTGAAGAATTTCTGCTGCATTTAAACCCAGAATTTTCTTTTTCTCCTCAAATGTCAGGTGTTTGCATGATTTTATAAAGTCCACTTCACTCTTTATATCGCTCCCCCAAACAACAGGATAATCGGAGCCGAAAAGCAAGCGGTCTAAACCGACTGTCTGCCTTATTCTATTTAGATTCTTCTCTGAAAAGATAAAGTTGGAGACCGCAGCTGTATCAAAGTACACGTTATCGAATTTTTTACCCAACTCTAAAGCTTCATCAAACCATATTCCTGGTTTCCAAGCACTATAGCTTCCCGTATGCGCAAGTATGATTATGGGGCTGTACCTTTCTAGGATGCTTGTCAAATATTTGGGGTTTGCGTCTTCAGAAAGTTTTGGGTTTTCCCATGGTCCCGGGTCGCAGCCTGTATGATAGAGAAGAATCTTCCTGTTTTTTTCGCAATATTCACATATCTTCTCGAAATTTCTGTTTTCAACTGGATTAAACATTTGAAGGGTTGGAAGCATTTTAATGCCTTTCAGTTTGAGATCGCTGATTTCCTTAAGCTTCTCGTCTATATAGTTCTCGTCTTTGTTTGGGTTAACAGAGCCGAATCCGATGAATCTGTTGGGATATCTACTAACTATGTCGGCTATTTCCTGATTTGAACTTTTAAGGTCTGGGTAGTAAGCTATTAAATCTTGGAAGAATCTTTTAATCTGTTCTTCTATAGTTAATGGCTTTAAGCCCCAAATGTCCTCCATGCATGATTCTAAAAAGCGGGTCCTCAGCTTGTTCTTAATTTCGGGTTTATCGACATCCATCGGGTCGGCGTCCACAGCCAACAAAACTGCGCAGCTTACACCTGCTCTATTCATTTCTTCCAATATTCTACTCTCTTTATAAAAGGGGTGAACATGTATGTCTATTATCATCTTGAAATGATTCATTTGTATCACAATTGCAGTGGAATGTAGGTTTTGCAAAATCTTTTCCGGATTAAAACATGTTTAACATGTAACGTGTATTATCGCCCCAACTTTTTTCCTGTCTTCAATAAGCTCATTAAATTTCTTTGTTGCCTCCAACGATGGTAGCACTATCAGTTTTACCTTAGACTTCTTCAAATATTCCTCTGCTTCTTCAGAAATTTTTGCTACACCATTTGTTCCGGTTCCTACAACTATAATGTCAGCTTTTTCCACACATAATTCTTCAAACTCCTTCTGTTTAAAGGAATGGCTTCCAAACATTAGAAACCCTCCTTTTCGTCTTTTAACCCTGCCGCTGGGGAAGATTACAACGTCATGTCTATACTTTTTTCCATCGACCATTATCCATCCAAAGCCCATTCCATCAATTTTTACCATTCTCTCACCAACTTTGAACACTTAAACTTTGTAGACTTTTCGCATAAATTTTATCTCCCAAAAGCTACTACATTGGCATTTAGGGGTTTATTTGAAAGTTGAAGACATTAGAATTGTTGGGGTTGTCGGCGCTGGCATTATGGGCCGCGGGATTGCCCAAACATGCGCACAGGCGGGTTTTAATGTTTACCTTCTGGACGTTGAAGTTGGTATACTGGAAAGGGCTTTAAAACTGATTGAGGATGGACCTTTCGGACTTAAGGCGATGGTTGAAAAGGGTAAAATGAGCGAAGGGCAGGTGAGGGAAATCATGAGCAGAATTAAGACAACGACAAGCTACGGTGAATTCTGTAAAGACGTCGACTTCGTCATTGAGGCAGTCCCCGAAGATGTAGATTTAAAAAAGAAGGTTTTTAAAATCCTCGATGAGACGTGCTCGGAGAGAACGATTTTGACGTCTAACACTTCAAGTATAATGATCACCGAGCTTGCAACCGCCGTAAAGCGAAAGGATAAATTTGCAGGAATGCACTGGTTTAACCCAGCACCTGTAATGCCCCTCATTGAAGTTGTAAGGGGTCCGCTTACATCTGAAGAAACATTAAGGCTTGTCATGGATTTGTCAAGGAAACTTGGAAAAATTCCAATCGAGGTAAAGGATGGGCCGGGCTTTTATACAACTCGCTTTATCACTGCGTATCTTTTCGAGGCTATAAGAATCTTTGAAGAGGGAATAGCTGGTATAGAAAGTATAGATGAAATGACGAAGTTAGCTTTTAGACATCCTATGGGCCCATTTGAGCTTATGGACCTTATAGGATTGGACACGGTGCTACATATTGGAGAGTATATTTACACTCTAACAGGTGAGCCTCAATATAAACCGCCTTTAACGTTGAGAAAGCTTGTTTTAAGTGGATATCTTGGAGATCCAAGATACAAAGCAGGAAGTAAGGGAGGATGGCGAAATTATTTTGGAGGTAGTTAAAAGTGAAGTATGATAGGATTATTGTTGAGAGAGATGAAAAAGATGAAAGGCTTTTGTGGATAAAGTTGAATCACCCTGAGAAGCTGAACGTTTTGAGCCTAAAAATGTTAAAAGAGCTTTATGAGGCTATAGCGGAAGCAGACAAAGACGAAGAGGTTCAAGCTATTCTTATTACTGGCGTTGGGAAGGCTTTCTCAGCAGGTGCTGATGTGAGGGAATTGATGAGGGGAAATTTTGAAAAAGGGTCAAGATGGCTGAAAGCATATTGGAGGATTATCGAGGTAATTAGGGAGACTGGGAAGCCTGTTATAGCAGCTGTTAACGGTGTATGTGTGGCAGGAGGGCATGAAATTGCTATGGCTTGCGATTTGGTCGTTGCTGGAAAAACAGCCAAATTAGGGCAGCCGGAAATTATAGTCGGCTCAACAGCCATGGGCCTAGGCGTCCAACTTTTGCCTCTGATAGTTGGAGAGAAGAGAGCAAGAGAATTACTCTTTACTGGAAGACTTCTAACAGCCGAAGAAGCTTATAACTTTGGTATTGTTAACAGGGTTGTTGATGATGAAAGTTTATACGAGGAAGCGAGGAGGCTAGCAATACATATAATAGAAAACGCTAGCCCACAGGCTTTTAAAGTGATGAAGTCTGGGCTTAAATTCTGGACAGACTTAGCAATGCTAAACATGATGTTAGCGATGGATATTACTTCAATGGTTTGGAGTTCAAGAGAGTTTAGGGAAAGATGTAAGGACTTCCTTGAAAAAAGAAAAATGAGGCCGAGAAAATTTATCGGAGTTATGCCATAACATTCCGACTATAGTTAATAGGTATAGAAACTTGAGAAATTCGTTCAGTTTACCATGCATTGAGGAGACATGAATGAAAGTTGAACTTGTTTTTGGAGATAAATGGATTGACGTGAATCTGCCGGATGGAGCGCGTCTTATTACACCAGTTTCTGGTACTGAGCTTAAGCCTGTTAAAGATTTAGCCTCAACTATCCAAATGGCATTAAGTAGTCCTCTTGATGCAAAGCCTTTACATGAGTTTGTTAAGCCTTCTTGGAAAATAACAATAGCTTTTGATGATCCAACGGTTCCATGCTATGCACCAGTCTGGGAAACTGCTATTTCAATAATATTGGAAGAGTTGAGAAAGGCTGGTGTAGGCAAAAGCCAAATCACGTTACTATGTGCTAATGCTTTACATCGCAAGTTTCGTCTTTCAGAACTCGAAACGATATTAGGGAGCTCAGTAGTCAAGGAATTTGGAGATAGAATTCTATGTCATGATGCAGAAGATCGAAGCAACATCATATATCTCGGGAAAACACCTTCAGGTTACGATGTTGAGATTAATAGGCTGGTTGTAGATTCCGATCTTACTATATATGTTAATGCGCTATCTACCGGATTCAATGGTGGATGGAAATCCATTTGCGTTGGGCTTTCTACGTGGAGGTCTATTCGCTGGCACCATACTCCAGAAATCATGACCACTTCGCTTGTCAAAAATCCTCTACATGAAATCTTAAACGAGATGGGCTCCCTTGTCGAGTCCAAGCTTGGATCAGAAAAGATTTTTAAGATTGAAACTTTGCTCGCAAATCCATTCGAGGTTTCTAACATTTGGGCCGGCTCAGTGAATGCAACGAGAAGAGAAGCGTTAAACGTGCTAAGGGCCAATATGCCCCCACGAAGAAGTCTCTTGGAAGAAAAAGCGGATGTTATCTGCTACGGCGTTCCCAATTGGAGTCCCTACGCTGCCTTTGGATCTATGACTCCAATTTTAACCCTTATATCTACAGGTTTGGGATATTTAGGCGGTGTGATTGAAGCTATTGGTAAACCCGGATGCAGTGTAGTAATGGCTACTCCATGTAAGAATGAATGGGATGATATTTACCATCCATCTCACCGGGAGATCTGGGAACACATACTTACTAGATCATTGGATCCAAGCGAAATCATGCACGAATATGCTGAGCAATTTGCAGCTAGAATAGACCTCATTAACAAATACCGTTTTGAATATGCTTTCCATCCAGTTCACGGCATACTTGCTTTACATCCACTTAAGCGTCTACGACACGCTGGACAAGTTTTCATAGCCGGAGCGCAGGATCCGGAGCTCGTTAAGCATTTGGGCTTCATTTGGACAAGAACTGTGGAAGAAGCCGTTGATAAAGCTCAGTCAATTCATGGGAAAGATGCGTTGATTGCTTGTGTGCAATATCCTATGATGGTTACAGGCAATAAATCACGTCTTAAATTTAACATAAGATACTAGCCTTCAATTTCCGCCCACTTTGGCAGCCTTTTTTCTATAAACGCCTTGTGCCCTTCCTTCCCCTCCTCAGTCTGTACAATGTTTATAAGTTCCTCGACAGCTTTCTTTAGTTTCTCCTGATTGAAGTTTAAGTTTGCCAGCTTTTTAATAGCTTTGATTGATGATGGGGCTGCCTTCATCGTTGCTTTCGCCATTCTCTCAGCAGCTAGTAATAGTTCTTCGTGTGGGACCACCTCGTTTACAAGCCCTATACGTTTTGCCTCTTCGGCAGATATAGGTTCTCCAGTCATCATCATCCAGTTTACATTGAGTCTCCCAACTACGAAAGCGCCTATCACCGCCGCCACCGGCGGAATGGCCCCTATGAGTGCTTCCGGAATGGCAAATGTGGCATTTTTGGATGCAACTACTAGATCACAGAGCATTGCTATTTCGCAACCTCCTCCATAGGCAAGGCCATTAACAGCTGCGATTACAGGCTTCGGCAGTGAAACAATTTTTGTTATAGTTGGCGCTGCAAAATTCCAGAAAAAGGCTTCAAATTCTCCGGGAGTTTTGAGGCTAAAAACCTCTTTTATATCATCGCCTGCGCAAAAGGCCCTACCTGCACCCGTTATTACAATGGCTCGAACGTTTTCATTTCTTTCTGCACGCTCTAAGTTTTCGTAGATTTCCCGCCAAAGTTTTCTGTTTAAAGCGTTGAGGACTTCTGGGCGGTTTAGCGTGATCCAAGCAATGGAATTCTTCTCCTCATATAATGTGCATTCAAGATGTGACATTTTTCATCTCCTTTGCTATGCGTTTACCATTAAGGCTGTTTCATATGTTGCAACGACTTCATCTCTTTGATTTTTTACGGTGTTCTTAAATTTTAGTATCCCCGCACCAGGCCTACTTTTGCTTAACCTTGCTTCAAGGACTTCCGACTCAACTTTAATGGTGTCGCCTATGAAAACAGGTTTGATAAACTTAACATCATCTAGTCCGAGAAGTGCAATAATCTCAAGTTGATTCCTTTGCATTGCCCGCAAGGCTAAGCCAGATGCTATACTTAAAGTTAGCATTCCATGGGCTATTCTCTGGCCGAATGGACTGCTTTTCATATACTCGGCGTTTGTGTGGAGTTCTGTCCAATCTCCTGAAATTCCTGCGAAAATGACTATGTCAGCTTCAGTGATTGTTCTACCTGGCGAAACCGTCTTTTCGCCTACTCTAAAACCCTTAAAGCTTATCTCTCCATCCAATTTACCCACCTCTAATTGAAATATCAGCACATTTGACATATAACTTTCATATACCTGATACAAGTCCCTAGTGGAATAATATAGAAATGGAATAGGCCTCTAACAGGTTTTCAACAATCAGCTAAACAATTGGGGTAAGTCTAACTCGGCATCCCCTACTGGCATCTGGTTCTATTACATAGATATTTGTTTTCGGTTTTTCTCCATAAAATATAACCGCGCCATCTTTTTCCTCTAATTTGAAATGCATATCTAAAATATCGGATAGAATACTTATCATTTCAGATGAGCTGGGAGTGGCTACGTACAACATTAAATCTTTTCCATATCTGTTTGCAACTACAGATCTGCCCGCAGCTGAAAAAGCCATGGGACCTGTTCCCCAAACTAAAAACGTTAGGCTGTCAACATTCAAGACATGAATTATATTTTTCCCTAGTTTGATGGCTAAGTCCATCGAGTTTTCAATGTAAAGGTTAAAATTCTGAACAGGATCCAATTTCTCTATCAACGGATCTTTCCATATTATGACGTATGGTTCATTTGATGAAACCAATGGGTTTGGAAAGAGAAGTATTTTGGCTTGTTTATCAAATTTGTCCTCGTCAGTAATCATAGAGATTATTTTTTCCTTAATCTCATCTGGACTTCGTCCGATTGGTGGAACGGTTATAAAGCCTCTGCCTCTTAAAAGGAAATTTGCAATTGTTGGGAGGATGATAGCGTCAATGGCTTCTAATGGCACATCCTTCCCGAGCTCATACAGAACTGAAGAACCTCTCGGATATCCGCTTCCTCCGAGAATTTCGTCAAGTTCCGGTATTCCGCTTGGATAATGGGTTTTGGTTCCTCTCTGGGCCTCAAATTTCGGGGCATTTTCAGGATTTATTTTCTCAAATGGAGGAAAAACCTTAAAGCCTTTGTCCAATGTGAACAAGAACTTTTGCTGTTTAAGTCTTGTCCCGCGCATTTTCTGGATTTCTATTTCTCTAATAACCATATCGTTGTGAAAGTCTTTCCTTAAAACTATGACGCCATCAGCGACGAATTCTTCAATGCCTAAGCCGAGTTTTTCGCTCCCTGTTGGGACTTCCACTAGAAGGAGTGTTGTACATCCCATTTGCCTCACAAGTTTTGTAAATATGTTGTGAAGGACGCTCCTCGCCTCAATAGGGTCTTTAAAAGCCTGAGCCATGGCGCTAAAAGAGTCAATAACAAGTCTTTTGGCATTTAACGCTGCAATTTCTTGAATAATCATTTCAAAGATTAAGGGGAGGCCTTTATCTATCACCGTGGTAAAATCTAAAATTTTCACTTTTTCGAATTTTTCGTCCACGTTAAAACCGAAAACCTTAGAGATGTTATGTAGGATAACTTCATTGCTCTCCGCAAAGGAAACATATATTCCGCTTTCTCCATAATCCCTTGCTCCTCGACAGAGGAACTGCATTCCAAATATAGTTTTGCCCGTTCCCGGATTTCCAGCTAAAACAATAAGACTTCCTCTAGGAAAGCCCCCCTCAATAAGAGCATCTAAACCGTCAATGCCTGTTGGGACACGTTCCATGATTGAACCATCAAGTTTTGAAAAACACTTTCAATTAAGAATTCTGAATTCTTAATATGTACCATTAATTCGGTTTCATTTTAAACCTGTATCTGTAGTGTATTAGATGAAGAACTTAACTGAAAAATAACTTCTCACCGGTATTATTATTGCTTCCATTTGTCATTTATGCTTCAACCTTTATTGCTTAAGTTAAGATACTTTCGCGCTCTTTTTTCAATTTCAGGTTTTTCTTCTAAAAATCTTGGGCCTGAAGAGAGAATAGCGGAAAAAAGGTTCTCTTTTAGGGCTTTGTCGCTCCATCTGTGCTCATTTAACTTTTCCGGATTGAAGGTTAATCTGATGGCACCATCAGTTATTTCAATTTCAGCATTTGTCTTACATACCGCGCATTCAGCTTTCCCATTCTTAATTATGAAAAGGTTTTGGTGACAGTTTGGACATTGACCGGGCTCTCCAACATATTTCCACCCTTCTGGCGGTTGGCTAGCCATTTGGTAAAGATTGAAACCTATTTTTCTAGCCCTTTCCATCGCTGAACCATTAAGTAAAATTTCACCCGGACCCTGTGCGTAGAAGATTTCTTGATCAATTACTTTAAAACCAAGTGAGAGCATGAATAAGTTTAGTATTGGTAAAGTAAATGACTCCCAACCCTTTATTCCGGCTACACCGATAATCGCTCCCGGTTTGATTTTGCTTGGATCCCTTTGATACATCACGGCTATATTTCGGTCTATAATCATTTTCACTATTCCTGGAGGACCCAAAATATATGTAGGAGCTCCGAGTACGACTCCATCACTTTTTTCAAGCATATCCCTTAAATGGCCCCAGTCGTCCTGAATGCGGCATTCCTCCTGTTTGAAGACACAAGCCATACAGCCTTTGCAGGGCTCAATTTTAAGATCTGTTAGGCGGAGAACATCAACATCTGCCCCGAGGTGCTTGGCCTCCATTAAAGCCTCTTTAACTAAAACTTCAGTGTTTCCTAATTTCCTGTAGCTGCCGATAAGACCTAATATCCTCATGTTTTTCCTCACTCAATGTTATGTCTAGAGATGTAATTTTTAAAATATTTGTATTTTGAAATTAAATCCTGCTATCACCAAGATTTATTACCATAGCATAGACATGAACTTTAATTGAATTGTGGGTAAGAGATTAAATAGAAGTTGGTTTTTATAGAATGAGGAAAATGGAGGTTTCTGAATGGACTTCGACTTCACGCAGGAAGAAAAAATGTTCAGAGATAGCCTTCGGGAGTTTTTACTGAAGGAGTTTGCTCCAATAGCTGACGAGAGAGATAAGAAGGGGCCTTTTACGAAAGAAGAAGCAATAGACATAATGAAGAAGTTTAAAAAAGTTGGCATAGGACTTGATCCGGAGAGTTTGAAAATAATCTTTGCTGAGGACCCTATGTTATTTGGAATAATGGCTGAGGAGATTGGGAGGGTTTGGGTTAGTCTGCTACCCCTTTTTGGCATGAGCAGCATCCCGGCGATGTTTGTCCCATTAGCTTCAGATGAGACGAAGGATAGGCTTATGCCGAAGCTTGATCGAGCGGAGTTTATTGGATGTTTTGCTGAAACCGAGCCGGAGGCGGGTTGCGATACTTCAAACATTAAAACTACGGCGAGATTAGAGGGAGATTATTACATTATCAATGGCACCAAAACATGGATTAGCAACGGCTCGATAGCGGATGTTGCCTTCGTAGGAGCCAAAGACTCTTTAACAAACATGGAGACATTCTTTCTGGTTGAAAGGGAGGTTTCGCCTTTCGAAACAAACGAACTGCATAAAATTGGCTGGAAAGCCGCTCCGACGGCTGAAATGTTCCTTGTTGACTGTAAAGTGTCAAAGGAAAATGAGCTGAATTTCATGATGGCAAAGGCTATGTCCGACCCCAAGTTAATGGAAACTTTACCCCTGTCAAAAGGGATGATGGAATTGTTCAGTCAAATGTCGCCCTTCACAGCGCTCATGACGTTGCCTAGAGCTGCCATGGGGTTAGCAGCAATAGGAATTGCTGAGGCAGCTTTCGAAGCCTCCGTTAAATATGCGAAAGAAAGAGTTCAGTTCGGAAAGCCTATAGGCAAATTCCAGCTTATCCAAGAAATGCTTTACAACATGAACGTTTTAATTGAAACTGGCAGGCTTTTAGGCTACAGGGCCATATATGCCATAGCTAAGGGCAGCCCGGAAGCTAGGAGACTTTCTTCAATGGCTAAAGTTTACTGTGGAGAGGCTGCGGTGAAAGTTACATATGACGCCATACAGATACATGGAGGCCTAGGACTTTCGGAAGAAATGCCGCTGGAAAGATATTACAGAGATGCGAGAATGATGACTATTCCAGATGGCACAAGCGAAATAATGAAATTAATAACTGGCTACACGATACTTGGCAAGGGATTTGCGGCTTACGCCTAAAACCTAACCGCATTTTCCTTTATTCCTTAAGGAAATCGCTAATTTTTATAGAAGCTTTGACTTCAAAACATTGTTATTTATTTTGCTTAATGCGAAAGTCTTAATACTATGGTAAATTTACCGTTTTTCATGTTGCGTATCGGCGTTGTCGGTCCAACTTTTCCTCCCATCGAAAATTTGGCAAGGGTGGCCAGGAGAGTTGAGGAAAAGGGTTATGATTCCATATGGTTTCCAGACCATTTGATGGGTTGGTTTCCTCAGACTATTTGGACGCCAGATATTGTGGGACCGCTTGCAGCATACAGTCCTCATACATTTTTTGAAACCACTCTCTCCATTGCTGTTGCAGCCTCTTCCACGCAGAAAATAAGGATTGGAAGCGCGGTAACAGAAGCTATAAGACATCATCCGGCGATGCTGGCTCAAAGCTACGCAACTTTAGAGCACATAACCAAGGGCAGGGTGATCTTGGGCATAGGGGCCGGAGAACTTGAAAACGTGGAGCCGTATGGCTTAAGGTACGAGAAAGTTGTCAGCAGGCTTGAAGAGGCTGTAAAAGTGATAAGGCTTCTCTGGAGAGCCAAGAGGGATGAGCTTCTAAACTTTGATGGTGAATTCTTCAAGTTGAAAGACGCTGTTTTCGAGTTACCGCCACTGGTTAAAAGGCCGCCCATATGGACTGGGGGGTCTGGGGAAAGAATGTGCAGGATTACCGCTAAATACGCAGACGGTTGGCTTCCAGCAGGCTTAACCCCTCGAGAGTATAGTGAAAGGCTTAGCATTATTAAAGAGGAGTGTGGCAAAATTGGAAGGGATTTTGAGGATATTGAAAGAGGTGTCTATTTGCATGTTATAGTGGATGAGAGAAGGGATGAGTGTTTAAGGCTTATGAAGGAAGCCCCCGTAATAAAAGCTGGGGCTCTGTTAACTCCGGCTAAAGTGTATGAAAGGCTTGGCTATAAACATCCTTTGGGGGAGAATTTTTACCCCCTCACAGATTATGTTCCGGCAAGATATAGACGGGAAGAAATTATGAAGGCTCTCGAGAAGATTCCATTAGAAGTTATCCAAGAAAGTTACATATGGGGAAATGTGGAAGATGTTATTGGAAAATTAGATGCTTATAGGAAGGCTGGAGCGCAAACGGTTGTATTTTGGAACTTTACGTTTCTTGGAGACGCCTCTAAAGTTAAAAGTTCCTATGTTTGTATAGACCAAATTGTCAATTATTTTAGGGAGTAAAGTGGAGAGTAGAAATAATGAATGTAACTATGCTTTTCGTTCATGGAGCTGGCGGAAACCATGAAATTTGGGAGAACCAAACAAAGTATTTTAGAAACGCAATCGCCATAGACCTGCCCGGTCACGATGTCGGGGAAGGGAAGAGAACAATCGAAGAATATGTAGAGGATGTGAGAAGATTCTGCGATCAAAAAAGCTTAAAAAACTTTGTTATGGTTGGCCATTCAATGGGAGGGGCTATAACGCTTAAGTTTGCACTCACTTACCCGGAATATTTGAAGGCTATTGTTTTGGTGAGCACTGGTGCAAAATTGAGGGTTGCACCAATTGTTTTCGAGGAGATTAAAAGGGATTACAATAACTTTTTGGAGTTGATGAAAGAATATGCTTTCTTGAATAAAACTCCGTCTTGGGTTAAGGATAAAGCTGTAAAGTTGATGAGAAGTATGAAGCCCCAAGTGGTTTATGGAGACTTTGAGGCTTGCGACAAATTTGACGTTATGGGAAGCCTAGATAGGATAAATTTGCCGACGCTTATTATTTGCGGAAGGGACGACTTGTTGACGCCTGTTAAATATTCTGAGTATTTGAGGGCTCACATCAGGAATTCGGAGCTTAGAGTGATAGATGATGCTGGCCACATGGTGATGCTTGAAAAACCTCAGGAGTTTAACGAAATATTAGAGAATTTCCTCAGAAGTTTTGAATAGTGGAAAGTACACAAAAGGGATTGTTAGTTATCTGTAGAATCCTTAACACTTTTGTTCCAATTCGTTCCTCTAAGGCTTGGATAACTGGTCCTGTGCTTTACAATCCTAAGCGTTGTTTATCCGTTACTCTTATTTACCCTCTAAGGGACAAATAGGAAGCGTGTGATGTATATGCGTAGTCCAGAAGAGTATGTTGAAAAGCTTCGAAAAATGAGAAAGAACGTGTATATTGATGGGAAGCTTGTAGAACGCGATGATCCGGAACTATTGCCTTCTATAAGAGTTTTGTCAAAAACCTTTGAGTTGCCGGAAAACCCAAAATTTAGGGATTTAATCACTGCGACCTCGCATTTGACTGGTGAAACCATAAACCGTTTTACACACATTAACTTAAGTGCTGAGGATTTGTTGAAAAAGCAGAGGATGATTAGGAAAGCTTGTCATCTCACCGGGGGCTGCATTCAAAGGTGTATGGGATGCGATGCGATAAACGCACTATACTTCGTCACTTACGAGTTGGATAAGGTTTATGGTACTGAATATCACAAGAGGTTTGTTAAGTATTTAGAGTATTTTCAGAAAAACGATTTGACTGCTGCGGCGGCGCAGACGGATGTTAAGGGTGACAGAAGCCTAAGGCCCCATGAGCAGAAGGATCCAGACCTGTATGTGCGGATTGTGGAGAGGCGAAGTGATGGAATAGTTGTTAGAGGCGCAAAGAACCATATCACCATGGCTGCGGTTGCCGATGAAATTATTTGTCTACCAACGAGGGCTATGACCGAGAAGGATGAGGATTACGCTGTCGCCTTCGCTGTGCCAGCCGACGCTGAAGGCGTGAAGCTCATAACCCACGTGGCTAACCCTAGACCCCGTAAAGCCTTCAAGGCTCCTGCCGCCGAGTTTGGCTTCGCAGACTCCTTCGTAATTTTTGACGATCTTTTTGTTCCATGGGAAAGGGTGTTTATGTGCGGTGAATGGCCCTTCGCTGCTCTGCTGGCCCACGGCTTTGCACTATACCATAGGCATAGTTATACTGGCTGCAAGCCAGCCATGACGGACATAATTACCGGAGCAGCAGCCTTGGTGGCTGATTATCAGGGAATAGCTGACAAGCCCCATGTAAGGTCTAAGTTAGCCCATTTGGCAAGCGTCGCAGAGCTCGTCTACGCAGCTGGCATAGCCTCAGCCGTTGAAGGCCAAAAACACGAGTCTGGAAGCTTCATACCAAACACTATTTATGCCAACGTTGGCAGAAGACACGCCGGTTTAAACATTTACCATGAATACGAAATTTTAACCGACCTGGCTGGAGGCCTGCCTGCCACACTCCCCTTCGAGGGAGACTTCATAAACCCCGAAACAAAACATTTACTGGAAAAATATATCAAGCGGAAGGCTGACATCCCACCTGAAAACATCCACCTATGCTTCCGCTTCCTATCAGACATGCTTTGCTCATCATTAAGCGGCGTTGCAGCTGTTGCAGGGGTTCATGGCGGAGGCTCACCAATAATGGAAGAGATTGTCATAGCAGCGACATACGACTTTGACGAAAAGAAGAATATAGCTAAATATTTAGCTGGAATAGAATGTTAGAAGACTCATGCCTTCTATTCCTTAGCGCTGATGCATGTAGGATTTTAATAACGGTTTGATCAAAAACATTCAAATTATTACGTTGGGAATTTCAAGAGCTGAAAATAAATAAAAAAGGGGAATTTTATGGATCATACGCTGTCCAGCCGAAGTTTCTGGATGTTACGGCTACGTCCTTTATGTCTATTTTTCCGTCACCGTTTGTATCTAACCATGGATCATATTGTGGTAGTCCTTCGTAGGCTCCAAAAGCTTTCGATATGAGTGCCACGTCTTTTATGTCCACTTTGCCGTCTAAGTTGAAGTCGACAACATTGCTTGGGTACATGTAATATTTGCCATTTTGTATGTTGACAGGAAGCTCTTCAATCATTTCGTCTATCACTAATACGTCAGTCAACCTTAAATCGCATGTTAATGGCGGTTTTTCGAGGCCTCTTTCCTGCGTAATTGCTTTAAAGGTTATTGTTGCCAACACTCCACTTCCCTCCGGGAAGGCTTCCCACTGACCGGTGTCATTTGGATATAGCATTATTCCCACTAGGACATGTGGACCGTATGTTCCGTCTGTTCGGACTTCGCCTACCCAGAAGACGCCGTGGCGGTTCCATCTGGGATCGGTCATGAATGGCCCTATTTTTACGTCGGTCACTTCTAGAAGAGTGCTATTGTAGCATAGTCTAAACTGCATTCCTACAGCTTTCCAGCCAACCCACAGGTCTTTAATGGTTATGTTTATTGTGAAGGTTTTATTGAGCATTTGCATTTTGGTTACCGGTGGCTCCACCTTTATAACAATGGGGTATCCGATTGCCACATAAACTGATTTAACGTTGTCTTCTAGGCTGCATTCGCCTTGAACCGTGCTTGCTTCTGCTCTAACTTCGTATATTGCTTGTGCAGCGCCAGTTGTGTTCCATGTGTAGGTGAAGGTTGTTTCCGCCAAGGGTTGAAGGTCTTTTATGGTTTCTGTCTTTGTTTCTGTTCCGAAAGTTGTTGTTAATGTGAAGCTTTCATTGTACAGTTCGCCTGTATTCTTCACTGTTACGGTTATTTGAACTGGCGTTCCCGGTGTTAGTCGTTTTGGATTAACTTCTAGTTTTGTTACTGCTACGTTGTGGAGACAACTATAGAATACTTGCTTTGTCTCATAGTATGCTGGATTTTGGATTATGGCGTCGTTGAATAGGCATGGTTTATAGTTATGTGTGAGCCATAGTGGGAATTGGTCAGCGAAGTGGGGGCTTGGTGTATAGACGACAAGGCCGCTTTCGCCCGGTGGGACAACTATTAGGGATGTGTCCCATCCATCTTTGCATTCGTATATTCCCCTATAAGATGCTCCAGCGTCGTTGTATAGGTATTCTTTTCCTCCTATTACTTTAAGGGTTTGCGATGAGGGATTGACTGTTGCCCTATCACCGTCGCAGGGCACAGGTGTTGATGGGACGTTGAAGCCTATTGGGTGCTCGAACTGTACCACGTTGATTGCGCCGTAAACCCATTTCGTCATATCGTCGCCCAGTCTGCTGCGGAGCCAACTTATGGCGTCTTGCAGGCTTTTTCTGATTATGTCGTCCCTAGTTTCCCAGACTGTCGGCGTTGTCTTGTCATCAAATAGAACATAAGCAAAGTAGCTCAACGGATTCTTCGTCATATTCAATAGCGGTATGATGGCGTTTGGGAATGGATAAAGCCCATAGGGCCCGAATTCGTCGTAGAATGTATTTCTCTCATAATTTCTGTACCAGATTTCAAATATTGATGCGGCTACACTGTATCTTGAGGTTCTGTTATCCCATGCTTCTAGGAGTTCTAGGGCTTGTTCTACGTATGGGTCTGGGTCAGGCCTTGATGGATAGGCGTTTAAGATGTACGGTTTGAATATTCTAGCTGGTATTGAAAGGATGTCTGTCTGTATCATTTTCATGTCGTCAACAGTGAGCTTTTCTTTACTCTTTATCAGCTCGGTTATTCTTTCAGCTCTGAAACCTGGGTCAAAATAGTAGGCTGGTGCGATCCATGGATATGGGTAATAGCCTGAACCGGGGCTGGCTGGCTGGTTGTTCGCTGTAACTATGAAGCCTTTTTCGGGGTTGATTAGGTGTGGCATATGATCGTGGGGCACCCATCCTATCCATTCGTTTTGACCTGCGGATCCGTTGCTGGGCACTGTCCCAAATGTTGGCGGTAAACCTAGTGGGCCGCCTGTTGGATCTCTTATTGGAATGGCTCCTGAAGCCCACCATGCGATGTTTCCTTGCTTATCGGCGTATACGTAGTTTTGGATTATCACCGTCATGTGGGTTAGGGCTTGCCTCCACTCGTCAAGGTTTTTGGCTTTCATCATTTCCGTGAAGCCTATAACTTCTCCGTAACCTTTTTCGCGGCCAACCCAGCGGAAGGCGTAGGTTCCTACGCCTGGAATAGAGACTAGTGGTCCATGGCGTGTTTCAAGGACTGGTATTGTTACAGGTGGTGCTCCCAGAACTTTTATGGTTTCATATCGTATTGTTAATGGTTCCCAGTGGTCAACATACCAATATTTAGTTGGCATTGTTGGGTTGTCAAAAACGTAGTAGTATAGGTCGAGAACGTCTGCCATGAGGTTTGTTACTCCGAAAGCGAAGTAGTCGTTGTGTCCAGAGTACACCACTGGGCCTCCTGGAATCATAACTCCTATGACGTTGAACTCGTTTGTTTTGATGTGGACCTCCCAGTTTATGCCTGGGGTTCTAAGGTCGAGGTGGGGGTCGTTGCATAGTAAAGCGTTGCCTGTTGCCGATTTCGCTGGGCTTATGACCCAGTTGTTGCTTCCTAGGCTTGAGAATCCGAGGAATTCCTTTAACGGTTGGGTTATTGATTGTATGAGGGCTGCCTCGCCTATTGGTGGATCTTCATTCATTATTGTTGTGGCGTTTATCCATCCTAGGGGCATGAGGAAGTCTGTGATTCCAGGCATTGATGGTTCTACGTATTTCATGAACGCTCCTCTAATGAGTTCTTTGCTTGAGGTGTCTGTAAGCATTAAGCCCATCATTCCGGCTATGGCGACGCTGTCAGTAGGGGTCCATGGATATGGCAAAACCTCGCTTAGGGGAACACCGAATTTTAGGCTTAATAGACGGTATTCGAGTGGTATGCCGTCTGGCCATTCTCTGATGTATCTGTTTACTCCTCTTGCAAATTGTTCAAGATTTGCCTTTATGTCCGGAGGGATGCTTGCGTAGCTGTCTTGGGCTATTTTGTATATGCCTAGGGTTCTCATGAGCATGTCTGTTTGAAGCATGCTTGGGCCGAAAATTTCCGAAAGCCTTCCTGCTACTGATCTGCGGAAGAGGTCCATTTCAAAAATTCTGTCTTGGGCCATGACGTATCCTAAGGCGTAGTATGCGTCGCTTGTTTCTTCAGCGTAAATGTGGGGCACTCCGAAGGTGTCTCTATAAACTGTAACGTTGTGAAAAACTGGTGCTGGTATTGGCGTTAAGTTTACGCCTGTGCTGCCTGCAGCCACGTTGATGGTTGTGGCGTTTAATAAGACGCCCAGAATTAGCATCGAAACTATCGGTATTGACAATACTCTTTTGCCTTTAAGCACTTTTCTCCCTTCTCCCTAACTTAAACTGCAAGTTATGTTAATGGTTGAAGTTGCTTAAAAATCTTTACATTAATATTTATCTTTGATTGGTACTGTATTGAACTAGAACAATGTTAAATAAAGCTTAAATATTTTTTGTAAACTGTAGTGTTCTTGGAGGAAGGATGAATGAATAAGAAAGTCGTCTTAGCGGTGTTTCTGTTGCTTTTGTCTCCAATGGTGGCTGTTGCTTCTACTGTTAGGCCGGCTTCAGCTGTTGAAACTTTAAAGGTTGGAGTTATAGGGCCATATAACCTTCCACAGTGGCATGCAAATCAGGGCGGAATGGAAGGCGGCGCATTGTTGGCTATGATGGATGGATATGGCAAAATAAACATAGCCGGGACAGAATACCAGGTTCAGCTTGTCTTTGCAGATGAACATGCACTTCCGCTAGACGAAGATAAGGCATATGCTTCAGCTATGAGCCTCTGCGAGCAGGGATGCAGGTTCATCATCGGTGGTTTTAGAACAGAGGTTACTTGGAAAATCATCCAGGCCATAAAAGACTGGAACGATGCTCATCCAGGCGAAGAGGTGATTTACTTCATTAACGGTGCATCTACAGACCAGCTTATAAGCGAAACAGTTGGGAAGGACTACGTTGGTTATAAGTGGCTTTTCAGGGTTAACCCGATAAACTCAACAATGCTTGGCCGAAACGTGTTCGGCTACTTGGCTGGCTACCTACTGCCAAAGAAGTTGATACCCATGTATGGAAGTGTAAAGGTTGGCTGCTTAACCGAGGACCTGGCATGGACGCAGGGCATATGCTACTTTGTGATGAATGTTTTGCCAACACTGTTCCCGACTGGAGTGGTAACATCTGTTTACTGTGGAAGAAGCCCAAGCGGCACAACAAACTTCATACCCTACTTGGACTCCGCTAAATCCGCCGGTGTAAATGTGCTGGTTATTGCCTACACGTTGCCTGACGCCATATACCTCGTACAACAATGGACGCAAGGACAATACAAATTCCTGCTTGTTGGAATTGACGTTTTCGGACAGACAGGCGACTACCCAACGCTGACCGGAGGAGCATGCGAATACATGATCCTTGAGGACTTCGCTGGAACAAGAACGCCATTAACACCTCAAGCCGTAGCTTTCTGGGACCACTACGTAGGCAACTTCAGTGCATGGCCTATCTACACAGCATGGGGCGCATACAACGGCTTCATAATCCTTAAAAAGGCCCTAGAAACGGTGGGAACCCTAGATCCAGACGCTGTAATCGCCCAGCTCGAAAGGCAGGAAACATTAGTCCTAAACGGCAAAGCAAAATTCACATCCACACATGACGTTTTCAGCAACGAATATGGCTCAACATGGACCCAAGGATACACAAGAGCCGTAATGTTCCAATGGATAAACACAGGCAACCCAGCCAACTCCAAACCATACACCCATGGATTCGTAAAGTATGTTGTCAGCCCAGTAGATCAGCCATTCTCGAAGAAGTCAATGTTTCCACCATGGATACATCCACTAGGAACGTGGGATATAAACTTCGACGGAAAAATTGACATCAAAGACGTCGCAGCAGTTTCAAAAGCATTCGGCTCACTTCCAGGCGACCCCGCTTGGAATATAGAAGCCGAAGTAACATGCGACTTCAAAATTGACATTAAGGACGTTGCCGCAGTCTCCAAGAGGTTCGGCCAATTCGTATCACCGTGGCCACCGCAATAGTAAGACCGTAAAATACCTCTAAAAGATGCCTTAACCCCTTTTTATTTGTATGTAAGAAAATTTTATTAACTTCCCCAAAATATTTCCTTAAATCCTTTAAAGAAGGAGAAAAGGATGCTAGAGGCTATATTGATCTTTGGCATAATAAACGGACTCATCTACTCCCTTGTAGCATTAGGTTTCACAACTGCCTATGGAATTTCTGGAATTGTAAACCTAGCCCATGGAGCCTTCTTTGTGGTAGGCGCATATCTCTACGGCCTCTTCCTACAACCCCTTTCAAACATAATCCCCCAAGAGTTTTCGTTTCTGGCCCCTGTAACTGCCGCAATACTCTCAATTATTATAACCGGGGTTATTGGAAGCATTTTTTACAGAATAACACTTCATCACATATTGGGCGATGAAGTTAGCATACTAATCACGTCGATAATTGGGTGTGTGATATTCCAAAAGTTAATTTACATAACCATGGGATACGCAGCAGCCTTCCAATTTAGGATAGAACCGCTCTTATCTGGGCAGGTTAGAGTTCTAAATACGTATGTGCCATCAGGACACGTGCTTGCAGCCATAATATCCCTTATAGCATTTTCTGTTCTAGCAATCTTCATTTCAAAAACAAAAACCGGGAGAGCTATGAAAGCCCTCTCCCAAGATTTAGAATCAGCCATGCTGATGGGAGTGAGCACAGAAAAAATGTACACATTCACATCGCTGCTTTCAGCAGGATTAGCCAGTCTAGCGGGCATACTATACACATCAGCATTGACTCAGGGGGTGGCCTCACAAATGTGGATGCAGGCGCTTGCAATCTCATTCACCGTTGTAGTCCTAGGTGGACTTGGAAGCATAAAAGGCTCCATATTTGGAGGTCTAATATTTGGCATCGCAGAGTACGCTGCGACAAAGCTACTTCCGGGTGGTGGAGTTTTACAGCAGTCGATTCCGTTTATCGTAATAATTATAGCACTCCTCATTAGACCGAAAGGATTGTTTGGGAAAAAGATTGAAATGGAGTAATGCATTATGCCACTTAACACGATAACTAAAAATTTTCGTAAAGCATACACGGAATTTACAACCCGTATCTATGATGTCCCCCCTCGAATGCTGGCATTTCTAATTCTTGTAATGTTCACACTGCTCCCCTACTTAATCCCATATGGCCGCCCGTTACGAGAAATACTTAGCGTTCTGATATCTGCAAATTTAATGGCAATCTTAGCCGTGAGTTGGGATTTGCTTGTCGGCAGAACTGGACTAATAAGCCTAGGTCACGCGCTTTTCTACGGGGTTGGAGCCTATGGAACAGCAATATTATACAAATACTTTGGCTGGCCAATCTGGATAACGATACCGTTAGGCATGCTTGCCGGTGTAGGGATAGCATTAATTATCGGATTCCCATGCCTAAGACTGAAAGGACCATATCTAGCCCTCTTAACTATGGCCCTCCCACTATCAGTTACAGGCTTTCTTTACTACTTTGGAGATGTTTTCGGAAGAGAGAGAGGCATTGCAGACCTACCGAGAGTCTTTCCTGGCCTAAGATTATACGACAGGTATATTGCAGACTACTACCTCTCCCTAGCTCTGTTAACGATTTGCTCAATAATAATCTATAAACTGGCAACATCAAAAACAGGGATGGTTTTCGTATCAATTTTAGATGACGAACTGGCAACTAAAGCCTGCGGGATAAACGTCACAAAATATAAGCTCATGTCCCTGGCCATAAGCGGGTTATTCGGAAGCCTTGCCGGAGCATTCTACGCCCACATGGTTTCAGGCTCAGCTAACCCCCGCTTCTTCGTGGATCCCACAGCTATACTCCCTATGGAAAACTCGCTGGTTCCAATTATAGCCGCAATTTTAGGAGGGATAGGGACGATTTACGGGCCAATTGTAGGAGTATACTTATATCGATTATTACAAGATTTCGCATTCCCAAGAATATTTGAATGTTTAAAAGCTATTGGGGTAACTGTTGACGTGTATCTACAACCTCACATAGCGTTAGTTGCCTTTATATCGATTATCGTGCTGCTAATCGTTAGATGGCCGCGAGGAATTGCGAGGGCAATTGTGGAATGGTTCGAGGATCTGGAAGAACCCAGAGAAGTAGAAGAGATTCTCAAAGAGAAAGCAGAAAAGGGATAATTGAGGTGGCATCATGCATCTGCTGGAGGTTAAAAATCTCACCAAACGCTTTGGGGGTCTCGTAGCCGTTAACAATGTAAGTTTTCACGTCGACGAGGGCGAATTATTAGGCATAATAGGTCCTAATGGAGCTGGGAAAACAACACTATTCAATCTGATTACAGGCTATTTAAAACCGGATTCTGGGAAAATCTTGCTTAGGGGTGAAGACATAACTGGGCTTCCACCTAACAAGATAGCAAACAAAGGACTAGTTAGAACATTTCAAATTGTTAGGCCTTTCAGACATCTGCCAACAATAGCCAACGTTCTCGTAGCCCTGCAGTCTTATCGTGGAAGAAGAAGAATAGAATGGATTAAAACTGCTGAAAGAAAAGCCATGGAAATGCTTGAAGATGTTGGCCTATCAGACATGGCGCTTGAACCGGCAGAAAACCTGTCCCACGGAGACCTAAAACGCTTGGAAATTGCAAGGGCTATGGCATTAGAGCCTGAAGTAGTCCTTCTTGATGAGCCTTTTGGCGGCTTGAACCCCGTTGAAACCGAATACATGATTAAGTCGCTTCAGAGAATCCATCTAGACGGCCACACATTGGTGATAGTTGAACATAAGCTTCATGCCCTCATGAAGCTTGTAAAAAGGGTCCTGGTAATGCATAATGGAGAAATAATAGCTGAGGGGACGCCGGAGGAAATAGCCAAAAACAAGAAGGTTGTAGAGGTCTACTTGGGGAAGGCGATCTAATGTTAGAGGTCAAAAACTTAACAGTCCACTATGACGGGGCGATGGCCCTAAACAATGTAAGCATAAAGGTGGATAAAGGAGAATTCGTAGCCGTCGTAGGGCCAAACGGTGCGGGGAAAACAACCCTTTTAAAGGCAATTTCAGGCACAATAAGAGAGCTGCAAAGGGTAAGACGAGAAAAAGCCCATCTGACGGGCGAAATAATTTTCGAAGGAAAACGCATAGATAAACTTAAGCCTTGGAGCATCGTCAAGATGGGGATAGTCCACTGCCCAGAAAGGAGAAGACTGTTCTCAGAAATGACAGTTTACGAAAACCTCATAATGGGAAGCTACCTAAGAAAGGACAAGGAAGAGGTTAAAAAGGATTTAGAAAGAGTCTACCAACTATTCCCAGTTCTTAAGGAAAGGCGAAACCAAATGGCTCAAACGTTAAGCGGAGGGGAGGGACAGATGCTTGCCATAGCAAGAGCCCTCATGGCAAGGCCAAAACTGCTAATGATAGACGAGCCATCTCTGGGTCTTTCACCAATAGCAAAACAAACCGTTTTTGAAAGCATACAAGAGATATGGAAATCCGGAGTAACAATTCTTCTAGTCGAACAGGACGTAAGCATGGCCCTAAGCCTAGCCACCAGAGGATACGTCCTAACCCACGGCAGAATAGCAGCCCACGGAACAACGGAAGAACTGTTAAGAAATGAAGACCTGAGAGAAATGTATATAGGCATATAAACGCATTCAAATAATCAAAATCTAAGAGTGAGGATAAAATGGTTAAGTCCAAGTCAGACGAAGCTTTGCAAGAGTATCTTAAAAGGCCGTGGACAAAATGGTATCAACCTGGAACACCTATAGACATAAATGTACCAGACACGACGGTGATTGAAAAGGTTGAAGAGAGCTATAAAAAATGGGCAGACAAGGTTGCAGTAGTTTTCTATGGGAGAAAAATAAAGTTTAAAGAACTACATGAAAGCTTCCTAAGATTTGCAACAGCCCTACATGATTTGGGCATAAGAAAGGGCGACGTGGTCGCCATTTACCTGCCAAACTGCCCGCAATTCATAATTTCATACTTCGGCATCCTGAAAATTGGAGCAATAGTTACTACAGTGAGCCCCCTTTACACTCCCAGAGAAATCGCCTACCAGCTTAAAGACAGCGGGGCAAAGGCAATTGTATGCCTAGACCTTCACTACGAGAAGGTTGAAAAAGCTCTAGAAGAAGTTTCATTAAAACATATCATAATAACAAGCATATCGGAATACTTGCCGGGCCACGAAAGCTTGGCCGCCAGGATAACGGGTAAACCTCTCACCGAGGAAGTGAAAAAGGAACGCGAACTTCTATACTTTAAAGATCTCCTAGAAAAATACTCGCCAAACCCGCCGAAGGTTGAAATTTCACCAGACGACGTAGCTGTCCTGCCTTACACCGGCGGAACAACAGGTGATCCTAAAGGAGCAGTCTTAACCCATAGAAACATAGTTGCATTACAAGAGCAGATGAAGGCCATGTTTCCGAACATAGAGGATGGAAAAGAATGCGCAATAGCCTGTCTACCCTTCTACCACATCTACGGACAATCCGTCATAATGTTAACAGGAGCCTTTAGAGGAGGCACAGGCATATTGTTCGCAAAGCCGGATCTGGACGAAATTCTTAACGCAATCCAAGATTACAATGTAACGCTTTTCTACGGCGTCCCAACCCTCTACAAGTACCTAGTAGATCACCCCAAGACCAAGAGGATAAACTGGAAGAAAATCAAATACCTGTTTTGCGGAGCTGACACCCTCCATGAAGCCACAAGAAAATTGTGGGTGAAGTTCACAGGACGCGAAATACATGAGGGTTACGGCCTAACAGAAACCACTGCAGTATCCCATACAAACCCACCAGGCCGAAACAAGCCAGGATCCTTTGGCATCCCGCTGCCAGGCACGTATGCCGCCATAGCAGACCCAGACAAAAACGAGTTTCTGCCCCCAGGCGAGGTGGGCGAACTCGTCCTAAGCGGCCCACAAATAATGAGGGAATATTTAAACAAACCAGAGGAGAACGCCAAGTGCTTCTTCGAAGCAGGGGGGATGAGATGGTTCAGAACGGGCGACATGGTGAAAATGGACGAGGAAGGATACTTCTACTTTGTCGAAAGGAAAAAGGACCTAATAAAATACAAGGGTCTATCAGTCTACGCACACGAAGTTGAAGAGGTTCTATACCAACATCCGAAGATAAAAGAGGCGGCGGTCATAGGAGTTCCAGATCCAGAGGTAGGCCAGAAAATCAAAGCCATAGTTGTTCCACATCCAGACTACCGAGGGAAACTCACAGAAGAAGAGGTCATCAAATGGTGTGAGGAAAGGCTGGCCCACTACAAAGTTCCAAAAATCGTAGAGTTCAGGGGAGAAGTTCCAAAGACAGACGTTGGAAAAGTTGACCACAGAAGGCTCAGAGAGGAGATCTTCAAGCTTGCAAAATAGACTGCCTTTCCAGAGCTTAGGAAACGTGTGAAATTTGAAAAGCGCTATAAAAGGTTTGGGCGCAAAGCTAGCAAAGTTTAAGAGAATCAAAAAAGTCAGCCTTTCAAAAACAACCTATCTAAATCTGATTCAAGCTGGAGTCGGCATATCCATACTGCTAGGGACCGTTTTCAGCGCCCTAGGCTTGTACGGTCTAGCAACTGGAAAAGGAATAGCCTTTACCGTTGGAGCTGGAACAGTAAGCTTAGATCCATTACTATCCGCATTACTTACAACAATAACTGGAATCATGCTAACATTTGAAGGAACAGCTCTACTAAGAGTTAGCCTTCAAGCTTCGCGGTTAATAATCTTCTCAATAACCCTCGGATACTTAACCATAAACATTCCGGCAATCCTCCTAGGGCTCAACTACAGTTTAGCTGCAGGCGTCTCTGCAATAATTTTCGGCTACCTATGGCTAATCACAGTCATAGCTTGGTTACAAAGAGGCGAATAACAATTATTTATTTTTATTTTATTATTTATTCTTATTTTTATGTATAATTTTAGTCACAACCACTTTGCAATTTTTATGAATAAAACCCTCAATGTTCCTCGCCCGACAATAGTTTCTCAAGAGCTTTAATACGCTCTTCCATTTTAAAAATATGCTGGAAGAGGGCCCAATGTGGAAGGTTTAACGCTTTAATTATTGAGTCAGCATTTTTCCCGGAGACTATTGATAGTTCTACAAGTATTTTAGCCTCCTTTGCACCAAACTCCTTAAAGAGTTCAGCGAACTCAGAATCTTGGAAACAGTTGAAGCCGAAATTCTTAACAGCTATCCACTCACTTTTAAACCAAGCGGAACTGTACACTCGCACCATGTTTTTTAATACTTGGAATAATTCATGCTTTGAAAGTCTTTCAAACGCGTTTTGCTTCATGTTCACCAACTGCCTGGGCTACTCTGCAAAATGTTTTTCAATGATGATTTAAAAACTTACCAGTAAGTAAGCCCCCAAGAGTCGATAAAAAGAAAAAAGTGTTAGCTTTTAACAGTTTTTGCCACTGTGGCGCCAATCCGTGAGAATTTCATTGCATCAGACATAGAACCTTCAATTGTATACTGTTTGGCGAAATAGGCTCTCGTTGGATCCAGTTCTCGGGTCAGCATTTTGTAGAAGACTTCTTCAGGTCCCTTCAATGTTACATCGGGTTTGTCATGTTTACCTTCGTGAAATGTTGCCACACCGTTTTCAAATTTTATATAGAATTCACCTTCACCCTCAACTATGAATTGGATAACTTTATTCCATCCAGCCATAAGGCTTTTTGCCTCAGCGTTCTCATTCGCCATTTTCGTGAATTCCCTGTAGCCATCTTTCACTCTTCCCATTTTAAACCCTCTTTAGTAAGACCAGCATGTGAAAATTTAAGCCTTTTCCAAAAATTTGCCATTGTGGATATTGAAAAACTTAAATGTCCTTAATGCCTCAAAATTTGACCTCTTGAGTAGAGGGTGATGTTAATGCGGAAAGTTGTAATAGTGGACTATTTGCGGTCACCATTCTCAAGGTCTAGGCCAAGGGAACCTGAAAGGGATAAGTTTAATCCGCTGAGGATGGACCACGTTGTCGCAATGCTTATCCAAAAAGTGATTGAACGAACGGGTGTCAATCCCTCGGAAATCTCTGAAGTTATAGCTGCAAGCGCATTCGGTGTTTGGGAACAGTGGACATATGGAGGGCGTTCAATCGTAATGTTAGCTAAGCTGCCAGTTGAAGTGCCCGCGTTCTTTGTGGACAGGCAGTGCGGCTCTTCAATGACAGCCATACATTTAGGGACTATGGAGATCATGACGGGCAATGCCGACATTGTAATAGCCACTGGCATGGAACACATGACCCACGTTCCAATGGCCGATAACCCATACATCAATCCACCAATGACGCTTGTCGAAAAAGAGGAGTATAGAAAGATGTACGAGATGGATGTTGGCTTTGTGATGGGATTTACGGCTGAAAGGCTGTTTAAAGAGGCGAACCAGAAGTACGGAATAACCAAAGAAGATATGGACCTCTGGTCTTTAAGAAGCCACCAGCTTGCTGCGAAAGCCCAGCAGGAAGGCTACTTTAACGGAGAGATACTGCCAATATCCGTTACAAATCCCGATGGAACAACGGAGATCATAGACAGAGACTTAAGCGTTAGACCTGACACAACATTGGAAAAAATTCGAAACCTTCCTCCAGCTTTCATTGAGGGAGGAGTCATAACGGCCGGAAACTCGTCACCATTAAATGCCGGCGCTTCATGTGTAATGCTGGCATCTGAAGAAAAAGCGAAATCATTGGGATTAGAACCATTGGCAACTATTAAATCCATGGGCTGGGCTGGTGTACATCCAGCCGTAATGGGAAAGGGACCTGTACCTGCAAGCCGAATAGTACTCAAACGGGCAGGCCTCAATGTCAAAGACATTGATTACTGGGAGATTAACGAAGCCTTCGCCATAGTTACTCTTTGGTGCATGAAAGAGCTTGGTGTCGACCCAGACAAAGTGAACGTTAAGGGCGGAGCCATAGCCATAGGCCATCCTCTAGGAGCTACTGGAGCAAGGCTTGTAGGAACCCTAGCAAGAATACTTGAAATCGAAGGCGGACGCTACGGGCTGGCAACAGCCTGCGTAGGTGGGGGACAAGGAGTAGCAACAGTTATCGAAAGAGAATAACCATCTCTCCATAGTCCTTCATGGTGCATACGAGATAATGCTTAAGTGGAAAAAACTCAGAGAAGACTTTATCGCAGTAAATGTAGGCAAAAAATACAACAAGGAACCTTATTACTGGACAACCTTCTACTATTACAAAGGAATAATCATAGACACAGGCTGTCCTCACACAGCAGACGAATCAGCAAAATTCTTAGAAGAAATGGAGTTAAACGTCAAAGCTATCCTTTTAACCCACTATCACGAAGACCACAGCGGCGGAGCACACTTGTTCAAAAGTGAATTTAACGTCGAAGTATTTGCACCCGAAAAAGCCGTAGGAATTCTTGCAAACCCCCCAGAAATACCGACCTACCGTCAAATAGTCTGGGGCCAACCAAAACCTGTAAAGGCCATCCCCCTCAAGAACAAAATGAACATAGAAAATTTGACGATTACTACAATTGATACTCCAGGCCACAGTTTTGACCACATATCTATACTAATTGGACGTGAACTTTTCATAGGCGACTTAGTTACAAACTTAAACCCAATAATAGCCCTGAAAGAAGAGAACTGGATAAACACAATAAATTCTATCATTAAAATTCTAAAGTTTGAATTTGACAATGCTTACGGTGGACACGGAATTTGGCATAAAAATGAAGTAGAAAAGGCCCTGAAAAACACGTTAGAGCTTAAAAGAGAAATGGAAACGCTGTGGCGGAAAGGATTGAGTGTTAACCAGATTGTTGAACAAATGTTTCCAAACCCGCCGAAGAAAGTCCTTCAAATGGAGGAAGTGAGTGGTGGCGAATGGTCAAGGAAAAACCTTGTAGAATCTCTCCTCGGATTAAAAGTGGACTCAAATAGATTTTGAATTTTGAACAAAGTATTTATTGCAACCAGCAATCTAAAGAGGACTCTGAGAGGTGGAAAAATGATAGAGAACGATTTCTTAAGCTCACCAAAGGAAGTGGAGCTTAGAAGGGAAGTAAAGAATTTTGTAAAAGAAGTTAACCCTGAACTGCTAAGAAAGATGGATAGAAACGAAATAGATTATCCATTTGAGTTTCTGCATCAAGCCGCTGAAAGGGGTCTTTTGGGGCTTCGTTTCCCCAAAAAGTACGGCGGTAGAGAGCTGTCATGGACGGCTGAAATGGTGGCCTTGGAAGAAATAGGAGTCTTAGGCATGGGGCTTGGATGTGCCTATGCAATGGTCAGCATAGTGGGTGAAGCCTTAAACAGGTTTGGAAACGAGTGGCAGAAGGAAAAATTCCTTAAACCAATTATCAGGGGAGAAAAAGTTTCAGCTGAAGGCCTAACGGAACCTAGAGGTGGAAGCGACTTCTTTGGTACGACAACGAAAGCCGAAAAGAAAGGGGATAAGTGGATAATCAATGGCGAGAAAAGATTTATTGCGGGTGGAAAAGCCGCGGACTTCTATCTTATATATGCAAGAACAGATCCCAAAGCCCCTGGACATAAGGCTCTAACCGCGTTCATAGTGGAGAAAGACATGGGCATAAAGGTTGAAGAAGTTTACAACCTATTAGGATTTAGAGGCATGGGAACCGCCAGGATAGTCTTTAGAAATGTCGAGGTGCCGGACGATTATAGAATTGGAGAGATAAACGGTGGGGCTGCAATTTTTAATAGAATGATGATTCCGGAAAGGTTGACCTCTGCAGCCGGAGCCATCGGGACGGCAAGGGCAGCATTGGAAATAGCCATCAAGTACTCAACTAAAAGAAAGGCTTTCGGACTACCAATACGGAGTTTTCAAGCTGTAAGCTTCAAAATAGCTGAGTGCGTAATGAAGCTTGATGCAGCGAGGGCTCTTGTCTACACAGCAGCGAAGGCTGCCGACGCTTTTGATAACGGAGTGCCGGTGGATCCGAGACGTTTAGTCAGCGAAGCGAAATGTTTTGCAACGGACGTCGGCTGGGAAACAGTTAACGCTGCGATGCAGATATTAGGCGGTATAGGTTATACTCAGGTATATCCCATAGAAAGACTTCTAAGAGACATGAGACTAGCCCCAATCTGGACGGGGAGCAACGAAATAATGAAGCTGCTCATACAACATGAAGTCTATAAAATGATGAATATGCCCTCGCCGGATAGAAACGTTGAAATGGATGCCATGGAATGGCATAAAGAGGTAGAGAAAGTATACGAATAACCTCCAATTGAGTACTATAATTTACGCTACCACGTTGTTTAAGTGAAAGCCTTAAACGGATTATACGATCAATAATAAGACACTGACATCGAAACCTATTAAAACAGTGTTTCTGAAGGTATTCTAAACCAACTGAAGTGATGCTGATGCAAGCAAAGAAAACCGACGAGTTAAAATGTTTCTTTGAGCCTGAAAGCGTTGCCGTCATAGGGGCATCGCGCAATCCGTCAAAATACGGATATTCCCTATTAAAAAACCTCATTGATTTGGGATTTAACGGGAAGATTTATCCGGTGAACCCAAATGCTGAGGAAATTTTGGGGTTAAAGGCGTACCCCAGCGTCAAAGCCATAAACGAGAACGTAGACCTAGCAATAATTATTGTTCCATCTTTTAAAGTTCCCGAAGTGATGCTGGACTGTGCAGAAAAACGCGTTAAGGGAGTCGTTATCTGTTCATCCGGCTTCCGTGAAGCAGGGGAAGCAGGGAAGAAGCTTGAAGATGAGGTTGTCGCAATTGCAAAGAAGGCTGGAATACGAGTTGTGGGACCGAATACAACTGGTATACTAAATGCTACAAACAATTTCACAACGTCTTTTGTGCCTCTGCCACGATTCAAAAGGGGAAATGTTGCTTTTATAGCTCAGACGGGTCTCTTTGCTGCAGCCGCGTTTTGGTGGATAATATCTAAGCAGCCCTTCGGTGTAAGCAAGATTGTAGGACTAGGGAATAAGTGTGACGTAGACGATGCAGAGGTTCTTGAATACCTTGCAGACGACGAAGAAACCGAGGTCGTTGCCATATACATGGAGGGTGTTAAGGATGGAAGAAGACTTTTCGAAACGTTCAAAAAAGTATCAAAAATCAAACCTATAATAGTACTTAAATCCGGCAGAAGCCCTGCAGGTGTTAAGGCTTCACTATCCCATACAGGCTCCCTCGCCGTAAAAGACGAAATTTTCGATGCAGTTTGCAAACAAGCGGGCGTTATACGCGTGGGAGGAGATTTGGATGAATTGTTAGATGTGACTAAGGCTTTTGCTCTGCAACCATTGCCTAAGGGAAATAAGGTTGCGATAGTTACAGTTACAGGAGGCGGAGGCGTAATAGCTGCAGACAAATGTGCGGAATACGGCCTAGAACTCGCTTCACTTTCCAGCAAAACCTTGGATAAAATAAAGGAAAAAATGCCCGCTTGGGCTACTGTTAATAATCCAATAGATATAGAGCCGTTATTTGAAACTGTGGGACCAGAGGAGAGCATAAAAATGGCTGTTGAAGCTGCGTTGGATGATAAAAATGTTGATGGAGTAATCCTGATTTTTGTAGCCGTCCCAAGGTTAATCCCATATTTCGAAATTAAGAGGGCGGCAACATACTTAAAAGAAGTAAACACTGAACATAAACCAATTTTAGCCTATCTTTTGGGATATAAAGAGACCGTTGACTCATGGTCCACACAACTTGAGGAGGAAGGGATTCCGGTATATTCCTCGATAGAAAGATGCGTCAAAGCATTTGGATGCCTATGGAAATATGGAAAGTACAATGTGCAAGCAAGAGAGTGAAAGTATTTTATGTCGCTTCCTCTATTCCGGCGAGAACCTTAGCGAGTTTCTTCTTATGGGTCACGTCTACGATTCTCTCTATCATGATTCTCTGCGCTTGAGGAGAGCCAGCCCCGTGCATGGATTCAGTCCGGTACCCCACCGAGCCTAAACCCATACATAGGTTCTCTATTAGTCTGAAAATTCTTAATCTGTGTTCTGTTGGAACCTTCTCAACGCCTTTAAGGTATTTTTGTAAATATTTCCCAATTTTAGGGTGTCTTAAGTCTTTCTCCGAAGGAGCTGTTGCTATTAATCCACCCGCAATGTCTTCAGCTAACCTCGCTATTTCGTAAGGAAATCTGGTGACATTAAGTTTACATACATTCGCCAAAAGTATATTGACTTGGTATGTTCCTGAGGGCATTTTATACCCCTCCGCTGAACATGCTACTCCGCAAGCGTATATTGTTTCATTTAAGTGGTTCATTTCGACCAGTTTGTCCCTTATATGGGATGATTTTTCAACACCGTTATACTCAGCTATTAGGGCTGCCGCGCCAATAAGGACGTCCCCAACGCCTGCCTTGCATCCACCGTAACTTTGCCTGTGATACGCTGCAAACCTTTCAACGAGGGCTGCTGTGAACTCGTATTCCTCAGCCATGAAAACTCTTTCCCATGGAACGAAGACATCGTCGAAAATTATCATGGCTTCTTGTCCGCTATATTTTACGTTTCCTAAATCCATTTTTCCCTCCTCAAGTTTTCTAGTGTCGCATGATTGCCTTCCGTAAACATATATTATTCCCTCCGTGTCGCTTGGAACAGCAAAGGATACGGCATAACTTTTGTCCTTCTCAGTCATTGCTCTCGTTGGCATTACAATGATTTCGTGACTGTTAACAGCGCCGGTAATATGAACCTTTGCGCCTCTTACAACTATGCCATCCTCCCTTTTTTCAACTATTCTTAGATATAGATCCGGGTCTGGTTGTAGGCCTGGTGAAAGGCTGCGGTCTCCTTTCGGGTCGGTCATCGCCCCACAGCAGAATAGATCATTTTCTTGGACGTATCTCAAGAAATTCATGAACCTTTCATAGTATTGTTTTCCAAACTTTTGATCAATCTCATATATTATACTTGAAAGGGTGTTTATAGCATCCCATCCGACGCATCTTTGAAAGCATGTCCCTGTTTTTTGACCTAAAACCCTTAAAAGCTTAACTTTTTTAATCAGGTCCTCAGTGCTCTGGTGTATATGGTTAAATCTGTTTATCTTTTCTCCGGTTATATGAGATCTTGCCGTAGCCAGGTCGTGATAATTTGGATCGTGAGCAATGTCATAAGTCATCGCTGCAGCGTTTACCGATGGCCTAATAATTGGATGCTCCACCGGGTTTGATATTTCTTCTCCGAAAAGGTAAACCTTTACTTTTCTATTGTGAAGGCTCTCTATATAATCCTTCCCTGTTTTGATTGGCACCTTAACACCTCCATTACTTAGACAGGAACTCTGATTGCATAAAGATATGATTATCCGAAGGTTGATAATTATAAACAGAAAAAGTGGTAATGTAACGCAAAATACTTTACTCAGGTCTCGTGAACTCGTATGTCAGTTGCCCTTGAGGGGTCTGTTTAGCTACAAGTTTTGCTTTCATACCTACTTTGATTTCTGATGGTTTAAAGTTTGTGAGCCATGCAAGCACCCGCACTCCCTCTTTTAGTCTACCGATGGCTACCGTGTAAGGTTTCTCCTGTTGGAATGTCGCTGGTCTAACAATAACATGTGTGAAAGTTTCGATAGTTGCCTCGTTGCTGAGCTCAACCCACTCTATGTCGGATGATAGACATTCTGAACAATCAGCTGCTGGAGGGAAGTGAATTTTGCCGCATTTTTTACATTTTGTTGCCAGTATTTTTCCTTGTTTTAATCCTTCCCAAAAAGGCAAGGTTTTGCTTATTGGTATCTCATGTGCAATTTTCATTTCCCTCGATCTTATAGTGGGCATGGCTGACATATGTTTCATCTCCTCAAAATTGTTACGTAACAGTAATGTCCTGTTCCACCAACGTTATGGGCAAGCCCAATGTAGTTTTTCAATGGAACCTGTCTGCTTCTTTCTACGGCTTCCTCCCTTAGCTGTTTTGTCAGCTCATATATCATTGAGCAACCAGTTGCACCTATAGGGTGCCCTTTAGCTTTTAAGCCTCCATCAACATTCACTGGGATTTTACCACCTATCTCCGTTTGCCCTTCACGAATAAGCTTTGCACCTTCACCTTTTTTACAGAATCCCAAATCTTCATAAGCCATTATTTCGGCGATTGTGAAACAGTCGTGAACATTCGCAAAGTCAACCTGATCAGGAGTTATTTTTGCCATTTTATATGCCATCCTAGCTGCGTGTACAGCAGCCTCCAATCCAACGTAATCTAACCTCTTGCTCAGATTTGCCGTTCCTGAAGAGTACCCTACACCGGCAACCCATACTGGAGTATCAATTTTTAATTCCTTTACCTTCTCTTCCGAGGCAAGGATGACAGAGGCTGCCCCATCTGTTATTGGACAACAATCATATAGTTTAAGAGGCCACGCTATAACCATGGATGAAAGGGCATCATCAACCGTTATTTTATTTTGGAAATGGGCAACGGGATTCATCGATGCGTATTTATGATTCTTAACAGCGACCAACGCTAAATCTTCCTCTGTTGTTCCATACTTGGCCATATGGGCTGTGGCGTGCAAGGCATAGTACGCTGGAAACGTTAACCCAAAATTATGAAACTCCCACAAGTAGTAACCGCTCCTCCCAATGAACTCCATAGCTGTGGGAGTGTCAATTTGCCTCATTTTTTCAACGCCTATCGCGGCTGTAATTTCGGCATGGCCGCTGGCGATGGCCGAGTAGGCCGCGAAAAAGGCTGCGCTGCCACTTGCGCATGCAGCTTCGCATCGAATCAGTCCTGCACCCGTAAGGCCGCAGTATTCAGATATAGTAACCGCTGGAAGTGCTTCCTCATACCAAGCTCCAGCTCCTGCAGATCCAAAGGCCACAAATTCAATATCTTTTGGAGATATACCTGCATCTTCAATAGACTGCTTGACCGCTTCAAATGCAAGCTCTTGAACATTCACATCGTTCCTGTTACCAAACTTGCTGTTGCCAACACCTATTACTGCCACTCTTCGCATAGTAACCTCCCACATCAAAATTTAAAATCGAGAGCATGAAATAAAAGGGGAATTGGTTTTTACTTTCCCTTGAACTCTGCCTTTCGTCTTGATAGAAAGGCTTCTACGCCTTCCATCAGGTCTTCGGTGGAGAAAGTTAATCCCATGTATGCGGCTTCCAGACGCAGTCCAACTTCAAGAGGTACCTGTGTTCCAAAGTTCACGGCGTATTTAGCGTACTTAAGTGCTATGGGCGGACCCTCACTTAGCTTTTTGGCAAGGTCTCGTGCTTCATCCTTTAGCTTGTCAAAACTGACAACCTTGTTAACCAAGCCTATTTTTAATGCCTCGTCAGCCTTAATTCTGTTTCCAAGCATGACCAATTCTTTTGCTTTTGCTAGGCCTACAACCCTGACTAGCCTCTGGGTGCCACCCCATCCAGGTATAAGTCCCAAATTTATTTCCGGACTTCCAAGTTCAGCATGTTCAGCAGCTATTCTGAAGTCGCATGCTAGGGCAAGTTCTAACCCTCCGCCTAAAGCAAATCCATTGATGGCTGCGATAACTGGTTTTGAAAGTTGTTCAATTTTACTGAAGACGCTTTGCCCAAGTCTAGAGAACTCTTCAGCTGTAACTGGCGTTGCTTTCGGGAAAGCCGTTACATCTGCTCCGGCGCTAAAGGCCCTGTCCCCTTCTCCGGTTATTATAATGCATCTTATTGATGGATCCCTTTCCGCCGTGTCTAATGCATCTGCAAGTTCTTGCATGAGAATATCGTTGAGAGCGTTAAGTCTATGGGGCCTGTTAAGAATTATCCAGAGTATGCGATCCTCCCTTTCTATTTTGAGGGTTTCATACGCCTTACTCATGTTTTCACATCCAATTTTGAAGACCTTAATATTTTGGGCATTGGATTTAAAACTTTCTCAGAAGATACTTTAGGACTGTTAGTTTTTGAATCTCGCTTGTTCCTTCATAAATTTCCGTTATTTTTGCGTCTCTGTGATATCTTTCAACGCGATATTCGCCTAAGTAGCCGTATCCACCAAGCGTTTGGATGGCGAAATCTGTTACTTCCATTGCTACACGGCTAGCATATTGTTTAGCCATAGCTGTTGCCATCGGATCCATCTTTCCCACATCCACAAGCCAAGCAGCCTTATATGTTAAAAGCCTTGCTGCTTCAATTTTTGTTGCAAGCTCGGCCAATGTGCATCCTATTGCCTCATGCTGTATTATGGGCTGGCCGAAGGCTTCTCTCTGTTTCGCGTATTTAAAAGCTATTTCCCAGGCACCCTGAGCCATGCCAACTGCCTGAGCCGCCACACCAACCCTCGTCTTGTCGAAAAATTCCATCGAGTGATAAAAGCCCTTGTTAAGCTCGCCTACGATATTCCAATCTGTAACCTTAACGTTGTCGAACTTCACTTCACCTGTTACAGAACATCTTATGCCCATCTTGTTATGGAGTTTTGTCGTCTCCAGTCCCGGTGTTCCTTTATCAACAACGAATAATGTCTCACCTCTATATGTAGGCCTAACCTTTGTGTCTGTCTGGGTCAAAACCACTATGAAGTCTGCTATAGTAGCATTTGTTATGAAAGTTTTTGTACCGTTTATCCACCATTCATTCCCATACTTTGTTGCAGTAGTTTCCATGCGAGTTATATCGCTACCACTGATGTTGGGTTCTGTAAATGCTGCTGCTGAAATGTAATCGCCTCTGCAAATTGGAGGTAGGTACTTCTCTTTCTGCTCTGGAGTACCATGGGCGAGAATGAATTCGCTGCCAAATGTTCCACTCATAATGGCAACGCCCAGCGATGAATCTGCCCTGCACATTTCCTCTATAACCAAGCATGTTTCGAGAAGACCATAGCCTTGTCCACCATACTCTTGCGGGAAGGCCATGCTTGTAAAGCCCAACTTTGCAGCTTTCTTGTAAAGCTCCATTGGAAACTCTTCTTTGCGATCTAGCTCAAGAGCCAGTTCAGGCTTGAACTCTTTTTCGCAGAACTCTCTAACAGCGTTCTTTATCCCTATTTGCTCTTCTGTCAATTCAAACTTCATCTAGTAAAACCCCCTTCCAGTCTTTTTGCCCAACCAACCTTTACTTACATATTCCTCCAGCAACGGACAAGGCTTGTACATTTCCATGTTGTATTTGGCGTATAACTCCTTAAGTTTGTTGAGGATGACATCCAACCCTACTCTGTCTGCGTACTCGCATGGACCTGAAGGCCATCCTGTGCCAAGCTTCATTCCAGTGTCTATATCTGCTGGACTTGCAGCATCATCGTATACTAACCATGCAGCTTCGTTTGCGGCAACAGCCCAAGATCTGTCAACATCGTACTCTTCCATAAGGTTAAAGGGTATCCTTGGTCGCCCCTTAGTCCAGTCATAAAAGCCTACACCGGTTTTCTGCCCAAACTTCTTCTCCTTTATTAATGGTTCAATAACATCTGGGCATGGTTTAAAGCGTTCTCCATATGCCTCGTACAGGATTTTTCCAACCTCGTATGCAATATCTAACCCGACATAGTCGGCCAATTCAAACCAACCCATTGGGAAACCGCCGCTGTATTTTACTGAAGCATCGATTCCTTCTTTTGTTGCCTCCCCTCTATGAAGAGTCCAGAAAGCCTCATTGAAAACTGCGCCAAGTACTCTGTTGACTATGAAGCCACGCACGTCCTTTTTAACATATACTGGTGTTTTTCCAAGTTTTCTAGCTAATTCCATGAGCGTGTTTATTGTCTCTTGACTTGTTTTATCTCCCTTGATTACCTCTACCAAGGCCATTAGCTGTGGCGGATTGAAAAAATGCATTCCAGCGACTTTGTCTGGGCGTTTTGTGGCGTTTCCCATTTCAGTTATGCTTAGAGTCGAAGTGTTGGATGCTAGTATTGCGTGAGGTGGTGCAAAACTATCAAGTTTAGCGAACACCTGCTTTTTCAATTCCATGTTTTCCGGAACTGCCTCAATGGCGATGTCTATATCTTTTGCCGCCTGCTCATAACTTGTTGACGTATGTATTCTGGCAATGGCAGCCTGAGCGTCCTCCTGTCGTATTCGCCTCTTCTCCACAAACTTTTCTAAGCTCCACTTGATTTTCTCCAGACCTTTTTGGAGGAAATCATCACTAACATCCACCATTGTAACCTCTAAACCATTCATTGCCAAAAGCTGTGTTATTCCATGTCCCATTGTGCCGGCGCCTATAACCGCTGCCTTTCTCAACTTTTCAGCCAAACATTTAACCTCCTTTAGAGTTTTTAGAATCGTAGTCAGGAATTAATAAATTTTTCACGACAAATATTCAGTTTGTAAACTTAGAGTTTTCATTTTTAGAAAAACCTGAATTTTATAACCGTATATAATTTGAATACATGCGTGCCTCTCGTTCCATTAATCCCACTCCTAGCAGGCCTAATAGCATCAAAAACGCTATGGAAACGATGGTCTTGAACGCAATGAACCAAACATCCGCAAAGTCTCCTATGCCTGTCCTTTCATCATCATAAAACAGATGGATGGGATGGTGGGGTAGCTGGGATTTGAACCCAGGATCGCCAGCGCCCCAGGCTGGTATCCTAGACCAAGCTAGACGACTACCCCAATTATTTGGTTTGAGGTTGAGGGTTTATTTACGTTTCGAGAACGGTTAGTGGGTGCCTCAAGTTTTTTATATGGGGGTGTAAAGTTGTTTGTGTTTGAGGTTTATGTATGAGTGGTTCTGAAGTTGTAAGTCTACGGGTTGCCGAGGCCCGTGGACGTGATGTAGGTAGGGGTATTGCTAGGATTGACCCTGAGGTTATGGAGAGGCTTGGTTTAACTCCCGGGGACGTTGTGGAAATTAGTGGCAAACGTAAAACTGTGGCTATTTGTTGGCCCGGATATAATGAGGATGCTGGTAAAGGGATTATCCGCATAGACGGTTATACTCGTGAAAACGCTGGCGTCAGCATAGATGAGAAAGTTACGGTGCGGAAGGTTGAAGCTAGAAAGGCGAAAAAAATTACGCTTGCGCCCACAGAGCCCCTACGCATTGAAGGCGCCGAAGAATATTTAGCTCAAATTTTAGAGGGACGCGTAGTTACTAGGGGCGACTGCATCCCTATAGGGATTATGGGTAGAAGAGTGGACTTGGTGGTTACAAGTGTTCAGCCGCCTGCTCCCGCTGTTATAATAGACGCTGACACGGAGATTGCCATAGGTGAGAAACCCGCCGCCGTTGTGCGGGAGGTTCCAAAAGTAACCTATGAGGATATAGGCGGGCTTAGGGAGGAGATTAGGAAAATTAGGGAGATGGTTGAGCTTCCGCTAAAATATCCAGAGCTTTTTGAAAGGCTTGGAGTTGAAGCGCCTAAGGGAGTTTTACTTTACGGTCCGCCGGGAACCGGCAAGACTTTGCTGGCTAAGGCCGTGGCAAACGAGACTAATGCGGCCTTCTTCAGCATAAGCGGACCCGAAATCATGAGTAAGTTTTACGGGGAAAGCGAAGAACGCCTAAGGGAAATCTTCAGACAGGCAGAGGAGAATGCGCCGAGCATAATCTTTATCGACGAAATAGACGCCATAGCGCCTAAAAGGGAAGAGGTTACAGGCGAAGTTGAGAAGAGGGTTGTGTCGCAGCTCTTAGCCTTAATGGACGGCCTAAAACCCCGGGGCAGAGTTGTCGTCATAGGCGCCACAAACAGGCCTAACGCCATAGACCCAGCCCTCCGCAGACCCGGTAGGTTTGACCGTGAAATCGAGATAGGCGTGCCAAACAAGCAGGGCCGCCTCGAAATACTTCAGATCCACACCAGAGGCATGCCGCTGTCCGAAGACGTGGACTTGGAGAAAATAGCCAGCGTAACCCACGGCTTTGTGGGCGCGGACCTCGCAGCTCTATGCAAGGAGGCTGCCATGCGGGCTCTGCGCAGAATACTTCCAGAGATAGATTTTGAAAAGGACACTATTCCCGCTGAAATATTGAACAAAATAACGGTGACCATGAACGATTTCATGGAAGCCCTGAAGGACGTGGAACCTTCGGCCATGCGGGAAGTCCTAGTCGAAGTGCCAACCGTTAAATGGGAGGATATAGGCGGACTGGCGGACGTTAAACTTGAACTTCAAGAGGCTGTGGAGTGGCCCCTTAAATACCCAGAAGTTTTTGAGCATTTGGACGCCAAACCGCCTAAAGGCATACTCCTCTACGGCCCGCCTGGAACTGGAAAAACCCTGCTGGCTAAGGCTGTTGCGACGGAAAGCGAAGCCAACTTCATAAGCATTAAAGGTCCGGAGCTTCTCTCTAAATGGGTTGGCGAGTCTGAAAGGGCTGTTAGAGAGGTTTTCAGGAAAGCCAGACAAGCCGCGCCGAGCATAATATTTTTCGATGAGATAGACTCCATTGCGCCTATACGGGGCGGAGGCTACGGCGACTCCCACGTGACTGAACGCGTGATAAGCCAGCTATTGACCGAAATGGATGGGCTTGAAGAGCTTCGAGGAGTCGTGGTGATAGCGGCCACCAACAGGCCGGACATAATTGACCCTGCACTATTGAGGCCTGGAAGGTTTGACAAACTTTTGTATGTTCCGCCACCAGACCTTGAAGCTAGGAAGGAGATTCTCAAGATCCATTTGAGAAAGAAACCTCTGGCGGAAGACGTGAGCATCGACGAGATTGCCAAACGAACAGAAGGCTACACAGGGGCAGATTTGGCAGCCGTGTGCAACACGGCGGTGATGCTTGCTATAAGAGAGCATGTAATGGCAAATAAAAACCCAGAGGAGGCCAAGAAAAACGTTAAGGACGTGAAGGTTTGCAGGCGCCACTTCGAAGAAGCCATGAGCAAGGTTAAGCCCATATCCCAGAAAGAGATGGAGATGTACAAGCGAATCTCAGAAGAATTCGCCTCGAAAATAAGGTGAACTGTGCCTAAACTCAAACATTATTGGCAAACCTCAAGGGTGTAAAACCCGCAGGTAACCTTTTCCACATCTTTCTCCCCAACCAGAACCGTGTCTTCGATGCGGATGCCGCCGAAGCCGACGATGTATATGCCAGGCTCAACGGTTACAACGTTGCCAGCCGCCAGCCTATCTTTGCTCTGGGGGCTTAAGGTTGGGGGTTCATGAACCTCCAAACCTATTCCATGCCCAAGGCTGTGGACGAAGTTTTCGCCATAACCGGCTTCTTCAATGATTTTCCTCGCCACTGCGTCTATGTCCCTTGCTTTAGCCTTCGCCTTGACAGCTTGAATTGCCCTCTGCTGGGCCGTTTTAACAATCTCGTAAAGTCTCACCTGTTTCTCGGAAGGCTTTCCCGCCACGAAGGTCCTGGTCATGTCTGAACGGTAGAAGCGGTAAGATGCCCCTATGTCAACTACAACTAGGTCGCCCTGGCGGATCTCCCTATCTGTGCATCCTCCATGAGGGAAGGCTGAACGCGTTCCCGACGCCACTATAGTATCGAAGGCCGTCCCCCAAGAACCTTTCCTCCGCATGGCATATTCTATTTCGGCTGCAACCTCATACTCTCGCATTCCAGCCTTCAAAACCTCCTGGGCTGCTTTCATCCCCTCACATGTCAACTCTCCAGCCCTGCGCATAAGCTCAATTTCGTTCGCGTCTTTCACTTTGCGGAGTTCCCATACAAGCTTCCCCAGGGGCTTAAGCCTAGTTTTACCCCTCAGGCCTTTAGCTAAACTTCTATAACTTTCAATGTTTAACGCGTCGAAGGCTAGTTTTCTGATGCCGTAATCCTTAACGTGAGTCGCCACCTTAGCCATCAGATTTTCGTCGCGCTTAACAAGCTCGACACGGAAGCCTCTCCCCTCAGCCTTCGCTTGCTCATAGTTCACGCCGTAAACATAAAGCGTGTTTTCGCCATCCCTTGGGAAAAGGAGACATGCAGCGCCTGGAAAACCGGTGAAGTAAAGCATGTTTGCATCGTTTGCCACTAGAAAACCGTCAAACCCTTTTTCCTCGAAAGCCTTCTTTTTTAGAAGGGTTACCCTATCCAACTTTCCACCTCTTTCAACGAGAAACGTCTATTGGATAAAAGGCTGACTATAAATCCGTTTCTTAAAGCGTACTCAACCGCCACTTACAATGGACATTAAGATGACGTGGTCTCCGTGGTTGAGCCTTGTCTGCACTCCGCCTTCCAGCTGGTTCAACAAATAACCATTAACTGTAACTATGAAGCTCTGTTTCACGTCGGTGCCGCCTGGCTCATAAACGGCTTTCCTGAAGGGCTCGCCGTATTTTTCCGCCAGCATGAGTAGTAAGTCGCCCAAAGTGGCTCCCTCGGGAACTTCAAGCTCTTCTTCTCTTCCACTGCGGATTATTTCCCTAATATGCCCCAAGTACTCAACCTTAACCTTCAATTTCGGCAGCCCACCAGCTTTTCAACAAATCTTTAATGAATAAATCCTCCTTTTATCTGTTATCCATTTTCAGTTTCGTTGAGCCTCTCCCATAAACAAGGCTAATAAGGGGGGTTGTAAATCTTGTTCCGTGAAAGGTTTATGGTTGGCAAAGTTGTTGTCTTAATGGGTTCAGAGAAAGATTTGAATTTTGCAATGGAGATTGGCAAACATTTGGAAGCCTTCAACATAGCCTACGAGTTCCGCGTGGCCTCAGCCCACAAAACCCCGGAAAAAGTTCTCAGGATAATTGACGAGTATGAAACGGAAAATGTTGTCTACATAACCGTGGCTGGGCGATCCAACGCTTTAAGCGCTTTCGTAGACGCCAACACCGCAAAACCCGTCATTGCTTGCCCGCCCTACTCTGACAAATTCGCTGGGGCAGACATATACTCCTCGCTCAGGGTTCCAAGCGGCATAGGCTCCGTTGTGATCATTGAGCCGGAGGGTGCCGCCATAGCCGCGGCTAAAATCCTAGCATTAATGGATAAAAAGCTTGAGGAGCGCGTTAAAGCCTACCAGAAAGCCAAGAAAGAGGAAATTGAAAAAGCCGATACTTCTGTAAGAAAGGGCAAAGCAAAAACTTAAAGGTGAATACGTTTGGGAAGCGTTAAAGACCTTGAAGTGGTGAAGAAGCCCACAAAAACTAGGATGGGTATTGGCAGATTCCACTTTTCAGACCGCTACTCCGTTTTTGATTGGGGTGAAATGCCAGACCACATCGAGGGAAAAGGCGCAGCCCTTTGCCTCACGGGGGCATACTGCTTCGAAAGGCTTGAGGAGCGGGGCATTAAAACACACTACCGCGGGCTTGTGGACAAAAGAGGCAGGCTTGTCCGTTTCGACGAGCTTGAAGAACCAACAAACGTTATGGAGTTCCATCTTGTGAACGTTTACAAGCCCAGAGCCTACATGGAGGACGGCAAACTAAAATATGACTACAGCGTTTACACGCAAAAACTAACGAACTTCCTAATCCCCCTCGAAATCATTTACCGAAACGCCTTACCAGAAGGCTCTTCGGTTTTTAAAAGGCTCGAGCAGGGCTTGGTGACGCCTGAAGACCTGGGCTTAGACCATTATCCAAAGTCTGGTGAAAAGCTTGTTAAACCAATCCTCGACGTTAGCACGAAGTTCGAAGAAAGCGACCGCTACATTACTTGGCGGGAAGCCCAGAAACTCGTCAAGTTAACCGACAGCGAACTTGAGGAAATAAAAAGCGTGCTCCAAAATGTCAATGATGTGATCACCGAAATTGCTTCAAGGGCGGGTTTGGTCAACGAGGACGGCAAAATAGAGCTAGCCTTCGACGACAAGAGGAGGCTTATGGTGGCAGACGTGGTTGGCACACTGGACGAATGCAGATTCACCTATCAAGGTTTCCACGTTAGTAAAGAAGTAGCCCGCATCTACTACCGACGGACAGACTGGGCAAAGGAGGTGGAGGAGGCTAAACGAAAAGCCGTGGAGCAAGGCGTAAAAGACTGGCGAACGCTGGTGAAAACACCTCCACCGAAGCTTGACCCAGCATTAAAAGCTTTAATATGTGAAATGTATATGGCGGCAGCTAACGCCCTAACAAACCGTAAGCTTTTTGACGTGCCAAGCCTCGCTGAAACAGTGAGGAAATACCACAACTACATGGGCGGAAAAACTTGATCAACAGGAAGATTATCAGTAAGATTGTTGAGTCCTACGATGAACGTAACATTAGAATAGGCGTTTTAGGCTCCCACTCGGCTCTAGAAATAGCCTATGGCGCCAAACAGGAAGGATTCGAAACCGTTGTTGTCTGCCAGAAGGGGCGGGAGAAAACCTACACGAAATACTACCGCAACCTCTTCGACCACGTTCTTCTGCTTGACAGGTTCGCCGACGTAGTCCAGGTAGGGAACCTTGAAAAGCTTCGAGCCTTAAACACCATTTTCGTGCCAAACCGCTCCTTCTCTGTCTATGTAGGCTATGAAAACATAGAGAAGCTGTTCACTGTGCCCATCATGGGAAACCGTTTCATGCTAAAAACTGAGGAACGCAACGTTCCAAGAAACCAGTATTACCTCCTCGAAAAGGCGGGAATTCCAACTCCTAAAATTTTCAAGTCACCAGATGAGATAGACCGCCTAGTTATAGTGAAAGTTCCGGAAAAGGAAAGGACTATTGAAAGAGCCTTCTTTTACGCGTCTTCCCCAGAGGAGTTTAGGCGAAAGGCTGAGGAACGCATAAAAAAGGGCATAATAAGCCGTGAAGCCCTTGAAAAGGCGGTCATAGAAGAGTACGTGATAGGCGCCAAATTCAACGCGAACTTCTTTTGGTCACCCCTGACCGACGAACTGGACCTTCTAGGCTTTGACCGCAGAATACAGACAGATCTGGACGGCGTCTTAGACCTCCCAGCTCAAGAACAACTGGAGCTCGGAATATCCACTCAAAACATCGAGATTGGACATATGGGCGTGACTATGAGGGAAAGCCAGCTTGAAAAAATCTTCGACGCTGGAGAACGGTTCGTCGAAGTGTGCAAGAAGGAATATCCGCCGGGCATAATTGGGCTTTTCGCACTGCAAGGCGCCGTAACCAAAAACTTAGAGTTCTACGTTTTTGACGTAAGCCCCCGCGTGCCAGGATGCCCCTGCGTTGAACCAACCTCGCCCTACATGAAGTATAAGTATGGCATGGAGGTTGGACCGGGCAGAAGGGTTGCTATGGAAATAAAACGCGCCATAAAAGAGGGAAGACTTGAGGATATTGTGACATGATAACCCGCGGGGAGATCGCAGAACTTGTCGGAAAATACGATTTGAGCCGGTTGGCTATAGGCACCATAGGCTCACATTCAGCTCTAAACATCTTCAAAGGAGCCAAGGAAGAAGGTTTCAAAACAGTCTGTATCTGCCGTGAAAGGGATACAATTGTTTATGAGAAGTTTCCGTTGGCTGACAACCTCATAGTAGTGGATAGCTTCACGGAGCTTTTAAGCGAAAGGGTGCAGGAAAAGCTTAGGAGGCTTAACACCATAATTGTACCGCACGGCTCCTTCACAGCTTACCTGAGCCTTGAAGAGCTTATGGACAAGTTTTACGTACCCATGTTTGGAAACCGCCAGCTCCTCCAGTGGGAGGCGGACCGCGAAAAACAGGCGGAATGGTTGCGAAGGGCTGGGCTTAGGCTTCCAAGAACCTTCAAGAGTCCAAAAGAGATAAGCGGCTTAGCCATTGCCAAGCTTCCCGGAGCTAGAGGTGGGAGAGGCTATTTTTTGGTGAACTCCCCAGAGGCTTTCCAGAGAAGGGTTGAAGAGATGGTTCGCCGCGGCTTGCTTGAAAAGGAAGACGTGGAACGCATACATCTACAGGAGTACGTTTTAGGCGTGAACGTTTATCCCCACTATTTTTCGTCCATAATACGAGACGAGGTGGAGTTTCTTGGAGTGGATAAACGCTACGAATCAACCGTGGACGCCATCGGACGGTTGCCGGCTTCCGAACAACTGGAAATAAACATAAGCCCCACATACACAATTGTTGGCAACATTCCGCTAACCCTTCGAGAGTCGCTTCTTCCAGAATTCCTAAGAATGGGCGACAATGTACAGAAAACCGCCAGGGAACTGGCTCCACCGGGCATAATTGGACCGTTCTGCCTTGAAACCGTCGTCACCGACAACTTGGAGATCTACACTTTCGAGATTTCGGCGCGGATTGTGGCTGGAACAAACGTTGGAATTGGAACCTCGCCATATGCCTACCTCAAATACGGCGAGGGAATGTATGCTGGCAGAAGAATAGCCTTAGAAATAAAAGAAGCCTTGGTGAAAAAGCGTCTCCAAGACGTGGTCGCCTAAAGCGCTAGAACTATCTTCTATTTCATTTTTCCATAAACAGTTATATGTGAAATCTTCTCTCCATATTGTTGGGAGAAAGGAGGGAAACATCTTGACCGAGTTCTATGGATGGCTATTTGTAGACTTTATCCCGCTCCTATATGAAAAGAGACGCGTTGCAAGGCAGCTTCAAGTGGAGGTTTGGCTGGACTTAACCCAGCTTTTGAATGAGTTAAAGGCTGAGCTGGCTAATGGTGAAACGGGGACAAAAACCAGTGGGGCTAAAGCTAACGTGAGCTACATTGTTTAGATGCCGCAAGCTTTCAAAATCTCCTCAAAGCTTCGGCGGCTTCCTTCAGCCTTATAACGCCTCAAAGCCTCTATAATTGCGTTTTTATCTTTCTCGCCAATTTTTTGCCTCACTTCCTCAGCAACCATACCGCTTATAAAAAGGAATTGAGTGATGGATGTGACGTTAGAAGGTTTGCGGTTTAGACTGGCGGTTTCAAAATCCACAATGAAAGGCCTGTCCACCATATCCACAATAATGTGCTTTGGGGCATGGCTCAACTCGCCATGATCCAAGCCGGCCTCGTCCAAACGCCAGCATTGTTCCAGAACTTCCCTCAAAACATTTTTTACACGTTTTCGGCTTCGACAATTTTCCAGCCATTTTGGAAGCAGGTCGCCTTCCACAAACTGCATAACGAGAAAGTTTTTGCTAACGCCCAAAAGCTTAGGTCCAACATTAATGGAATTGGCCACTCTGAGCATTTCCGCTTCGTGCCTCATCATAGAACGATTAGCGTCCACCCGCCGAATCTTTAAGGCCACAGCTTCACCGCTCACCTGATAGGCTTTCACAACGAGGCCTACGCATCCCTTCCCCAAAATGTGAAGGTTCAAAACCTGTTTTTCTCCGCTGAACTCAATGGCTGAAACCCCCAGTTCCTCAAGCTCCTTCAAACGTTTCCTAAGCTCAACCCTGCTGGGCCTCGGATAACAGATTATGGTTGCGTAAGGTTCATCCGCAAGGCTTCCAACGGGAACCTTTGCAACTTCAGCAGCCATCACAATCACAGTATAGGCTGACGATTTACGAATTAAAAGACCTGGCGAAATGCTGGAGATTATTCTAAATTCTATTCTTCTTCGCAGAACTCCTCTGGTCTCGGCGGCGTCGGCGGTAAGCCTTTACGTTCGCGGATCTGCCTAATAACTTCTGCCTGCATGTTTTCTGGCACCGGCGCCCATCGGCTGAACTGGGTTGCCCAGAAGGCGCGTCCCTGCGTTGAGGAGCGGAGTTCGTCGGCTATCCCGAAGGATTCCGCCACTGGCAATTCAGCCTTCACTACAACCATGTCCTCCTCGTTCACCATGTCTAGGATTTTGCCGCGGCGTTTCTGCAAAAGCGAAATAACTGGACTTACGAAGTCGTTTGGCACTTTGCATTCAAAGCTGAGAATGGGCTCCAATAGCTTCGGCTCGCTTAAGAGGAAAGCGCCCCAAATAGGACGCCAAGTCATTGGTAGAATTTGGGCCGGGCCGCGGTGCACGGGGTCCTCGTGAATGAGGACATCTTCAAGGTTGACTTTAATTCCGTACATAGGTTCCTTGGCCAATACTCCGGTGTTAACGGCGTCGCGGAAGCCTGACTTCATGTGGTCTAAAACCTCTTCAACGTACTGTCTCCCCTTTATCCTGTTAACCAGAATGTTTGTGCCTTCTATGGCGATTACGTTGCGGGCGTCTTCAGCTGGCCAGCCGAACTCCTTCATCAAGATTTTCTGGCGTTCATCGCGGCTCTGCATCTCGTTAATCTTTCCAGTTCTGATGGCTTCTATAACATCCTCTGAAAGCCTTTCAACTGTCACCCAAAGCCTATTGTGTTTATTGGGGCTTTTACCCATCACCGGCGGACCTTTGTAGTCGCGGGTTATGGTCTCCCTATAGATCACTATGGGCTTGCTCATCTTAACCTTCAAGCCGGCCTCCTGCATGCGGTAGGCTGTAACTTCCAAGTGGAGTTCGCCCATGCCGCTGAGCAGGTATTGACCGCTTTCCTTGTCTATCTTAAAGTGGAGGTTCGGGTCTTCAAGCGTAATTTTGTGGATAACTTTGTCGAAAAGCGGGAGGTCCTTAACGTTTTCGGGTTCTATAGCAACGGTAACTACGGGATCCGAAACGTACTTCAGAGCTTCAAAGGGAGCTGTTTCAACACCCTCCTCGGCTATTGTTTCGCCTACGTGTATGGATGGCAGCCCAGAAACCGCCGCGATGTTGCCCGCTGGAATCCGCTCGACGATGACTCTGTCTGCAGCCATGCTCATGTAAACCTGCTGTATCGTGCCTTTCTGTCGGCTTGTCACTAGGCGGACAGTTTTGCCCCTCTCCACTGTGCCGCTGAAAACCCTTCCTATTGCCACAACACCGCTATGTGGGTCAACCTCGATAAACGTTACGCACATGAGGAGCGGCCCGTTGGGATCAACCTTTGCCATGGCTTTCCCAACGGGACTGTTCACGTCACCTGGCCAGATTTGGCTCTGCCTATATGGCTGGGCCTCCAGTGGGCTTGGGAGGTGCTCGCAGAACATGTCCAAAATAGGCTCGTAGAGGGGTATGCGTTTGCTTAAAGCGTCAACTTTCTTTCCAACGTCCTCAGGCTCCCCGGTGTAGGCTTCAATAATTTCTTTGAAGGTTATGCCTTTTGCCTTCATGTACGGTAGGTTTAAGCCCCACTTGTGGAGGGCTGAGCCGAAAGCCACTCGTCCATCTTCAACCTTAACTTGCCAGTCCTTCTTGTGCTCCGGAGGCGCATACTTTTCTATGATGTTGTTTATCCGAGTTATTATCCTAGCAAATCTCTTCTGGATCTCTTCTGGGGAAAGCTTCAACTCGCGTATCAGTCGGTCCACTTTGTTTATGAAGAGGATGGGTTTAACCCTTTCGCGGAGGGCTTGCATCAAAACAGTTTCAGTCTGAGTCATAGGGCCTTCAACAGCGTCCACAACTACTAAGGCACCGTCGACGGCCCTCAGGCTTCTTGTCACGTTTCCGCTGAAGTCAATGTGGCCCGGTGTGTCAATCAAGTTAATGAGGTAGTCGACCCCCTTATAGGTGTGAACTAGGCTTATGTTGGAGGCAAAGACGGTCATCTGCCTCTTTTGTTCAAGCTCCCAAGAGTCAAGGAAGAGCTTTTGGCCCGCCACCTGCTCGCTTATGATGCCGGCTGCAGCTAGTAGGTTGTCTGATAGGGTTGTTTTACCATGGTCTACGTGGGCAATGATGCTGGTGTTCCTTATCCTTTCTGTTTGAGTCATAAGTTTCACAATTTCCTCAATCTGCCTATAACGCCCCATGACTAAGCATACCCCACGCTAAACAAAACCTTTAGTGGATGGATGGACTTGCAAGTTTCCCATGGGGACATTGAGTTTCACTGCCGGTTTAGGCTACATGCAAATGAAAACTGAGCAATATTAACTTTTTGTATAGGCCGCACAATACTTTTAAAGCAACGTAAGCCTTGTCTCTTAGCTTGCAGTTGTCTTGTTGTGTGGGTTTTAAGCCGTGCCGAGGTTTAGGCAGACCAGTGAGATCCTTAAACTGATGCATAGGAAGGAGAACATTCGCAACATCGGTATAATAGCCCATATAGACCACGGTAAAACAACCATGACGGACAGCCTTCTAGCCGAGGCAGGTTTGCTTTCGCCTAGGATTGCGGGTGAAGCCCGAGCCCTAGACTATTTGGAGGAGGAGCAGAAACGTGGGATCACAATCAAAACGGCAAACATTTCCCTCTTACACGAAATCGATGGAACTTCGTACGTCGTAAACATGGTCGACACACCAGGGCACGTGGATTTCACAGGGAAAGTGACGCGGGCTTTGAGGGCTATCGACGGGGTAGTGGTGGTTGTGGACGCCGTTGAGGAAGTCATGGTGCAAACTGAAACCGTGACTAGGCAGGCTTTGGAGGAAAGGGTTCGCCCAGTCCTCTTCATAAACAAGGTGGACCGGCTAATACGTGAACTCAAACTTTCGCCTAGAGAAGTTCAAGACAAGTTTTTGCGGATAATCCGCGACTTCAACAGCCTCATCGAAGTTTACGCCGAGCCTGAGTTCAAGGACAAGTGGAAGGTTGACCCGCAGAAGGAAACTGTGGCCTTCGGCTCAGCCCTCCACCGCTGGGGTTTCACGTTAAAGATTGCCCAGGAAAGGGGGGTCAAGTTCAGCGACATAGTTGAGGCTTACGGTAGGGGCGAGCATCAAAAGCTCGCGGAGCTTATTCCATTACATAACGCCATTTTGGATATGGTTGTGAAAAACATTCCAAACCCTATTGAAGCCCAAAGGTATAGGGTTCCAAGGATATGGAGGGGGGACTTAAACTCCGAGATTGGACAAGCCATGTTAAACTGCGACGACAACGGGCCGACGGTTATGTGTATAACCATGGTGCAAATGGACCCCCACGCCGGCCTTGTGGCAACCGGACGGCTTTTCTCCGGAACTGTTAAAGAGGGGGACCACGTTTACCTCGTCGGCGCCCGCAAAGACTACCACATTCAACAAGTATCCATGTACATGGGAGCCTTCCGGGAGATTGTGGACAAAATAACAGCAGGCAACATTGCAGCCCTTCTAGGTTTGGACCTGGCCAGGGCCGGCGAAACTCTTGTGGATATAGCTTACAGAGACTTTATGGTGCCCTTTGAACGCATCAAATACGTTTCGGAGCCCGTCATAACAATCGCCGTGGAGCCTAAAAACCCGAAGGACTTGCCCCGTCTAGTAGACGCCATAAACAGGCTTTCCATCGAAGACCCAAACCTTGTGGCAACTATAAACAAGGAAACTGGCGAATACTTGCTCAGCGGCATGGGAGAGCTTCACCTTGAAATCGCCGTGAAGTTTCTGCAGGACTATAGCGGGGGCTTGGAGGTAATCACGTCAAAACCCATAGTCGTGTACCGCGAAAGCATCTCCGGGAAAGGCATAATAGCCATGGCTAAAAGCCCCAACAAACACAACAAATTCTGGGTTCAAGTTGAGCCTTTAGAGGAGAAGGTTATGGCACTTATAGAGAAGGGCGAAATAACGGAGGATATGGGACGAAAACAGATCGGAAACATACTCTTCAAGGACGTCGGCTGGCCAGCCGAAGAAGCGAGAAACGTTTTGGCCATAGATGAACACCGCAACATTTTCATAGACACGACTAAAGGCGTTCAGTACCTGCAGGAAGCCAAAGAAATGATAATCGCGGGCTTCAGGTGGGCTTGTAAAGCTGGACCCCTCTGCGAGGAGCCAATCCGTGGGGTCAAGGTTAAGCTTATGGATGCTCAACTTCACGAGGATCCAGTGCACCGCGGTCCAGCCCAGATAATGCCCGCCATACGCAGAGCCATACTGGGCTCTTTTCTGACGGCTAAACCCGTGCTTCTCGAACCCGTTTACCGCATTGAAGTTTCTGTTCCAGCCCAATGGGTGGGCGACTGCATAGAAATAATAACCCGGAAACGGGGTAAGATTTTGGCTTCAGAGCAGAAGGGCTTCTTAACCATGATTAAGGGTTTAATTCCGGTCGCCGAAACCTTCGGATTGTCCGGTGAAATGCGTTCAGCCACCTCTGGGCGCGCCTTTTGGCAGTGCACCTTCAGCCACTGGGAAAAGGTTCAAGAAAACATAGCCGTTGAAGTCATTAGGCAGATTCGCCAACGCAAGGGCTTACCGCCTGAAACACCTACTCCGGACATGTTTATTGATGAAGAGTGAAGTATTCATGGAGAAAATGGTCTTACAGCCAAGCCAACCCTTTAATTTGGATTTAACCCTCCGCTGTGGACAAGCCTTTCGGTGGGAGAAAATCGGCGTATGGTGGTATGGCATAGTCGCGGACAAGCCTTTCAAGGTGCGGCAGAACGGCAACGCTCTGGAATTTGAGAACATAAGCGCTAGTTTCGTGGAGAAGTATTTTGGGCTTAGGGACGACCTGCCTCTAATCCTAAAACAGATTACAAAGGACAAGCACGTGGAAGCGGCTGTCAACGCCCTTAAAGGTTTAAGAGTTCTGCGCCAAAACCCATGGGAGTGTCTTGTATCCTACATTTGCGCCACGTACAAGAGCATACCAGCTATAAAACGAATGCTATTCAACCTTTCCAAAAAGTTTGGGGAAAAAGCTGTCTTCGACTATCGTGTCTTTTACACATTCCCAGAACCGCAAAGACTTGCAAAGGCAAGCCCCGCAGAAATTGCTAGTTGCGGTTTGGGCTACAGAGCCAAATATGTGGCGGAGACGGCCAAGAAGGTCGCAAGCGGCGAGTTCAGCATCGAAGAACTGCAAGCTATGCCCTTTGAAGAAGCTAGGAAAAAATTGCTAGCCTTGCCAGGTGTCGGCCCCAAGGTGGCAGACTGCGTTCTGCTTTTCTCCCTTGAAAGGCTTGAAGCCTTCCCAGTGGACGTTTGGATGAAACGCATAATCATAAAACACTACGCAATCCATTTCGAAGGAGAATTTGTTAGACGAATTTCGCATAAAAAGTCGCTGACGACGACTGAATATGAAAAATTAAGCCTTTTCGGGCGAAGCTACTTTGGAAAATTCGCCGGCTACGCTCAAGAATACCTTTTCCACTTTGAGAGGGTGAACGCGGGGAAGGCTCCAGCCTAAATGAGGTTTTCGTCCTTTAAAATTTGCGCAGCTCTGTTACCGTGGGTTGTCGCCGTGGAAATAGCCTCTGAAATTAGCCTCTGAGCCGCGACGAGGTTGCGTTGTTTGACATATTCAATCGCCTTTTGAAGGTTTGCAGCAATATCCCCAAACCCTTCAACTTTTGAAGCGTTAGCCGCAATGTTAACCTCTAAGATCAATGCGTTAAGGTAGGCTGTGAACATTTTCTCCGCACCAGCCAGTTCGGCTTCCTCATTGATTTCGCCCAAAAACTCAAGCATGCTCGAAGCCACTATTAGGCTTGTCTTAATTTTTTCCACGTAATTGAAGACTGTTAAAGCCCTTTTAACATAGTCTTGTGCCAATTCAAATCAGCCCTCAGAAGGCGTCGATGAAACTTTTTCCGTCAAGGCTTTGGCGCGCCACTTCTCCAGCCTTCTCCGCACCTCCTCCTCAAGTTTTTCCTTTGAAAGCAGGCGTCCAACAACAATAACTTCGCTGCCTAAAACGATGCCAGGCACACTCATAACTTGGTGGGCGGCTCCCTCCTCCAGTCCCTCCTTTGTGTTCATGTTTATTTCGCGGTAGGTTAGGCCGAGTTTTCGGGCGACTTCTAAGGCGATTTGCTTGACAACTTGGCAGCTTGAACATGTTGGCAACGTGAAAACTTTGAGTTCGAGGTTTTCTGCGTCTAAGCTTCCCATAATTCAAAATGTGCAACGTGTCCTTAAAATCGTTTTGATGAATGGATGGACTTTTAAACGCTGTAGAAGGCAACCATACGCGCTATATTGGAGCGCACCTCAGCCTTAAGGTTAATCGACTGAGTTTTGAAAGCTCTTGCGACGTGACCCCATGAGCCGGCTTGGAGGCACCTCGCAATAAGCTTAGCTTCATCATTCACATCTAAATCAAGCCGAGCCCCCCCGGAGCTCATGAAATGGGTTTTTAGAAGCTGTTTTACAGCGTCGCATGCGGCTTCATAGGCAAGGGTTCCCTCAGAATATTGGAGAAGCCTGCCCCGTTGGGAGTTTGAAAGCGGAAAGGTTTCGCGATTCGTCCAGTCTTGCTTCCTAAGCAGTCTCGCCGCCACTTGGGGTTCAATGTTGAAGTATGTGTCAGGCAAAGCCTCTAAAAGCCTAAGCTTAAACTCCCTGTGAACTTCCTTCACCACGCCGTGCACGTTTTCGTTCAGGGGTTTGACGACGATGACGCTGAACTCTCCAGAGGCCACGTTCCGCATGGGGCTTATGTGGACGGGCACGAAGCCGTTCTTAAGCCAAAAATCCACAAGCTCCGGGTTAGCGCCAAAACTTGCACCAACCCAATCAAAACCCTCCCGCTGAGCTTCTTCGCAAAGCTTGCGGAGTGTCAGGCTTCCTAAACCTTTCCCCATGAGCTCAGGGTGAACGGCAATCCTCACAACCCTTAAACCCCTAAGCTTAGAGAAGGCTACGTGTTGCGGATTATACTTAACAATGCATGAAGGGATTAGGTTGCCGGAGGGGGGTTTACCCTTCAAAACTTGCTCAACAAGCTCGTCGTTCATTTGTCCTTCTTCGTCGACCTGTAAAGCCACCAGAACCTTGCCTGAACGCGATAAAACAGCCCTAGCGGAATGGTGGGGGGCGTCTCCAAGGATAAGCAAGTCGTCCGGCCTGTTCCTGTAGTGGGCGAGCACGTATATGCCTATAAACTGGCGGAGATGCTCCTCGTCTTTTTCAAACCAAAGGTCTAGGTTTGGCTCCTCGTACACGCATTCTTCGAGGGTGATTTGCTCGCCCTCAAGCTCAGCTGGTTCAGCGTTTAAAAGCAGGGCGTCGTAAAGCCACTTCTCGACGGGGTCTTCAGGCGCATACCTTATGGGCTCCTTAAGTTCGATAATGTAGGGTTTAACGTCCCCAAGCTTCTCAATAGACTTCAAAAACCTTAGAGAAAATCCTCTACCGGCGCCCTCGTAGCCGTGCACTGTGGATGCGAAAACAGTTTTCGGAAACTTCTCAGCAATCCTAAAGAGCAGGGAAACATGGATTCCGCCTGCCTCGTCAACTAGAACGGCGTCTGCGGCCTCGCTGAGGGTTCGGTATGGCGGTATAAACTCTAAAACGCCCTTCCTACATGATAGCTTGAAAACCAAGTCTTCAACATGTTCGCATCTAACCTTTTCGCCAATGGCTGAAAGGGCTCGTTCAGCCATTTCAAAAACCGTCTGAATCTCCTCACACGCCGGAGCTGTGATAATGATCCTTTCAAAGCCTAACGCGAGGAGGGCGGCGGCTCCAAGCCCAAGGAGGGCTGATTTCCCTCTTCCACGGTTGGATATGAGGACGATTAAGCCCTTCTTTTTAATGTCGAGAAACTCGAAGGCTTCTAGGGCCTCCATTTGCTCCCTAGTTAAAGCTAGCTTGAAAATTGGCTGGGGAATCTTGCTCCTTCTGGGCGGAGCTGGCTTTTCTCTAACGGTTTTTGGTGGGTTTAAGAGTTCTCCCTTGACAATTTTCCAGTTTTCAAGGATCCATGTGCACGGGTGTTCGAGAACTTTTTTCACGAAAAACTTTTCAAACCTGTTTTTCAAGTCGCTCTCAGTGTAGGGTGGACAGACAAGCTTCTTGTGGGTGCTTGTACTCCAAGGCTTTTCAGCCTTCAAGTCAAGGTTGTGAAGGATCGCCAGCCCTCCACCCTTCACGGTTTCAACAAGCCTTCCAAGGTCGTTAGGCCTCGCCCCCCTCGTCATGTCGAGGATTAGGATGTCGTTGGTGGTCCCCATGATTCTATGAGTGTCCTCGTAGGTGTAACGTTTAAGGCTACCAACATGATAACCCAGCACTCCAAGCTTATCCATCAACCCTTTAAAGGTCAACTTCGCCGCTTCGTCTTCATAATCATGCACAAAAAGAATCCTATCGTTTCCCTCACCCCTCAAGGCGTGGTATTTCAATACAAGGTATGACACCACGTCTAAGGCTTCATCACCGTAAACGACAAGGAGTCTCCTATGGAAAGCCCTAATAGCCTCCTTCATCATTTCAACCAGCATACTTTCGACTTTCTGTCTATCCTCAACGCTCACAGCGCACCAGCCCTTTCAAGGCCTAACTCTTGAAAAGCTTCCAGCAACATTCACAACGCCGTCCATTAAAAGGATTACTAAAACCAAAACAGGCCCAAACCGTAAAACTTTCATAATACTAGGGAGTTTCTATCAACCGTAAACGGGCCCGTAGCTCAGCCTGGTTAGAGCGACAGGCTCATAACCACATTAATAATATTGATTGGAATGGTTTCAGAAGATTTCTAGAAGCTTCTAATGGATCTAAGAGGTATGTTAAGAATAAGGTTAGAACCGCTAAGAAGTATGT
>Ga0207433_10000897_pt1 | contig 66698 bp, 57 predicted proteins | sample YelNatPaOPGAMG01_FD_187559 | JGI IMG/M metagenome (GOLD analysis project Ga0207433, IMG submission 187559) | Hot spring thermophilic microbial communities from Obsidian Pool, Yellowstone National Park, USA - OP-RAMG-01 (SPAdes) (version 3) | ecosystem: Environmental > Aquatic > Thermal springs...
AACGCCCTTCTTAATGCTATCTAAGGGGTGTTGCGTAAGCCTCGTCTACTTTTAATAACTGTAAATTCTTTGCCCGACTTTTCCTCAACCGTTTTTTACGAAAAAATCAGCGGTATACCTGCTTCTTAATACTTATGGGTAATGGACAATTTTTAAAGAGGGGTAGGGGGAGATTTTATTAATGTAAAAAAGTACAACAAAAAAATTTACTTTATATTTTATAAAAACCTACCATAACTGAGCTTGTGCAAAAAATAGGGAAAGACATAAAAAACGAAAAACTGGCATACAAAAATGATTAAAAAATAAGGGAAAAATAAAAATAGAAAAAATTAAAATATCAAATTTTATGTTTTTTGCACAGGCTTAACTGAGGGGATACATATCAATTTTTGATTTTCGGTTTATGAATTAATAACATTTGCCAGAAGTAATTTGGCTACATTGATCCATTTTCAATTAGAATCTACCCTTTCCGCTCTTTACTGCCGTAAAATTCACTCCGTTCATTACGGCATTTCTAAAGAGGGGCATTTACTTTTTTTTCGCCCTTTTGCAAAGGGGGACATAGGAGGATTTATATCAATTTTCAATTTACGATTTAAAAACTAGCCAGATATAATCTGGCAACCTTAATTCATTTTCCATTTTCGATTTTTACATAATCGTTGTTTTCAATAATAAAAAATATAATATTATTCAAATAATTTTATAAAGTAAATAAATTATTTTTTTATTGTCTTATATATTGAATAAATAAATGGTAAAATTGCAATAATTACCCCGGAACAAAAAAGCCACCAGTAAAAATGGGCAGGATATAACCTATTAATAACATCACCTGCTGACAGGATAAAAGAAATAAATACAATAAATCCACCTGAAATTTCCAAAAGCCATAAAAGTTTTGTTTGATATATTTTATAATTATTATTTTCAAAATAAATAATAATTATACCTGCGCTTATTAATAATACTGATATAATAACAGGTGCTAAAACAGGTCCTACCCAGGCAACAGGTATTAAAAATAAAAGGTCGTATTCTAATATAGAAGAAGGCCAGTTTAGAAAAAAATTAAGAAAAATGTAAAAAAAAATGTCCCAGATTCCAAAAATATACATAAAATAAGCAAATTTTTCCATTTTGGTTTTACCAGCAACACAGGAAGCAGAAAATATTAATATGAGAGTTGCAAATTCCCGTAGATATTCAATAAAAATGGTTTTATCTGAAATTATTTTTATGGGAAATGAAAAACCTTCTGGATAATAAATCTGCCTTAAATAAATGACAACTGTTGCTTCTATGAAACCAAATGCAATGCTGAATAAAAAAATCCAGAAAAGAAATTTTTTATAATTCATATTATAAATTATAATATATTTTTAAAATTTAGTCAAAAATGATTAATTGTTACATATACAAGTTCAAATCAAACATTCCTGTAATATAATAGGAAGTTGAATTTGAAACATTAAGCTGCAGTGGGGTATAATAAATCCTGCTGTATGAAAGTCCTATGTTAAATTCAAATAAAGGAAGGTCAAAGCCAAAACCAGCTGTATATGTAAGTAAATTTAAAATAGGATTCTCAGAAGTACCGGCATCAAAAGGATATCCACGAGCAAAAGAATTAAGATTGTAATCATAGGATATACCTGCTCTTATTGCAAACAAAGGAACAGGTCGTATTTCAAGCCCTGCTCTTATAATTTTTTCTATGTGATAAAGTCCTATTGTATCTGTGTTTATATCATTTAATGCATATTCAAATTCTATAGGGAAAGTGATAATCCAGATTGGTTTTATGTTAAGTCCTATTAAAAAACGATATGCTTTTTGCATGCTATTTTGCAACAAAAGGTCAGGGACAAAACTGTCTATTATACTTGGAGAAAATTTTGCAAGTTGTGTTGAATAAAAATAATAAGATGTTGTATTTAATTCATATCTTGCACCTATGGCAATGTATTTAAAATCATTCCTAAAGCCGGTTTTTAGTGAAAAATCATAGGAATGGCCGACCTGGGTTTTTTCTGTTGTTATGGTACTGATAGTTGTAAGCCCTGTTATATCTTTAATTGTTTGTTCGGTTTGTGTGAAATATTTGATGTCAATGGGTGTTTCAAGCGTAAAGAAAACTTCATGCTCGCAATTGCCGCTTATAAAATGTAAATTTGTTTTTACTGTATAACCTGTTGCTTCAAATATGTCTTTGTATTCTTTGTTAGCAAAAAAGGGAGGTGTTGAAATTACTATTGGTTCTGTTTTGCTGAGTGACTGGGTATAACCATTAAATAAACTATATGGTGCATTAAATAAAAAATTATTTTTTATATTTGTGTAATCCGGCTCTGGCGAATAATTACCAAAACAAGAGGTTATTTCTATTTTATTATCAAAAGCAGGGGTTATGGGTATGCAAAAGCCAACACCTGCCTGCCATTCATATTTTGAAAAAGTTGCACCGCCTGTTACTGTATTTCCGGGACTTTCCACTGCCTCACCATAAGGTATATGCTCATAACCAAATCTTCCTGCAATGCCAAAGAAAGGAGATGGCTTAAATCCGAGTATCCACATGCCGCCAAACTGGTTGCCACTGTTTGATACCCTGCTTCCTATTTCCTGTTCAACATTTAAAGTATTCATATAAACAGGCCTTATTGAACTGAATAAAAAATCATTTGGATAACCAACTTCACCATAGGAATTATTTGGTGTTACAATTAAAGCATGATGATTTACTGTTTGAGAAGTTATGAGTTTGTTTTCCTTATAATAATAACCAGCCAGAGGACTTAAATTAAATACATGCTCTTTTTTTCTGAATAAAAATCCTGCATCAATATCAAAAGCAGCGCCATCCAAAGCAGTTGACATATCAGGCACAATATGTTTCATACCACCCATTGATAACATCCTTGCTTTTCCACCACGAATAATGAGCTGGCGCTGTTTCATTGACTCAAGCAGTTCTGCTTGCGTAAGCTGTTTTGCAACTGGTTTTTCTGTCTTTGCAGTTACAGTAACTTTTATATTTTCTGTTATTTCTGTATCTCCTGTTGGTAAAGGTATTTCATCTATGCTTATATTTGTATTTTGTTGTCCAAAAAGTTCATAATATCTTTTTTTAATTTGTGTATTGTCACCTTTACGTAATTTTTCTCTTTCTCTATATTTCCAGATATCAGGAATTTTTATATCCGGATTTATTGATTTTGCAAGATTGTAATTTTTTTCTGCACCTTCTGTATCATTTAATAATTTATAGCAATTGCCTTTTCCTATCAAGGCAAAAACATTTTCCCTATCTATTTTAAGGACAGTGTCATAAAGCTCAATTGCATATTTATAATTTCCAAGTAGCATTAAACCTTCTGCCTGCTTTAAATACAGGTTAATATATTTCTGTGATACAGCAGCAGAAAATAAATTATAAGTTATGCAAAAGAAAAACATTATAATAAATACCCGCTTCATACTTTCTCCTTATATATTTTTATTTTCTATAATTAACATATAATTTAAAAAAAGTCATTAAAAAAATAAAAATTATATTGACAAAAATTTTTATTATTGTATATTAAATATGAAATTAAAATTTTATATATAGAGGGAGATTTTTATGAGAAAAATATTTTTGGTTTTAAGTTTTTGTGTTTTGTTTTTTATTTTTTGTTTTTCAGAAGAAAGAGATATATATGAAAGTGAAATCATATCAAAATTTCCTTATAAGTCACTCATATTTACCCAAAGGCATCAAATGTATTGGGGTGAACATTTAATAACGCAAGATACAAAAATTTATATGAAAAACAGAAAAATAAGGTCTGAAAATTTAAATGATGATAATTCTATAAAAGATATTACAATAATTGATGTAAATGAGAAAATTGCCTATAATTATTCTCCTGGAAAAAATAGTGGAATGAAAGTAAAAATTAATAACAAAGCATTAGAGTCGTTTTATGGAAGTACAAAAAGATTATCAGCAAACAAAAAAGGTAAAGAAAAAGTTAATGGAGAAAATTGCGATATATATGAATATTATAATGATGTAACAATTTTTAATCAAACTGTTAGATACAAAATAACAGAGTGGAGAAATAAAGACGGTTTTGTATTAAAAACAATGCAGGAAGAGATGAATGAAAGTAAAAAAGAAAAGCCATCAATAATAGAAGTTGTAAAATACCAGAAAAATCCTAAAATAGATGATAATCTGTTTATACCACCAAAAGATGTAACATTTAAAGACCAAAGTAATCTTTTATCAGTTTTTGCTTCTGATAGTAAAACTAAAACATCAAAAAATATTTCAAAACAGGAAACAAACAAAAATACTGATATAGCAATTAAAGAAGATTCCATAAATAATACAAATAATAATGAAGATAAAGAAGAAAATATGGAACAAAAAGAAGAAAATGATATTCAAAATAAAATAGTTGATACAGTAAAAGAACAAGCAGTTGATTCTGTTATTAAGGGAATTTTTGGAAGATAATAAAAATTCTTTATATAAAAACACTTTGGTATAAATTTGCAGTGGCAATGCAAATTTATACTTTAAACAAAATCTCTAACCTTTAACAACTGCAACAGGTTTTAATCTGGCGATACGTGAAGCAAGACCGGCTTTTTCAACAACTTTTGTTATATCTTCTGCATCTTTGTATGCAAAAGGTGCTTCTTCTGCGAGTAATTTTTTACTTTTGACTTTTACAATGACTCCCTGTGCTGCAAGTTCATCAAATAAGTTTTTGCCTTTGCCCTGCTTTAGTGCCTGGCTCCTTGAAAGCATTCTGCCTGCACCGTGCGCACAGGAATAAAATGCTTCTTTTGCACCTTCACGGCCTATCAGTATAAAAGACGCTCTGCCCATATCACCCGGGACTAAAACCGGTTGGCCTATATTTTTAAATTCGTCAGGCAGTAATTCATGGCCTTTTGGTAGTGCTCTTGTTGCTCCTTTTCTGTGGACACAGAGTTTTACTTTTTTTCCATCTATTTCATGTTCTTCTATTCTTGCGATATTATGCGAAACATCGAAAATAACACTTATACCTAACTGGGATTTACTTTTTTTGAAAATTTTTTCAAATGTGGTTGTTATAAGACCGGTTATTACCTGTCTGTTTGCCCATGCATAATTTGCAGCACCGCTCATTGCATTGAAATATTTTTTTCCTTCAGATGATGTTACAGGGACGCTTATTAATTGCTGGTCTTTTAATTTAATTTCATATTTTGATGACACACTTCTGAATAAATGTAAATAATCATCACAGATTTGATAGCCAAGACCGCGTGAGCCGGTGTGAAACATAACAATAATCTGGTTTTTAAATATGCCGAGTTTGTCTGCTGTTTCAGGTAAATAAATTGTATCAACTTTTTGTATTTCCAAAAAATGATTACCGGCACCTAATGTGCCAATCTGGTCAAGGCCCCGCTCATAAGCACGACTGCTTATATCATCTGTATCATCATCAAAATCTAAAACGCCTTCATCTTCTATTTTATTTAAATCTGATATATCACCATATCCCTGTTCAATCGCCCATTTTGCACCTTTTTTTAAAACATTCATTAATTCTTTTTTCTTTAAAATAATTATTCCGCTACTTCCAACACCTGATGGGATTGCATTAAAAAGTGCATTTGCAATATCATCAATTTTATTTTTAATATCATCATAATCAAGATTGGTTTTAATCATTCTGACCCCGCAGTTTATATCATAACCAACACCACCGGGAGAAATTATGCCACTGCTATAATCAAAGGCAGCAACACCACCTATAGGAAAACCATAGCCCCAGTGAATATCAGGCATTGCAATTGAATATTTTTGAATGCCGGGTAAAGATGCAACATTTGAAACCTGGGTTAATGGCTCATTGCCAATGTCGTTTAGTAATTTTTCACTTGCATAAATTAATCCAGGCACATTCATATCCTGTGTTTTTTCTATTTCAAATTTGTAATCAGAAATTTTTTTCATATTTGTCCAGAATTATTTTTTTAAGATAATTTATATTATAAATTATATCCTATAAATTTATTTATTGCCATTATAAATTATTAAAATATATTGACCTATTTTAAATTTAATTATAAAATAGAATCATAAAATTTCAATTTAAAAAAAGGAGGTGCTTATGAAGAAAATTTTGTTGTTATTATGTGTTGTTTTTGCTTTTGTTGTATCTGTGTTTGGCACTGATTCAAGAATTGCATCTTTGGGCATTCCTGCGTGGATGGTTTATGATGATGACGCATTGGTTAAACTTTACCCTGGGCTTGTGGCTGACAGTAAAAATACTATTGTTTTTAATTCAAATTCGTCAATTATATTGGATTCGATAAGTATGTTTGATTTGATGTTTGTAATAATGGGTGGTGGTTCTCCGGATGTTTCTATTATCAACAAAATTACTATTCCTGAATCAGGTTATATTACTCTTAATTTAAATTCATTTGTGTTAGGTGTTTTTGCTTTTCCATACAAAGGTGTATTATTGTATAAACCATCAACTATGGTACTTGATAATCTTGTAACAAACTCTGTTGGAGGAGCTACTCATACTGTTTTTTGTCCAGACAGAGTTTATGGTGTGCTTTTTGGACTGGGTATTGATGACCTTTCTATTGGCGCAACACTTGGTATCGGAGACAAATCTTCGAGTTACAAAGAAAAATATGAAAATTCAGGGTCAAAAGATTTTGATGAAATGACAAATAGTTCATTAGCCATTAACTTAGGGATTGGTGCAAGTATGCCAATTTTTGATTTAGGTATAAATGTTTCATTACCTATGGTTGATAATAAAGGAACAACTTCGTTTTTTGATGACACGATTGATAAGACAACGATTTATATGAATGAAACAGTAAAAACTGATTCTGGATATGATCTTGGAGTAAATGCAAGAGTTATTTTATCTTCTATTATAATTGGTGGCGAATTTGCAATGGATAATGTTAAATTAGTAAATATACAGCAAAGGGATCGTTCTTCGCCATACGATGGTGATTTCACTGATGCATCAGATAACAATGAAAAGGAAGTATATGGAAGAAACATAATGCAGATAAAAGGTGGAGTTTCAGGAAATCTCAGTTTAGCATCTGATAAAATAACATTGATACCGGGATTAATGGTAAATTATACAACCATAAATCAGATTAATGAATATACAAATATAAACACAAGTTCTTCTGTGTATGATAGTTTTGAAATTAATTTAACAATGATGAGTATTGCTTTAAATCTTTCTGCTGAAGGAAAAATATCAGATGCTCTTGTTGCAAGAGCTGGTATAAGTAAAAATGTATATAATAATATGAAAGTGGAAATTATTAATAACATATCAGGTGGAACAAAACTGGATCCTGTTCGTAAACAAATTATTGAATTAGCATATTTAAATTCAATAAATTTATCAGGTGGAATATCAGTAAATATTGGAGCAGCAACAGTTGAAGCAACAATAACAGGTGGAATAAATATTGATAATCTGCCTATCGCTGATATTGGAAGTTTGAATATAAAGATTCCTGGCTCGATTGCCTCTCAAATTTCTGCTAAATACACATTTTAATTGTATATAATAAAAGCCCCTGGTTTTATTTTTAAATCAGGGGCTTTTTTATTTTTTATAAAGTCAATAATTTTTATAAAGAATTATTATATTCATTTATTAAAATTTTTATTTTTTCATTTTCTTCCCATCCAAAATCAGTATTTAAAGTTAAAAAATAAAGTTCGTTTTGTTTAAGTGGTTCTGCCATAAGATGTGCTTTTATTTCCGGTTTTATTTTTAAGAAATCAACTGTGCCAGGTATTGGAGAATAATTTGCAAGTTTTATTTTTACTTTTTTATCCATTAAATAATAAACATCTTTTAATACTGATTCAAATGTCTGACCGGGTATGCCTGCTAAAATGTAAACTCCTATGTCTTTTTTTTCAAAACCGGCATTTTGCAGGTTTTGTAATGCTGTTTTAAAAGTTTCTTCTGTTACTTTACCACCTGTTTTTTTCTGTAATTCATAATCAGATGTTTCAAGCGAAACGCGTAAATCCACAAATCCGGAGTCCTTTAATAATTTTGCGGTTTCTTCATCTATATAAGAAGCGTGAAGTCCATTTGGGGTGTGAAATCTGAATTTATAATTTTGTTTTATAATTTCTTTTAATATGGATTTTATATAATGATTTTTATAAAGCAAAGCATCATCATAAAAAGCAATATCAAAAATATCTGCCTCATAATATTTTTTAAGTTCATTTAAAACATTTTCTTTTACTCTTTGATAATAGCCATCATAAAAATTTTTAATTGCACAGTATGTGCAATTAAAAGGACAACCATAAGTAAGACGAACAGCAGCATAAGGAGTATTATTATAAAAAGAATAATCAGGTATTATTTCATTTAAATTTTCTTCACAATTTATTTCTTTGCCTGTATATTGTTTCAATACCCTGAAAAAAGTATTATCAACAGGTCCTTTCCATACCAAATTTGCTTTTGAATTTTTTTTTGCATGCTCTGTGCATAAAGTTGCATAAATACCGCCAAGTAAAATTTTTATTCTTTCAAATTTTTCTTTTAAAATGTCAATTGCCAGAAAAACACCTTCATAATTATAAGTCATTGAAGATGTTACAAGTATGATATCAGGTTTTTGTGTTTTTTCTATTTTATCTTTAAAGATTGTAACAGGCATTCCATATCTTTTGTATTTTCTTGGTATTTTTTCATAAATATCTGGTTTTGCAATTTCTTCATAGTAGTATTTTCCTTTGCCATATTCATCATCTTTTACTTTATAATTTTTCATTTCCGGAGAGTATCTATCCATGCAATCAATCAAATCAACTGAAAATCCATTATTTTTTAATATTGTTGCAATCCGTAAAAGTCCGTGTGGTTTTATCCAGAAATCGTGGCATTTAAAATCATAAATCCAGGGGTTTATAAGTAAAGCATGCATAAATTACCTCACTGTTAATTTTTTATAAGTCATTAATAAAATTATATACATTTTTCCCCGGGAGTTTACAAAAATTCATTTAATATTTTCATTAAGATTTAATTATATTAAAATCTTCCATTGCTTTTATTAACCAATTCATTATATTTTCATTCATATTTTTATTCCTTCTTTAATTGCAAATTTTGTTACAGAGCCGATTTTATTCTTTTTTTCTTCTATTTCTTCAATGGAATTGATTAAGATATCGCAGGGAATATATAGTTTAGATAAATTTTGATTTATTTTTTTCATTATGTTCATTTTTTCTTTTATATCAAAAGTTTTCTCAGTAATTATTAATAAATCCCAATCACTATTATTTTGATAATTCCCTTTTGCTCTTGCACCAAAAAGAATAATATCTTTTATTTTATCTTTGCTTATATTCTGGTCCATTTTTTGTCCTATTGTGATTTTTTAAATTATAACTGCTAACGATAGATACGTCGTCAACAATTATACAAAATTTATTTCTATTTCATCACCATCTTTTATTTCAGTGGTATAGCCGGCTTTTTCACCATTTAATTTTATTTCAAGCATTTTACCTTTCATCTTCTCTCTATCAATGGGAAAAACTCTAAAGATGGATGAAAGCATTGGTTTTAAATCACTTGATTTAACTTCTATATTTGCGCCATTTATTATAAATTCATCTTCACTTACTTTTCTTCCATTCATATAAATATCTCTTCCAGCGCATTCAATTTCATAATTTTTATTATTTATTTTAACTGTTATATTTGTTTTTCTTATGTTTTTTAAAATATCTTTTATACGATAATAAGATGGTGTTTCTTTGTATTCTATTTTATCCATATCTTTGACAATACTTTCAGGAGTTGCGTCAATACCATTTACTTTTAAAATAAAATTTCTTTGTTTTAATACAAGCGGTTCATTATTTACTGTTATTATTATATTTCTTTCCTCAACATCTTTCATTAAAAAACCAGCTTTTGATAAGACATTTTTTAAAATATTAACTTTTTTAACAACAATATTTGCTCTATCTTTTATTGTATCTTTTAAGTTAGCAGGTTTTTCATCAATATAAACTTCTGGTTCAATTCTGTGAATTTCACCATTTATTAAAACAGTTAAGATGTCATTTTGAGAAATAATCTGTTCAACAGTTGCAGTTGCATCTTTACCGTCTTTTGCATTTGTAATAAATATTTTATCTCCATATTTGACAGGAGAATAAATATCTTTTTCATCGTTATTTATGAATATTTTTGCATGTTCTGCTTTTTCGCCTCTTATTATTTTTAATTCACCATTTAAAGTAAAAGTTATTGCATTGCCCGGTTTACCATATAACTTTTTCATATCAATTCCACGGTTTGTTAAGACATCTATGACTTTTATTTCCTGTTCAAGATTGATTATGTGTTCTTTTTCACCGTTTAGATAAATATCAATAAAACCAAGACCACGGTTAAAAATTGCGGTCTCTAAAATTCCAAGCGGTGTTATTGCTTCTGTTCCAATTAATTTTTCCGGCAGATTTTCTAGATTCAAAATATTTTGTGGAGTTCTGCTTCCTACTCTGTTGTGAGGCAGTCCAAGATTATCAGCTATTTTTTCTTTTAAAAGCGCAAGTCCACTGCCGCCACCAACCATCACAACTGCATTTGGCTGTTTTTTATTTAACTGCAGAATTGTATCTGCTATTTCTTTTGAAATTTCATTTACTTTGTCCTGTATTGCTATTTTAAAATCCTTAAAATTAATTTTTATTTTATTATTAAAAATATCTATTGTTTCTATTTCATTATTTTCACTTATAGTTCTTTTTATTTTTTCTGCTGTATTAAAATCAAGTAAAAATTTTGCACACACTTCTTCTGTTATTTCATCGCCTGCTTTTGGTATCATTCCATAGGATATTATTTTACCTTTGTCAGTAATTGCGATATCAGAAGTACCGGCACCAACATCAACCAAAGCAAGATTCAAAAGCCGCATATCCTCCGGTATTGTTACAGACAGTGCTGCAATTGGTTCTAATGTTATTGCCTGTATTTCAAGGCCGCTGCTTTTTAAAACAGAAAACATTGATTCCAATACCATCCTTGGCAAAAAAGTTGCAATTGTTTCAACTTTTAATGACTCTCTTATTGGTTGATATAATGGATTTTTTATAAAATTGCCATCAATAAAATACGATACAGGAGAATAACCAACGCAGTAGTAGTCCTTTTTTTGTTTTTCTGATAATTGTTCGCATGCCTTTCTGACACTTTCTATTTCTACAAAAGAAATATCTTCTTTTGTAATTTCACCTTTTTTTCTAATTTCAGAAAATGATGTCTGGATACACAGGTCTCTTCCTGCCAGAGCAGTTGTTACTTTTGATAATTTAATTTTATTTTTTTCTTCAAGTTCTGATTTTATTGATTTGACAATATTTGTTACTTCTTCTATGTTATGAATCTGGCCGTCAAACATTGTCCTTTTTTCATGTTCTTTTACAACAGCATCAATTATTTTTATTTTATTGCCTATATGTTCACCCAAGATACCTGCTACTTTTCTTGTCCCTATGTCAAGTGCAAAATATATCATTTAATCACCTTTTTATTATTTAACTTTTATTGCATTTAAAATAACACCAACAGATGGAATGTCAGGTATTAAAAGTAAATAGCCCTTTATAATTTTTTCATTTGCTTCTGAAAATTGCGTTTCTATGGATAATATTTTTGATGAGATTCCTTCAAATCCTTCTGATAGTGCAGAAAGTATGGCACCGGCAATATCAAAAACAAGATTAGGAACAGAAGGCAGTAACATAAGACCTAAAAACTCATTTAAGGCATTCATATATGCACCTGATAAAATATTACCTGTTTCTTTTATTGCAGAATTTCCAATTTCAGATAACACCTTTGATGTTCCCGGTTTTTTCTGTAAAAGCATGTCTGCAAGAGATAATGCACTTTCCCTTGTTAATAATAAAAGTATTTTTGCAGTTATATCTCCTAAAACATTCATAACAATGCCGGCAACCAGTGATTGCGAGTCACCTATTAAATTTGGTATTTCATCAAGATTTATTACTTTTACCTCCGGAACTGATATCATTATTTTTTTCTTGATAAGCTGGGATAAAGCAGTTGCTGCATGTCCTGCTCCAATATTTCCAACTTCCCTTAAAGCGTCTATCTGCGCTTCTGTTAATGACAATTCCTGTTTTTCTGCCATAAATTTCTCCTGTTTAAGTATTTATATTTTCAGTCATACTTTCAAGTAATACCTGAATATCAAGAATCAAACTTATGCTGCCATCCCCTAATATTGTTACACCGGAAAAACCTTTTGCATATTTTGCAAAATCGCCCAAACTTTTAATTGCAATTTCCTGCTGCCCTAAAACTTCGTCAACTTCTATTGCAATTTTCTTATCGCGGGATTCAACAATAACAAGATTTAGAATTTCTTTTTCTTCTGACTTTTTTCTATGTAATAGTTCTGCCAAAGAAACAACCTGAATAACTTCACCCCTTAATATTATTACTTTTTTCTTTTGTATGGTGTTTAGCTCAGAACGATTTAACTCAAGTATTTCAGTTGTGTGTATTACAGGCAGAGCAAATGTTGATTTTCCCATTTTTATAAGCAATGCCTGGACAATTGCAAGAGTTAAAGGCAGTTTCATAATAAATTTTGAGCCCTCACCTTCAAAACTTTCTATTTTTAATAATCCACCGAAGCCTTCAACTTTTGTTTTAACAACATCAACACCCACACCTCTACCGGAAATTTTATCAACTTTATCTGCAGTAGAAAAACCGGGAATTGTTATTAAATTTATTATTTCTTCGGTTGTCATATATTTTGCACGTTCTTCTGTTATTATATTTTTTTCAATTGCTTTTTTCTTAACTTTTTCAACAGCAATACCGCGGCCATCATCAGATACCTCTATAATAACAGAATTTCTCTCTCTTCTTGCTTCAATTTTAACAAGCCCTTTTTGGGGTTTGCCTGCAATTTCACGCTGCTTTGGTGTTTCTATGCCATGCGCAACTGCATTACGGACAAGATGAAGGAGCGGTTCATTTATTTCTTCTAATACAGTTCTATCTATTTCTATGTCGCCACCTATTATTTCACAATCAACCTGTTTGCCAAATTCAACTGCTAAATCTCTTATTATACGTGGATATTTTTCAAAAATGTGGGAAACAGGCAGCATCCTGACATCAGTTACTTCTGTTTGCAACTGGTTTATTATTCTGTCAAATTCATCAACAGCTTCTTTTAATAATTGAAATTTTTTTTCTTTTGTTATCTGGTCAAGTCGTATTTTTGTGATAACAAGTTCTCCAACAAGGTTCATAAGAGCATCTATTTTTTCAACATTTATTCTAACGCTTTGTGACAATGATAATTTTTTTTCTTTTATTTTATCTTCTTCAATGGGTGTTTCTATTTTTTGTGGAATTTTTTCTATTTGTTTTATTTCAACTTTTTCAATTTCAGATATTTTCATAATTGATTTTTCTATATCCTGTTTATCCATATTTGAAATAAAACCAAATTTTATTATTTTTTCAAAATTACCTTCTTCTATATCTTTGGAAGAAGGAATTGATGCTATTATCTCACCTTTTTCAGATAGATTTCTGACAATCATAAAGGCTCTGACATTTTTAAAAGCACAGGAGTGTGAAATAGTAATTTTTATTTCAAAAACTTTGAATCCTCGATTGAAAGCTTCATTTAAAATATTATCAGGAATAATAAGTTTTTCTTCTGCAGCAGAAACAGATGCTGCTTTTTCTTCCTGTTTTGTTTCTTTTATACCTGTATATTTTAATGTTTCTTTAATTGATATTATTGTTTCTTTTGCATCACCGGAAAAATCAATATTTTTTTCTTTTATATTTTCAACAAACTCCTGAATAACATCTATGGATTTAAATAAAATATTTATTATGTTTTCAGAAATTGAAAGATTACCATTTCTTAAATTATCAAGTATTTCTTCTAAATTATGTGTGAATTCTGCCAATTTATCATATCCCATTGTTGCTGCCATTCCTTTTATGGTATGGGCGCAGCGGAAAAGTTCGTTTATCGGAGTTAAATCAGATGTATTTTTTTCAAAAACAAGTAAAGATATATTAAAATTTTTTATATTTTCTTCTGCCTCTTCTAAAAAAACATCTTTATAATTTTCAATATTCATTTTAACTCCTGCAACTTTTCAATTTCGGTATTTAAAATAAAAGGGATTTTTTGCAAAGGAGATACAATATCAACGACACCTTTTTCAATGGCAACCCTTGGCATACCAAAAATAACACTTGTTTCTTTATCCTGTGCAATTACCATACCGCCTTTTTCTTTTATTTTTGTTGCACCATCTGCACCATCTTTACCCATACCTGTTAATATTACAGATATTATTTTACCATTAAAATTTTTTGCAATTGATATCATTGTATAGTCAGCAGCAGGTCTAACACCGTGAAGCGCTGGTTTCTGATTTAATGAAATATATAATTTTTCATCAATATTTTCTATTTCCATATGGAAATTTCCCGGGGCTATATAAATTGTTTCTGGTCTTATCTGTTCTTTATCTTCTGCTTCTTTTACATTTAATATTGAAATTGAATTAAGCCGGGACGCAAGAGTTGTTGTAAATCCCGCTGACATATGCTGGATAATTAAATACGAAACAGAAAAATTTTTCTTTTCGATTTTAGGTAATATTTCATATAAAGCCCTGGGCCCTCCTGTTGAGGCTGCAATTACTACCAAGGTTTTTATTGTTTCTGTTTTTAATATAAAAGATTTATCAACTGAGATTTCTTTTTTGGAAAGAATTTTCAGTTTTGATATGTCTATTGTTTTTGCAATTTTTATTTTTTCAATCAGTTCTTTCTGAACTTTTTTTATATCAAGGGATATCTCACCAGATGGTTTTCTTACAAAATCAACCGCACCATATTCTAATGCTTTTAATGTTGTTTCGGCACCTTTTGGAGTATAAGCAGAAAGCATAATAACAGGAGTCGGGTAGTTGTTCATTATTTTATTTAATGTTTCAAGACCATCCATTTCAGGCATTTCAACATCTAATGTTATGACATCTGGTTTTAATTGGTCTATTTTTTTTAATGCCTCAAGTCCGTCTTTTGCGGTGCTTATTACTTTTATATCCTTATCTTCCTCGAGAATTTCCGGAATAATTTTACGCATAAAAGAAGAATCATCTACTACAAGTACTTTAATCTGGCCCAAAATTATTCCCCCTGTAAAGCTCTATCAACCGCCTCCAGTACTCTTGCCGGTTGAAACGGCTTTATTACAAAGTCCCTGGCACCTGCCTGAATTGCTTCAATGACGAGTGCCTGCTGTCCCATAGCGCTGCACATTAAAATACGGGCGGATGGGTCAACCTGTATTATTTTTTTCACCGCTTCAATACCATCCATTTCTGGCATTATTATATCCATTGTAACGAGATCGGGTTTTAGTTCCTGATATTTTAGCACAGCTTCTTTTCCATTGGAAGCCTCGCCGATAATTTCTAAATCTTTTTTCTTTAAAATATTTTTTAGAATATCTCTCATAAATTTTGTATCATCAACTATCAGAACTTTTTTCAATTTGACCTCCATCTATGTTTACAATATCCTTTAATTCAATTTTTTCAGTTTCAGAAAAAATTTTTTCTATATCAAGTAAAACAATAATTCTATCTTCTATTTTTATTATTGATTCAATATATTTGCCGCCTGCCTGATTTACAGTCTGCGGGACCGGCAATAACTGGTCATCAGAAACAGTTATGACTTTTGTAACCTCATCAACGACTATGCCTATGTTTTGTTTGCCAAGTTCTAATATAATTATTCTATATTTTTTATCTCTTTCTTCTATTTCAACATTAAATCTTTTTCTTAAATCAATTATAGGAATTATTTTTCCTCTTAAGTTAATTACTCCTTCTATAAAATCAGGTGCAGTAGGAACATTTGTAATTTCTTTTAATTTAATTATTTCAACAACTTTCATTATATCAAAAGCAAATTCTTCATCTTTTAATTTAAATCCAACTACTTTTTTTTCCATAATAATCCTTTTATAATTTAAATTTTTTAATTGAATTTTTTAAAATTTCAGCGGTTTGAGCAAGCTCCTGCGCCTGCGCTGCAATTTCCTGCATTGATGCTGTCTGTTCCTGTGTGGATGCAGATGCCTGCTGTGTTCCTGCTGCAGTTTGCTGTGCAACTGCAGCTATTTCTTCTACTGCTTTTACTACTCTGTCTGTATCTTCTGCCTGGGTTCTTGTTAAATTAAAAATTTCTTTTGCAATATCAACAACTTTTGCAACAATTCTATCTATTTCTTTTAAAGCATCTTCACTTAAAAGAACAGCTTTTTTTCCTTCTTCATTTTCATTAACACTTGTTAAAATAGCTTTTTCTACTGCTTTTGTTCTTTCGTGGATATCTTCAACTAATCGTGAAATTTCTTTTGCAGCTTCTGCAGAGCCCTCTGCTAGTTTTCTTACTTCATCTGCCACGACTGCAAAGCCCTTTCCTGCTTCACCAGCGCGGGCTGCTTCAATTGCTGCATTTAAAGCAAGTAAATTTGTTTCATCTGCAATTTCAGTTATTATATTAACTATTTCTTCTATTTTTTCTGAATAAGTGCGTAATTCAGTAATTGAATTTTTTGCATTATTTGTTGTTTCAACTATTTTTTCCATTTTATTTGTTATTTCTTTAATTGCTGATATACCTTTATCTGTTGCTATTTTAGCATCTGTTGAGACAGTTAAAACATCTTCGGACTTTTTTGCTACTTTTTGAATTGAATCAGCCATTTTTTCCATTATTCTGGAAGTTTCTGATGTTCTGTTTGCCTGTTGTTCAACACCACGTGCTATTTGCTGAACAGTTGAAGAGATTTCTTCGCTGCTTGCATTGATTTGTTCTGTTGATGCAGATAAATTTTCTACCATTGTTAATATTGATTCAATGGACTCGTTTACTTTTTTAACTATTGATTTTATACCATCGGTTGTTTGGTTAATTGATTCGCTTATTTCACCAAAAGGACCTTCTTCTTTTATCAGGCGGACAGTTAAATCACCATTTGCAATTTTAGAACATTCCTTTGAAATTATATCTGTCTGTGCGAATATGATCCTCATTGATATAAAAACATTAGCGATAATCATAAGCGTCATTGCGCCTGCGCATAAAAGAAAGAAACTAATACTTTTTATATCTATTTTATTTAAGAAAATAATAACAATAACAGCTGTCACGGTAAAAATTCCTATGATAACATTTATGATAAGCAACTGAGATAATATTGTTAAATGTTGTTTTAATTTATTCATAAATTTTCCTTTTTTAAATTTGTTTTATTCCTTTTGCAAAACTTTTAACAAAGGCAATTTTTGTCAGGACAGAAAACTCAATATTTCTGCCATAATTTGAACCGGTGTCTTCTCCTATTATTTTTATCTGTTTTTTTTTCAAAATTTCTTTAGCCATATTTATATTTCTTTCTCCTATAGTATTGCCACTTGCCCTAATATCAAACATACTAGCACCGCCGAAAATTTTAGCGTCAATATTTTTTATACTGACGCCATTGGCCAGTAAAATTTTAATTAAATTTTCTATGCCGCTGTTAATATATCTGTTTTCATTATTTTTTTTTGCAGGCTTTTCAGGCAAAATGCCGTGAAGCATGCCTGCGATGGGATTAAATCTGTCGTAACAAATAACAACAACACAGGAGCCAATACCATAGGCAGTTAAAATATCTTCGTTTTTTCCAATTTTTAATTGTCCCATTTCTACATTTATATAAGCCATCTATTTCATTAAGAACCCTTTATAGTATCATTTAATGCTTTTAATATTTTTTTCATTGAAGCCATTTCCGGCAAAATTAAAAGTGTTGTAGAAAGATCATTTTCTTCTTCTGTCATTTCGTTTTCAATAAGAAATGCATCTGGTCCTACTTCGGCAAGTTCTGCAGAAATTGTCTGGATAATGGCATCTGCCATATCAACAGCAAGAGCAGGAACAGATGGAACTGAATTTAAACCAATGAATTTTGCAAGAGCATTTAAATATGATGAAATAATGATATTCCCAATTTCTTTTATTGCTGATTGTTCTATTTCACCAAACTCCTTTGTTGTTCCTAATTTTTTCTTTGTCAGCAAATCAATAATATAAAAAATTTTATCCTGCGGTAAAATTAATAATGCTCTTGCCTGTATTTCGCCATAAATACGTAAATAAACAGCTGCAATTATCTGCTGGTGTTTTGCTATTTTTTCATTTACTTTTTCAATAGGAATAATTGTAACCTCTGGCACATTTAATTTAATATCTTTACCAAGTAATTGAGAAAGCGCTGTTGCTGCACTCCCTGCGCCGATGTTACTAAGCTCTTTTAATGCATCTCTTTGTGAATCAGAAAGTTTTTCATTTTGCATATTATGTACCTACTATTTTATTTATAGTTTCAAGCACATTTGCCTGGTCAAATGGTTTTACTATATAATCTTTTGCACCTGCCTGAATTGCCTCTATAACAAGGGTTTGCTGACCTATTGCACTGCATATAATAATATTTGCATTTGGAAATTCCTTTATTACTTCTTTCACAACGTCTATTCCACCCACTTCCGGCATTATCATATCTGTGATAAATAAATCCGGCTTTAATTTCCTGTATAATTCAATTGCTTCCCTTCCGTTTGAAGCTTCACCAACTATTTGATAGCCAGCTGGTTCCAAAATATTTTTAAGCATCATTCGCATAAAGGAAGCGTCATCAGCAAGCAATACTTTTTTTGACATAAAAAACCTCCAAAATTATTTTATAAAGCATCATCTTTGCGTTCTCCGGTTCGTATTCTTATGACATCTGTTATTTCAGAAACAAAAATTTTTCCATCTCCTAATCTTCCGGTTCTTGTTACATCTATAATATCATTTATTACTTTTTCAACTTCGTTGTCTTTTAAAATAATTTCTATTTTTATCTTTGGCAAAAATTCAATAAGAACTTCTTTATCTTTTAAAATATCCATTTGTTTTTTTTCATAACCAAACCCCTCCACATTAGTTATGGTTATACCTTTTACACCTGTTTCAATTAACCTTTTTTTCACATTATCAAATTTATTTGGCTGAATTATAACAGTAATTTTTTTCATCTTTTATTTTATAATCTTGCGTTTACTCTGGGATGGAGAAATTAAAATTTCTCTTTTCCATAATTCAACCATTCTTATATTTTCCTGCGCCTGTTTTGCAAGTTCAGAGCCAGTATTTTTTTCAATATATTTTGTCCACATATGTATTGCTTCATCCCACCATGATTTATGTCTATAGACCTCTCCGAGTTTATAAAAAACATCTTCAAGCTCGTTGTTTAATTCAAGCGCTTTATGATATTCAATATCAGCTTCGTCCCACCATTCTTTTTTAAAATAAGCATCCGCTAATAATAAATGTGCTTTATAATTTTTTGAATCCTTTGAAATTACATTTATAAAAACTTTTATTGCCTCATCATAGTTTCCGTTTTCAATATAAGTAAGTCCTAAATTGTTATAAGCATCAATATTATCCGGCTGTAATTCAATTACTTTTTCATATTTTACAATAGCATCTTTTAAATGTCCAGTGTTTCTATATACATTTGCCAAATCATAATAGTAAGATGGTTCATTCGGGTTTTCTTTTATTTTTTCAAGTAATTTAACAATTGTCTCTTTAAATACAGTATCTTTTTTTTGTGCTGCTTCTAAATTTTTTAAGGCAACAGTATAATTTGGTTCAATTTCAAGTGCTTTTTTAAAATACTTTTCTGCTTCTGAAAAAAAGTTTTTCTTATAATAAGCAACACCGAGATTGTTATAAGCTTTATAATAATTTTTATCAATTGATACAGCTTTTTTGTATTCGTCTATGGCTTTGTCAAGATTTCCTAAATTTTTATAAGCAACTCCTAAACTATTATGTGCAACTGCATTATCCGGCTGAATTGATAAAACTTTTTGATATTCAATTATTGCTTCTTCATATCTGTTTTTATCTGTTAATACAAGCCCGAGATAAAGATTTACTTCCGGCTTTTTAATATAATGCGGTGTAAGTTCTAATGCCCTGCGCAATTCTATAATTGCATCATCATAGTTCTTATTTTTATAATAACATAAACCAAGATAATAATGTGTTTCATCATCGTAAGGTTCTTTTTTCAATTGTAAATTAAGTTTTTCTATAGCTTCGTTAATTTTATCTTCTTTATATGCTATTATTCCAAAATGCAGATCATCCTTGGTAAAGTTAGGATTTTCTTCTTTTATTGTTTTAATAACTTCTCTGGCTTTATCAAATTCTTTCATTTCTCTATATGCAACAGCGATATTTAATTTTGCTTCAAAAAACGTTGGGTCTATCAGCAGTGTTTGTTTAAAAATTTCTACAGCATCTTTTATCAGCCCTTTTTTTATTAATAATTCACCAAAAAGATTATAATAATTTGCTTTTTTTGTATTAAAAGTAATAGCTTTTTTTATTTGTGTGATTGCCTCGTCGATATAACCTTTCATTTTATAAACAGTTGCAAGATGAAAAAATGCTTCTGATTTTTTATCATCACTTAAAGTTTCTATTTCTGCATCACGTTTAGCAGAAGATGTTTCGTGATAATCAATAATTAAACTTTTATTTGATTTAATAAATGAAGGATTTAATTCAATAGCCCTATTATAACACATATTTGCTTCTTCATCTCTTCCAAGTTCCCCATAAACAAATCCAAGGTTATAATATGCAATTGCATATTCCTTATTTAATTTAATTGCCTGTTTCAAAAAAAATTCTGCTTCTTCGTATTGTCCTTTTTTATAAAGGGTTTCACCGAGATTGTTGTTTAGTTCTGCAAAATTAGGATATTTTTTTAAGGCATTTTTAAAAACTTCTTCTGCCTTATCGACTTCGCCTAAATTTTTGTAAATAACCCCAAGTAAATTTTGTGCAAGAATATGTTCCGGGTTTAATTCAAGTGTTTTTGTAAGATATTTAATTGCTTCGTTATATTCTCCTGTATAACTTAATGCATGGCCTAAATTAAAAAATGCCTCCGGGTCATCGGACCTTAATTGCAAAATTTTTTTATATGCAAGTATGGCTCTATCGTATATTCCTGTTTGTTTATTTACGGCTTTTAAATTTGCTTGTGCCTGAACATAAGCAGGGTTTATACTTAATGCTTTTTTAAATTCTTCAATGGCTTCCTGATACATTCCTTTTGAATAATAGTAAACGCCTGCGTTGTTATGTTCAATTGCATCTTTTTCATCATTTTGTATTTCTATTCTTGTATTATCATTCATTAAATTTCCCTAAAAATAAAAATTCCGATTTAATAAGAGTAATTACTTTATCTTGATCTTTTATTATCCCAGCCATATATTTTTTTTCGGCAGAAATTGAACTTTTGCTTAAGTCCTCAAAATCATTTGCATGAAAATTTTTTACAGCGATCACTTTATCAACAAGTATGCCAACTTCGTCATTTTTCTTTTCAACAATGATTATTCTGGTATCTTCTGTTATTACATCTTCTTTTTTATGTATTATTTGATTTAAGCTTATTACAGGAATGACATTATCTCTTATACTTATCATACCTTTTATATATTTTGGCATAGTAGGTATTTGAACAATTTTTTTATATTTTATTATTTCTTTTGTAAAAATAATTTCAATTCCAAAACTTTCATTATTTATTTCAAAAATTACAACGAGCATACCTTTTAATACATTTATTATGTCTTCTTCTTTTGCAAATCCCATACGAACTAAAATTTTACCGAGTGGTTCTTCTGTATTTTTCTGTTCTTTTAAAGCGGCGTCAAGTTGTTCTTTATTTATTATTCCCGAATTAATTAAAAGTTCCCCCAGTGTTTTTTGTTGTTGTTTTAAAATATTCATAATACTTCCTTTTTAGACACTATTTCCGGAAAGTAATTTTAAATTTTTTATAATTATCTGATTATCAGGATTTAATTTTAATGATTTTTCCCAGTATTCTTTTGCTTTTGCCGGATTATTTTCTTTCATAAAGATGTTACCAAGTTTATAAAAAATTTCAGCATCTTCTTTCCCAAGTTCAATTGCTTTTAAAAAATTTTCTTTTGATTCATTATACATAACTTTTTTATAATAAATATGACCAAGATTTTCATAAATAAAAGGATCGTTTTTATTCTGGGCAAGTGCCATATTAAATTCTTTAATTGCATCATCAAGCTGGCCTTCTTCATAATACACCATTCCCATTGCCTTATGTGTTTCAAAATCAGTTTTTACCGCTTTTTCAGTTATTTTTTTGTATTCCTCAAGTGCTTCCTCTTTTTTACCAAGTTTATTATATATTTCAGCTATTTTAATATGTATTTCATTATTTTTATATTTATTTTCTTTTGCCAGTTCAAGTTGTTGCAGTGCTTTTTCATATTCACCTTTTTCATAATAAATAATACCTAAATTAAATGCTGCTCCTGCTTCTTTTGGATTTATTTTTAAAGCTTTTTCATAATACTCAATTGCCTTTTCATAGTCCTTTAAATTTTTATAAATATTTCCAAGTATTGAGTGCAAGCCAGGGCTTTTTGGATTTGTTTTAAGGACATATTCATATTCACTGGCTGCTTCTTTGAATTTTTTTGTAAGTTCATATATATAACCAATTTTAAATCTTATTTCTATATTATCTTTGTCTTTTTCCAAAATATACTTATATTCTTTTTCTGCTTCCGCAAATTTTTCCATTTTTACATAAACATCACCTAACGAATGTCTAATATTTAAATCATTTGGATTAATTTCAATTGCACGCTTGTATTCTTCTATTGCTTTGTCTACCTTTCCCATATTTGCGTATAATTTGCCAAGTTTAATAATAATATTTACATTAACAGGATTTATTTTTAATGCTTTTTCGTATTCCTGGATTGCCTTTTCATAATCGCCTTTATACACATAAGCATTTGCAAGATGAGCATGAACTTCTGCATCATCAGGATTTAAAATCAAAGCTTTTTCAAATTCTTTTATGGCCATTACATAGTTTTTTGACATTGTAAAAGCCAGTCCTAAGTTAATATGGTCTTGGGCTGTTTCCATAATTTTATTATTCTCTTTTTAAAAAAATTCTTTCTTTAATATTTAAACATTCAAATTTATTTTTAAAACTTATAAGCATAGTTTCTGTTTTTCCCATAACAAAAATTCCATTTTTTTTTAATGAATCATAAAAATAACCAATAACCTTATTTTGTAATTCTCTTGTGAAATAAATTATAACATTTCTACAAAAAATAATATTAAAATAATCTGGCTTAAACGGCTCCATAAGGTTAAATTTTAAAAATTCCACCTTTTTCTTTATATTCTCTTTTATTATATAATGTTTACCATTAAAATCAAAATACTTTTTTTTTCTTTCGTTTGAAAGGTTATCAAGGGTTCTGCCTTCATAATATCCTGATTTTGCTTTATATAATGCATTTTCATCAATATCGGTTCCAATAATGTCATATTTATAATTTAAAATCCCGAGGTTTTCAGATATTTCTTCAAGCATAATTGCTATTGAATATGCTTCTTCACCTGTTGAACAACCGGCGCTCCATATATTTAATCTTGAATTATTTCTTATTATATCAGGCAAAATATTTTTTTCAATTTCTTCAAATGCTTCTGGGTCTCTGAAAAATTGTGTAACGTTTATTGTTAATTTATCAAGTAATAAATTAAATTCTTCGTCTTTTGAAATTAAATATTTTAAATATTCTTCATAAGAATTCATTTGTAAAGATCGCATCCGAACAGCCAGGCGTCTTTTTAAGTAGTTTTCTTTATACTGATTTAAATCAAGTCCAAATTTATCAAAAACCACTTCTTTTAATTTTTCAAATGATTTTGTTTCATCCATAAAAATATATCCCTTTTTTTAAAATATTATCAAAAAGAAAAATAAAAAGATAATAATATAATATTAACAAAATAAACATTTTATTTTGTTTTAACAATATCTCCGATATTTATAATTTCATTTTGTTCTGTTATCAAACCCACAGAAGAATATTGAACAGAATTTATTATTAATAATGACCCTATTTTATGAAATTTTTCTTCTTTATTTTCTTTAGGATCGGTTATTCTGCGGTAAATATCTAACTTTTCACCCGGCAATATTCCTTTTACAACACCTATATTTAAATAAACTATATCTTTGTTTTTTATTCCAGTAACATTATTCAGAACTTTTACTATATATCCTTCAACATCAAGATTTTTCTTTTTAATTTTTTTAGATAATGCTCTATGATAATCTTTTATATCATTTCTTACTTTGATTTTCATTTCTGGCTTTATCAGGTCATATGATTTTGTTATTTGAACTTTAAAAATATTATCTTCTGCAGGACCAACTACTTTTGCAACTCCTAATATTTTTATAAGTTTTCCCATTGGCTGACCAGAAATATTATCTAAAATTTCTTCACTGTCATCATAAATTATGAATTCCTTGCCTTTTTTTGCACCTTTTCCAACAATAAGACGAATATATGCAAAATTTGGTGTTGTTAAAAACAATTTTTCTTTTTCTTTTGTAAAAATATAACCATCTTCTGTAAAATTATTAGTAATAAAGCCGGCTCTTTCAACCAAAATATATCCGGCTTTTTCCACCTTACCTTTTGTTTCTGCTTCAACAAGTAATATGCCCGCTTTATCAATATCATATTCAAATTCAATTTCTTCGCCTTCTTTTGTTTCTTCTTTCTCTTCTGGAATTGTTTGTTTACGTTTTGATGCAATATATTTTTCAAGTTCTGCTGTCTCTGATTCCCCTGGTGATAAAATAATTATACCCTCTGTATCATCTTCCTGAATTGTTACATAAGTTTTATCCTGAGCAGAAGCAACTGCAGTTTCCGTAATTTGTTTTTGTTCCTGAATTTCTTCTTTACTTACAGAAATCTGTTTTCCCTGTATTTCTTTTGTTTTTTCCTGTTCCTGATATGTTTGTTCTTTGGAATTTTCTTCTGTTTTTAATTCTGAAATTTCTTTTTTAGTTTGATCTTTTATTTCATTATCTGATGTTTCTTGTTTATGACTTCCAAGTCCTAAAAAAACAGGAATATTAACAAATGGTCCTCCAAAATTTACAATTGCAGAAGAACCATCTGCATTTTTTATTTCATTGGTATATAAATCACCTGTTGCATTTAATGGTGATACTGTTGCAATTTTATAACCACCTTCTAACATTGTTATAAAGCCGGAACCTTCGTATGTAAATCCACCACTGAATTTTAAAGATAAACCCGAACCATTAACATCTGAACTGAAATTAGTCAAATTATCATTTATTTTACTTCCTGCAAGCAAAGCATAACCAACGCCTGCTGAAGCAAATAAATCTATACCGTTCATTATCTGAAGATATCCACGAATAAGACCATACGGTTCAATAGCATTATAATTAAAAGATATCTGGTCAATAGTAAAATCAACAATATAACTTTTAAATAAATAATTACAACCAGCACCTATAGACAAATATGGAACAAATCGAAAATTATATTCAATACCGACATTATATGAATAAATACTGATATTTGGGCTTATTGATGTAAATATATCAGTTATTTCTTTTTCTCCAGGCATTGAAATACCAAACTGACCACCTATTAAATGAACTGGAATTGAAAAACCAGTTTGTGTTATGGTCAAAATAAAAAAAACAAATAAAATTATTTTTTTCATCTTCACCTCTTTATAGATATGATTTAATTTCCATATATCTTTGTTTTGCTTTTTCTGCTTTTTTGGAAAAAGGAAATTCTTCAAAAAATTTTTTGTATTCATCACATGCTTTTCTCGAGTCAAGCATTGCATCATAATATTTTGCTTTTATATATTGAACCTTTTCTCTGTTTTCTTCAAGATTATATCTTTCAAGATATTTGTCAATAAGTGTAAGGCCATAATTATATTTTGCTGTCCAAAAGCAATATTCAATATTGAAATATGATATTTTTTCATGTAAAGGAATATTTTTTTCAATATAATTTTTATCTGCATATTCCTGTAATTTAGAAGCGATTTTATCGGATTGACCTATTATATAAAGACCTATGAAAACTAACAAGGCCAAAATAAAAACAATTTGTTTAAATCCCATTTTTATCACCAAATTATATTAAAATTCTTAAAAATAATATAACATTTACACTATATAAAGTCAAATATCTTTAATATTAATATAATATAAAATAAAAAAACCCGATAAGATATAAATCTTATCGGGTTTATTATTATTTAACGCCTGGGTTATTTTGCCTGGCGTTGAACATTAGCTGCCTGAGGACCTTTTGCACCTTCGACTATATCAAATGTAACTGTTTCACCTTCTTTTAAGGTTTTAAAACCATCCATTTGAATAGCTTCATAATGAACAAAAACATCCTTACCGCCTTCTTGTTCAATGAAACCATAGCCTTTTTTTTCATTGAACCATTTCACCTTTCCTGTTGCCATAAATCAACTACCTCCTGAAAAAAATTACTTGTAGAACAAAAATCTACAAATTGCATAATATTTTTATGCTAGTTATATATTAACATAATTAATAAATAAGTCAACATAAACTTACTTATTTATTCATATATTTTTTCATCATATTTTGCATCATTTCACCGGCATCAACATCATCTTCACTACTATTAGTATTATCGTTATTTTTTTCTTGTACTGCTTCAATTTTATTCTTTTTATTTTGAACGTCAGATTTATTTTTCAATCCCTTCATTTCACCCATCATTTTTTCCATATCCATAAATTTAATATCAGTTTCAGGTTTAAAAAGCAAATCAGATAAAGTAACATTTGTTTTTAAATCAAATGTTTCAACTGTTGTTATCATATTTTGATATTTTGAAACTGTTTTAACAGGAAAACCATCTTTATTTCTCCATTCAATTATTGAAAAGTTCACATTATTTATCATACAGTTATATTCATAAATAATACACTGAATATCATTAACTTTTTCGTTTCCTTTTTTAATTGCATTTTTTCTACATTTTAACATTTCAATATTTTGTTTTTCAGGATTCATAGGACCTTCACTGTTAATTGACATCTTAGTTCCCTGATTTTTATTTTTATCATAAGAATAAATAAATTTATCATCAACAATAGTTACTGTGTTTTGTTTTTCACCGCTCACAGGATTTTTTATTTCTGCTTCTGTTCGCATTTTCCCATTTTTATAAAATACCTTTTGTTCAATTATCATTGATTCAGCATTACCCTGCACAGTTGTTTTTGATTTCCATTGAGCACTTTTATAAGGAATATGGGAAAATAAATTATCCGTTGCTGCAATAAATAATACGGAAAAAATAAATAAAAAAACAATTTCAAAACAAACAAATCTTTTCATTTTTACCTCCTAATATTATAATATTTTAACATATAACCACAATTATATTAATTTATCAATATTTAATTTAATCTTTTAAATAAAATAAAACAAAAAAACCTTGACACTATAAATAAAACCATATAACATATACATAAATCATTTAGTTGAGGTATAAATGAATAAAATAAAAATTTTATTTTTATTATATTTTTTAATTTTAAATAATTACATTATACATTCTCAGGAAACACAATCTGATATAAAATCATATGAAAAAAAAATATTTTTTATTATAGAAGACAGTAAAAATTTATATCAAATATGTGTTATGGATTTAAATGGAAAAAATAAAAGAGTATTAACCAATAAGGGTAATAACTGGTGTCCTGCAATTTCACCGGATGGAGAAAAAATTGCTTTTTATTCAGATAGAAGTAATTTTGTAAATTTATGGATAATGAACACAGATGGTACACAACAAATTCAATTAACCTTAAATAATGAAAATATTAATACAATTGATTTAAAAAATACAGGGCAAATATCATGGAATACTGATAATAAAGAAATATACTTTTTAAAAAATAATAATATTTGTAAGATTGATAAAAATGGTAATTCTCCAACAAATATAACAAAAACTAATGATATAACATCATTTAAACTTTCACCAGATGGTAAAAAATGGCTATTTTCAAGGGAAAAAACAAAATATCATAATAGTTTATGGACAATGAATTATAATACATCAGGACTTATACAAATAACCGAAAGTAATATATTTAATCCTGTTTTTGATTGGGGTGAAAAAAATCAAATTATTTTTTTACATAACAGAGGAATTTCTTTAGTAAATTATGATGGAACAAACTACAGAATAATTTCAAATATTATAAATTTAGATAATAATCTTACCTGGTCAAAATACAATAATAATTATGTTGCATATATAAATAATGATTATAATATATGGATAATGAACATTGATGGTAAAAATCAAAAACAAATAACTACAAATAGCGGCTTTTCACCTTATTGGGTCGATAATCAGACATTATTATATATAGAAAATAATGATATTTATATTATAAATATAGATAATATGAAAAAACAAAGATTAACATATTACTTAAAAACATATTATCCAATAACTGCTGAAATTATAAAAAAGAATAATATTATAAAGGATGAAAATATAAACAATGAATAAAAATTTTAAACTTATAATTAATATTATAATAATCATCTATTTAATATATTTTTCTTCATTTATATTAGGATGTAAAAAGAAAAAAGTACAGATACAACCTACACCCACTCCAACCAATACATCTGTTCCAAGTATGGAAAAAATAGTATATACTTATAATGGAAATTTATACTGGATAAACATTGATGGAACAGGTAAAGAAGTATTATTTCCTGATAATTATTCAAAATGGTTTCCTTCTGTTTCTCCGTCTGGTTGGTATATAGTTTATTGGGTTCAAAAAAACGGATTTTATAATTTATTTTTAGGTGACTTAAAAACAAAAAAAAGTGTTCAATTAACTTTTGATGAAGAAAAAATAGAAGAAGATATTCAGAATTTCAGAATAAGCAATATTCCAGCCTGGAGTCAAGATGAATCATTTATTATTTATTCAAGAAATAAAAATATATGGAAAATTACCAAAGATGGTTATAATCAGGAAGCAATAACATACACACATAATTGTATTTCTCCATCATTATCAAAAGATAATAACATAGTTTATGTTAAAATAGAAAATGAAGAAACATATAATTTGTATATACGAAATATTGATTATCAAAATGAAGAGAAATTAACAAATTATAATAACAAAAAAGTAAGTTCGCCCTGTTTTTCAAATGATGGAAAAAAAGTTATTTTTGCCTTAAATTACGGAGAAAATATAGATATTTTACTATTAAATATATCAGATAAAACAACAGAACAACTTTCTTATGATGGTAAAAGTTTATCTCCAAGATTTTCATATAATAATAACAAAATTGTATATACAAATTTCATAGATAATAAATATCAACCGGAAATCTGGATAATGAATATTGATAAATCAGAAAAAACTAAAATTACAAATGATGGTGGTTATTCTCCTTGTTGGTTATACAGAATTTTAACAGAACCATTACCTACTCCTGAAATAATCACACAAAAAGAAAGTAAAGTTACAGAACCAATAATATTAGAAACTCCACCTGTTTCGAAAGTAATAGAACAACAACCTTTACCAACTCAAATATCCCAACAAATACCAGAAGAATTAACAGTCAAATTAATTAAAAAGGATAATAAATTATTATTTTATCCTGTAATTCAATTTGATTCAGGACTTGCAAATATTAAACCAGAATTTTATAATGTACTTGATAATATGTTATTATTATTAAATAAATATGAATCACCTATAATAATAAACGGGCATACAGATAATCAACCCATACACACAAAAAAGTATCCATCAAATTATGAATTATCAGTTGATAGGGCTAATCAAGTAAAAAAATATTTTATAAAAAAAGGAATAAATGCTTCAAGAATCATAATAAAGGGTTACTCAGATACAGTTCCATTATTACCAAACAATTCAATAGAAAATATGTATAAAAACAGACGAGCTGAAATTTTTATTGATATTATAAAAGCAGAAGAAAAAAAAATACTAAATGACTTAATAACACCAACAATAGAAAAAATAGAAACACCCACACCCGAACCAACCGCAACACCTACCCCAAAACCTAAAAATTTTATTGAAAAACTTTTCAAAAAAAATAGAAAAAAATCAACAGTTACATCCTGGTAATAAATATTTTTCTATTGTATAAAATTTTAATTCTTGTCATAATATACTTATGGATATTAAAAATATTTTATTAACTAAATTAACAGAAAACAATTTATATCCAAAAAATTCAAATAAAATAGAATTATTAGTTAAATATATAAAACAATTATATAACTGGAACAAAAAAATAAATTTGATTTCAAAAAAAAATATGTATTGCATAATTGATAGACATATAATTGATTCGCTACAAATATTCAATATAAAAGATTTTTCACATTGTGAAACAATGCTGGATATAGGTTCTGGAGCAGGTTTACCCGGAATTCCTATATACATTTTTTCAGAAAATAAAAAAGTATATTTAATTGAATCCAACAATAAAAAGGTCTCATTTCTTAATTATATAAAATCAACATTACAACTTAATAATTTATTTATAATTAATAAAAGAGTTGAAGATATTAAAAATCATAATAAATTTATGGAAAAATTTGATTGCGTTATTTCTCGTGCTTTTTCAAATTTCAAACATACTTTAGAAATTTCAAACAATTTCACTAAATATAATGGATATATTATATATTACACAACTATGAAACAACTAATTTCAATAAAACAAACTTTATCAGAAAGTCAATTTTTAAAATATAATAGATTTAATTATTTTAATTATAAAATTGGTTCTATAGATTTTTGTATTTTCTATGTTCAAAAGTTGTGGAAAACATCTAATATAATAATATAATTATTTAATAAAACAAATAAAAATATAATATCAGAATTAAAAAATTAAATGTGGAAATCATAAATGTTCCACATAGAACAATATATTTGATATATTATTTTATGTTCCACGTAGAACATATTTTATTATGGAGCGCAAATGAATCTAAATAAGTTAGAATTAATTAATTTTAGAAATTATGATAAACAAATAATTAATTTTTCAACAAATATTAATTTGTTTTATGGCGGAAATAGCTCTGGAAAAACCAATATTATTGAAGCAATATATTATATATCTACAGTAAAATCATTTAGATGCAGTGAAGATATTTTTTTATTGAAAAATGATTGTGATTTTTTTCAAATTAGTGCAGATATTACGTATGAAAATAATATTAACAAAAAATATTGTATTGAATATAATAAGATTAATAATAAAAAGAATTTAAAAATAGACGAAAAAAAAATATATAGATTCAATGAACTAATAGGGAAAATTCCTTTAGTGTTATTTTCACCAGAACATATTCTTCTTATTAAAAATGAACCACAATTAAGAAGGAAATACATTGACAATATTTTAATTAATACTGATATAGAATATTATAATTTGTATAATAAATTTATTAAAATTGTTTATCAAAGAAATTCAATTTTAAAACTAATAAAAGAAAATAAATTAAATAAAAAAAATATAGAAGTATTGAATATACAATTAAAAGATTTATCAATTAAAATAATAGAACATAGAAAAAAAATTATAGATAATCTTAATAAAATAATTAATTTAAAATTAGTAGAGGATGATAGAAAAATAGAATTAAAATATTGTATAAAAAAATTTGATAAAATAAATAATGATAATCTTGAAATATATTTTCAGGATTTTTTTGAAAAATATATTGAAAATGAAATTGTCAGGTGTGCAACATTAATTGGTCCGCATAGGGATGACATTGAAATATATTTGAATGACAAATTATTAAAATATTATGGTTCAGAAGGACAACAAAGATTAAGTTGTATTATTTTAAAGCTAGCAGAAGGTTTATATATAAAAGAAAAATTAAATGTATATCCAATTGTATTGCTAGATGATTTTACCTCTGAACTTGACGAAACCAACAAAATTTTTATTAGTAAAATATTTGGCAATTTTAAACAAATAATAATAACTACTACAAGTAAGGAAAATATAAAAAATATAAGAGTTGATAAATGTTTTTTTGTGGAAAATGGTAGGATTAATGATAATGAACAAGATAAATAAAACAAATTGATTTTTTTGATATTTTAAATTATAATAAAATAAGTAATATTACAATGAGGGATAGATGAAAATATTATATAAAAATGTTATAGTATTGATTTGCATTGTTTTTCACATATATTTATTTGGTAATGAAATTAAAGATGAAATATATAAATCCATTGGAGCAAGAGCATCAGGTATCGGTGGTGCTTTTTCATCTATTTCTGATGATTATTCTGCTTTTTTTTGGAATCCTGCGGGAATTGTTAATATGAACAAGATAAATGCAAGTATTTTTTTTGATTCTGTTTTTACAGGAAAACAAAATGTTTATGGATTAAATTATACACAACCTGTGTTATCTGATATGGGTATATCAATCACATATTTAAAAACAATTTTTAATGATTCAAGTTTCAAAAATGATTTTTTATACCTATCATTTGCAACATATTTACATGAAGAGAAATATACAGCATTTGGTATAAATTTAAAATTACTAAATTTTTCAATGTCAAATTTTGAGCTGAATGGTTTTACAACTGCCTTTGATGTTGGCTTTTTGTTTTTCCCTGATTTTTTTGAAAAGAAATTCAAATTTTCACTTGTTGCTAGTGATTTAGATGCAAAAATAAAATGGTCAAATGGAAATAATGAAAAAATACCAGTAAGTTATAGAGCAGGAATGTGTTATGAAATAAATAATAGTGCAAGGGCTGCACTTGATATAGTGATGACAAATCTTGATAATGAAAATAAGAACTTAAAATTTGGTTTTTCTCTTGGTGGAGAAAAATATTTTTTAAATGATTATATAGGCAATTTTGGATTAAGAACAGGCCTATTTTATATGGAGAATTTTAATTTATCAGTTGGACTCTCGTATGCAAGAAAAGAATTTGTATTAAATTATGTTTTTATTCCGGGTTTTAGTAATCTCGGGCAAACACATAAATTAGATTTTACGTATTTTATTGGTGAAGATATAAGAAAAGTCATTAAACAAGAAATTATACCGGAAATTAAAGAAACAAATTTGGTTTTATTAAAACAAACATTAAAAAATATGGAGTTTAATTTATCACATAAATATATTTCACCTAATAATGATGGGCTTTATGATACTATTGAATTTAATTTAAATAATAATCCATTAAAAATATCAGGAGGAAAATGGAAAATTGCAATTGCAGATAAACAAAACAAAATAGTTAAGGAAATAAATGGAATAGAAAATATTCAACCTAAAATAATATGGGATGGAAAAGATGTAAATGGTAGAATTGTTTCAGATGGTGATTATTCGGTAACATATAGTTTTTATATCGGTGAAAATATTTTATGGGAAAAAACCAGAATAATAAATGTAGATACTAAACCACCTGTTTTTAAATTAAGTGTATTGCCCAAAATTTTTGCACCAATAGAAAACAGTAAATATAAAAGGATGCAAATTAATGTGGATTTTAAGGATAAAGATATTAATTTGTGGAATATGATTGTATTAAATGAGAAAAATAATATAATCAGGAAAATGTCCGGAGAAGGAGTAATTGATAAATTTTATTGGAATGGCGATGATGCTCTTGGAAACAAAATTGTTGATGGAAAATATAAAATAAAATTAAGTGTAAATGATTTTGCGGGAAATGTATTTGAACAAATTGAAAGTATTATAATTGATACAAATATTGCTAATTTTAATTATGTGCCAGATAAAAGAATTTTTGATTTAGGGAAAGATAAAATTAATTTTATATCAAATAAAAAAGATATAAATCAAATAAAAAAAATTAATATTCAGATTTTGGATAATAATAATAAATTATTGAAAACAATTGATAACCTTACTATATTGAATGATATAGTATCCTGGAATGGAACAAATGAGAAAAATGAATATGTTAGAAAAGGTAATGCATATATTTTTAAAATACTAATTGAACAGATTAATAATATAGAAATTGAAAAGCAATACATAATTCAAACTCAGCCGCCAACATTTGAAGGAATAGGAATTCAATTAATTCTTGCTGCTATTGATTTTGAAAAAAATTCCTTTGATATACCGGTTTCAGAATATGGTTATTTAAATCAAGCTGCAGAAGCAGTTAATAAATATGCAAAGAATTATTTTTTAATTTTAAAAGGTTATGCAATTGATTTTGAAAATTCTGAAAAAAATCTTCAATTATCAATTAACAGAGTTAAATCTGTTTATGACTATTTAGTTAATATAAAAAAATTAGATCCAAATAATATATATATAATAGGATATGGAGATGGCAATTTAATAGAAGGTGTTAATAAGGATGTTGTTTTAAAATCAGGTACAAGAGTTGAAGTGGAATTGCTTACCAAATGAAAGTTTTAATTAATGGATAAGGCTTATTATTACCTGACAAAGAAAAACAAAAAGTAGTATTTAATGATTAATAATAATTTTAATAAAATATCGTATAATATTATTTTTGATTTAAAGCAATTATTGACAAGTATGAATTTTATGTTAAATTTATTTTTCCTGAAGAAATATATTATATTATAAGGAGTTAGGTTATGGAAAAACATAAAAATAATGAACAAAAGCAACACATAGATACAGAAGAAAAAAAAGAACAACTGGAAAATAAAAAAGAAGAACAAAAAAATAAAGATGATAAAAATTATGAAAATATTATTGCTGAAAAAGATAAAAAAATAAATGAACTGACAGATAAATATTTACGTGCGCTGGCAGAACTTGATAATTTCAGAAAAAGAGTGTTAAAAGATAAAGAGGATTTTGTTAAATATACAAAAGGAGATACTGCAAAGACAATTTTGCCGATTCTTGACAATTTAGAACGTGCAGTTTCTGCAACAGATGTAACCAATGATGTAAATTCATTGAAAAAAGGAATAGAAATGATTATTAAACAATTTTACGATGTTTTAAAAGAATTAGGTCTTAAAGAAATAGAAACAAATGGAATTGTAAATCCATTATATCATCATATTTTACATAAAGAAAAAGTGCAAGGTAAAAAAGATGGAGAAATAATTGAAGTGTATCAGAAAGGATATATGCTTGATGACAAGGTTATAAGACCGGCACTTGTAAAAATTGCATATTTCCCTGAGGAAAAGGAAGTAGGGAATGGAAAAGAAGAAAAAAAGAATACTGAAAGTGAAGGAAAAAAGCAGGGTGAATAAATATGGAAGATTTATATAAAATTCTTGGTGTTTCCAAAAATGCCACACAGGATGAGATAAAGTCAGCATTTAGAAAACTGGCAAAGGAATACCATCCTGATGTTTATAAAGGGGATAAAAAAGAAGCAGAAGAGAAATTTAAACAAATTGCAGAGGCATATAAAATACTAAGCGATCCTGAGCAGAGAAAAAATTATGATACTTTTGGTTATGATGGATTAAAAAATCGTGGTTATACTGATTTTGGTGGATTTGAAGGATTTGATTTTAATGATATATTTTCAAATTTTTCTGATATTTTTGATGATTTTTTTGATATTGGATTTGGAACAGGAAGAAGAAAAACAAAAAGTAAAATTCATGGAGATGATATAAGAGTTGATATTACAATTGATTTTGAAGATGCTGCAAAAGATACATCTCATCAGATTGAAATTTCAAGAAAAGAAAAATGTGAAGTTTGTAATGGTGAAGGAATTAAACCGGGAACAACTAAAAAAATTTGTAAGACATGCGATGGTAATGGAAGAGTAAGAACAAGACAGGGTTTTTTCTCAATTGTGACAACCTGTCCTGATTGTCACGGTGAAGGAAGAATAGCCGAAGAATTATGTAAAGAGTGTAATGGGAAAAAATTGGTTAATCAAAAAAGAAAAATTGATATAAAAATACCAGCAGGCATTTATGACGAAGCTTATTTAAAATTAACAGGTGAAGGTCATTCAGGATTAGGTGGGGGAGTAAATGGTGATTTATATGTTGTAATACATATAAAGCCGCATGAAATATTTAAAAGAGAAAACAATGATTGCCTTTTGTATTTACCAATAACTTTGACACAGGCCGTTTTAGGTGATAAAATTGAAATACAGGATCTTTATGGAATACAGCAAATAGAGATAAAACCAGGAACTCAAAATAATGATAAACTTGTAATTAAAGGAAAAGGGTTCCCAAAAATTAATTCAAATCAAAAAGGTGATTTGATAATTTATTTTCAGGTGGAAATTCCAAAAAATATTAATCAAAAATTAAAAGAAGCATTTAAGAATATTAAGTTACTTGAAGAAGAAGATAATTATCCGGAAGTAAAAAAAATAATGAAAAAATTTAAAATAAGAAGGTGATAAAATGTCAGAAAATGAAAAGTTTGATGTAATTGTTGTAGGTGGAGGACCAGCAGGACTTACCGCTGGATATGTTGCTGCAAAAGCAGGTTTACAGGTTGTGATTTTGGAGCGTGGTGATTTTTGTGGTGCAAAAAATGTATTTGGCGGAATATTTTTTACAAATGTTTTAAAACAAATTATGCCAGATAAAATTTCAGAAATGCCTGTTGAAAGAGTTGTTACAAAAAGAAGATGGTCATTATTAACCCCGGATGGAGAAATCGCGGGTGGATTTAAATTCACAAAGTATAGCGAAGAGCCATATAATAATAGTTATACGGTTATAAGGGCAAAGTTTGATAAGTGGCTATCTGAAAAGACAGAAGAAGCAGGCGCAATGATTTTAACAGGTGCAACTGTTGATGATTTTATTATTGAGGATAATAAAATAAAAGGTGTAAAAGTAAGAATGGAAGAAGGAAATATTTATGGTGATATTATAATTCTTGCAGATGGTGTTAATTCATTGCTTGCAAAAAAATTAGGATTGCATAAAGAACTGCCAAAAGAAGCAACAATAGTCGGGGTAAAAGAGGTAATTGCACTACCAGAAGAAAAAATAAAAGATAGGTTTCAATTAAATGAAAATGATGGTGTGGCTTATGAGTATTTTGGATATGCAGCAAAAGGAGCAATTGGGTCTGGTTTTATTTACACAAATAAAGATACTATATCAATAGGTGTTGGTGCAACAATAAAATCACTGCTGGAACATAAATACAATCCAAATGATTTACTTGAATATTTTAAAAACCATCCTGCGATATTTCCATATATCAGAGATGGCGAACAGAAAGAATATTCAGCGCATTTAATTCCAGATATGGGATATGATGGAATATCTAAATTATATAAGGATAATGTAATGGTTGTTGGAGATGCAGCAGGATTTGTAAATGCATCTCTTTTTCACGAAGGAACAAATCTTGCAATGGAATCAGGCAGGATTGCTGGTGAAACTGCCATAGAAGCAAAAAGAAAAAATGATTGGAGTAGTGTGACTATTTCTTTATATGAGAAAAGGTTAAATGAAAGTTTTGTAATAAAAGATTTAAAGAAATTCAGAAAACTTCCAAAGACATTAGAACATAATCCACAGTTATTTAAGAAATATCCGGAAATTATGGAAGAATTTGTAAGGGATATGTTTACAGCAGATGGAGAACCCAAAAATAACAAACAAAGAAGATTGATAGGAAGATTATTGAAAAAAGAGTCAATATTTGGATTTATTAAAACAGCATTTGCTGCAAGGAGGGTTATACTATGAGCACAAGAATTTTTAAAACAATGGAAGATAAATTAGGCCTTGATAAATTCAAACCATTTGAAAAGACACATTTAAAAATAAAACAGGGAATAAATGCAAAAGAACTGGTAGAAGGGAAATTATTTGTATGCCCTGCAAAAGTTTATGAATTAAATGAAAAAGGTGAAGCAATTGTTTCTTTTGAAAATTGCCTGGAATGCGGGACCTGCAGGGTAGCAGCACCAGATGAAATAGAATGGGAATATCCACAGGGCGGCTTTGGTGTAACATTCAGATTTAGTTAAAAAGATGATTGCAGTTTTTGATGTGGGAAATACAAATATTACAATTGGAGTTTTTCAAAACAACAAGATAATAGATGTGTTTCGAATACCAACCATTTTTGGTAAACAAGAAAATATTTTTTATAAAAAATTGAAAAGAAAATTAAATAAAAAAAAATATAAAATTTCTGATGGCTTTTTAGGTAGTGTTGTTCCGGATGTTAATAAAATAATAAAAAAAGTATTAAAAAAATATTTTAATATTATTTTAAAATCTTTAAATAAAAAAGTTAAATTAAATATAAAAAACAAATATAAAAAGCCGGAGGAAGTCGGTGAAGACAGAATAGCAAATGCAGTTGCAGCAGCAAAATTTTTTAAAAATCAAAATGTTATTGTAGTTGATTTTGGAACTGCAATAACTTTTGACGTCATAAATACTCGTGAGGAATATTGCGGTGGTTTAATACTACCAGGTATTAATTTGTGTGTGCAAAGTTTATTTGAAAAAACAGCAAAACTACCTGTTGTAAAAATAAAAAATATAAAAAAATTTATAGGAAATACAACTGAAACAAGTATTATAAGTGGTATTAAAAATGGAATTACAGGCGCAATAAAATATATAATAAATGGTATAAAAAAGGAATTAAAAAGCAACAAAGTAAAAATTATTTTAACAGGCGGCGATGCAAATTTGATTAAATTTGATATTGATAAAAATCAGATAATAGACAAGGACTTTACATTAAAAGGGTTTAAAATAATTTATGATTTAAATAAGGAGAGATAAAAATTAATATTTTGTCAAAAAAAGTGTATAATATAAAAAGACCATCTCATCCTGATGACGCACATACAAAATCAAAGAGATTTTTTAAGAAAAAGGGTAGAAAAAAGATAAGGCAATATTTAAAGAAAATGCTGAAAAAAGAAGTGGAATAGGTTTTGGGCATAAATTAAAAGTTAATGATATTTTCGATTTACAGTTTCAGGTTTAAAAACAAAAACATACAATAAAACATTGAGAATTGAAAATTGGGAATCGAAAAGTATTAACAATAAGCCAAAAGCAATAAGCAATTGACAATTGAAAAGAATGAGGCAATAAGGCAATTTGGCAATTTTGAAAATACAATAACTATCTTGCTGATTATTGGTTGTCAATTGCCAATTGAAAAATAAAAACTGGATTCCTGTTTGCACAGGAATGACAAACGAGTGAGATAGCAAGATTTGAGCAAGAGAGCGAGATCAAGATTAATAGCAAGGGGCACCCTGTGTGGTTGCCTGAATTTGATGTCATACCTATCTCTTGGATTCCTGCTGGAGTTTACTGCTGATTTATTCAAGTCCATTACCCATAAGTATAAAGAAGCAGGTATACCGCTTTATTTTTCGTAAAAAACGGTTGAGGAAAAGTTGGGCAAAGAATTTGCAGTCAAAATTAGGCGAGGCATACGTAACACCCATTTGATAAGATGAAGGAGTGAGATAAAATTGGGATAGCGTAAGATAGCAACCCCACAAATCAACCGTAATTTTCCTCAAAAATCAGGATATACCTGTTTATTATTATACGGAGTGATATGGGTAATGGACAGGATTTATTTAGGTGCAGGAATGACAAAATAAAAGTAATGATTTGCCTAATTTGGACAGTAATGGGGTAATATAGGATTGAATTAGAGATAAACTAAGGCAGCCATACAAATTTTTATTTCTTATGTAATTTATTTATAATTTAATTTAAAATTAAAAAATTTAAAAAAAATATTGACAAATTAAATTTTTTTTGCTATATATAAAATTGCGCAGGGTTGAGCCTACCTTTGCTCGTAAAAACCCCTCTATATCCCTGCGCAATTTTTTTTTATATTTTTTGTTTTATATTAAGATACTTTGTTTCATAAAATATTATATATCATAAATCTTTCACAATAAATTTAATTTTGATAAAGTTATATTGACATTGATAATATTTATGGTAAACTTATTAAAATTTTATTAATATGGAGGGGATTTTGAAGATAAAAATACAGTTTATTTTAAGTGTAATATTGATAATAATAATAACTGTTTTTACTACAACGTATTTGATTGTCAAAGACACAAAAGAAGTTTTATTGGGTAACCTGGATGAAAAATCAAGAATTATAAATAACTATCTTATTGGAATATCTTCTGAAGCAATTTTAAAAAAAGACCAGCTTAATTTATCTTTATATATTAAAAAAATATTAGAAAGCCCGGAAATTGTGTATTTATATATTACAGATTCAAATTTAAGAATTTTTTCAAGTAATAATATAAATGAAATTGGCAAGGACTTAAAATCAATTCATCCTGAAATAATAAAAAATAATAATTTTTTAAATTATGTAAAAGAGGGTGTTGAATTAAATTGCAAAAATATAGTAACTCCCATAGAACTTCAAACCAGTAATGGGAAAATTATGTTAGGCCGTATTCATATCGGCCTTAATATGTCCAGCATTGAAGAAAAAATAATAAATATTTATATTAAAAGCGGAATTATTGCAATTCTTTTGATTTTATTAGCAATAATATTTATTGTTTTTATTACAAATAAAATAACACATCCTTTATCTTTGTTATTAGAAGGTATAGAAATTGTTTCATCCGGGAATTTAAAACATAAAATAAAAGTTAATGTGAAAAATGAATTTCAAATTCTTGCAAACAGTTTTAATGATATGACAGAAAAATTAGATGATTATTACGAAGGACTTTTAAATGCTTTTATGATGGCACTTGATTTAAAAGATAAATATTCACCGGGACATGCAAAACGGGTCGCCCAGTATTCTGTTGAAATAGCACAAAAATTAAATTTAAAACCAAAACAAATTGAAAATATAAAAATTGCATCCATATTAAAAGATATTGGCAATATAGGAATTGATGGCAGCATTCTATCTAAAAAAGAAGTTTTAACTCCTGATGACCTTGTAAAAATTCAGAAACATCCTGAAAATAGTGCCAAAATTTTAAAAAATATCAAACAACTTCAGGATATTATACCTATTATTCTACAGCACCATGAAAGATATGATGGAATGGGGTATCCAAAGGGATTAAAAGGAGACCAGATTATCATAGAAGCAAAAATTTTAGCAATCACTGATGCATTTGATGCAATGACAACAAAAAGAGAACACAAAGACGCACTTTCTATGGAAGAAGCAATTTATGAATTAAGAATTAATAAAGGAAAACAGTTTGACCCTGAGATAACAGAAGTTTTTATTGAAATTTTAAATAAAAAAAATAAATAATTTATGTTAAAATTTTTATAAATTTAAGGTAAAATATTACTTACTATGACAACAGAGAATAAAAAAGATATACTTAAAACAATAACAAGATATGCACAAACCGGTGAATGGGAAAAAGTAATAAAAGAATATGAAAAATTATTACAAATGGACCCCAATGATATATCCCTTCATAATTCTATTGGTGATGCTCTTGCTAAAATTGACCAGGATAGAAAGGCATTTGAGCATTATCTTATTGTATTAAAAGATTATCAGCAGAAAGAAAATCTGTCAAAGATAGGTTTTTTATATAAAAAAATAGCCAAATTAAATCCAAGAAAATTTGATCTGGAAGGAAAGGCATTGCACGAAAAAATAGTAAAAATGATAGAAGCCCAGGATTTATTTCATAAGGGCGATTATTCACGAGCTATTCCTGCATTAAAAGAGGCACATAAATTAGATTCTAAAAATCTTGATGTTTTGTTATGTCTTGCTGAAGCATGCGAAAAACAAATGTTAATTGGAGATGCAATAGAAGCCTATGAAAATATTTTAAGATTATACAGAGAAATGAATAGAACTGATGAAGCTATTGATGTTGCAAAAAAAATAATCAATCTTGACAAAACAAATATTGATGCACTTGCAATGATGGCAGAAGAAATGATAAAAAGGGGCGAAAAACAACAAGCGAATGAATTATTTAAAGATATTTTTATTTCAATTGCTGAAGAAAATTCAATTCAAAAAGGTATTGTAATTGCAAAAAGAGCCATGGATTTATCCATATCTTATGGCAAACAGTTTTATGCATACTTTCTTTTTAAAGATAATAAAATAGATGAGGCAAAAAGGATACTTGAATCAGAAACCGAACTGACTCAGGAAGAAAAAGTTTTATTAGGAAAAATATATTTTAAGACAGGCGAATATATGAAATCAAAATCAATGCTTTTATCTTTAGAAGCTGATATAATAAATGAAAGCGAAGAACTTTTAGAACAAATTGGTGATGTGTTTTTGAAGATGACAGAATATAAAAAAGCAGCAGAATATTATTTAAAGGCGTTTTTATTACTGAAATCCAAAGGGATGTATGACGAAGCAATTGCAATGTCAAATAAAGTTGCAAATGTGGATGCGGAAAATGTTATTCTGCATGAAAATTTAATTGAAATTTATACAAAGAAAAATATGAAGAACTTTCTTATAGAGGAATATTCGAAACTTTTAAAAATTTATGAAAAGACAGGCAAATCCGTTGAGGCGATAAGAGTCAGGGAAATTTTAAATAAGATAAAAATGCTTTAAATAAAATGAAGCCATTTGATTGTGATATCTGTAAACAAAAAATACAGATTCAGGATGCAATTGTCAGGTGGCATTTTGAAAAAGAAAAAAAGATAATAGACAATCTTCAGATTGTCCATAATAAATTACCCTGCAATGCAAAAGGCGAAGGAGAATATTTTAACAGACAATTGCCACTCAATTTTATTTATAAAAATATGCCTGAATTTATTTATTATTTAAACAGATTTAATCTTTCAAAAAAGATGATTAAGGATTTTGTTCACAGAATTGAAAAAGACAGGTCATACATCAGACGATATAATGTAAATAAAAAAATTGTAAAAAAAATGATTATTTTAATGGAAGGGCTTGAATAAATGGAATGTTCTGTTGCAAGAAAAAAATTAAAAGATTATGCCAAAGGTAATATTATAAATACAGATGAAAAGTTAGAATTAGAAAATCATATTAAAGATTGTGCTATATGTAAAAGAGAGCTTTATTTATGGCAGGATGTAATAGAAAAACAAAAAATAATTTCTAATATACAGGATAATATGCCATTGAATTTAAGAGACAGGATTAAATATCGTATGAATCAATCACAAAAAGAAAAATTTTTACCGCCAGCCATTCACAGGTTGCGCGCTATGGGGAAAATCTGGTCAAGCACAAAAGGTCGTCTGATAATTGAAATATTGATTGTTTTAATATCACTTGTAATATTATTTAAATATATGCAGGGTGGTAAAAATTTAATTGTTCCTTTTTTAATTATTTTTGGATTTTTAGTTTTGTTTATTCTTATGCTCAAAGGAAAAAAAGAAAAATGAAGAAAACAATTTTTTTGATTTTGTTTTTTTGTTTTATTGCATTAATTTATTCAAACGGAACGGAAAATTATACTATAATATATAAAACAAAGGCATTTGTTACAGAGAAAAATAAAACAGATGTAAAAAAGGGTGAAAATGTTTTAAAATTTTTTAATAATGACGAAGGAATTCTGAAAAATACAATTTTTATAACTTTTGAAAAAGAAAATTTTCAAAATCTTTCTTATAAATTTATTGATAATTATGTTCAGGAAGATAATGCCGGAAAAAAAGTAAAAGTATATGTTGATTCAAAAATTATTGAAGGTGAAATAATAACAAATACCGATAAATTAATAATAAAAACTGATAATTTAATATATGAAATAAACAAAGAAAAAATTTCATATATTGAATACCCTGTAAAAGATTCTCCTACATTAACAGCAGGGAGTTTTATTGTTAAATTTAATTCAAAAGAAGATAAAACAACAAATATCAATCTTAATTATTTTACAACTTCTTTATTATGGACAGCAAATTATAATCTGATATTTGACGAAGAAGAAAATGAATTAAAGGCAGATTTAAGTGTAAATATAAAAAATCAGGGAAACAAGAATTATAAAAATTGTAAAATTTATGTTGTTTCCGGTGACATAAAGACAGATCTAACACCAGGAAATTACGATAAGTTTTTATTAAAAGCAGCAAGGGTTCAGACAGAAAATGTGGAAAGCGCAGCTTTGCAGAAACTTTCTGATTTTTATGAATATGATATTAAAGGTATTTATGATATTGAGTCAAAACAAAATACAACGATTTATATTTTTAAAAATCTCAGCATAAATTTTAATAAAGAATATATTTATAATTCTTCTATAGATAATGAAGGTGTTTATGCTGTATTTACTTTAACAAATATAAAAGAAAATAATCTTGGTTTTCCATTGCCTGGCGGAGAAGCATCTTTGTTTATTCAAAAAAACGACATTCTTCATTTTATAGGAAAGGATTTTGTTAAAGATACTCCTGAAAAAGAAAAAGTTGAATTAAAATCAGGAAGGATTTTTGATATTAAGGTAGAAAGAAAACATCTTTTTACTGAAAAAATAGCAAATAATGTATGGGAAGAAAAATACAGTCTGATATTTAAGAATTACAAAGATAAAAAGACAAGAATAAGAGTTTTAGAAAAAATAAATTCAGTTTACTGGGAAATAAGGGAATGCAGTCATAATTATAAAAAAATTGACACTCAAACAATTGAATTTGAGATTGATGTTGAACCGCAAAAATCAACCGAAATTATTTATAAGGTTAGAAAGAAATATTAATTTTGTTTTTTAACTAAAAAATAATTGAAAAGAATACCATTTAAATACTCATAAATTAATTTAATCATTTATTAATTGAATTTAAATAAATAAAAAATTATAATGTGTTTATGAACAAAATGCTTAAAATAATATTAAAAGGAGTATTTTTAATAGTGGCTTTTAATGTTTTTGGAGAATTTATACCTTTTGACCAATCAATTGATTGGTCGTCTGCAGGCTGCCCGGATGATAAAATTAAAATAACAGGCAGTGTAAATATAAAGGATTTTGGTGCAATGGGTGATGGAAAAACAGATGATAGTTCTGCCTTTACAAAAGCAATTATTAATTCACCACTTTACAGTGAAATTTTAATACCAGAAGGGGTTTATTTAATAAAAACACCTATTAGAATTTTTAAAAGTATTATTTTAAAAGGAGAGGGGCCTCACAAAACCAAATTAGTTTTTGATTTCAAAGGTGCCCCTTCTTATGATGCAATAACAATAGGTAATGATTTTTCGTCTTCGTTTATAGAAGTCATATCAGGATTTACAAAGGACTCAAAAATTTTAGAGGTAAAAGATACTTCATTATTTACCTCCGGTTGTTTTGCTGAGATTGAACAGGATAATGACCCTGAAAAAATGTATACGCAAAACGAGTGGAATCAAAGCTGGGCACAAAATGTTGTTGGTCAGATTTTTCAAATTGTTTCTGTTGATGGGAATAAAATAACAATAGATGAACCACTGCATATAAATTTTGAAAAAAAATTAAATCCAAGGATAAAAATATTGCAATTAACAAAAGGTGCAGGAATTGAGGATTTATCAATAAAACGAATTGATAAAGGCGATGGAAATATTATTACAATAAAAAATAGTGCGTTTTGCAGGATTAAAAATATAGAAAGTGAATATGTATATAGGTCACATATATCAATTGAGCGCTCCTATAAATGCAGTGTGTTAAATTCATATTTTCATCATGCGTATGATTATGGTGGTGGCGGGCATGGTTATGGCGTTGAAATAAAACATCACAGTTGTAATAATTTAGTTGAAAAAAATAAATTTTATCATTTACGGCATTCAATGATGGTTCATTTAGGTGCCAATGGGAATGTATTTGGCTATAATGAATCAAAAATGCCATTTGCGACATCTGACCATACACCAGGGACTGTGATTTGTGATATTTCAATACACGGACATTACCCATTTATGAACCTTTTTGAAGGAAACAAAGTAGCAAAAATAGAGTTTTCTGATTGGTGGGGACCTTGTGGACCTGGTAATACTTTGTTTAAAAATAAAGTTACAGAAGAAAATATAGTTATAAGAGATAAAACTTTAAATCAAAATATAATAGGAAATATAATGGAAAAAGGAAGAATAATAATTTTCCCGCCGGCATCAAAAGAGACATTATTAATAAAAGATAATATTGAAAATAATCAGGGTATAATAAATAAAAATTTACCAGAAACATTATATAGGAGGGGCATAAATGATAAAAAATAAACCATTAACTTTTATTATTACTGTTTATATTGTATCAGCATTGTATTCATTGATTTATTTAAAAATACCTTATTCAACTTTTAGCATAAAATCAATAATGGTTACTTCTTTTTATATGTTTATACCATTAATATGTTCTATTTTTCTTTCAAAATTTGTTTATAAAGAAAATATACTGGTAAATATAAATTTTAATTTTAAATGGAGTAACTGGTATCTTTTTGCAATTTTGATTCCTGTGGCGCTTGCCTATTTATCTTTTTTAATTGCTTTGATTTTTCCAGATGTTAAATTAGACCCTGAAATGTCAGGGATTCTGGATAAATTTGCAAAAACAATGGAGCCACAGCAATTAGAAAAAGCAAAACAGCAATCAGAACAGATGAAACAAATATTTAAAACCGACTATTATTATTTAATTATTGGATTTATAAATGCAGTAATTTTTGGGGCAACAATAAATGCAGTATTTGGTTTTGGCGAAGAAGCCGGATGGCGTGGGTTTTTATTAAATTCGTTAAAGGATAAAGGTTTTTATAAAGCATCCCTTATAATAGGCATTGTCTGGGGTATATGGCATCTGCCTGTTGTAATACAGGGGCATAATTATGGTAAATATCGCATAATTGGTGTTTTTATGATGACTTTATGGACAGTGCTTCTGTCACCTTTATTTACTTATGTGGTTTATAAAACAGGTTCGGTTATTTCTGCTGCAATTTTTCATGGTGTATTAAATGCAACACCTGGTATTGCTCTTGCATATTTAAAGGGTGGTAATGAATTAACTGTTGGTATTACAGGTCTTGCCGGTATGATTTCACTTTTAATATTAAATATCATTGTTTTCATTTATGATAAATATTTTGATTCTCAAAAAGTAATTAATTAAAAAGTATTTATTATTAAAAAATCCATAAAGTAAATTTATTCACACTATGAACAAATTATTATTCTTATAGTAAATAAAAATTTTTCTTTATCAATATATAAATTTATATTAAAATGATGTAAAAATAAAAGGAGAACAATATGGGAAAAACTGCAGTTGTAACAGGTGGTGCCGGATTTATTGGTTCACATTTATGTGAGGCATTAATAAAAGAAAATTTTAAAGTCATTTGTATTGATAATCTCGGTACCGGTAAATTATCAAATTTAAAGTCAATTTTAAATAATAAAAATTTTAAATTTATAAAAAAAGATGTAAGAGAAAAAATAAAAATAAAAGAAAAAATTGACTTTATTTTTCATCTTGCTTCTTATGCTTCACCTCCTTATTATCAGAAATATGCAATAGATACACTTATGACAAATTCTTTTGGTACATATAATATACTTGAATTAGCAAGGCAGAAAAGAGCAAAATTTTTACTTGCATCAACTTCTGAGGTTTATGGCGATCCCAAAATTCACCCACAGAAAGAAGAATACTGGGGAAATGTTAATCCAGTAGGCATTAGAAGCTGTTATGATGAAGCAAAAAGATTTGCAGAGGCATTAACAATGGAATACAGCAGAAAATTTAATCTGAATATAAGAATCATAAGAATATTTAATACCTATGGACCCAGATTGCAAAAAGATGATGGACGTGTAATTTCAAATTTTATTTATCAGGCACTTAATAATCTGCCTGTTACAATTTATGGCGACGGAACTCAAACAAGAAGTTTTTGCTATGTATCAGATATGATTGATGGAATATTAAAAGCAATGTTTGTAAAAAATACCAGAAATCAGATAATTAATCTTGGCAGTTTATATGAGTTTACTATAAAAGAAGCAGCAATGCTTATCAAAAAAATGCTTAATTCAAAATCAAAAATAATATATAAACCGATTCCAAAAGATGACCCTACAAGGAGAAGACCAGATATTACCAAAGCAAGAAAATTACTAAACTGGCAGCCAAGAATTAAATTAGAACAAGGACTATTAAAAACAATTGACTGGTTTAAAAATGAAAAATAAAAAAGAAAATTTAATAATACTTATATTTTTTTTAATCTTTGTTTTTGTATTATTTGGTGAATCGATAATTACAGGTAAAATGGTTTTTGGCCATGATGCAGTAAATATATATATGGCTTTTACGCATTTTGCACAACAGATGATACACAAATACCATAGTTTACCATCATGGATCCGTGAAATTTATTTTGGAATGCCTATGATTGCATCTTCCAGTTTACTTTTCTTTTATCCAACTGATTTGATTTTTATACTGTTAAATATACCTTACCATAAAGTTTATACATTTGATTTAATTATTCATCTTTTCATTGCTTTTTTAGGTATGCATCTGTATTTAAGAAAAATAAATTTGGCAAAATTATCTTCTTATTTTGGTGGTTTTGCAGTTATGATGTCTGGCTTTATTTTATCTTATATTTATGCTGGACATATAAATAATATAAAAGCAGGTGCTTTAATACCATTTGCTTTTTACTTTGCCCACAGGTCATTCAATGAAAAAAAATTAAAATACTTTTTATTAACTTCTTTGGTCCTTGCTTTACAGATATTTGCAACAGGAATGCAAATAATGGCATATACGATGCTCGGAATTTTATTTTATTTGATTTATTTTCTTGTTATTGAAAATGACAGCAAAGAAAAAACAAAATTAATTTTTTATTTTATTATTTTGTGCCTTTTTTCTTTACTTTTTTCCGCAATGCAATTTTTACCTTCATTAAATTATACAAATTATTCCTGGCGCGGTGATTTTTCTTATAATGATTTTGTTTCCTGGTCCTTTCATCCTTTTGAACTAATAACATTTTTACTTCCTGATTTTTTTGGTTTATATAATGAAACATACTGGGGTTATATGCCATTTGTTCTTACTACTTATTATTTCGGGATCACTGCTTTTTTAATTTTACCATTTTTTACTTTTTCAAAAGAACATAAAAAATTATCATTGTTTTTAATAATTTCAATAGTAATTTTTACTATACTTTCATTTGGCAAATATGGTCTCTTATACAGTTTGTTTTATTATGTCCCTGTTTTTAATCAATTTAGAAATCCATCAAGATTTTTTTATCTTGTAACATTTTTTATTATTGTATTATCTTCGATTGGAGTGGATGTAATTATTAAAAGCAGAGATGAAAAAATATATTTAATAAAAAGACTAAAATGGATTGTATATTCATTAACTGGTTTTACAGGTATTTTTATTATGCTTTTTTTAAGTGGCAGTATAAAAAGCAGTATAATTTCCAGCTATTTAAAATTAAAAGGAAACAATATTGACATCTTAATACTTGATAAAATATTAAACGGGATAAAATATGATTTGTTATTTTTTATTATTTTTTCAGTAATTGTTTTGATTTTACTTTTTTTATTTGCAAAAAATAAAATAAAATCTGTTTTTATTTTTGTTTTAATATTAATTTTTATTAATTTTTTGGATGGTTATAGAATTCAAAGAAAATTTATTAAGTTTGAAGAGTTTGATAAATTTGTGCCTGCAACGCATCAAATAATAGAAGAATTAAAAAAAGATAAAGAACCATACAGGGTAATGAATTTTGAACAGGTATTTGGACCCAATCGTGGTATATATTATGGAATAGAGTCAACAGGTGGATTGCACGGACTTGCTCCAAAACTTTATATGGAACTTTTGCAAAATGGTGGATTAAACAGATTAAATGTGAACAGATTTTTTAATGTAAAATATTATTTGATTGACAGGGAAATAAACATACCTGATTTTGTTAAAATCGCATCATTTAATAATATTAATTTATATAAAGATACAAAGGTGCAACAAAGATTATTTACTTCAAATAAAGTTATAAAAGTTAATAATGATAAAATGGTGATGCAAATGATGCTCTCTGATTTGTTTACCGGCAAAGAAATAATTTTAACTGATGATTTCAAAGAGCAAAATATGGATGAAGGAAAAGTCATTATAAAAAAATATTTGCCGAATAAAATACAAGCAGATGTAGAAACAAAAAATGGAACATTTGTTATAAATTCAACATCTTATTATAAAAACTGGAAGGTTCTGGTTGATGGTAAAGCATATAAACTTTATAAAGCAAATTACAATGCAATGGCTGTTTATGTCCCTGCAGGTATTCACAGTGTTGTTTTTTATTATGATGCTTTTGATATTTATCTGGGAATTTTTATAGGATTGGTTGTTATTATATTTTTTATTGTTATATTATTATTTAAAAAAGATATGTGTTATAATAAAAAAGAGGTTTAGATGAAAATATTAATAATAATACCAACATACAATGAAAGAGAAAATATCAAGAAGTTAATACCTGCGATAAAAAAAGTCAACAGGTCTTGTCATATTTTAATAGTTGATGATAATTCTACGGACGGCACTGGTTTAGAAATAAAAAGATTTACAAGAAAAGATAAAACAATAAAATTGTTAAGCAGGTCAAAAAAAACAGGGCTTGGAACTGCTTATGTTGATGGATTTAAATATGCGTTAAAAGAAAAATATGATTTAATTTTTGAGATGGATGCTGATTTTTCACATGACCCTAAATATATTCCGGATTTTTTAAGAGAAATAAAAGATTATGACCTTGTAATTGGTTCCCGTTATTTGAATGGCGTAAGCGTTGTAAACTGGCCGATTTCAAGATTAATACTTTCAAAATTTGCAAATTTTTATGCCCGATTTATTACAGGACTGCCTTTAACTGACTGCACGAGTGGTTATAAGTGTTATAGAAGAAAAGTAATAGAAGATATTGATTTAAATAAAATACATTCTGATGGTTATGCTTTTCAGATTGAGATGCATTACAAGGCATGGAAGAAAGGATTTAAAATAAGAGAAATCCCGATAATTTTTGTTGATAGACATTCTGGCTCATCAAAGATGTCCCGTAAAGTAATGTTGGAAGCTGCAATTGTTGTGTGGAAATTAAGGTTGGGATTGAATAAATAATTTACATTTTACGATTTGAATAAAACAAAAATTAAAAATCAAAGATGGAGGATGATATGGCAAAGCATGTTCTTGTAACCGGTGGTGCTGGCTTTATTGGCAGTAATATGGCAGATGAACTTTTAAACAGGGGTTATAAAGTAACAATAATTGATAATTTATCAACGGGTGTAAAAGAAAATATTAATCCTAAAACAGTATTCATAAAAGGTGATGTGAAAAACAAAAAAGATGTGGAAAAATGTTTTAAAAAGAAAATAGATGTAATTTTTCATATTGCAGGATGCGCATCAACAATAAAATCATTTCATAACCCTGCAGCTGACTTATTTACAAATGTTTTAGGAACAATAAATATTATAAATGCTGCAATCAAATATAAAGTGCCGCGGTTATTATATGCTTCTTCAATGACTTCTTATGGAGTGCCTGATGCAATTCCAATAAAAGAAACAATGAGCACAAGGCCTATTTCTTATTATGGTATAACAAAATATGCAGGAGAACGTTATTGTCTTGCAACAGGGCTCAGGAAAGATTTATCTTTTAAATTAAATGTAACAGCTTTTCGTATGTTTAATGTATATGGCAGAAGGCAATCCCTTACAAATCCATATCAGGGAGTTGTTTCTATTTTTATAGGAAATGTGTTGCGCGGTGAGACGGTTACAATATTTGGAGATGGAAAGCAGTCAAGAGATTATGTTCATATAAAGGATGTTGCAGATGCCTGGATAGGTGCAATAGATAACAAAAAATCATTTGGAGAAGTTTTTAATATTGGTTCCGGCACAAGAATGTCAATTAACAATCTGGTTGATTTTATTTTAAGTCAATTTGGTAAAAATAGGAAAAATTATAAAGTTATATATAAGGAAGAAAGGCCAGGGGACCAGAAGCATATGCAGGCAGATATATCAAAAGCAGCCAAATTACTTTGCTGGAAACCAAAAATTACTTTTGAAACCGGTATGGCTGACACAATCAAATGGGCAAGAGAGACGTGGATACAAAAATGAGATGTTTTATAGGAATCCCACTCCATAATAAAATTCAGGAAGAAATTTATGATATTTATCCTGAAATAAAAAAGATAAGATTTACAAAAAAAGAAAATTTACATATAACAGTTAAATTTTTAGGAGAAGTTAAGGAAGAAAAAACAGAAGATATTAAAAAAATCATAAGGGATTGTTGTATTGATATAAAAAAATTTCAAATATCCTGTAATAGATTATCTGCTTTTCCTTCTCTTACCTCTGCACGGGTTATCTGGGTAAATGTGGCTGAAGGTGCTAAAATAATTGAAAAAATTTATAAACGACTGGAAGATAAATTATCTCAGATTGGATTTGAAAAGGAAAAAAGGAAATATATACCACATATTACAATAGCAAGAACAAAAATTTCAGCAGATATTACAGATTATTTAAATAAGTTTGAAATCAATTCAAAGGCAGAATCAATAGTTTTGTTTAAAAGTGATTTAAAGCCGGAAGGACCTGTTTATACAAAAATTTTTGAATATGATTTTGAAGGATAAAAATGGTAACAAATACAGAAGCAGTAAAGGATTATGAGAGATGGTTTTTAAGTCCTGTTGGTATGTATGTTGATGAAAAGGAAAAAGATTTACTTATCAATTCTATGCGTTTTAAACGTGGAGAACGTGTTTTGGAAATTGGCTGCGGAACAGGCAGATATGTCCAGTATTTAACTGAACTGGAACTTGATGTTGTTGGTGTTGAGCCAGTAGAAGAAATGGCAAGAAAGGCAATACAAAAATCTGCAATTAAAAAAGAGCAAATAATCATAGGACCTTATGAAAATATACCCGTAGGCGATAATAGTTTTGAGAATGTAATTTTTATGCATTCTTTTGCTTTCTCTGCTGATAAAGTCAAAGTGGTAAAAGAAGCATACAGAATTGCTTCTAAAAAAATAGGTATTGGTTTTTTAAATAAACATTCATTAACCACGATTTTTAAAGTAAAAGAAAGAAAAGAAGTTTATAAGGACGCAATGCCACTTTGTGACAAAGAAATAAGAAATATTATTGAAATAGCACTTGGTGATAAAAAAGAAGAGTTCGTAATTGATATAAATTATACACTTTATTTACCAATAAATATTGCACATTTTTTTTCTTTTGTTGATGATTTTTTGGAAAAGACAAAATTACCATTTGGTGATTTTGGAATGATTGTAATTAAAAAGAATGAAAAAGGAGTATTATAATGGCTGTTATCGGATATTTGTTTACAGCAGCAGGTTATCAGTATGTTAACCTTGGAAAAAAAGCATATGATTCAACATGGCTTGTCAGGCAGTATTATGATAAGGTTGAAAAAAAATATCCTGATTTTAAGATAAACAAACTTTCATTTTTAGGTCCGCAGGAAGAACTATCTCGGGAAGAAAATGGAATAATAGTAAATGGAGTTTATCAACGGGGTGTCTTTGATTTATTAAAAGAATACAAAGTAACTCCAGAACAAATTATGGGATTTAAATCAGGAGAAATTATGGCACTTGCCTGTGCAGAGGCTATTTCTTTTGAAGATGCAATTGATTTTCTATTTAAGAAAAGGGAAATAATTTTAGAAGAGGTAGGCAGAGATTTTTTTCATCATTTACTTATAAATTCAGTGCCTGTTGCTCAGGTTGAAAAATTGATTGGAGAATTGCAAAACAAAATACATGTTAATATAGTTTCATATAATGGTAATGACAGTGTAATAATAATATATGAAAGAAAAGCACAACAGATTGTAATAGAAATTTTTAAAAAGTTAAATGGCAATTTGATAGATTTGCCTAATGAAGAATACGCCTGTTTTTCCATGTTAAAACCCATAGCAGAAAAATTAAAAGAATATTTCATAAAAATAAAAATGGACAAACCCAAATACAGGGTTTTATGTCAGACAACAGGTGAATATTACGAAAGTGTGCAGGAAATAAAGGAAAAATTTGTTGATTATATTTTTAAACCGGCTCGTATTGATTTGTGCATTGAAAATATGTTAAAAAATGGAGTAAATACATTTGTGGAAATTGGTGCTGGAACATTTTTATCAAGGATGGCAAGAAAAAGAGACAGTGGAAAGAGAATCTTGAATACGAATGATTTAGGTGAAATACAAAAAACAATAAAACTTGCAAATTAATATTGATTTTATTAAATAATTTTTACTAAAGAGAAATAATAAACATCCGATATAATATATAGAAAAGGAGAAAAAATGACCAAGGACAGAGAAACAATGAGACAGATAATAGAAATTGAAAAAACAGAAGAATTTAAAAAGGTAAAAAAATACCTTGAAAATAATCCACTTGCATCAATTTTTGATGTATATAAAAATACAGGGGTATCATTAACTAAAATAATGGGGTATGTTCAATTGGGTTTATTATCCATAAGAGAACCAGCATAAAATTTTCTGATTTTATTTTTTATCTTTTTATTTGACATTAAATTTTTCCATTATATAATCATTAAAAAAAATTAAAGGAGTTTTTTGTGAATTTTGAAGAAATTCTAAATAAAAATCAATTAGAAGCAGTAAAACATAAAGACGGACCTTTGCTCATACTTGCAGGTGCCGGAAGCGGGAAAACCAGAGTAATTACTTACAGGATTGCGTATTTAATTTCAGTTTACAATATTTCGCCTGAGCATATACTTGCTGTAACATTTACTAATAAAGCTGCAGAAGAGATGATGGGAAGAATTAAAAATGTTGTTGGTAAAAAAGCAGAAAAAATATGGATGTCAACTTTTCATTCTTTTGGATGTCGTCTTTTAAGAAACCATTGTGAAGTTATCGGATATAACAGAAATTTTTCAATTTATGATGAAGATGACAGGGAGCGACTGGTCAAAGAATGTATGAATATTGCTAAAATAACAGATAAACAGATAAAACCATACGAGGTTATAAGAAAAATACAGGATATAAAAAACAAGTTATTGGAACCGGAAGAATATTCAGATTATGCAAAAGATTATGAATCAAAACTTGTTTTAAGGATATATGAAATTTATGAAGAAAAATTAAAATTTAACAATGCCTTTGATTTTGACGACCTTATAAAAAAACCAATAGAATTATTTCAAAAAAATCCGGATTTATTAAATAAATATCAGGAAAAATTCAAATATATTTTAATTGATGAGTATCAGGATATTAATAATTCACAGTATGTTTTGATGAGTATGTTAGCAAAAAAATACAAGAATATATGTGTGGTTGGTGATGACGACCAGTCAATATACAGATTTCGAGGTGCAGATATTACCAACATATTGGATTTTGAAGAGGACTATCCCGATGCAAAAGTTATACGGTTGGAACAAAATTATCGGTCAACAAAAACAATTTTAAAATCAGCTCATCGTGTCATCTGTAACAATAAAGGCAGAAAAGATAAAGAACTCTGGACCGAAAATGAAGATGGTCAGAAAATAGTATTAACATATACAGAAGATGCAGTGAAAGAAGCAGAAGCCATATTAAATGAGGTTGATAGATTATTAAGAACAACAGATACAAATTTAAAAGATATGGCTGTATTTTACAGAACAAACGCACAATCAAGAGCATTGGAAGATTGTTTCAGACGTAATGGTGTTCCATATAAATTGATTGGTGGTATTCAGTTTTATGGAAGAATGGAAATAAAAGATGTGCTTGCATATTTGCGATTGGTTGTTAATCCCAATGATTCTATAAGCTTTAAAAGGGTTATAAATGTGCCGCCACGCGGTATAGGTGATGCATCAATTATAAAACTTGAAGAATATGCAGTTGAAAAAGGAATATCAATATTTGAAGCAATAAAGGATATTGCAGATATACAGGATATAAAAGAAAATATAAAAACTTCTTTTTTAAATTTTTATGAGTTAATCAAAAATATTTCTGAAAATAGAAAAAATATGTCTCTTACAGAAATAGTAAAGACAATTCTTTCTAAAACTGGCTATATTGATTACTGGCGAAATGATGCAACTTCAAAGTCAGATGAAAGGGTAGAAAACGTAAAAGAACTTGTATCTGCGATTTCGGAGTTTGAAGAAAAAAATAAAAATGTAACTTTAGAAGATTTTTTAAATCAGGTTGCATTAATCTCTGATATTGATAAACTGGACAAAAATGCCAATGCTATTACTTTGATGACCTTACACAGTGCAAAAGGTCTTGAATTTGATAATGTTTTTATTGCAGGAATGAATGAGGGTTTATTCCCGCATAAAAATTGTATTGAAGAGACCAATGGCATAGAAGAAGAAAGGCGGCTTTGTTATGTGGGTATGACTCGTGCTAAAAAACGTTTGTTTTTATATACAACACTTTTCAGAAGACAGTATGATACAAAAATAGCAAGCCAGATTTCAAGATTTGTAAATGAAATACCATCTGAATTAATTGAAACAAAGGGCAAAACATTATTAAAACAATATAATATAAATAAGGAAATACCTGTTTCTTTTATTGTGGATACAGAGCCAACATATGATGTTTATATTGATGAAAAACCTATGTATGAACCAGGCCAGAAAGTAAAACATAAAATTATGGGCAAAGGAGTTATTTTAAAAGTAGAGCCGCATGGAAATGATTATAAAGTAACAGTGGCTTTTGAAAAACACGGCAAAAAAGTATTATCTGCTAATTTTGCAGGGCTTGAGAAAATTTAAAGATTAAAATAAATTCAAAAAATATTGTAAATTAAAAGATTTCACAATTTATTTTTTTTAATGTATAATTTATATTTAAAAAGAAGTTAAACATATTAAAACTGGTATGAAATATAACTTGACAAAAAGTCAGACTTTTTGTGAACCATAATATTATGGTTAAAAGGACTTTCTGGCTAAAAAACAGAGAATTTTTTCATTAAACGTAACATTATATGGTTTTATGGTGTCAGAAGATCAGGAAAAACTTTTTTATGTAAAAGTATGCCTGATACACTTTATAATATAAAGCAAATAAAAATTTTGGAACTTTTTTTGAATTATTCTGTCAAAGGGGAAAAGATGAAAGATATTTCTATAGAAGAAATAAAAAAAGCCCAAAAAGGCGATAAAAAAGCATTTGATAATTTGATAACGTTTTATAGGCAGATTGTAATAGATATATGCTATAAATACATAAGAAACAAAGAAGATGCGCTTGATATGGCTCAGGAGGTCTTTTACAGTGTATACAGTTCAATACAAAATTTTAAATTTGAGTCAAGGTTTTCAACGTGGATTTACAGAATATGCGTTAATCTTTGTATTAATAGACTTGATAAATATAAAAGAAGAAAATATTATGAAACGAAATCTTTTGATGAAGCAAATGAAAATGATTTAAAAATAGATATAAAAGATGAAAAAAGATTGCAGGACAAAGAAATAGAATTTAAAGAAACAAGGGATTTGATAATAAAACAGATTGTTCATTTATCAGAAAAAGAGAAAAAAGTTTTTATATTGCGTGATATCCAGGGTTTTGAATACGAAGAAATAAGTGATATTTTAAAATTGCCGTTAGGAAGTATTAAATCAACTTTAAACAGGGCAAGAGAAAAAATAAAAGAGAAAATTTTAAAATATGGAGTTTAAAAATGGAATGTAAAGACGTAAGAAATGAAATTAACAGAGTTTTTGATTGTGGTGAAATAAAAGATAAAACAATACTTGCACATATAAAAAATTGTAAGAATTGTTTAAAGGAATATAATGCTGTTTTAAAAATTAAAAACGCACTGTTTACAAAAGATAAAATAAAATTAACTGATAATTTTAATAATATGGTATGGAACAAAATAGGGGAACCGCGACCGGCATTTTTTAATTTTAGTTTTATTTTAAGACCTGTTTTTGCAACAGCCGTTGCATTTATTTTAATTTTGTTTGGCGCAATAATATTTAAAAACAATTATTTGGATATAGAAAAGCAGAATCTGGTTTATAATATAAATAATAAGAAAAACACAGAAAGTAAAAAATTCACCCCTGTTGATAAACAGATAGATGAAAATCAGGAGATAAAAACAGATAAAATAGTGAGAGAGACAAAAGAAGAAAACACTTTAATTTCTGCAGAAGTAAAACAAGCAAATAAAGAAATTGAAAATAAAGACAAAGAAATTGTTTATAATACTTTTATTCCGCCGCAGGAGGATATAAAACCGGGTAATATCACAAGCAAAAAAATTTCAGTGGCAGAGGTAAAAAAAGAGCCGGATAAAATTGAGACAACAGATATAAGATATTTGAGAGAAGATTTTACAATTATAAATAATATAATCAATCCTTTAAAAAGTGAAAATGTTGTGATAAGATATAAAATACAGAAACAATATCCTGTTAAAATAGTAATATATGATAGAAACGGAGAAGTTGTAAAAAAACTGGTAAATGAAAATAAGGATCCAGGAGTTTACGAAGTAAAATGGGATGGGAAAGATGAAAAAGAAATTTTAGTTGCAGCAGGCATTTATTTTATTTATTTAAAGACAGATTTAGTTGAAAAGAAGTTAAAAGTATTAGTAGTAAAATAAATTAAAATTAGGTGAGGGATGAAAAAAAATTTTTTCATCTTTATATTATTGCTTTTATTAAAAACAGCTATTTTTTCATCAGGCGGGGTTGGTAATGATTTTTTACGAATAAATCCAAATGCAAAATCATCATCTATGTCAAATGCATATTGTGCAGTTTCAGGTGATACAAATTCTATTTTTTTTAATCCTGCAGGACTCAGCTTTGTAAAAAATCCTATTATATCACTTACTCATTTTTCATCTTTTGGTGATACAAATTATGAATATTTCAGTGCTGTTTACTCTATGGGTGGTTTTGGTGTAATGGGATTGGGCGTATTATACAATTACACTTTTGCTTTTGTTGAATATGATGAATTTGGCGATGAGGCAGGAAACATAGATAACAGAGATATTACAGTTACATTATCATACAGCTATCCGGTGATATCTTTTATGCCTTTTGGTATAAATGTAAAATATTTTAATTCCCTTCTTTATAAATATACAAAAACCGGTTTTGCTGTTGATTTTGGGGCAATGATTTATATAAATAAAAATCCTGAAATTTTAGGTGGTTTTACTGTTCAAAATATTGGTTATCAGACAGCATATATTGATATAGTAGATGAAATGCCTGTGAATATAAAAGCAGGCATGAGTTTTAAAACAAATATTATAAATGATATTTCAATTTTAATTGCAATTGATACAAACAGGTTGGTAACAAAAGATGAGCTACCAATACTTGATATAGGCGGAGAACTGTGTTTCAGAAAATTTTTAAGTTTACGAAGCGGTATTGGCCTGCATCATGATGCAGAGAGATTTTCATTTGGTTTTGGTATAAATCTTGCAAATGTTAAATTTTCTTATGCATTTGTTCCTTATGATTTTTTAGGGGATACCCACAGGATAACACTGGATATTGAATTTAAAAAATAAAAAATTTTTTGAAACAAAAAAAATAATAATCTGTCAAAGTAGGAAACAAATTTCAGGAGGTTTGATATGATAAAGATAAACAAATTTATTATAAATGTGCTTTATATATTTATTTTTTTATTGCCTGTTTTTATTTTTGCAGGCGCTCCGAGAATTATTTCAGTTACCATTGACCCGGCTAATCCGAGTTATCCGGGTTTTTGTAATCCTGTGAGAATAACTGTTACTGCGTGCGTAAATAAATATACCAACTCATATATTGCAATTGCCTTTTCCAAGTATAGCACAAGACAAACAATTGCAACCCCGGGACAGGTATTTGTAGTATCTTATAATGGAGTAAGTGTAGGAACAGAAACTATAAATCCGGGGAGTGAAATAGGATATTTATTTTCAGCAGCTAATGCATCTGCGCCAAATGACTGCACTGATTGTGGTGGAGATACAAGTTCTCGTACAGTGACACAGGTATATGAAGTTTATTTTCCGGACCCCAGGTATTTTTTTAATTATAGCACACCCTGTGATTTTTATTTGCACATTGGAATGAAGGATTCATATTTAGGAATCAATGATTGGGTGGGACTTACAACATGCCAGTCATATACAACATCATTTACATTTGATTCAGCATATCTTTATTATGACCCGACATATACAGATATTGTTGCACCTGCAACAGTTAATGTGGGACAGGTATTTACAGTTATAGCAAGTGTAACAAATATTGGCGGTGGAACTTCTTTTAATACAACAATAGACCCATTGAGTTATTTTGGTCTCGGATCTGTTTCGTTTGTTGCAAGAAGTGGACCAACATATGTTACACTTACAAGTGGCACATCAAATACTTTTACATTTGTTTATAGAGCAGATACATCCGGGGATGTAAATTTTATAGGAAATGCCAAGGGCTTAGATAGCACAACGGGTAATACAATACAAGCTCAGACATCATGTACATATATAAATTGTGGTGGTTGTATAGCTACTAATTTTGTTAATATACAAACTCCTGCAACACTTCAGGCATCTATAAATGCATATCCAATACCAGTTCCTCTTGGCAGTCCTTTTACTGTTGTTATGTCTGTTACAAATACAGGCCAGGCACTGGCAAGAAATGTTACACCTTCTGCACTTATAAAATTAGGCCCTGGAAATTGCTCTTTAATATCAGGACCCAGTCCTGCATCAGCTGATATTTTTGGCGGAGCAGCCGCATATTTTACGTGGACATATTCAGCAACCGGAGTAAGTAGTGTCGGATTTAATGCAAACTCATCAGGTTATGATGGAAATACAGGAGAACTTATAACAAGCAATAATGCAACAAGTAATCTTGTTTTTATTTATGTAAATACAACTACCCCTACTCTTACATTAACACCAACAGCAACGCAGACAAGAACACCAGCTCCAACCTATGTTACAACTGTAGGCCCTGCAAATTATCCTTTTCCTATTGATTGTGATTATGCAAATGGAATAAGAATAACCAGCTATAATTCACAGGATTTATTAAATATGTATAATTACTGGAAAAGTTTATATGTTTTGACTGCAAGTCCCGGCAAAAGAGTCAGATATACAGAACCAATAAATGGAGTATACAATAGAACACTATCAGAAGGTCAGGCATATGGAATGCTGCTTGCTGTTTATTTTAATGACCAGGCATTATTTAATGATTTATGGGCTTTTAAAGTTGCACGTTCATCAGGAAAAACCTCGCAGTTAATGCCATGGATAATAGAAAACAACGGGACAACAATAGTAGACCAGAACTCAGCGCCAGAAGCTGACTTTGATTTTGCATTTGCACTATTAATGGCACATTATCAATGGGGCAGTGGTGGAACATATAATTACCAGGCATTAGCAGACACAGAAATCACAAGATGCAGGCAGTATGATATAAACGCTGACTACAGTATTCGGCCGGGAGATGGGTGGAATGACTGGGCATATCCATCATATTACTTACCTGCGTTTTTCAGAGTCTTTGGAGAATTTCAGGGCGGAGCAAACCAGACAACCTGGGATAGCGTAGTAGCAAAATGTTTGAGTAATATAAACACTAACAGAAACACGTCAAGTGGATTGGTAGGAGAAATATGCGATGTATCAACAGGAGCAAGAAGAAGTGATAACCCATGCTCAGGCGGATGCGATGGGACATTATATAAATATAATTCCTGCCGTGTTCCATGGAGATATGCAACTGACTGGCTATGGTATGGAAATGCGACAAATAGTTCTGCAACGCAGGTAAACCTAATGGCTTCATTTTTTAATTCAATACAGCCGGAAAATGTAAAAGATGGTTATAGAATAGCAGACAATTCAGTAGAAGGCACAGAAAATAATGCTGCGTTTGTTGGAACGGGTGGATGTGCGCTTATGTATGGCAGTTTATATTCTTCTTCTCTTTCAAATTATTTTGCAAGAACTATGAGTTTTGATATAAGTCAGTCGTTTTATAAGGGCACATTGCAATTGTTGACTTTATTGTTAATGACAGGGAATTTCCATGATTTAAGAAATATACCGTGTTATACAACACCAACAAATACCTCAACGTTTACGCAGACATTCACGCGGACATTTACCCCAACAATTACACCTACGATTTCATCTACAATAACAGGCACGCCACCAACATTGACAAGAACACCAACATTTACGCCAACTTTTACGCAAACATTATCACGGACATTTACCCAGACCCAGACATACTCACGAACATTTACCCAGACCCAGACATTATCACGGACATTTACCCCAACAATTACACCTACGATTTCATCTACAATAACAGGCACGCCACCAACATTGACAAGAACACCAACATTTACGCCAACTTTTACGCAAACATACTCACGGACATTTACCCAAACCCAGACATTATCACGGACATTTACCCCAACAATTACACCTACGATTTCATCTACAATAACAGGCACACCACCAACACTGACAAGAACACCAACATTTACGCCAACTTTTACGCAAACATACTCACGGACATTTACCCAGACCCAGACATTATCACGGACATTTACCCAGACCCAAACATTATCACGGACATTTACACCAACATTTACTTTAACTTCTGGGACATCAGTGCCAACACCCGGATTTACAGTTATAACTGATAATATAGATGGAGGAAATGAATCAGGACAGCAAATAATTAAACTGCCGGATGGGAAAATACTTGTTGTAGGGCTTTCCTGGGATGATAATTGCACATGTTATATTAGTGTGATATGGAAATATAATATTGATGGCACACTTGATACAAGTTTTGGAAACAATGGAAGAATGGAGTGTCCAGTGCCAGGTACTACTTTTGTATGGGAAGATGGATTATCAATTTATGTTGATATAAATGGTTACATTTATGTTACATGTTATGTTGTTGGCTGTGGTGGAACCTGTAAAAACCTTGTTGTTTATAGATTAAATGCAAATGGCACACTTGATACAAGTTTTGGCAGTGGAACTGGCTATATTATATACACACAGATTAGTGTAAATATAAATATATCAATACACAGTTATATAACTTTTGATTCTTCTGGCAGGATGATAATAGTAAGCAAAACATGGAATGGAAGCAATTATGATATGATAGTCATAAGATGCAATCTTGACGGAACTCTTGATACAACATTCTGCTCAGGCACAGGTTATTGCACATTTGATTATAATGGTGGAGATGATGTCGGCTACAAAATTTTTATTGACATTAATTTTAATATTTACATAGTTGGATATGTGACAATATATGGACCCGGGTGCACACCATCCTGTAAAGCAATTGCTGTCTGGAAATTATTACCCAATGGAACACCTGACCCGTCATTTAATGGAGGTAATTGTTTTGTTTATTATGACATATCTAAAAATCATTTGAATTGTGAAGGATTCTCAATAGTTGTAACTGTTACAGGTGAAATATATATAACCGGTTATGTTGATGATGGCAGCGGATGTGTGATAACTTGTAAAAAAATGATTGTTATAAAATTAACAGCAACAGGAACTATTGATGTTTCTTTTGGTATTAATGGAATATATGTTTTTGAAACATATCCTGGTATTGGAATTGATATTGCATTTGACTTTGATAATAAATTGGTTGTAGCAGGAACTATATATAATGGTTCAAACACAGATATTATTTTATGGAAATTATTATTAAATGGTTCACTTGATGTTTCATATAATGGTATTGGTTATAGTATTTATGATTCTGGTAGAGATGAATGGGCAAAAGGGCTTTTAATATATGCTCTTTGCACATATTTGGTTACCGGCTATACTGATGTAATTGGCAGTAACTATGATATGCTTATATGGTTCGACGGATGTTCAAAATATCCTACATCTACTTCTACAACAACAGGGACGCCGACATTGACACAAACAAGAACACCAACAAGTTCGGCAACTCCTACTATAACACCAACAGTTACACCTACTGTGACACTAACTGAAACAAAGACAATTACACCTACTATGACACCAACAATAACGCAAACAATTACAGTGCAATTTACAACAACTGCAACATTTACACATACACCTACTTACATATATACCACAATAACTACTGTAACATTTACAACAACACAGACGCCTGTTATAACGCCGCAATGTGACGGAACAACTACACCGACATACACAGTGCATCTTATATATAACCCAGAGCATTCTGATTATGTAATAATTGAAATTACAAGTTCTGTTGTATTACAAACATTACCTGTGGTAGAAGTATATCCGCATTGCGGATGTCCGCCTGGACATGAAATAGTTTTTACCTATACAGCAGAATTAATTCCCGGAGAAACGAAAAAATACAGGGTCTTGTATCCAAAACAAACCGGCTGGGGCGATATTGACAAGGTTATTGTAAAAGGAACTGATTTATGCAATGTTTACGGAGAATCAGATGGCTCATATACAAAAGAAACAATTTCAAGGCAGGATATTATTGTATTTAAAAACGTAATAAGACCTGATAATGAAGAAAGAAGCAGGATAGTATTTAAGATTTATGGCGGTGGTGAATATGAAGTTAAAATATTTAACAGAAACGGTATGTTGATAAAAACATTATTTAAAGAAACAATAAATGAACAAACAGGGGAAAGAGAAGTTATCTGGGATGGAACAAATCAAAACGGGAAAAAAGTTGTAAGTGGAATATACATAGTCGTTGCAAAGAGTCCGTATTATGAAGCAATGGAAAAAATAGTTGTGATAAGATAAAAAAAAACAGAAAACAGAAAATATAGAGTTGATAATAAAGCCGAACTAAGTTTGGCTTTATTTTTTTATTAAATTTTTAAATATTGTGTTATAATTATTATTAGCAGGTTATTTCATAAAAAATAAGGATGAATAAAATGGAAAAAAAGTTATTGATTTTAGTTTTGTTGTTATTTGTATTTAGTATTATATATGCTTCTGAAAAAAAAGTAAAAGTTCCGGCAGAAAAAACACAGATAAAGAAAAATATAATTTTATTTATAAGTTACAGAGATGAAAATTATGAAATATACTCTATGAATGAGGATGGAACCAACCAGAAAAATCTTACAAATAATACTATGGATGATAGTTCACCAGTATGGTCTCCTGATGGTAATAAAATAGCTTTTATAAGTGACAGGGATGGAAATGAGGAGATATATATAATGAGTTCAGATGGAAGCAATCAGATAAATTTAACAAACAATATTAATAGTGATAATTCACCCTGTTTTTCTCCTGATGGGACCAGGATTGCATTTGTAAGTGACAGGGATGGAAATGAAGAGATATATGTGATGAAGGTAGATGGCAGCAGTCAGACAAGATTAACAAATAATAAAAGTTATGATAGAAATCCAGTGTGGTCTCCTGATGGAACCAGGATTGCATTTGTAAGTGACAGGGACGGTAATGAAGAAATATATGTGATGAATTCAGATGGTAGCAACCAGATGAATTTAACAAATAATACTTATAAAGATAGTCCGGCGTTATGGTCGCCGGACGGCAGCAAAATTCTATTTGTAAGTAACAGAGACGGTAATGAAGAAATATATGTGATGAAGGTAGATGGCAGCAGTCAGACAAGATTAACAAATAATAAAAGTTATGATATAAATCCGGTTTGGTCTCCGGATGGGGATAAGATTGCATTTGTAAGTGACAGGGATGGAAATGAAGAGATATATGTGATGAAATCAGACGGTAGTGAGCAGAAAAAACTGACAGATAACACAGGCGATGACAGGAGTCCTGCATGGTCATTAGATGGGACAAAAATAGTATTTGTGAGTGATAGGGAAAGGGATGGAAATTATGAAATATATGTTATGAAAGTAGATGGCAGTAATAAAAAGCAATTAACCAATAATACAGCAATTGATTTATTTCCGGAATGGAAGCCATAAAATAACATAAATTGTAATCCCTCAGTTATATAAGGTGATAATAAAAATTGAAAATCCCTCTTAATCTCCCTTTAGAAACTGTCCATTACCCATAAGTATCAAGAAGCAGGTATACCGCTGATTTTTTCGTAAAAAACGGTTGAGAAAAAGTCATGCAAAGAATTTACAGTCAAAAGTAGGCGAGGCTTACGCAACAACCCTTGGATAGGATTAAGAAGGGCGTTAAAATTGGGAGTAAGTAAACTAGACAACGCCACAAATCGCCCGTAATTTTCCTCAAAAATCAGGATATACCTGCTTCTTATTA
>Ga0207433_10000901_pt1 | contig 66569 bp, 62 predicted proteins | sample YelNatPaOPGAMG01_FD_187559 | JGI IMG/M metagenome (GOLD analysis project Ga0207433, IMG submission 187559) | Hot spring thermophilic microbial communities from Obsidian Pool, Yellowstone National Park, USA - OP-RAMG-01 (SPAdes) (version 3) | ecosystem: Environmental > Aquatic > Thermal springs...
TTATCCAACAATGACTGACTCTGTAAAACAAAAATTTGCTCAATGCTCGTATAAGAAAAGTTTGCCTAATTCCTTTCAGTCAAACATCAGCGGATTTCTATTCTCTGGTGCAATGTCTGTTCCTGTAGCAATTCCTGACATTGGATTTCATTTAGGAATTGTAGATGTAAAATTTGGAGTACATGCTGGTGGAGACATAAAAATTTATAAAGGATTTGATGAACAAGACGGTTCAACTTATGGATTATCAGCATTGGCATTTATTCATGCATTCCTAACTATGGATGCAATAACTTGTACAGAACTATCGGCGGATGCACTGGTAGAACTTGGATTTGATGGAAATTATCAAACGGGAAGCAAAACTTTTAATCTCGATGGTTGTGGTGGATTTAGTTTAGGTGCTCATGTAACTCAAAAACTTTGGGGCTGTGATCTTGATGGCTGCGGCTGTATGGGAACAATCTTCGATGAGGGTTTCAATCTTTCATTAAAAGCGTTGATGCATCTTGACAGCAAAGGTAATAAAAGCTTGAGTTTTGGCACAGGTACGTGCAGTGGAAATTGAGGAGAATAAAAAATGAAAAGGACTATCTTAACAGCGGCAATAATTTTTGTATCAAGTTTGGGCTTTTCCCAAACTGCAAGATATCCCAATGCACAGCCGGGTTATGAAGGAATTTTCATTCTTTTATCCGGCCAGTTAAGCAATTCTTCTTTTACGATTGAAAGAAGCGAGTCTAAGAAAAATAATTGGACTAATGTTGGGAAATCTAAAATTGTTACTTCATTCCAGGAGTTCAGGGGAAACTTCGAATATTATTCCAACCGATTCCCTGATTTACTTCAGCCAAAGGATTCCCGGTTGGAGAATATCTGGAACGTTATTCAGCGAACAAAAAATCCTGATTCGCTATATTTTTACGGCAATTCACCCGTTCTTAGATTAGCTTTAGGGGTATCATTTTTTGATTCAACTGCTGAACGAAACAAATCTTACAAGTACAGGATTAATCAAACTGATTCTATTAGCGGAAGAACATCTTCATTTACGACTAACGATGTGAGCTTTCCGGGTAAGCTAAGTTTAGGTAAGCCTGTTTTAGTATTTGCTCGTTCAAGTGCCGAGAATGTCTTCTTGCAATGGCGAATTTTACCTAATGAGCGTTTGTCTTCGTTTATTGTTTTTCGTCAATCAAATGCGAAAGGTGATTTTGAGAAGATAAATGTAAGCAAAGGTCTTTCAAAGCAAAGAGACTCAATTGTTCTTACACTTCAAGATAGGCCGGTTGAGAAAAACATATTTTATAAATATTTCGTCATTCCTGTTGATCTTTTTGGAAACCGGGGAGAGCCATCAGATACAGTCGTATGTGGTACATATGATTTTTCAGCAGTTACTTTGCCGACAAATATTACCGTTGAATCAATCGACAGCTTACCAGCTCTGAAATTATCATGGAAAATACCAGAGAAGCAGCCTGTGGTCAGTTTGCAAATTTTTAGAAGCGAAATCTTTGATTCATCATTTGCCCTTGTTGCCGAACTATCTCCAAACTCGACAGAATATCTCGATGAAAATGTTAAACCAATGCAAAAATATTTTTACTATTTTCGATTAATCGGGCCATTGGGCGAAATTTCTCCAGCAACAGCAAGAGTCTTTGGTTTACCGAAGAGTTCCACAGCTCCGATTCCGCCTGTTCAAGTTAAAGCCGAAACGCTTTCGAACGGGGTTAAGTTATCGTGGAAAAACACTGAGAATTTTATCGAGGGATTCTGGGTTTATAGAACCAATGGGATGAATGATTCTCTCAGGTTAGTTTCATCTTTAATTAAGGAAAGAAAACCTTTCACAACATTTTATGACACAACTGGATTATCGGGCAAATTAACGTATCAATATGCAATTCGTTCCTCAAGCGTTAGCCATGTTTTGAGTGATTTTTCTGATACAATTGCTATTAGACCAAGAATTAAAACGACTCCTCCTTCGCCGATGGAATTGACAGCAGAGCTTGTTGATTCAACCGCCGTTCTAAAATGGAAAGATATGAGAGAAATAGAAAGCAGTGTTTGGGGGTATCTGGTTTTTAGAAAAACAGTGGGAGGCAAATCTGATTTTAAGTCCCTCACCGATTCAGCCCTAACTTTTTATCAAAATTACTTTTCTGATAAGACAATTAAACCTGGTAATTTGTATGAATATCAAGTTAAAACTGTTGACATGTTTGGTGGGATAAGTGATCCGTCTATTGTGGCGCTGGAGTTTAGGAAGACGAAACCCCTTGCGCCGGAAGGTTTGACCGCAGTTCGAACTAAAGCCGGAATTGAATTGACATGGAATGAATCTATCCAGTCAAATATTAAGGAGTATAGAATTTACAGGCAGACACGAAATTCTGAGCCGAAGTTAATTGCAAAAGTTACGTCGGCAAAAGAAACAAAAGTTATCGATAAGAATTTTTCCAAGAACGAATTGTATTTTTATTTTGTTACTGCAGTTGACAGCTATGATCTGGAAAGTGAAGCCAGCCGGGTAATTTCAATCCGGCCGTAAATGAGGATAAAGTAATGAAAAAGTATTCACCGATTCTCGTAATTGTTTTATGTTTGGAGACTTTTGCACAAACTAATCCCAATTCCTCAGCTAATAATTTTTTAAAAGATAATTTCAGCATATCGGGTGATATTGGCACTTATGGTGAACTATACTCGATGGAGGGGCAGCCGAAGAGAAGGCCATCGTCGACAGGGAGAATATTCTTTCGTCCCACTATAAATTTATTCGGTATCTTCCAAATTCCATTTGAATTTCTTCTTTCCACAGAAGGAAGCTCTGCACGACAAAACATTAATCAATTTGGCATCAATCCTCAATGGAGTTGGGGTTCATTCCATGCGGGTGATTTCACAGAAGAATATTCTCAATTTACACTAAGCGGAATAAAAATTAGAGGAGGTGGACTTAATTTAACTCCAGGTAATTTCAGATTTTCAACAGTAGCGGGATTTACCCAGCGTTCGGTCCCGGGCGGTGCACAAGATGGCTCATTTAAGAGATTTTTATTTGCTGCAAAACTTGGTTATGGAAAAGAGGAAAGCACATTCTTTGATTTAATATTTGTAAGAGCAAAAGACGATATTTCTTCCTTACCTCAAGCGGATAAATCAATAACAATTCTGACACCCAATGGAAATGATGTGTGGGCAATTGGAACCTCACAAACAATAAAATGGATTTCGCATGGGCTCAGTGGCGGTGTGCGAATAGAAATTTCAAGAGATGGTGGCTCATCTTTTGATTTAATTCAGGATAATGTTCCGAATGTGGGCTTCTATGATTGGATAGTTCAAGCGCCTGTAACCTTTCAGGCATTAATTAGAATCACAAGTATTGATGACCCAACTGTTTATGATGTAAGCGATGCAAGCTTTTCTATTAGCAGTGGTGTTGAGTCAAAAGTTGGTACCATTGCCAGTGAAGTCGTTAATCCGAACGCTGTTACTCCACAAGAAAATTTGGTGATGGGCGCGAAAGGGAAATTCTCGTTCTTTGACAGCCGGTTGTGTCTTAAAGTTGATGGCGGCGGTGCAATTTATTCAAGAGATATTCGGGCTTCTGAAATAAATCTGGATTCGATTAAATATTCCTCTCTTATCAAAAGCATCTTCAAACCTAGAGTGGGTACTAATTATGATTATGCGTTTTCGAGTTCTATGAGTCTTAATCTATCTCCGTTTACTACAAGAATCGGATATAAATATATTGGTCCAGGGTACAATTCTCTTGGAACTGCATTCATTGTAACGGACATCAGAGAAATTTCGATTTTTAATTCATTGCAAATATCAAGCTATGGGTTAACATTTGGGTACATTCGGCAAAGTGATAACCTGGTTGACCAAAAACCATTTACAACTTCACGGAATATCTTTTCGCTCGGTTTGAGTGGAATTATAACGAGTTTTTGGATGGCTGGTATTTCTTCTAACATTCTAGCTATGGGTAACGACTCACAATCTGATTCGACGAAAACAGATTTTCGAAGTATTGCGTTAAGCACAACTCAATCTTTTATAATCGATCAAACAGGTATTTTGAGGAATATCAATCTGAGTTATTCATTTCAGAATTCAGACAATAAATCGTATTTGCTAAAAAACAACAAAACCTTTGTTCACTCAATGAATATGGGATTTGGATTCAGTATTGCGCAGAATATAACTGGTATGTTCTCTGGGGGATTTGTAAGTTCAACTACGTTCGATACACTAAAAACATTTATTCATGATTATTCACTAATGCTTCAACACTCGGCCATATCGAATAAACTAATTACCACACTCAATATTTCTGCAGCTGTCAGTGATAACAATACCTCAATGAGATCAACTTTATCATCAGGGTATAGAATTGCAGAAAGGGATGACGTTTCAATTTCAATTTCTTTCATGAAGTTTAATGGAAATTCATTCAGTGGCGGACATTTTAAAGAAATTCTTGCAAGCATAAATTACGCTCATCATTTTTAGCTGATCTATTTGCAAAGTGTTTGTAAGGACTTCTTATCTAAAGAATAGTAATTGAAACTATCGACAATAATGATCACTGCAATTGCTATGTCTTATATTGTTTAACGGTGCTGGGGTAAATATATTTGTCTCTATGTATTATTTTACAAGAGTTATCCCGAAAAACTATCTCAGGAATTTATAAAAAGCCTTCGATCGTCGTAACTCAATTTTATATAACAACTTAACGAATGATATTTTTAATGCATTATATTAGAAACAAAGAATTACTTTTTTGCAATAACTAATTTAATCTGAATATATGGGTAAGGGCAGTAATTTTCCATTGCATTTTCGAGGTCACATCCGAAGGTTTGTTTCTGCTATAGTTGTTCATCGAACTGATAAATTTTAAACCCGTTGTTATATACGAAGAATTCCAGCTTTAACCTCCGATATCGAAGATATCTTTAGAATAAACAAATACCACTCAAATGTTGTGAGTAGAAAGAGTAGTGGAGTCCGGCTTGATCCCGATGAAATGAATCGGAACGCACAAAACGCGAATCAGCGGGATTTCGGTTCACCAACTGGTGTTGTTAAACCTCAAGAGGGATTTCCTGCCTACACTGCGTTTCGGCGGGACAAGCGAACGCGGCGACTTCCTCGGGTCACACACAAAATGCCAACGGCCCACCTTGCGGCGAGCCGTGTCATTTTGTAGCGGGGGAGGGATTCGAACCCACGACCTGCGGATTATGATTCCGTCGCTCTGACCAACTGAGCTACCCCGCCAAATATATGAAATTAAAAGAACTTCTTAATGTATGTTAAACCTACTTCCTATTATTTATGACTACGTCCTTATGACCAACTGCACCTTTTTCTATATCCCGCTGTTTTTCAAACGGGAGCTACATAATCATCCTATTCCATAGCTTGGACTTAAGAACAAGAAAGAACTTGAGATATTTGTTCTTAGTAATATAAAAATAAAGCATCGCATTATCAATCGGAATTAAATAATGGTACAATTGATTGGCAAAAAGTTCTGGAAGTTCAAGCTACTTAAAAAGAAACATTAAAAACCCGTACCCCTCTTTTTCAAGATTATTTCTTGGAATAAACCGAAGCGATGCAGAATTTATACAATATCGCAATTCAGTAGGTTCCGGTCCATCGTCAAATAAATGACCTAAATGCGAATCGGCAAATTTACTCCGAACTTCTATCCTTTCCGTGGAGAGAGATAAGTCCGGTTGCTTTACAATATATCTAGCATCTATTGGTTTTGTAAAGCTTGGCCATCCTGTACCAGAGTCAAATTTATCTAATGAACTAAACAATGGTTCACCAGATACAATGTCTACGTAAATGCCTTCATTATGATTATTCCGGTATTCATTATTAAAAGCGGGCTCAGTTCCGTTTTGTGCAACAACCTTGTATTGTTTATCTGCTAACTTCTTTCTAGCCTTCTCTTTGTCTATGTTTTGGAATTTATCAATGCCAACATTCCCCCATACATGCTTGATAAATTCATCCCTGCCCGAGCTAGCACGATAGCTATAATACCTTATAGGATTTTTTCGACAGAATTTCTGATGATATTCTTCCGCCGGATAAAAAGCATTAAACTCTAATATTTTTGTAACGACAGGCCTGTCGAATATTTTGCCAATTTGACTTTTTGAATTCAGAGCAATTCTTTTCTGTTTATCATTATGATAGAATATCGCGGATTGATATTGTGAACCGCGATCAATAAATGAACCACCTTCATCGGTTGGATCGATTTGACGCCAATAAATATCCAGTAGCTCCACAAAACTTATCATCTTTGGGTTAAATTTTATCTGGACTGCTTCATAATGTCCTGTAGTACCTGTGCATACCTGTTCGTAAGTCGGTTTTTCTATAAATCCGCCTGTATAACCGGGAATTACTTCTAGAACTCCGCTGAGGTCTTCGAATACTGGCTCCATACACCAAAAACATCCACCCGCAAAAGTTGCTATCTCAATATTGTTATTTATTTTTGATGATTCTTTGTTCACTTTAAAATCATCCTCCATTTTTGTATCTGTAGTAAGTAATCCTAAAATATAGGAAATTAAGATTATGGTTTGTTTTGGAATTATTGTTATCATGTCTATTTTAAGTGAACAAACAAAGTTTTAAATAAGTTCCTTATAAATTGAGCATGAGGGATGTGATCTGTCGAAAAATAGGGAGCATAGCCTTCTGTGTTCCTTGTGCGATGAAAGTTGTAACTTGCAACATACCCAAAAGCGGAATAATTGTTATAAGCCAACCAGTCCACTTATAAGAGCGATAAAGCCAAAGAGTATTAATAAGATGCCAGCGGTCTTATTTACTAAAACTATACCATCGGTGGATATCTTCTCTTTAAAGAAATGAGCAAGTGTACACAGTAAAGTAAACCAGCAAAGTGAACCTAGGAAGACACCCAATATTAACATGCCTGTTGATGTGCAGTTTCCTGCTGTTCGTTCTAAACCCAAACCTGCAAAGACAGCTGCAAATGCAAATAGAGTAAAGGGATTGGTCAATGTTAGAATAAATGCCGATAAGTATGTACGGGCAATACTGTTTATTCCATTTGTCCTTGATTCTGTCACAGGATGAGAATGAAATGCCCGATATCCTAATATTAATAGCAGGATACCACCAAATATTCTTATAAAATAAATGTGATTAGATACGAAATTTGAAATTAGTGTTATTCCAAATGCTGCAATAATGCCGTAGACCATATCCGCTGAAGCAGCTGCCAGGCCTACTATCAAACCTCTTAAGCTACTTTGCGTGAGTGTACGTCTTATGCATAGAATGCCAACAGGACCTACTGGAGCTGCCAATGAAAAGCCGATTGCTAAGCCTTTTATTAGATGGATTGTGTCCATTCGAATGCTGACTTTGGTTCTTTTTCAAACATTTGATATTTGAGGAATTAAATGTTCATCCAGATTTCATTGTCCTAAAAAGGTTTAAAAAAAATAGAAAAATAAAGGTAAGATTTCAAAGAGAATTATTATATGACGGGTTATATTAAACACTTAAGAATTCTTGTTTTTCTTCATTTTTTTAGCTATTTTTCATTTGCTTGAGGGCTCTTAGCTCAGCTGGTTAGAGCGCTACCTTGACATGGTAGAGGCCATAGGTTCGAGTCCTATAGAGCCCACGTTTTCGGCGCAAGTAGCGCATTTTTTTTATAAATTTTTATTGAATATTAGAGTGTTGATTAATAAGTAATCAAGGAATCACACAATCGGAAAGGAATCCGATTTTTTATTTTGAATGGCTAAGGTTAAAATTACATTTCCTGATGGTGATAGCAGAGAATTCACTGCAGGTGTAACAGGATTGCAGATTGCTGAGAGCATCAGCAAGGGTTTAGCACGAGAAGCTCTTGCGGTTGAGGTAAACGGTGAAACTTGGGATCTATCAAGGCCCATTTATCAGGATGCCACAGTTAAGATACTGAAATGGGACAGTGATGGAGCTAAAAAAGCTTATTGGCACAGTTCTGCACACTTGATGGCTGAAGCTGTTGAAGCACTTTACCCAGGAGCGAAGTTTGGGGTTGGACCTGCAATTGAAACAGGATTCTATTATGACATTGACTTAGGAGATAGAAGTCTGACCAAAGAAGATCTACAGAAAATAGAGGATAAGATGGTGGAGCTTGCCCAGCGCGATGTTCCATTCGTTAGAGAAGAAAAGAGCTGGGAAGAGGCTTATGAGTTTTTCAAAAAGAAAGGCGATCAGTATAAACTTGAACTTCTTGAAGAATTAAAAGGTCAGAAGATTACTCTGTACCATCATGGTAATTTTACGGATTTGTGCGCTGGTCCTCATATACCTTCCACTGGAAGAATAAAAGCTATCAAGCTACTTGGTGTGGCTGGAGCTTATTGGCGTGGCAATGAAAAAAATAAAATGTTACAACGTATTTACGGAGTAACTTTTCCAACCGGGAAGGAACTCGAAGATTATCTATACAGGTTGGAAGAAGCGAAGCGACGCGATCACAGAAAGCTGGGACAAGAATTAGAAATATTTTTACTCACTCCAAAAGTTGGACCCGGTTTACCTCTTTGGCTTCCGAAAGGTGCGATTATAAGAGAAACACTAATTGATTTCTTACGCGATGAGCAGCGCAAAAGAGGATATCAAACTGTGGTAACTCCGCATATTGGGAGCTTGGAACTTTATAAAACATCCGGCCATTATCCATATTATAAGGACTCACAATTTCCTCCAATTGAGATGGAAAATGGTGAAGCTTACTTGCTTAAACCAATGAACTGTCCACATCATCATCAAATTTATATGTCAAAACCTCGCTCATACCGCGACCTTCCGCTAAGGTTAGCAGAATTCGGAACCGTATACCGCTATGAGCAATCAGGTGAGATGAACGGACTTATACGTGTGCGAGGTTTTACGCAGGATGATTCACATATCTATTGCACCCATGAGCAATTAAAAGAAGAAATAAAATCCGTTATTGAATTAACGCAACTCGTATTTAATACATTTGGAATGGATGTTTCTATTCGACTTTCATATCGTGATGAAAAAAATGTGGATAAATATGGCGGGAAAGCTGAATTCTGGGATCAAGCACAGCGTGAAATTCATGAAGTTGCTGACGAGATGAAACTGGATTATTTTATTGCAATAGGAGAGGCATCTTTTTATGGTCCGAAAATAGATTTTATGGTAAAAGATGCCCTTCAACGTACATGGCAATTGGGAACAGTGCAGGTGGATTATGTAATGCCAGAACGATTCCAATTAGAATATATAGGTAGTGATGGTCAGCCTCATCGTCCTGTTATAATTCACCGTGCACCGTTCGGCTCGTTGGAACGTTTTGTCGGAATACTTATAGAACATTTTGCTGGGGAATTTCCATTGTGGTTGGCACCAGTTCAGGTTGCTATATTGCCAATTACGGATCTTCAAAAAGATTATGCAACAGAAGTGTATGAGGATTTCAAAGATGGCGGGATCAGGGCGGAACTTGATGACAGGAACGAGAAAGTAGGGTATAAAATTCGTGATTGGGAATTGAAAAAAGTTCCGTTTATGCTTATAATTGGAGATAAGGAAAAAGCTAATGGCGAAGTATCAGTTAGGCAACACAAGAAAGGTGATTTAGGTAGTGCAAAGAAAGAGGAATTTAAATCTAAACTGATGGAATTAATAAAATCGAGAACATTAACTATATAGGAGAAAAGGTTATTAAGGAAGAAAAGGTACGAGTTAATTCAGAGATAAAAGCACCTAGAGTAAGAGTTGTAACGGAAGATGGTGAGCAATTAGGCATAATGTCTATATCAGAGGCATTGCAACAAGCTGATTCTAGGTCTCTGGACTTAATAGAGATAGTTCCTAATGCTAATCCACCTGTTTGTAAAATTATGGATTACGGCAAGTTTCGGTATGAAAAGGCAAAAAAGGAAAAAATTCAGAAGAAGCATCAACATGTAACGCATGTAAAGGAAATAAGATTTCATCCAAACACGGACACACACGATTTTGAGTTTAAGACAAAGCATGCTCGTCAATTTATACTTGATGGGAATAAGGTAAAAGCGAACGTAATTTTTAAGGGCCGTGAAATAACGTATCAGGAACAGGGTAAGGATTTGCTGGCAAGGTTTGCTGAGAAGCTTTCTGATATTGCAAGAATGGAGCAGGATCCGAAGATGGAAGGCAGGCAATTGGTTGCCTATTTTGTTCCTGATAAAAATAAGAAGAAAAATCAGCAAGAAGAAAAACTAAAAATTAAAGGAAACGAGAACAATGCCAAAAATGAAAACACGCCGCAGAGCAGTGAAGTCGTATAAAATTACTGCGACCGGTAAAATCAAAAGGAGAAAAGCATATCGCAGTCATATTTTAACAAGTAAATCTGCGAAGCGAAAGCGTCAATTGAGGAAACCAACGCTGGTTTCCAAAAGCGACGCATACAAAGTGAAAACATTTTTATCGGCTTAAAGAAAGGAAGGTAGAAATATGCCTCGTTCGCAAAATAAAGTTGCCTCAAGGCGAAGGCGCAAAAAAATATTAGCCCAGGCAAAAGGTTATTGGGGTGCAAGAAGCAAAGTATATACAATAGCGAAGCATCATGTAGAAAAAGCTTTGACCCATGCATACAGACATCGTAAAACTAAGAAAAGAGAATTTCGCAACTTATGGATTTCCAGGATAAACGCTGCAGCAAGAGAGCATGGTGTCAGTTATTCCAGATTAATTTCTTCTTTAAAGAAGAAGCAAATTGAAATTAACAGAAAAGTATTGGCCGACCTGGCTGCTAATCACCCAGAGGCTTTTGCCGAAATTGTGAAATACGCGTTAGCCTGAGACCATTTTTCTGCATATTAAATTAATTGGTCAAGGTCTTTAATATAAATAAACCTGTACACCAGCAGAAGCAGGTGTAGAAAGTATTATGTTAGATATAATAGAGAAGACTCGTGAAGAGTTTTTAAATGAAGTTCAGCAGGCTGATACATTGCAGAAACTCGAACAGGTGCGTATAAAGTACCTTGCACGAAATGGTATAATTGCCAGTCTGTTCGATAAAATAAAAACCATAGACGTTGCTGAAAGACCTTCAGTCGGGAAGGTTTTAAATGAATTACGTCAATCAGCACTTAAAGTATACGAGGAAAGAAAGTCTCAAATCGAGAAAGCAGCAAAACCTCGAGAACTACCTTTTGATATTACATTGCCAGGCAGATACAAACCCATTGGTACCAAACATCCGATTACACAAGTAATGGAGGAAATTAAGGATATATTTATAAGTATGGGATTTTCTGTCGAAACAGGTCCAGAGATCGAAAGTGATTATTATAATTTTGAAGCGCTCAATTTTCCTGCTGAGCATCCAGCACGCGATATGCAGGATACAATTTTCATAACTGACAAGATTCTTCTTCGTACGCATACCTCTCCTGTTCAAATTCGTGTTATGGAGAAAAGAAAACCACCAGTTCGAGCAATAATGCCTGGTTGGGTCTATCGTAATGAAGCAGTAAGTGCAAGGAGCCTGGCAGCGTTTCATCAAATAGAAGGTTTATATGTTGACAAAGGAGTAACATTTAGTGAATTGAAAGGTACGCTTGTTGCTTTTGCAAGGCAATTTTATGGCAGCTCAATAAAATATAGGTTTCGACCAAGCTTCTTCCCATTTACAGAACCAAGCGCCGAAATGGACATATCCTGTTACCTGTGTTCAGGCAAAGGTTGTAGAGTCTGTAAATTTAGTGGATGGCTTGAAATTTTGGGTGCAGGTATGGTACACCCGAATGTTTTTAAAGCAGTGGGATATGACTATGAAAAATATACCGGCTACGCTTTCGGCATGGGCATCGAGCGAACCGCTCTTCTAAGGTATGGAATTGATGATATACGAATTCTATATGAAAATGATGTGAGGTTTTTGAAACAATTCTGATTAAAACATATGAAAATTTCAGAAAACTGGTTAAAGAAATATATAGGTTTTAAACTTGCACCAGAAAACCTCTCGGAAAGGCTTTTAATGTTAGGCCTTGAAGTAGAAGCTTATGAGGATCTTTCAGAAAAATATGCAGGCATTGTGGTCGGGGAAGTAGTTGAAATTCAGAACCATCCAAATGCAGATCGACTTACCGTATGCAAAGTCAGTACAGAGGATAGTATAAAACAGGTTGTGTGTGGAGCACCAAATGTTAAAATTGGACAGAAGGTGGCACTTGCCTTACCAGGAGCCATTATCCCGAGAAATCAGCACGATAAAGAAGGTGAACCTTTTCGATTAGAAAGTGCTAAAATAAGAGGTGTAGATTCGGAAGGAATGATGTGCTCTGAAGCTGAATTAGATTTAGGTGAAAATGCAGAAGGCATACTTGTGCTTGATAGCTCGGCAAGAGTTGGTGACCCTGTAGCGAAGTACATCGGAAAAAATGATGTTATATATGAAATAAGTGTTACTCCAAATCGAGCTGACTGTTTGAGCCATATAGGAGTAGCGCGAGAGATAGGGGCAATTGTTAATAAGAAGATAAAGTATCCAGAGATTAAATTACGTGAAAGCAAGGAATCAGTTGCAAAGTACGCCAAAGTGGAAGTTTTGGATACGGAAAAATGTCCACGTTATTCTGCTAGAGTAATTCGTAATGTGAAAATAGGCCCTTCCCCTAAGTGGTTACAGGATTTGTTAAATTCTGTAGGTATGAGACCAATTAACAATGTTGTTGATGTAACGAATTTTGTTTTGCTTGAATATGGTCATCCATTGCATGCATTTGATTATGATAAACTTTCAGGTCACAAGATCATTGTTAAAACTGCAAAAGAAGGTGAGCAGTTCTTAACTCTCGACGGCAAACAGCGCACGCTCAATTCCGATGTGCTTATGATCTGCGACGCAGAAAAACCTGTTGCAATAGCCGGTGTAATGGGAGGAGCTAATACTGAAATAAGTGCTGATACAAAAAATGTTTTGCTAGAAAGCGCATATTTTTCACCGCCGTGCATAAGAAGAACTTCAAAATATTTAGGACTATCTACTGAAGCATCTTATAGATTTGAACGCGGCACTGATATTAATATAACAGTAGAGACCGTAAATCGGGCTGCTCAATTAATTCAGGAACTTGCCGGAGGTGAAGTGCTTAAAGGAGTAATAGACGTTTATCCGAAGAAAAAAAAGCCAGCAATAGTTAAAGTGAGGGTATCAAGGGTTAATAACATAGTTGGAACTGCTTTATCTAAAAAAGAAATAGTATCATTGTTAAAGAAGATCGAATTGCCATCGAAGCCAGTATCGAGAGATGAAATAATTGTTGAGGTTCCATCTTTCAGAAACGATATAAAGGAAGAGATAGATATTATTGAAGAGGTTGCCAGGTTGTACGGATATAACAAAATTGAAACGAAAACTCACGCAAATATAGACTTTTCGTTCAATGTTCGGAAAGACACGCTAGAAAATGAGCTTAGAGAGTATCTTGTAGGCTCAGGATTCAATGAGATTCTTACTATTAGCTTGCAGGATGAACAATCAATGTCATTGACAGGTGATAATCCGATCAGGACTTTAAACCCTGTTAGCGAAGAAATGTCCGTATTAAGACCAAGTCTGGTGCTGTCCGCAATTAAGACTGTAAAAAGTAACTTATATCATGGCATAAAACATTTAAGACTATTTGAAATTGGTAATGTATTCCACTTAAAAGATGAGCAGTTAAGAAATTCTCTTGATGGATATAATGAGGAATTGCATCTGCTGTTGATTTTATGTGGCAATTATACGCCTGTAACTTACGGTAATTCAATGCGTAAGGTGGATATTCTGGATATAAAAGGTGAAGTATCTGCCTTACTTTCCAAGTTCTGTCTTGACAACTACCGTTTTATTTATTATGATACTTACAAGGATATATATGAACAGGTTGTAACCGTTGAAATTAATAATGAATATGCGGGGTTCTTTGGAAAGATCGTTAGAGAAATATCAGAAAAATTGGATATAGAAGAGCCTTTGTATGTGTGTGAATTGAAAATAGACTCGATTCAAAAAGGATGGGCAAGAGAAAGAAAGTTTACAGTTTTGCCTAAGTATCCGAGTGTTTTAAGAGATCTAGCTTTGGTTGTGGATATAACATTGCCGCAGGAAGCTCTGGAAAAAGTTATTTGGGAAGCGGGCAAGCCATTGTGCAAAAAAGTATCATTGTTCGATGTTTATATTGGTCAGCAACTTGGTGAAAGTAAAAAGAGCTTAGCTTATAATATTGAGTTTAGAGCTGAAGATCATACTTTAACAGATCAGGAAGTGGATAAAGTTATAGAAAAGATAATTGAGTATGCGCATAGAGAGCTAAATGCTGTTTTGAGAAAATGATAAATTCATTAAAATTTTTGTAATAGTTTTTAGGAGTTTTATAGTTGTCTGACCAGATTATAAGCACGGAGACGGAAAAAGAGAGAGATTTCAAGCGCTTAGAAAATGTTCTTCGTGTGTTATGGGAAAAGGTTAGGCTCGTTTCCGATGCACTGATAAAGTTAAGAGAAGAAAATCGGGAACTAAAAGAGAGTATATCGAGTTTAAAATTAAAAGAGCAAGAATGGTTAGAAAGAATACAACAAAAAGAAAAGGAGATAGAAGAACTTAGAAGTAAATTAGAAGAGATGCAATCAGATGGGAGAACCCTTTTATCAAAAGAAGAGGTAGAACATCTGAAATTACGACTGAGGGATTTGATTGCTAAAATAAACTCTCGGCTATGAGAAAGAAATAAAATAGATATAAAAAATTCAAATAAATGAATTAGCTTATGGACGGAAAAAGTATTAGGGTAAGGATATTTGGAAATGAATATCCACTTCGTGGTGAGGATGAGGATCTGACAAAAAGGGTGGCAATGTACGTTGATAATATGTTGAACAAGATTCGAGATAAACACCCTGAACAACCTCATCTAACAATTGCGGTTTTGTCCGCTTTAAATATTACAGAAGACCTATTATTAGAGAAAGATAAACATTCCAGAGAACTTGAATATCTGGAAACTGAGATGGAGAAAATTTCCAATTATCTTGATAATTGTTTAATTTCTATTACAGCCGGGGAAAAATAGGCTTTAGTTGTTCTTTTATAACTTTTGTGTTTTAAAAAACCGCACCGTCAGTCGTAATTAAAGAGAACCTGACAGTTTCAATAATATGGGAACTTGGCTCGTGAGTGTGGAGCGCATGCCATCGAATGAAGATTAAAGGCTTTGCGATGACGTCTAAAAATAGACCGAGCAAGCTGGATGGAAGCGTGAAATACTCAGGCAGGTACCCACTGTGTAAAGAGAAGAGGTTCTTCCCTTAATTTGACCGATGAGTGCGGTTTTTTATTTAATTATCATAAATGAAAGTGAGGACAACTATGGATGCGTATATTCTTATTGTGCTTGGTGCGCTAATATGTTTTGGTGCTTTTCTTATAGGATGGGCTATGAATGCCCGTATAGGCAAGAACAGGTTAATCGATGCGCAAGAACGTGCAAAGAAAATTATAGAAGAAGCGGAAAAAGATGCTGCTGCTATTAAAAGAGAGAAATTATTAGAAGTAAAGGATGAATGGTACAGAAGGAAAAAAGAATTTGAATCTGAAACTCAATCCAAGCGTAATAAACTCCAGGCTTATGAAAAGCAACTAAATAATCGTGAAGAAAACCTGGAAAGAAAGCTCGATATTTTGAATAAAAAGGAGCAATCGCTCCAGGCAATGGAACGTGAATTAATGGAAAGACAAAAGCGCTTGATTGAACGAGAGAAGGAAGTAGAGAGATTGATTGAAGAAGAGACACAAAGGCTTGAAAGAATATCTGGAATTACCAGAGAAGAAGCAAAAAAATACTTGTATCAGAATTTGATTGAAAAGGCAAAAACTGAAGCCGCTCAGACTTTAAAGGAAATCAGAGATAATGCAAAACTGGAAGCCAAAAAAGAAGCTCAAAAAATAATTACTCAGGCGATTCAGAGAACAGCTATTGATTTGACCATAGAAAATACTGTAAGCGTTTTAAATGTTGGAAGCGATGAAATGAAAGGGCGAATAATAGGTCGAGAGGGAAGGAATATCCGTGCGTTTGAGGCAGCTACAGGCGTCGATGTGATCGTAGATGACACGCCGGAAGCTGTAATAATATCTGCATTTGATCCTTTTAGAAGGGAAGTTGCAAGAGTTGCATTGGAACGCTTGATTGCTGATGGCAGAATTCATCCAACGCGGATTGAGGAAGTCGTTGAAAAGGTTAAGAAAGAATTGGAAGAAGATATTGTTCGCACTGGGGAAAATGCGCTACTTGAACTTGGACTTCATACTGCTCATCCTGAAATCGTTAAGCACATAGGAAGAATGAAGTATCGTTCAAGTTATGGCCAAAATCTATTAATGCATAGTATCGAAGTTGCTTATCTTACAGGTGTTATGGCTGCTGAACTTCAACTGGATCCTTTGCTTGCAAAGAGAGCTGGCTTATTACATGATATCGGAAAAACCGTAGATAAAAGTATTGAAGGCCCCCATGCGTTGTTAGGTTACGAATTATGCAAGAAATACAATGAAAATAGCATAGTATGCAATGCAGTGGGCTCTCATCATGAAGATATGCCAATGGAGCACCCGATAGCTGCTCTTGTGCAATCGGCAGATTCGATAAGTGGTTCAAGACCTGGAGCCAGAAGGGAATCTATAGAAGAGTATATAAAACGCCTTGAGAAACTGGAAAGTATAGCAAAATCATTCAATGGTGTCACGAATACTTATGCTATACAGGCAGGTCGAGAAGTGCGAGTAATTGTTAATCATGAAAAGCTAGACGATGCTGCTGCAGATCAACTGGCACATGACATTGCGAAGAAAATTGAAGAAGAGATGGAATATCCAGGTCAGGTTAAGGTGGTTGTAATTAGAGAATTTCGTGCCACCGCATTAGCTAAGTAAGGAAAATTATAGTATGCTAAAAATTGGTGTAACAGGTGGAATAGGCAGTGGAAAATCTACTGTGTGCAGGCTTTTCTCCAATTTAGGATTACCAGTGTTCTATTCAGATGAAGTAGCAAAAGAAATATATAACACGAATGCCAGTGTACGAAAAAAAATCAAGAGACTTTTGGGTGAGCAAGCATACGATGAGTCTGGAAAGCTGAATCGTGGTTATGTTGCATCGAAAATTTTTAACAATAAGAGGTTACGAGAAAGTGTTGAAAGCATAATCCATCCTCTTGTTAAAAAGGAAAGGGAGAAAAAATACCGTGAATGGAAGGAAGAAGGGCATAAAATCGTCATAATTGAGAGTGCACTTATTTTTGAAAAGGGACTTCATAAAGAATTAGATGCAGTAATAGTTGTAGAAGCAGATGTGGAAAAAAGGATTAAAAGGATATGTGCACGCGATTCAGTTTCATATGAAGATGTTAAACTTAGAATCGGGAGTCAGTTGGATAGCAAAAAAAGAGTGGAAAAAGCCGACTATTTGATTTATAATAATGGTAGTATCGAAGAACTCGAAGCAAATGTAAATTTTCTGTATAATCTATTTAAAAAATTAGCCGACGAGGAGTAAAATTGGAAAAATCTATATTTGAAAAGGAGCGAGAAATTTTTTTCCAGACTTATCGTAGAATTCCGATTGATATAGACTACGGAGAAGGGGTCTATTTGTATGCAAAAGATGGTAAAAGGTATGTTGATTTTTTTGGTGGATTGGCTGTAAATGCACTTGGGTACGGAAATCCAAAAGTTATTTCTGCAATTGAAAAACAAATAAGGCGTTATATCCATTTATCGAACTATTTTGTGCAGGATTCACAGGTTGAGCTGGCGGAGAAATTGATTAAGGTAACGGGATTTAAAAGATTGTTCTTTTGTAATAGTGGAACAGAGGCAGTGGAAGGAGCAATTAAGCTTGCAAGAAAATGGGGTAAGGATAGGAACAAAACATACATACTAAATCTTACAAACTCGTTCCACGGGCGAACAATGGGAGCTCTTTCTCTTACAGATAGGCCTAATTATAGGGATGGATACGATCCTTTCTTGCCATATACGCAATCAATTGTATTTAATGATGCAAAGGATCTATGTGCGAAGGTCTCTGAGCAAACGCTTGCAATAATAATCGAATTTATCCAGGGTGAAGGTGGCGTGAATGTAGTGAGTGAAGAATTTGCAGAAGAAATTGATAAACTTCAAAATCAATATGGATTTCTTTTAATTGCGGACGAAATACAAGCGGGTGTCGGACGTACTGGAAAATTCTTTGCTTTTGAACATTATTGTGTTAAACCTGATATAGTTGTAATGTCAAAAGCAATTGGTGGCGGACTTCCACTGGGTGTTGTACTTGGCAATGATAAGGTCGCTGAAATTTTTGCTTATGGTTCCCATGGCAGTACGTTTGGGGGGAATCCAGTAGCATGTGCTGCAGGCTGTGCAGTGATAGAAGAAATTGTTCATAATGGATTGATGGCAAGAGCCGAACTGATTGGAAACTATTTAAAATTGAAAGCTATGCAACTTAAAGATGAATTTCCAGCAATAATTAAGGAAGTTCGTGGTAAGGGTTGTATGATAGGAATGGAGATAGACCGCGATGGGCAACCAATTGTAAATGAACTATTGAATCGCGGTTTTTTGATAAACTGTACAAATAAGAATGTATTACGGTTGCTACCTCCATATATTATGAATGAATCATTATGTGATCAGCTATTTTTTGAGTTACATTCAATAATAAAGAACTTAAATAAATATGGAGAAAAATAAGTATGCTTACTGAAGCTGCTAAAAACATATTAATGAGTATGTTGAAGGAATGGTCAAAGTATGTAACAGAGAGAGAAAGATTAACTTTAGTTGCTAATGAAGTTGCTTTGTCAACGAAGATGATTGTGCAGGAATGTTTGGCTTTCTTAAAATCGCACAATGTGGATGTTAAGTGTGAAACCCCGGAGGATATGGAAATTATGGGAATACCTGTATTAATCAAACCTCAGATAGAAGAGAATTTCCCAAACGTTAAAGCCAGTGTGCTTTTAAAATGTGCGGGTGCTGCAAGAGCAATTGTAATTAACCAAAATCTTTCCATTTCAGCAGGTGGTTCTCTGATAACCTATGATCAATTCAGGAAGGGAGTGCCCACATCTTTTCTTACTAATGCAGCTGAGTTTGTTAGTGATAGTTTTCTTTATATTGCACGAACAGGTGGAAAAGAACAGTAAATGAATTTTGAGTCAAAATATATTAAGGCACCTGAGATATATGGAACATATTGGTTAAATTCAGAGCCAGTCTCTATCCAAATGCATGGTTTTTTGGGAGTTTTGGTTCATTTTTGGGACTACACTGATATGAACAGTATCAGAACCTTTCCGTATATTGATAACTGGTGCGAAAAATACAAGGATTTTGGTCTGCTGGTTATTGGTGTTCATTCTCCAGAATTTGACTTTGCAAAGTCTATAGAAAATGTGGAACAGGCAACCAAACACTTCAATATTTCATATCCTGTCGTTATTGATAATGATGCTTTGGTCAAAAATGCTTATGGAGTTCGTTCTCTTCCTACAAGATTTTTAATAGATCGTGAAGGATTTATAAGATTTATACATTATGGAGAAGGTAATTATATAGAATTTGAGCGCGCAATTCAGCAGCTATTGAGTGAATCTGGATTTCGCGGCGAACTACCATTGCTATCTCTACCATTAAGAAAAGAAGATACAACAGGCGTTGTTTGTTACCCTCAGACAGGCAAACTCTACTTTGGTTATCTTAAGGGTGCACTTGGCAATCCCGAAGGTTATAATCCTGAATCAACTATAGATTATCAGGATCCGGGTATTTATATGCAGGAAAAATTTTATTTAAAAGGGAAGTGGAAAAATCAGCGTCAATGTCTTAGTTATGAAGGCTTCAAGGGCGAAGAGGGAATGGTGATAATACCATACCGTGGCTGCGATGTAAATGCTGTAATGGGGTCAAGCAATGGTGTAAGTTGCGAAGTCGAAGTATATCAAGACGATAGACCGGTTAGTAAAGAAGTGGCTGGGATTGATTGCATCAGGCGTGACCAAAATTCTACTGTAATCATAGTGACCAATTATCGGATTTACAATATTATAAGCTGTAATAGTTTTGGCGAACATTTATTGAGGTTATCTACTTTCGATAATAATTTAGAAATTTATACTGTATCATTTACTACATCGGTAATTCCTGAATTTGCACCAACCAATGAGTTATTTCTATAATTGTTATTGAGTTTTTTATTTTGTAATTTTACATAATTATTAAAATCATGAACTAATTTAGGAATTGTAAATGTCGTATCTGGTCCTTTTAAGACATGGTGAGTCACAATGGAACTTGGAAAATAGATTTACTGGTTGGGTAGATATACCGCTCTCGCAAAAGGGAGAAGAAGAAGCAGTTCAGGCTGGGGAAAAGATTAAGCAAAAAGGAATTAAGTTTGACAAAGCTTACACTTCTGTTCTGCGAAGAGCAATAGATACTTTAAGTATAGTCTTGAAGGTTATCAACCAGATTGATTTGCCAGTTGAGAGGAACAAAGCTTTGAATGAAAGGCATTATGGGGCCCTGCAAGGTTTGAACAAAGCAGAAATAGGCAGGCAATACGGTGAACAACAATTAAAAATATGGCGAAGAAGCTACGATGTTCCTCCGCCTAAAGATGTGACAGAATATAATCCTGATGGTATAAGTGAGAGCCTTAAGGATACGGCAGCCAGGACTTTGCCATTTTTTGAGTCCAAAATTCTTCCTGATATACTGGCAAATAAGAATGTTCTTGTTGTCGCGCATGGAAATAGCCTTCGCTCAATTGTAATGAAGCTTGATAAATTAACAAAAGAAGAAGTTCTGGAATTAAATATTCCGACGGGCGTTCCTTTGCTTTATTTGTATGATGCAAATGGAAATATTAAAGAACATTATTACTTATAAGAAATCAATCATAAGCCAAGGAAAGGAGAAATATCATGGCAACGAAAATAACAGATGAGTGCATAAGTTGTGGCGCATGTGAACCCGAATGCCCTAATACAGCGATATATCCAGGAGGTACTCCTTATGAACTTAATGGCAAAACCTACGACGCATTATCGGAAGACCATTATTATGTAGTTCCTGAGAAATGCACCGAATGCGTAGGGCATTTCAATCAAGAGCAGTGTGCAGCGGTGTGTCCAGTTGATTGTTGTGTGCCGGATCCCGATCATAATGAGACCGAAGAGCAACTCTTTGAAAAAGCCAAGAAACTGCATCCTGAGAAGAGTTTTGGCGAACTTACCGCTGAGAACTCAAAGTATAGAAAGTAATAGCAAAATTATTGATTGACGGGTCGGTTCTTTCATGTGGGCATGAAGGGACCGACTTTTTCTTTTTCCAGAGAGTATTAAGAATTGAACTCATTAACAGAGAAGATCAAGAGAAAAGCTTTTGATCTCGGCTTTACTCATGTAGGAATCGCAAAGCCAGAGATACTAATTGATGAAGCAGATTACCTGAGAAAATGGATATCGTCGGGCTATCATGCTTCAATGGAATGGCTTCGTAGGGGGCTTGAAAGGCGTATAAATCCTTTTAACGTATTCCCAGATGTCAAGTCAATTATTTGCACTGGAATTAATTATTATAAAATTCCATCATATCATAAGTCCGACATAAAATTCAAAATATCTAGATATGCTCTGGGAAAGGATTACCACATTATTATTCGTCATCGTCTGAAAGATCTGCTAGCATATATAAAAAGCCTAGATTCGAGAGCGGTTGGTAAAATTTTTGTTGATGATGGAGCTGTTATGGAAAAGGTTTGGGCTGTTAGATGTGGAATCGGGTGGATTGGGAAAAATGCTACTTTAATTACAAAAAACATAGGATCTTGGGTATTTATCGGTGAGATATTTTTAAATATGGAATTGGAATATGACAGTTTTGCAGAAAATCATTGTGGAAATTGTACGACCTGTATAGACTTGTGCCCAACAAAAGCTATTGTTGCACCGTACATTATAGATACAAGAAAGTGCATTTCTTATTTAACAGTTGAATATAAAGGAATGTTATCAAAAGAACTTGTTAAAAATTTTCAGAACTGGGTGTTTGGCTGTGATATTTGTCAGGAGGTATGTCCGTGGAATCGATTTGCTGTACCAACGTCTGACAAAGATATTTTAACTTACAAAGATAAGATTGTCTCTTTTCTTAACGAATTACAATATTTGAAAAGAGAAGAGTTCGAAAGGATATTTTCTGATACACCAATTAAGAGAGCAGGTTACGAAGGCTTGATGAGAACAGTTAGAGCTGTCCTTGAGTTATAGGAATGTAATACGTAACTTTGATATAATAAAATGTCATAAATCCAGGACAACTTTAGGAGTCGTTTTATGTTAGGTAAAGTTCGAAAGCTAATAATAATTGGGTCAGGCCCTGCAGGTTTTACAGCTGCAATATATGCTGCTCGTGCAGGTCTGGCTCCTTTAGTACTGGAAGGACCACAGCCAGGCGGACAATTGACTATTACAACAGAAGTTGAAAATTTTCCTGGTTTTGAAGAGGGGATAATGGGACCTGAACTGATGGAAAAACTCCGTAAACAGGCTAAGCGTTTCGGTGCTGAAACAATATTCAAAAGTGTCAGTGAAGTTGATTTGTCTAAAATGCCCTTTAGGATCAGAGCTGATGGCGATGAGTACTTAACAAGGACGATAATAATCGCTACTGGAGCATCAGCAAAGTTTTTAAGTATACCCGGTGAAAAAGAATATATGGGTTACGGTGTTTCTGCATGCGCAACATGCGATGGGTTTTTCTTTAGGGGGCAGCATGTAGCAGTGGTTGGCGGGGGTGACACTGCAATGGAAGAGGCACTGTACTTAACTAAGCATGCTGAAAAAGTAACAATTATTCATAGAAGGGATGCATTGAGGGCTTCTAAAATTATGGCTGAAAAAGCTATGAATAACCCCAAAATTCAATTTATGTGGAACACCGTAGTAATTGAAGTCCTCGGAACTGAAGATAGTGGTGGGAAAAAAATGACTGGGCTCAAAATTAAAAATGTTAGCTCAGGTGAAGTCGCCATCTTTAAATGCGACGGATTATTCCTGGCAATAGGACATGAGCCAAATACAAAAATGTTCAAGGGTATTCTGGATTTGGACGAAAATGGATATATAATAACGAAACCAAAAAGTACTGCTACAAGTATTCCTGGGGTTTTTGCGGCAGGAGATGTAGCAGATCCAAGATATCGACAAGCTGTTACAGCAGCTGGTACTGGCTGTATGGCTGCCATAGATGTTGAAAAATACCTGCTCGAGATTGGAGAACATTAAATCTGTTTAAAATTTATGGAACATTGTGTTGTGGTTAAAAGTAACTTTAAATGATAGATTAATTCAACTAGGTTTTAGTGGACCTCTTATATTGACTTTACGAAGTATATTTTATAATTTGTTTTGTCATAATAAGTTAGAGGAAAAGCGAAAATATGTCAAAAACTGCGAAATGGGTAATTGGAATTGTTATTGGTTTTGGAGTCTTGTTTGTAATTTCGTTTTTTTTAATGTTTTTCTGGGCATTGTCTTCAGCTGAGAAAGAAGAAACAGTAAGCGGAAGTGGAGAACGGGTAGCAATTGTTGAGTTGAAAGAAACAATTATTTTCTCAGAAGAAATTGTCAGGCAGTTAAAAAAATACAGAGAAAATAATTCTATTCGTGCAATTGTGCTTCGGATTGAATCTCCAGGAGGTGGGGTAGCTGCTACACAGGAGATTTATGAGGAAGTAAAGAAAACCAGAAATTCGGGCAAACCAGTAATCGTATCAATGGGCTCTGTAGCAGCAAGCGGAGCATATTATGTATCCTGTGGCGCAACAAGAATTGTGGCTAATCCAGGTACACTTACGGGCAGTATTGGTGTTATTATGCAGTTTATCAATTTTGATAAATTAATGAAAATGATTGGTGTCGATGAAACAACGGTTAAGACAGGAAAATATAAGGATTCAGGTTCTCCATTCAGAAAATTGACCAACGAAGAAAAAAAATATTTTTCCGATTTAATAAACGATGTACATAATCAATTTGTAGATGTTGTGGCTACAGAAAGAAATGTAAATAGGGAACAAGTATTAAAATATGCTGATGGGAGGGTATTTACAGGAAAACAGGCATTAAAGCTCGGATTAATTGATACCTTAGGAACTTTAGAGGATGCTATCAATATTGCTGCGGAAATAGGAGGAATTAAGGGTAAACCTTCCATTGTGAAAGAAAGAAAGAAGAAGAACATGTTAGATATATTATTTGGCGAAGAGGCAAAAACTAGTTTTAAATACTTGTTTGATTACTTGCTTGCTGAGCCATCATTGCAGTACAAATTTGAATTTCAAAATTAACAGAGGAGGCAAACACTGTGACGAAAGCAGATATCGTTGATATTATTGCTTCAGCGACTGGACTAACCAAGGTCGAAACAGAGGTGGTTGTTGATGGTTTTATTACAACGGTTATAGATGCTATGAAGTCAGGAAAAAATATTGAAATACGTGGCTTTGGTACATTTAAAGTTAAGAGGCGCAAAGGCCGATTAGCGCGAAATCCACGTACTGGAGAGCAGGTTATGGTTGATGAACATTATGTTCCTGTATTTAAAGTATCGAAAGAAATGAAGCAAATTGTTAATTCGAGTTTAAAACAAAAACTTCAACAAAACAATACTTAAAAGTTAGTTTAGGACATTTTAACAAATAAGAAAGGGTGAAAATATGCCTTGTGGAAGGAAAAGAAAACGTCATAAAATGGCGACTCATAAGCGCAAAAAGCGCTTGAGAAAGATGCGTCATAAGAAAAAGATAAGATAATAAATTATTGATGAGGGGGCTGCTTAGCTATATTTTACTTAAGCAGCCCTTTTATTAGTTTTTTAAAATAAATAGAAGGAGGATGTCTATATGGCACAAGAAGGAAACGGAATGGCAAAAGGATTGATAATCGGATTCATAACAGGTACCATAGTTGGTGCTGCAATAGCCTTATTATATGCTCCAAAAGCGGGAAAAGAGCTACGTGCGGATTTGAAAGAAAAAGCTGGTGATTTAATGGATGAAGCTCAGGAATATATTGATCGGGCAAAATCGAAGGCGACAGAAATAGTTAACGAAGGCAAGAGAAAAGCTTCGTCAGTCGTTGAGGACGTAAGAAAGAAGGCGGACAGCTTGCTTGATGATGCAGAGAGAGTAATTAGCTCAGCTCGAAGCAAGACAGAAGGACAGAAGAACTTATAAGGCTTGTGATAAAATAACTTGTCAGAAAGATCTAACAACATTCAAAGAGAAAGGGAGCTTGAGTGGAGACTTTAATCCAGGTTCTTATAGCAGTCGCACTAATTGGAGCTTTTGCATTATGTGTCACCTTGATTATATGTGTATTACGTTTTTATAAGTTTCTCCAGATTTTGCAAATTGAGATAGTGGAACTTAACAGGAGCTTGAAACCAATTCTGGATAATCTAAGCATAGCTACGGAAAAATTTCGCCTGGCAGCCTTAAAGATAGAAGAACAGGTGAATATTGTTCATAGTGTTTTTATAGTTTTCAGGAAAATTGTTGATAACGTGGGTCAGCTGGAGGAACGTTTTCAGAAAATTCTGGAAGATCCAATAATGCGGATCGGTGCACTTTTTGGTGGAGTTATCAACCGCGTTGTTTCCTTTTTTTCTAGACGATCGGAAGAAAATCCTTAATTAAAATTCTAAATAACTTTCTAGTGCATTAATGAACATAATAATTCAAGCAAGGAGATATTGTTGTGTCAAAAACTATAGCTAAAGAATATTCGAGTGATAAAATTCGAAATGTTGCTCTTGTGGGGCACGGTGGATCTGGTAAGACAACTTTTACCGAGGCACTAATGTTTGTTTCAGGCAAAACTACAAGAATGGGACGTATTGAAGACGGATCTACTATTTCCGATTACCGCCCTGATGAGATAGAAAGAAAAATATCAATTAATTCATCTTTACTGCATGTTGAATGGCAGGGTGTAAAGATCAATATACTGGATAGTCCTGGTTATTCAGATTTTGTTGGAGAAGTTATAAGTTCGTTGCGAGTGGCGGATCTTGGTATACTTCTGTTGAAAGCTGTTGAGGGTGTGGAAGTAGGAAGTGAGATTGTATGGAACTATATAAGGTCTATGCAGTTGCCTGCAATTCTTATTGTAAACAAACTGGATAACGAAAATTCTGATTTCGATAAGGTAATATCGGAAGCGCGAGAAAGATTCGGGCACGATGTAACCATATTGCATTTCCCTGTTAATCAGGGATTAACATTTGATTCCATTGTAGATATATTAAGTATGAAGATGTTAAAATTTGAGCGTGGTGGAAGCGGCAAATTTGTAGAATCAGAAATACCGTCGCATCTTTTAGAAAAAGCAAAACAATTAAGAGAAGAACTGATTGAAAAAGTAGCTGAAACCAATGAAGAGATAATGAACAGATTTTTTGAAGAAGGTACCCTAAATAATGAAGAGTTACAAAAAGGTCTGAAGCTGGCTTTGTTGGAAAGGAAAATATTCCCGGTGTTATGCATGTCTGCTTCTATGGCTATAGGTGCCAATACAATACTCGATTTTCTGGTTAACTATGGTCCATCCCCAAAAGATAGAAATGGAGTTAAGGCAACGAATTTAAATGATAAGAAGGAAGTAATGGTTGAACCTGATGAAAATAAGGAGCCCTCACTTTTTGTATTTAAAACAGTATCAGAGGAACATGTTGGTGAACTTACATTTTTCCGAGTGTATTCAGGAACTATAACACCAGGCATGGATCTGTTGAATCAATCAAATGGAAAAGCCGAAAGATTGGGCCAATTGTTTATAATGAATGGAAGAGAACGGCATGAAATATCGAAAATTGTGGCTGGTGATATCGGAGCGACAGTAAAATTGAAAGATACACACACAAACAATACGCTAAGTAGCAGGAATTTCCCCGTGAGTTTTGCTCAAATAGTTTTCCCCGATCCAGTAATGCGATTGGCTATAAAATCCAAAAATAAAGGAGACGAAGATAAAATTGCGAACGGTTTGCATTCTTTGCACGAGGAAGATCCTACTTTTATTGTGAACGTCGATGCTAAGCTCAGTCAGACAATTATTGAAGGACAGGGTGAATTGCATTTGTTAATTGCAACGAACCGACTCAAAAAAAGATACGGCGTCGATGTTGATTTAACAGAGCCAAAAATACCATATAAGGAAACAATCAGTGCTATCGTTCCTGATGCAGAATATAAACATAAAAAGCAAACTGGTGGACGTGGTCAGTATGGTCACGTTCATCTGAAAATTGAACCAAAACAACGTGGGACAGGTTTTGAGTTCGTGGATGCTATTGTCGGTGGAGTTGTCCCCGGAAGGTTTGTGCCAGCAGTAGAAAAGGGCGTCGTTGAAACTATGCAGAAAGGAGTGCTTGCAGGATATGAAATTGTGGATGTGAAGGTTACTCTCTTCGATGGCAGTTACCATTCTGTGGATTCTGATGAAAATTCATTCAAAATAGCAGGATCTATGGCTTTTAAGAAAGGATTCTTGGAAGGTAAGCCCATTTTACTTGAGCCGATTAATTCAATAGAGATAACTGTTCCAGAAGAATGTATGGGAGATGTAATGGGCGATTTGGCTGGGAGGCGAGGAAAAATTCAGGGAATGGAATCAGATGGAAGATTCCAGAAAATAAAGGCTACAATTCCAATGGCTGAATTACATAGATATGCAACTGCTTTGAGATCAATGACCCAGGGACGAGGTATATATAAAACATGGTTTTCTCACTACGAGGAAATGCCTCCGCAGGAAGCTGAGAAAGTCATTGCAGCCAGTGAAAAGGCAAAGGAGGAGGAGGAGTAATACCAATTTCTTTGGTATTCAGAATGCAGGCACTCAGGTGCCTGCATTCTTTTAAGACAGAAAAAATAGTGTGATTAACTGAAACAGGAGGAAGGGATTGAGAACGATTTTGAAACATTTGTGCGTTATTCCTCCAGTGTTACCGCTGTTTATTGTCGGTTGTGAAAGTGAAAAAGAAAGTCCAACGAATAATATCCCAGAGATAAAATCATATAGCGAGGATTGCTATATTTAGACTTCAGTTCAAGCAATTAAGGCAATAAGAATTGTTAACTACTATGGTGGGGTTATTATAGTAGACAGACCAGGACAGGATTCAATTGGTGGAATATATATGCACGAAAGCATTAAAACTGCATATAACGACGAAGTAACAAGTAGTCTTGATAATATTCAAATTCGGGATGAAAAAATTGGTGATTCGTTGGATTTGAACGTTTCCACTACAGCAGCTAATACGGGTAGATTTATTTATTCCTTACTCTATGATATGTAAAATAATTCATAGCAATGGAGCTGTTTTTGTAGATCAGCTTGATTCGGAGCTGATAATTTTGAATTCCACAGATCGAGTTAAAGTTCAAAGGCACAATGGTTCTTGTGAAATTACCTCTTCATCTTCAATAAATGTTCATATTAGTGTCCCTGATAGTGGTAAATATTATCTACACGCCAAAAGCGGAGATATTGAATTATCCATACCGGACACAATTTTATGCTTTGTAACTGCCATTTGTACACAAGTCTATGTTAACTATTACAATCTAAACTTTTCATCTCTTGTGATAAGCGAAAACTATTTGCATGGAACAATTGGAAATGGGAGTTCTACGATCGTTCTGAAAGCAGAAAAAGTTAATATTGAAATTAATGGGTTATAAGTTTGAATTTAGAAAATGCAATTGAAAAGCTATAATTCTTACTTTTATGTAAAACCGTAAATTCCAAGGAGGAACAACAAAATGAGTAAAAAAAGATTAATTGTTTGTGTTATTGGTGGAATAATTGCGGGTTTTATCTGCATAATGGGAATAAAAAGTACAGGTAGAATGGAGCTTACGACCCCAATAATATTATCCACATTTGGTAATAGAATTTTAATAGGTTTTGTTATTGGAATTAGTTGCTGGAAGATGAATTATCTTTTACACGGTGCATTAATGGGACTTATAGTAACGCTTTCAGCATCCATTATAATAATTTTTGACAGTCTGTCAGGATTCTGGATGTATACGATTGCAGGAGTAATATACGGATTGTTAATAGAATTATGTGCAACAAAGTTATTTAAAGCTCCAATGACGTAGTATCGCATTAAAAACAGTAAAATAGTACCCGTATATGTTATTATTAAATTATCGAAATTCATTGATACTTTTTTGCGCATTTTAATTTGATATGTTTTAATATTTCTTTATCTTTTCAAATAAGAATAATGGAAATTACAAGCCGATTTATTCAGGTTTGCATATTTAGAGTGGTTAATAACAAAGATCCACAATTTTTGATACTTGAACGCTCGTCGGATAATGAAATGTACCCAAACATTTGGCAGATGTTAACCGGTCATATTATGCAATCTGAAACGGCGGAACAGGCGGTTTTGCGTGAACTTGCAGAAGAGACTGCGCTTCCTATTAAGAGGTTCTGGACAGTTCCGTATATTGATTCTTTTCTTGATTTAACGAATAACTCCATACAACTGATTCCCAATTTTGCTGTTGAAACATATGTTAATTTGAATCCTAAGTTATCAAGGGAACATAAAAGTTTTGGCTGGTTTTCCTATGAAGATGCAGACAAAGTATTAGTTTGGTGGGGACAGAAGAACGTTCTAAAATTAATAGATGATTTTGTAACGCATGGTATGGTCGATCCTAATTTCTTAGAAATTTCTTTGAAATAATAAATATATTGGAGGATTTTAAGTGAGCCTTTTAGTTGTTGGATCAGTTGCATTAGATTCAGTTGAAACCCCATTTGGAAAAGTGAAAGATGCATTAGGTGGGTCAGCTGTCTATATTTCGATTTCCGCAAGTTATTTTACGCAGCCCGTACGCCTTGTTGCAGTTGTTGGCAGTGATTTTCCAAAAGAGCATATGGAGTTACTTGAATCGAGAAATATAGACATGGATGCATTAGAGATAGTCGAAGGAGGAAAAACATTTCGTTGGGGGGGTAGATACCATTATGATCTTAATGTGAGAGATACTTTATTTACTGAACTTAATGTATTTAAAGATTTTAATCCAAAGATTCCTGATGTTTTTAAAAATTCAAAATATGTTTGCCTGGGTAATATTGATCCCGTTCTGCAGCTTCAAGTACTCGAACAAATGAATAAACCAAAATTGGTTGTTGGTGACACGATGAATTACTGGATAGAAAATAAACGTGATGAACTTGTTAAGACTTTGAGATATCTCAATGTATTAATAATAAATGATGCTGAGGCAAGGTTATTAACTCAGGAGCCGAACTTAATAAAGGCGGCCAAGAATATATTGAGAATGGGCCCAGAATATGTGATTATTAAAAAAGGGGAGCATGGTGCATTACTTGTTTCAGAAAAAACTATATTCTCAGCTCCAGCATATCCTCTGGAGACTATATTTGACCCGACAGGTGCCGGGGATTCATTCGCGGGAGGTTTTATTGGCTGGCTCGCCCGTACAGATGATCTGGTATTTGAGAATTTAAAAAGAGCGGTAATTTATGGCAGCACTCTGGCTTCATTTTGTGTGGAGCATTTTAGTGTGGAAGGTTTGAAAGATCTCGACTATTTTAAGATAAAGGATAGATTTCATTCATTTATGGAATTGTCAAAGTTTGATGAGAGAACCTAAATGGATCCAGTTCAATGGAAGGATGGCAAGCTTAAATTTCTTGATCAGACAAAACTGCCTTTCCAGGAAACCTATTATGAAACGGACGACCCAAAAGAAATAGCCCTGGCAATACAAAGGCTTGCAATTAGGGGGGCACCACTCATAGGTATTGCTGCAGCTTATGCAGTAGTGCTTGCGGCTAAAAAAATCTCAATAAGCCTCAATGTTAAAGATTATTTAGATAACACTATACAAATGCTTAGAATGACACGCCCTACCGCAATTAATCTGTTCTGGGCGCTGGGTAGACAAAAAAGAATAATAGATAACTGGGATAAGAAATCGTTAAGTCACTTGTATGAACAACTTTTAAGCGAAGCGATCAATATACACCATGAGGAAGTAGTGAGATGCGAAAAAATTAGTGCATATGGTACAGAATTACTTCCTGATAATTGTGTGCTAATTACCCATTGCAATACTGGAAGTCTTGCAACCGGAGGAAGTGGTACGGCGCTTGGAATAATAAAGAGAACATGGGAACTGGGTAAACTTACACACGTCTATATAAATGAAACACGACCTTTATTACAGGGTGCTCGTTTGACAGCTTGGGAATTGAGGAAAAATAACATTCCGTCAACACTAATTGTTGATTCTGCTTCTGCATATCTTATGAAAAATTATAAAATTGATGCAGTTATAGTGGGTGCGGACAGGATCACGAGAAACGGCGATGTTGCTAATAAGATAGGTACGTACAATTTGGCAATATTATCAAATTATCATAAAATTCCATTTTATGTTGCCGCACCAGTTTCAACGATAGATTGCAATATCGTTGATGGAAAGGAAGTCCCGATTGAACAGCGTGCCCGTGAAGAAGTCATTAAGATTAGTGACTTGGCTATTGCAATTGAGGATACCGAGGTATTGAACCCGGCTTTTGATGTAACACCTAACGAATTAATAACAGCAATTATTACAGATGTTGGCGTGTTTTATAAGCCTTTTTCACAGCCAATTGAAAAAACTTTAATAAAGCAGTAACTTCCTTAGAAGGAAAAAAAGAATGAATTTGGGTTGTTCAACATGCTTGTGAAAACGGAAGCCATAGTTTTGAAATCGATAAAGTATCGCAGCACGAGTAAGATAGTATCATTTTACTCAAAGGAGTTTGGGAAATTAAAGGGAATTGCGAAAGGTGCAAGAGATATAAAAAACAAGTTTGGCTCGGCACTTGAACCATTGAGCTATTCAATGCTTGTTATTTACAAGAAAGAGCATAGAGAACTTCACCTGATATCACAATGTGACACCATATATTCTTTCAAGAATCTATTTAAGGTCCTAGATAAACTACTTATTGGTTTAGATATAGCAGGGCTTGTAGATGCTGTAACTCATGATGAAGATAAAAACTTGAAACTTTTCGAGTTATTATTAGATACATTAAAAAGTTTGGATGAAAGCGAAAAAAACTTCAAATCATTTTTGCATGCATTTGAGTTGCATCTTGCTGAAATATTTGGGTATTCACCAAATTTGAATACTTGCAGTATGTGTGGAAAAGCAATGACGTCGCTTGATAAAGAAAAAGACATCGTTTTTTTCAGAATAGATCGAGGCGCAGTTTTGTGTAATATATGTCACAAGAAGGTAGATGATAAATCGTCTTATAAAACCAGCTCTTTAACTCTTATATCACCTCAAACCTTACTTTACGCGCAGAAACTTGTTAAGGAAGCGATTACAAGTTTATCAAACATCGAATATGATGAGAAAGTGAGCGAAGAAACAGGTGGTTTAATAAAATCATATTTAAATTATCACTTTGGTAATTTGAGGTCTATAAATTTAGAATATTATTAAGAATTAAAAGGAGATAGTCTATGTCAACAAGATCAATAATTACTGCAGTATTCCTAATAACAATTGGAATAATTATTGGTGTAGTTTTAGTATCAAATTTCAAAGGAGTAGGATTATCTTACGCGCGGGAGGACGTAAAGCTTGGTTCGGATCAACCTCCATTACAATCTAATGCTACTTTACAGGCATTAAACGAAGCCTATCATGAAATTAGCAAAGCTGTAAATCCAGCCGTTGTTTATATTCAAGTGGAGATGGAATCAAAATCGGGCCAGGAAGATGCAAGTGATTTTTTCTTTAGATTCTTTGGTCCGGATTTTAAGTTTGATATGCCTAAGAAGGCGCCGGAAATTGGTACGGGCTCTGGAGTAATAATAAAATCAGATGGTTATATATTAACTAACAATCACGTTGTAGCTAATGCGAAAAAAGATGGAATCAAAGTGCAACTATCTGATACTCGCGAGTTTAAAGCAAAACTGATAGGGACAGATAAATATACAGATTTAGCAGTAGTAAAAATTGATGCGGAAAACTTACCAGTTGCCAGTTTTGGTAATTCAGATGAAGTCGAAGTGGGACATATCGTATTTGCATTTGGTGCCCCGCTCGGGTTGAAATCTACAATGACTCACGGTATAGTGAGTGCACTGGGCAGGAATCTTGGTATCATTGGTGATGAGTATGGAATCGAAAACTTTATACAGACTGATGCACCTGTTAATCCTGGAAATAGTGGAGGTCCTCTGGTAAATGTAACTGGCCAGGTAATTGGAATAAATACAGCGATAGCAACAACTAATGCTCGTTACCAAGGACATAGTTTCGCAATTCCGATAAATCTGGCAAAGAAAGTGGCTATGGATTTGATTAAATACGGCAAGTTTAAAAGAGGCTTTTTGGGCATTCAAATTAAACTGGTTGATGCTGTTACAGCAAAAGCTGCTGGACTTGATAAGCCTAAGGGCGTTTGGGTTGAATCTGTTAATAAAGAGTCACCTGCTGAAAAAGCTGGGATTCAATATGGTGATATAATATTATCTGTAGATGGTAAAGAGGTAAATACGCCGCAGGCTTTGCAAACGGCAATTGCAAGCAAGCATCCTGGTACCGAAGTCGTGCTTCAAATTTGGCGCGATAAAAAAGTCATAGATAAGAAAGTGACACTTGGCTCTCGAGACGAAGATTCCGGTACAATTTCGGAAAGAACTGAGGAAGGTAAAAGCAAGAGTAATGCAGAAAACATCGAGAAAACGGTTGAGATAAAAAATCTGGGTATTACTGTTGCGCAAATCGATTCGAAGACAAAACAAAAGTACGAGGTTGATAAAGGAGTCATAATTAGAGAAGTTGAACCACTCAGTCCTGCTTACGAAAGAGGGCTGAGAAAAGGCGACGTTATAGTCGATGTGGATAATCAAACTGTAACTTCACCATCGCATCTGGAGAAGATTATAGGCAAACTCAAACCCGGTGATGCTGTTATGTTTCGAGTAAAAGGTGAAGATAAGAGGATGAGATTGGTGCCTATTGAGATACCGCAGTAAGGATACTCTAAGTTACCATCTTGAAACTGTTCAAAGATGGATATTAATGGGTATCCACAATTGGTAAGCGTATATTTGTAAAAAGTTGTATTTGGAATCTGCGAATCTTAAAGATCAAGAGAAGATAACCGGTTTTTTACTGGATTATTTTAATTCGTAATGCAAGGCATTGTATATTCCAACTAATTTTCTTACTTGTTTTTTCTTTTTTGATTCTGTTAACTCTCATTTGGTGTGATGCGGCATTGGTTTACTTGGGAGTGGCTAATTTGCTATAGTTGATGTAAAGTGATGCTGGTACAATCCGTAGCTATGTGGAGACTTGTTTCTCGGCGGCGAAGTTCGCTAATACCTGCCTTGGAACTGAGATTGATAATTTTGCTTCTACCATTTGCTACGTGTTTCTTTAACTTATGTAAAGATTCGGGCAACCGTTGAGACACCTTATGGTCTATTATTGCGTAAAAAAGATGCTGCACATAATTGGTTCCAAGCGGCAAATACAACTGCCAGACGGTCGTACGGAATTTCATTCAAGTATGATAATAATGGTAGAAACACCTGGATTAAAGAAGACAATATTTCACTATTTTTAATTATTTTGTCATAAATTTGAATATAGGATGAAAATTCCTTTAATTAGAATCATAATGTTGAATTTTAATCAAGAGATTAAATTATGATACGATATCTTACAGCAGGTGAATCGCATGGAGAAGCACTTGTGGGTATAATCGAAGGAATGCCGGCGGGAGTCGAAATAACAGCAGATTATATTAATCGTCAGCTACGAAGGCGCCAGCAGGGATATGGTAGAGGCGGAAGGATGAAGATCGAAATGGATAAAGTTGAGATTTTATCAGGCGTAAGATTTTGTAAAACCCTGGGATCTCCCATAGCTTTGGTTATATACAATAGAGACTGGAAGAATTGGACGGATAGGATGTCCGTTGAAGGTTGTGGTGATGATGTAGATAAAATAACGATTCCTCGTCCAGGACACGCTGATTATGCAGGTATGATAAAGTACGGATTTGATGATATACGTAATGTAATCGAGCGTGCTAGTGCAAGAGAAACAGCAATGCGTGTTGCATTATGTTCTATTGTAAGAAAATTTCTTGAGGATCTGGGCATTTATGTTGGAAGCCATGTTTTGAGTATTGGAAATGCTAGATCAAGAAAGATGTATGATGTCTCTAAAATAATAAAGACTTCCTATGATGTCTCGAGAATTTCTGATATGGCAGACAAATCGGATGTTAGAATGCTGGACAAGACCGTTGAAAAAAAGGCAAGAGCTGAAATTAAAAAGGCAATGAAAGCCGGTGATTCAGTTGGAGGCGTGTTTGAGGTCATAATAAGTGGTGTACCGCCGGGATTGGGTAGCTACGCACATTACGACAGAAGGTTAGATGCACAGCTGGCAAATGCACTAATGTCGATACAAGGAATAAAGGGTGTAGAAATAGGAGATGGCTTTGCAAATGCGTGCAAGTTCGGTTCTCAAGTTCATGATGAGTTTTTGGTTAAGGATGGGAAAATTATGCGCAAAACTAATAGGGCCGGGGGTATTGAAGGTGGAATGACAAATGGAGAGCTTATTTTAATACGTTCAGCCATGAAGCCAATTTCAACTCTTGCAAAACCTTTAAGCTCGGTAGACCTGAAGACTAAAAAAGAAATTGTTTCAAGGTATGAACGCTCCGATGTTTGTGCGGTACCTGCTGCTTCTGTTATAGGTGAGTTCGTAGTGATGCCTGTAATTGCAAATGCTTTTCTTGAGAAATATGGTGGTGATTCGCTTGCTGAAATCAAAAATAGACTGAAATAATCATTGTGCTATGACATCTTGACTATAGCCTGCAAATATGCTATATTTTCTTAGTAATTGATTATGTGTAAACCTGGTAAATAAATCATAAAAGGAGGTGGATGGGTCTTCAGTAAAGAGAGTAACGAAGCATATAGTAGTAAATTGAGTAAAAAAGTTCTAGTTCTTAACAATAATTATGAACCATTAAGTATATGTAATGTAAGGAAAGCCATCTCTTTGTTGTATCTGGGTAAAGCCGAATTGGTTGAAGCCTGGGATGGTAGGGTTTTAAGATCAGTATCTACCTCAATGCCATATCCTAGTATTGTACGCCTGTCATTCTTTGTGAGGGTTCCATACAAAAAGATAGTTCTATCCCGTAAGAATATTATGCGGCGCGATGGTTATCAATGTCAATATTGTGGAAGGTTAGAAGCAAATCTCACCGTAGATCACATTATTCCGAAATCCCGAGGCGGAACTGATTGCTGGGAAAACCTTGTTACAGCGTGTGTTGAGTGTAATAATAAGAAAGGGGATAGGACTCCCCAAGAGGCAAAGATGAAATTGTTAAGAAAGCCGATAAAACCAAATCATGTAATGTTTATGCGTCACTTTGTAACTTCTGTGGATGAAAAATGGAAACCATACCTGTTCATGAACTAAAGTCGTTTATTCAATATTAAATTTCATTGATTAGTAAGGAGTGATGTGCTAGATTGAGTGCAAAAAAGAAGGTAATTCTAAGCGGGATGCGTCCAACAGGTAAATTACATCTAGGGCATCTTGTTGGCGCACTTGAGAATTGGGTTTCTTTGCAAGGCGAATATGAAAATTATCATTTAATTGCTGATTACCACGCTTTAACTACTAATCCAGATACTGCCAGAATATACGAAAACTCAATCGATATGTTAATCGATTGGCTTTGCGCTGGAATAGACCCTTCAAAGAGTCCTATGTTCCGTCAATCAAAAATAAAAGAGCATACAGAACTACACCTGATTTTTTCTATGTTAATTACTACGTCCCGATTAGAGAGAAATCCTACATTGAAAGAGCAAATACGCGATCTGCAAATGGAAAACATCTCGTATGGTCACTTAGGCTACCCTGTATTGCAGGCTGCCGATATTTTACTTTATAAGGGAGAAGTTATACCAGTAGGAGAAGATCAATTACCCCACATAGAAATTACAAGGGAAATAGCACGCAGGTTCAATGCACAATATGCTGAGGTTTTTCCTGAACCCGAGGGAAAACTCACGAAATTTGCACGTTTGCCTGGACTTGATGGTAAGCGCATGAGCAAATCCGTTGGAAATACAATTTTACTTTCAGATACTCCAGATAATATACGATCCAAATTAAAGTCAGCGATAACTGATCCACAAAAGATACGGAAAGGTGATCCGGGTCGTCCCGACATATGCTTGGTGTTTTATGCTTACCATCAGAAATTCAATCCGGAAGAATTAGGACAAATAAAAGAAGATTGCCAGAGTGGTAAGCTTGGTTGCGTTGAATGCAAAAAGAATTGCGCAGAAAAGATAATCAGAGCGCTTGAACCATTCAGAAGCAAGCGAGCGTACTATGAAACACATATGGACGAAGTCATTGAAATTCTACTAGATGGTGAGAATCGGGCAAGGAAAGTGGCTCAAAAAACGATGAGCGAAGTTCGTGAAGCGATGAAAATGGGCTAAGGAATAAAAGATATAAAATGTACACGATAAGATTACAAGACTTTGAAGGACCATTAGATTTATTGCTGTTCTTCATTAAACGAGATGAACTTGACATATATGACATCCCGATTTCAAGGATTACTAAAGAGTTTCTTGAATATCTTCATTATATGCGCGACCTGAATCTTGAGATAGCCGGAGAGTTTCTTGTTATGGCAGCTGAATTAATGGAAATAAAAGTAAAGATGTTGTTGCCACCTATGCCAGGTCAGGAAGAAGACATTGATCCTCGAACAGAACTGGTAAAAAAACTTGTAGAATACAAACGCTATAAGGAAAAAGCAATTGAAATGCAGAAACTGGAAGAAGAGCAAATGAAGATATACTATAGGGGTTATTATGATGCAGATAAATACACTCAAGAAGACGAAACCAGCCAGGACTTAATAAAAGATGTTACACTTTTCGATCTGATTGAGTCGTTCAGATATACTATTGAGAGTATGCCAAAAAAGTTCATTCATGAGATAGAAAGAATCAATATAACAATAGAAGAGCAAATGCAATATATTGAAGATTATTTCTCACGGCGTTCGGAAACAACTTTTTATGAGTTAATTAAAGATTTTACGGAAAAAATACGTATAGTTGTAACCTTTTTAGCATTATTAGAATTAATCCGTAGCGGAAGAATTATAGTACGTCAATCTGAGCCTTATTCTGATATATCTATAGTGAAGAGGATAATCTAATGCAGGATCAGGTTTCCACTGAAAAAAGACAATTGAAAATACCCACTACTTTCGAAGCTTTGATAGAGGCTCTAATTTTTGCAGCACACGAGCCGCTTACGCCAAAGCAGATCAAATCTATATTTCAAGATGATGAAATTGATTCAGAAGAGCTGCGTGGCATAGATTCAACCACAATCCAAAAAGTAATTGATGAGTTAAATCAAGGCTACGCAAAAATGGATAAGCCTTTTCGCATTATACGCATTGCAGAAGGCTATCAGTTTGCTACTTTACCTGTCTATGCTGACTGGCTGGGCAAATTGCATAAAGAACAACAACGCAGGAGGCTGTCACAATCTGGCATAGAAACTTTGGCAATAATTGCATATAAACAACCTGTGACAAAGGCTGAAATTGAAAGAATACGAGGTGTTAATTGTGATTATGTGCTTAAAGCTTTGCTAGAGAAAGAACTGATAACCGTGACAGGTAGAGCTGAAACGGTGGGGAGACCTTTACTTTATGGCACGACCTCGGAGTTCCTGAAACATTTTGGACTTAATAGTATTCTGGATTTACCGAGACCGAGAGAAATAGAAGAAATTCTCGGGGAAAGCCAGTATGAAACAGAACGCAGAATGTTAGAAGCTCAGGAGAATATTGAAAAAGCAAAAAAGGAACAAGAAGAATTTAAATCAAGATTACCGCATATTCCAAAGAAAAAAGCTGAATTGGAATCCAAAGAAGTTAAAATAGTCCCAAAGCAGGTTATTAAGGAAATTAAAGTTGTCAGTAATACTGAAAAAATAGAAGATACGGAGAAAAAAGAATCCATTAGTGCACACGAAGGTACTACTATTGATTTATCCATTGACTTAGAAAGAATCAAGGTGTCTTCGGACAATATTGAAATTAAAAGTTCGGTTGGAAATCGAATCAGCTCTAATGGTTCAGATCTATACACGAAATCGGATAAAACTCTTGAGACGCTTGCAAATAAGCAAACTAGTAAGAAAAGGTTTGGATACTCGAAGACTTGGGTGAATATAAAAGAAAAGATAGTACATCTCATCAAGAAGTTGTTCGCCTGAACCGCTACCTTGCAATGGCGGGCGTTGGGTCTCGCAGAAAGAACGAACAACTAATACGCTCCGGTGCTGTTAAAATTAATGGTAAAATAGTAACAGAACTGGCAACGAAATTAGTAATTGGCAAAGATTACGTTACGGTCAATAATAAACCCGTTATAATAGAAGATAAGCTTATATACATTATTTTGAACAAACCTAAAGATACAATAACAACTATGAGAGATGAAAAAGGCCGTCGAACAGTTATGGATTGTGTACGAATAAAACAAAGAGTATTTCCTGTTGGACGATTGGATAGAAATACTACAGGCGTTTTACTTTTTACTAACGATGGTAAACTAGCTAATAAACTCATGCATCCAAGCACTCAAATTGAAAAAGTGTACCGTGTAACTCTCGATAAGCAGGTAAAGGATGCAGATTTAAAAAAGTTGTGCAATGGATTAAAGCTTTCAGATGGGCTTGCAAAAGCAAATTATGCTGAAATTATTCAGGGCTCCAAAAAAAAGAAGGTACTGATTTCTCTATTTGAAGGTCGTAACCGCGAAGTTAAAAGAATGTTCGAAGCTATTGGGTATAATGTATGTCAACTGGATCGAGTTTCCTTTGCAGGAATTACTCCATTCGGAATACCAAGAGGCCAATGGAGATTCCTTACGACAGAAGAAATTAAACACTTGAGAAAAATAACAGGATTATCAGAAAAGTAGAATAATGAGATTTAAACGCAGTGGTGGTATTTTATTGCATCCTATATCTCTTCCAGGAAGGTTTGGATGTGGCGATTTAGGAGCATGCAGTTATCATTTTGTCGATTGGCTGGTAACAGCGCGCCAAAAACTTTGGCAAATGCTACCTATTGGTCCAATAGGCGAAGGTAATTCACCTTATTTGTCTTTATCCGCTTTTGCTGGCAATCCGCTATTAATTGACCTCGAAACCCTTGTTGGAAAAGGATGGTTGAGAGGGGAGGATATCGAAACTTCTGTAATTCCCTTATCAAACCGTATTGACTATAACCTTGTTGTAAAAAGTAAAATGCCTTTATTAAAAAAGGCTGCAGAAAATTTTCTGGAACAAAATACAAAGGAAGATAAAAATGCATTTGAGGAATTCTGTGAAAAAGAAAGATATTGGCTGCATGATTACGCATTGTTCCAGGTGTTAAATGGTAAACTGCAGGTCGCTGATTGGACATTATGGGATAGCAGACTAAAAAACCGGGACGAAAAGGCGTTAAAAGAAGTGGAAAGAAATAATGAGAAGGAAATTATTTTTCATAAATTTACTCAATGGTGCTTTTCATTTCAGTGGAAGAACATTAAAGAATATGCTAATAATCGTGGCATAAAGCTGGTAGGTGACATCCCGATTTTTGTTTCCCATCACAGCGTCGATGTATGGGCAAGGCAAAATGAATATCTGCTTGACGAGACTGGAAAACCGAAGTTTGTGGCAGGAGTTCCACCAGATTATTTCAGCAGTACGGGACAACGCTGGGGTAATCCAATTTATAACTGGAAGGAAATGAAGAAAACAGGATACGAGTGGTGGAAGAAGCGTTTTAAGAAAGCTCTTGAACTTTTCGATATTATAAGAATTGACCACTTTAGAGGGTTTGAGTCCTACTGGGAAATACCTGCAGAAGAAGAGAGTGCGATTAATGGCAAGTGGGTAAAGGGACCTGGCTTTTCCTTTTTCAAATCTATACAAAATGAAATTGGGAATTTGCCGGTTATTGCTGAAGATTTAGGTATTATTACATCGGAAGTAAATGCACTGAGAGAGAGGCTTGGTTTTCCCGGTATGAAAGTGTTGCAGTTTGCTTTTTCAGGTGATCCATCTAACCCATATCTCCCGCATAACTATGATAGAAATTGTGTTGTATATACAGGTACTCACGACAATGATACAACATGTGGCTGGTATGAGAAATTATCTGAAAAAGAAAAGAAGTTCTTGATGGCTTACTGTAATATTGGTACCGATAAAATAAATTGGGTCCTGATTAAACTAGCATTTCAGTCTGTAGCAGACCTTGTACTTATACCGTTTCAAGATGTTCTTGGACTGGGGAGCGAGGCAAGAATGAACTTCCCGGGTACTAAAGCAGGTAATTGGGAATGGAGATTTTTCTGGGAACAAGTCGGACCAATCCCAGCCCAAAAATTGGGCGAGATAACAGCGATATATTCTAGATGATATAAATGAATTAGCAGTTGTGTAAATATTTCCGTAAAATATAATAATTTAAAATACCATTATGCAAGAGATTACACATATGCAGAACGAAATACACGAAGAAGAACAGCGTGAACTCAATGTATTAATGTTAAGGCGAAGGGAAGAGCTTGAAAAGTTGAAAGAATTGGGAATAGACCCTTATCCGTACAATTTTGACGTGGATGCTTATTCAAACGAGATAATTGAGCAATTTAAAGATGATGCTCCATTGCGCAATGTATCGGTGGCAGGTAGAATAATGTCCATACGAAGAATGGGCAAAGCATCGTTTTGCCATATTCTAGATTCAAAAGGAAAAATCCAGATTTATCTTAAGAGTGATGACTTGGGTAAATTCTATGACGCGTTTAAATTAATGGATATAGGAGATATTATAGGCGTTAAGGGTTTTGTATTCCGGACAAAGACGGGGGAAGTTACAATCCATGCAAAGGAACTATCATTGCTGGCGAAATCTTTACGGCCATTACCTGTAGTCAAGGAGAAAATTGATGAAAAAGGCAATAAAATAATATATGATCCTTTATCGGATAAAGAATTTCGATACAGAAACCGCTGTGTTGACTTGATTGTGAATTCTAATGTTAAGAACGTATTCATAAAGAGAGCTAGAATTATTAGCACAGTTAGGAAATTTCTTGATGACAGAGGATACCTTGAAGTTGAGACGCCCGTTTTACAGCCGATATATGGTGGGGCTTATGCACGTCCGTTTGTAACCTATCATAACGCTATGAATGTTAAACTATATTTAAGAATAGCTGATGAATTGTACTTAAAACGTCTCATAATAGGGGGATTTGACGGTGTATATGAAATATCGAAGGATTTCCGAAACGAAGGTATGGACCGCACACATAACCCTGAATTTACTATGTTAGAACTATACGTTGCTTTTAAAGATTATTTCTGGATGATGAACTTTGTTGAAGATATGATTGTTACTATTGCAAAAACTGTTAACGGCAATCTGGTCACGAAAGTAGGCGAGAGGGAGATAAACCTCAGCCCACCGTGGAAACGGATTACAATGTACGATGCGATTAATGAATACACCGGTTTTGATTTGAAAGGAAAAACTGAAAAAGAACTTATTGAGATCGCAAAAAAATTACAGATTGAAGTAAAACCAAATATGGGAATTGGACATCTCATAGATGAGATATTCAGTGAGAAAGTAGAGCCCTTTTTGATCGAGCCTACTTTTATAACAGATTATCCAATAGAAATGTCTCCGTTAGCAAAGAAACACCGACGAGAATCGGGTCTGGTAGAGAGATTTGAATTAATTGTAAATGGGAAGGAATTATGTAATGCATTTTCAGAATTAAACGATCCTATTGATCAACGGAAAAGATTCGAAGAACAAATGAAACTCCGGGCAATGGGTAATGAAGAAGCTCATATGCTTGATGAAAATTTTCTCCAGGCACTGGAATATGGAATGCCACCAACAGCAGGATTAGGTGTTGGTATCGATAGGCTGGTTATGCTTTTAACGGGCCAGGAATCTATTCGAGATGTGATCTTTTTCCCACAAATGAAGCCTTAAAGGTGATATAAATCACAAAAAGTTTGCCTTAAAAGGTATTTTTGGGCATTTGGTTTTATTTGATTAATGAAATTTGTAATATTCAGCTATGGAAGTAAAATCTTATGAGTTTATATTAGAAAGGGAATGAATATGAGAAAAAGGTATTCTTTAATTAACGCTTTCTTATTGGTAATGTTTGGAATTGTCATTGGTATCGGTATCAACAAACTTATATCGGCTGATAGTATATATGAACAAATTCAGAAGTTCGGAGATGTTTTAAGTGCCATTCAGAAAGCTTACATTGAAGAAACTGATACTGGAAAGCTTACCGAATCAGCTATAGTTGGGATGCTTAATAATCTGGATCCGCACTCTATGTATATTCCAGCTCGTCAATTTGAACGGGTTATGGAAGAGTTTAAAGGGAAATTTGAAGGTATAGGTATATCCTTTAGGATTATTAATGATACAATCACTGTAATAGATCCAATTCCAGGGGGTCCTTCAGCACGCCTGGGCATACTATCTAACGACAGAATAATCAAAATTAATGACTCTTCTGCAATTAAGTGGACTGATGAGCGAGTTATGAAAACGCTAAGGGGTCCAAAAGGTACAAAGGTTAAAGTGTCTATCCTGCGTCCAGGAGTTTCTGAAATACTTGATTTCATTATTGTACGCGATGAAATATCTATAACAAGTATTGATGCGGCATTTATGATTTCAAAGGATGTAGGCTATATAAGCCTGAATCAATTTAAAGAGACTACCGCGGAAGAGCTCGAGAAAGCACTTCGTAAATTGCTTTCTTCTGGAATGAAGAGGTTAATACTGGACTTGCGAGGCAACGGGGGTGGTTATTTGGAACAGGCAGTTCGAGTGGTGGATATGTTTCTGGATGGAGGAACTAAAGATGACCCGCACATTATTGTTTATACTAAAGGTCGAAAAGCTGAATTTGAGGAATCGTACAGCGCAACCACAGGTGATCCTTATGAAAAGATACCATTGATTATTCTTGTTAACAATGCTTCTGCCAGTGCAAGTGAAATTGTGGCAGGAGCAATTCAGGATTGGGATAGGGGTTTAATTGTGGGCGAGACCACATTCGGAAAAGGACTGGTCCAGAGGCAGTGGCCCTTACGTGATGGATCAGCAATAAGATTGACTGTTGCAAAATATTATACTCCTTGTGGAAGACTAATACAGCGTCCCTACGAAGGAAAAACTAAAGAGGAATATCAGTTTGAGGCTTTCGAAAGACAGGAAGAAGAAGGTGAAAACGTAGAGCATGCAAAAGAGGTTAAACCTGATACTGCTTTACCAGTTTTTAAAACTAAAGCTGGACGAAAAGTACTGGGCGGAGGTGGAATTACCCCTGACTATATTGTGAAGTCTGAAAAACTTACGGGATTTGTTCAAAATATATGGCGGAGAAATCTGTTCTATGACTTTTCTAAAAATTATTTGGAGGGAAAAGGCTTATTCTTGCGGAAGAAATATGGTAATGATTATGGATCGTTCAAATCAAAATATGAAATCACGGCCGATGTAATTAATGATTTTAAGACGTTTGTCCAGAGTAAGGAAATCAAAGTTGAAGATGATGAATATCAGAAAGCTATTCCTTTTATTAAGAATCACTTAAAAGCACAAATAGCTCGAATGATCTTTGGACTCGAAGCTTCCATTGATATAATGATTGAGATTGACAGGCAAGTGCAAAAAGCATTAACATTATTCCCTGAAGCAGAAAAAATAGCAAAATTGCATTAGAAAGATACAACAGGATAATGAGTTACTCTAAAATTTTACTTATAGGATTTTTTGTCTTTTCGTTAAAAAGTTTGTATTGTTTTGAATCTGACGATGATAATTTTTCGATAGCATTGGTATCTGACTCCAGAGGAGATATGTTTGATGTCGGTGAGGAGTTAGAATACGATGTTTATTATACGTTTCTAAATATTGGCAAAATAAAGTTTAAGGTATACGGGAATGAACAACGAGGGAAGAGAAAAGTTTACAAGGCATATGCATTTATGGACTCAAATCCCTCTTTAAGCTGGTTAGTAGATTTGCATGTGAAATTCTTTAGTGAAATCGATGAAAATGCATTTTCTTATGGGTGGATTAGCGAAGATAGCACCAATGAAAAAGTTTATATCAGAATTATGAAATTTGATTATGAAAAAAATAAGATGTATTTCTCCTGGGGCGAAAAACTTAAATCTGGTGAATATTTGATTGAAAAAACTGATACAATAACAATAAACAGGCATGCACAGGATGGCTTGTCACTATTTTATTATGCAAGAAAAAATGCATTGAGGAAAATGCGCGTGAAAGTTCCTACATTCATAGACACAAGCGAATTCAATACTGATATCAACTTTAACATTGCACGTTTAGAAGATAAAATCGATGCAATTGATTATTCAGTCGATGTGGTCAAATTGAACGGTTACGCTGATTTCGTTGGTATATTTGGATTGACAGGTTACTTCGAAGGTGTATTTAGCAATGATATTGCAAGTATTCCAATATCTGCTAAATTGAAAGTTGTTCTTGGTAGTATAAGAGTTGAACTCAAAAGCTGGAAAAGATCGAATTGGGTACCGCCCAGAGCTAGTTCCAAATGAACCGGATTTTTCCATATCGAGAATTTGTGCCAAAAATTCATCCCTCGGTTTTTATTGCAGATGGAGCAAAAATTATTGGGGATGTTGAGATCCTCCAGGATAGCAGTATATGGTTTAATGTTGTTATACGAGGTGACATAAATTTTATTCGTATTGGTCGTTGCACAAATATACAAGATAATTCGGTATTACATGTTACCTCTCAAACAGCACCATTGTATATTGGATCTTATGTGACCGTTGGACATAATGCCATTCTGCATGGTTGCACGGTAGAGGATTACTGTCTGGTCGGAATGGGAGCAGTGGTTCTGGATAAAGCAATAGTAAAGAAGAGATCGATGGTAGGAGCAGGTTCATTGGTGCTTCAAAACTCTGTTATACCCGAAGGCACTCTGGTGGCAGGTGTTCCCGCAAAGGTTATAAGAGATTTGACGGACAGCGAAATAAAGTCAATAGAAGAATCTGCTATTGGATATCTTAAATACTCAAAAGTGTATCGTGAAAGAACTTAATAAGGTGAGCATATGAAAGTCACATTCTGGGGTGTTCGAGGATCAATTCCCACTCCTGGAAAGCATACAGTTAGATATGGGGGAAACACGCCTTGCCTTGAGGTACGCCTAGACGACGATAGATTGATTATATTTGATGCAGGAACAGGCATCAGGAACTTTGGAGATTATATTATTAATAGTGGGGAATCTGTAAAAGCATATATATTCGTTAGTCATCCGCATTGGGATCATATTCAGGGTTTTCCGTTCTTTAAGCCGGCTTTTATACCTGGCAACGAACTGACTATAGTTGGAACTGAGCGGCCGGAAAAATCCTTGAGTGAAATAATTGCCGAGCAAATGAATCGCATATATTTTCCCGTTCAACTGCACGATTTAAAGGCGAAGATAAAGTTTATCCCTATTTCCGAAGAAGGAGAAATGCAAGTATACGATGCTATAATGAAGATGATATATGTGAATCATCCTGGATTTGCACTTGGTTACAGGTTGGAATATAAAAATAAATCATTGGTATATATAAGTGATAATGAACCATTCGACAGGGCATCAGCCAATATTTTGGGTAATATTGAGCCAAAAGTTAAAGATAAGTTTATGAATAACAATAATGGCGATCCAAATCAAAGAATATTTGATTTTTGCAGTAATGCTGATGTGTTAATTCATGATACAACATACACGCCTGAAGAATACATTGATCGGATTGGGTGGGGACATTCTGACTATTTGTTTACACTACGTTTGGCTTCCGAGGCGAATGTTCGCAGGTTGTTTATCTTTCATCATGAACCGAATCATAGTGATGACAAAATAGATGATATATTAAAAAAATGTAAGAAAGAAATAAGAAGTCGTGGTTACAGGTTCGACTGTGAAGCTGCAATAGAAAATACAACTATAATAGTCTGAATACGCCATTAATTCGCTGGATTAAAATACATTGTTGGATGAAAAATAGGATAGATATATTAATGGGTGCGATATCTGTATATATTAATCATAGATACCTAAGGTTTCCAAGAAAGGATGCAATAGACGTTATTAAATATGTATTCAAGTCGGAAAAAAAGAAAATCCCTGTTATTAATGTAGTTTTTACTTGTGATAAGCATATCAAAATGCTGAACCGAAAATTTCTAAGTCATAATTATTCAACAGATGTACTTGTCTTTAGTTATTTGGATGATTCTGAAGGAGATTCAGAAATATATATTAATCTGGATGCAGCAAGGCGTCAAGCAATAGAATACTCGGAAAGCTACATGAATGAAGTCAAGCGTTTGCTTATTCATGCTACCTTGCATTTGATTGGTTATACCGATAAAATAAAGGATGAAAAGGCACGAATGTTCAAAATACAAGAAAAGTACTTGAAATCGGTTTGCTCGGAAAAGTAAAAAACAGATTTGTTTTTGTAAGTTTAATTTTATTGCAATCATTTGAAAATATTTTTATCTATATGGAATAGTTTAGGTTATAAACTTGATATTAAGGATATTTAACTTATTTTTGAATATAAGGCATAAAATGAAATGGATCTGATATGGAAAAATCACTGATAATTGTAGAATCCCCTGCAAAGGCAAAGACAATAAATAAATATTTAGGTAAAGATTTTATTGTTGAAGCGTCCGTTGGGCATATAAAAAACTTGCCGAAAAACAAATTAAGCGTGGATGTTAATAATGGATTTTCGGTTGTTTATGAAGTGATAGCCGGCAAAGAAGAGGTTATCCAGCGTTTAAAGGAAAAGGCGAAAAAATCTAAAGAAGTATTTATAGCGACTGATCCCGATAGAGAGGGCGAAGCCATTGCTGCACATATTGCAGAAGAAATTAGAAGTTCTAACAAGAATATAAAGAGAGTTCTATTCCATGAAATTACAGAACATGGTATTAAAGAAGGGATGTCTAATCCTAAAGAGATTGATGAAAACTTAGTTATGTCGCAGCAGGCCCGCAGGGCTATGGATCGTTTGGTAGGGTATGAGGTATCTCCTTTTGTATGGAAAACCGTTTATTATGGACTTTCTGCTGGGCGTGTTCAGTCGGTTGCTCTGCGACTGATTTGCGAAAGAGAAGAGGAGATAAAGAATTTTGTACCCGAAGAGTACTGGTCAATATCTGCACAATTTTTAACTGCGTCGGATGCATCTTTTTATGCAAAGCTTGTAAAAATATCGAATCAAGACCCAAAAATACCCAATGAAGCGACAGCAAAATCGTACATAGAAGATATTAAAAAGTACACATTTAGTGTAAGCAATGTTACACGTAAAAATATCAAAAGAAATCCACCACCTCCATTTATTACAAGTACACTACAGCAAGAAGCTGCAAGACGGCTTCGTTTTTCTGCAAAACGTACAATGATGTTGGCACAGAAGCTTTACGAAGGTGTAGAAATAGGCGAAGAGGGTTTAACGGGTTTGATTACATATATGCGAACGGATTCCACAAGACTAAGCGAGGAAGCTGTAAAAGAGGTACGCGAGTATATTTATAGTAATTATGGTAAAGATTACCTACCTAAAGAACCAAGACTTTTCAAGAAATTGAAAGGTTCGCAAGATGCACACGAAGCAATACGTCCTACATCAATGAAGAACACTCCTAAATATGTAAAAAAGTACCTCGATAAAGACCTTTTTGCTTTGTATGAATTGATATGGAACAGATTTATAGCCTGTCAAATGGTACCTGCAGAGTATGAGCAGGTTACGGTAGATGTAGAGGGTGGAGTTTACATGTTTCGTGCTACAGAGCAGGTTCCAGTGTTTCGTGGATTTCAGCAGATTTATGATGATACAATAGAAGAAGCCAACGGGAATAAAGAGGATAACGAGCCAGAAGCAAAGATTCCAAAGAATATAGCAAATGGGCAATCGCTTAAGATTGTTGAGCTGTTACCATTTCAGCATTTTACTAAACCACCTGCTCGTTATACAGAGGCGACTTTAGTTAAGGAATTAGAATCTCTTGGAATTGGCAGACCAAGTACATATGCAATTATTGTGTCAACTATCATAGATAGGAAGTATGTTGAACAAAAAGATAGAAAACTCTATGCGACTGAATTAGGGATGGAGGTAAACAAACTGCTTGTAAAATATTTTCCAGAAATTTTTAACGTTAAGTTTACTGCAAAAATGGAAAAAGAACTGGATACAATTGCATCGGGAAAGCAGGATTATGTAAAAGTAATGAACGATTTCTATGGACCATTCAGTCATGCAGTTAAAAAAGCTACTAATATGGCACAAGAAATAAAGAAATCTTTGCAGGAAGTTACAGAGTATACATGTGAGCTGTGCGGTAAGCCAATGGTTGTTAAATGGGGACGAAACGGTAAGTTTATGGCTTGCTCCGGTTATCCAGAGTGTAAGAATACAAAGCCTTTGCCTGAGGATGAAGAGAAAAACAATGTTGCAACAGGTGAGAAATGTGAATTATGTGGCGCAGATATGGTAATTAAAGTAGGTCCTTTTGGAACTTTTCTCGGTTGTTCAAGATACCCGAATTGCAAGAACACTAAACCTATAACAACAGGAATGAAGTGTCCGAAATGTAAAAAAGGGGAAATTATCGAAAGAAGGACAAAGAAAAGAAGGCGAATATTTTACGGTTGCTCTAACTATCCCGAATGTGACTTTGCCACATGGGATAAGCCAATACCTAGGTCTTGCGATTTTTGTGGAAATGATTATGTTGTACTAAAGCACTCCTCAAAAGGGGATTATTTAGTATGCCCCGTTTGTAAAAATAAGGTAACAGACACTGAGCAAATGGCTACGACAGCATGAAAGAACATTCAATAAAAATGGAAGAATCATTAAAAAGGTTTCTTGATTATCTAAAGAAAGAAAGAAACTATTCATTGCATACAGTAATTTCTTATGAGTCAGATCTTAGAAGTTTTATGGATTTTCTGATTTCAACAGGGATTGAATCTTTTCAAGCAGTTAGTAGAGAAAATCTAAAAGCATTTATTGCAGAATTGGTCAATAATGGTTATAATCGTAGAAGCATAGCGAGAAAGATTGCATCCTTGAAAGCATTTTTCAAATTTTTGAATAAGGTAGGAATTTTGGTTACGAATCCATCATTAAGCTTAATTTCTCCTAAAATTGAGAGAAAGCTGCCAGCATTTTTAGATGAGGATGCAGTAAAAAGTATGTTGACTTTGCCAGATGTTGAAACATTAAAAGGAAAAAGAGAATTAGCAATACTTGAGTTATTTTATAGTACAGGGATAAGACTTAGCGAATTAATAAACCTTAATATCAAGGATTTTTATAAAATGGATTGTCTGGTAAAAGTCAAAGGAAAGGGAAATAAGGAACGTATAGTGCCTGTTGGTAAAAAAGCAATGGAGGCAATAGATGACTATATTAGAATGAGAGAGGACATTACTAAATGCGACAAATCAAAAAGAGGTGATTTGCCTTTATTTGTTACAGATAAAGGAGAAAGGCTTTATCCGCAAATTGTAAGAAGAATCGTCAAAAAGTATATAGAAAAAGTATCTGATATTGAAAGAAAAAGTCCTCATGTACTTAGGCATAGTTTTGCAACGCACCTTTTAAATAGAGGGGCGGATATTAGAGCTGTTAAGGAATTACTGGGACATGAGAGTTTGTCAACCACGCAGATTTATACACATATTTCATCTGCTAATCTTAAAAAGGTTTATAAAATAGCACATCCAAAAGCGTAAAATTTAAGTGATATTAAAAAAGAAAGGTTTAAAGCATTATGAATATTAGGATAACTTCGAGACATTTTAAGGCTGATGATTCATTAATAGAATATGCAAAGAGTTCAGTTGAAGAACTGGAAGATCTTTATGATGGGATTATAAAGATTGATGTAATTTTAACTCATGAAGCCCACAAAGGGAACCAAAAGACTGCTGAAATAATTCTAACTGTGTACGGACAGAAGTTGAGAGTAACTGCTATTAATCAGGATTTTGAAAAGTCCATTAATCAGGCGTTAGATAAATTAAAAGTTAGACTTAAAAAGTATAAAGAAAGGCTTCACACACGTGATCGGAAGAAAGTGAGAAGTATCAAAGAAAAAACATAAACGTAATTGTTGACAAAGGGGTGTTAAATGGCCCTGGAAAATTTAAAACTGATCCAGAACGAAAGCATAACAGTTGGGTATCTTTTTGAAGCAAACAGGGAAAGATTAAAACTCGAAACTGTAAATGGTACAGTGGGCTTTGATAGAAAAATTACGGACAAGAATGTTCATAGACCAGGATTAGCATTGGCTGGTTATGTTGAACTTTTTACATTTAACCGTGTTCAGATCTTTGGTAATACTGAAGTGCGTTATTTAAATCATCTCTCATTTGATGAAAGAATTAAAGCATTTCAAACTATTCTTCAATTTGATCTTCCTTGTATAGTAATAACAAATAGTAATAAAATTGATGACGAACTTGTAGAGTTAGCAACAAAGAAAGAGATATCCATTATACGTACGCCACTTGAGACGACACAATTCGTCTATTTTATTAGCGATTTCCTTGATGATCAGTTTGCTCCTCAAACAGTATTGCATGGCTCTTTTGTGGATGTATATGGTATTGGTGTTCTAATTACTGGACGTTCTGGAATTGGTAAGAGCGAGGTAGCTCTTGATTTAGTAGAACGTGGCCACAGACTGGTTGCAGACGATGTGGTAATAGTGACTCGAAAAGGTGAGGGAATCCTTATAGGCACAGGTTCTAATTTGGTAAGGCATTACATGGAGATTAGGGGTCTGGGACTTATTGATGTCAAATCCGTATTTGGTATTCAGGCGATTCGCTTTCAAAAACGAGTGGAGGTAATTGTGGAATTAGAGGAATGGCGCAACGATGTTGAGTATACCAGAACTGGTCTTGACCATGAATTTGTTTCAATATTAAATGTGAACTTGCCACACATAAGGTTACCAATTTTTCCTGGTAAGAATATAACCGTTATTATAGAGGTAATTGCTCGCGATTACCTGCTTAAGCAATATGGATATGATTCTGCAAGGGAATTTGCACGGAGATTGGATCAAGCTATGGAAGACCGAATAAAGGGTAGGCGTGCAATAGACTATTTTGGCCATGATTTTGAGTGAAAAAGCTCGAAATTTTGAGAAAAAACGCATTTGCTGAGCATTTGAAATTTCTTGATAGCGAAATTTCTAGAAATCTTGACAAATAGCTTATATTTATATATCTTGGCAAATGTAAAGAGAAATTCTAAAAAATTGTACTGGATTTGATGAACAGGTTTAAAAAATTATATAGGTTTTCTGTTAATTCGCTAACTTTTGAAGAAACCTGCTGGACAAGATTCCGTCTCATATTTATTGGTTTCATAACAGGAGTGATTGTATTCTGGATTGTGACTGTTATAAATCAGTATTGTGGAGATGTTCTTGGTTTTAGGTTTTTCCAGCAGGATGCATTGGTAAATGAAAATAGAGTGCTTCATAGTCAATTATTAAATATTGGTAATCAAATAGAAGTGCTGCAGAAGAAAATTGATTACCTGGCTGAAAAGAATAACGAACTGAGGTTGAGATCTAATTTGCCTAAAGTTGATGATGACCTTAGAAAAATGGGAATAGGCGGAACCGAAGAGAGTATAGATTTTACTTCATCACCGAGCATTAATTCTTTGATAAATGACTTAAGATTTACACTTGCAAAGGCGGAACGGGAACTAAATTTTCAGATCATGAGTCACAATGAGATAGAAAGTGAAATAGAAAAGAACAAAGTAAGATTTATGCATCTACCAGCTATTAAGCCAATGGAAGGGTATTATAACAGGAATGATTTTGGTGTAAGACTTCATCCTATTTTAAATATATACCGTAAGCATGAAGGTGTGGATATAATAAATAGTGTTGGTACTCCTGTTCATGCAACGGCCGATGGTGTGGTTCAGTTTACCGGGCATAGGGGCGGTTATGGACTTACAATTGAAATAAACCATGGTTTTTCATATAGCACTTTATATGCTCATCTGTCGAAAATAGTTGTTCGTGAAGGTCAAAATGTAAAACGTGGTGATCTTATTGGAATTAGTGGAAACACAGGTTTATCTGCGGGTCCACATCTTCATTATGAGGTAAGGGTTAACGGTGTAGCACAAAATCCAGTAGACTACTTTTTTGATGATGTTAAGTTAGATGATATTTTGGCAACAAAATAATAAAGAAAGGGTGTAGAGAGGTATGATCTGGACTCTAGAATTAGCGTCATATCTGGACGATGCACCGTGGCCAGCTACAAAAGCTGAGCTTATAGATTATGCCATTCGTATAGGTGCACCTATGCAGGTTATTCAAAATCTAGAGGAATTGGAAGATTCCGACGAGCCATATGAGGGAATAGAAGATATCTGGCCTGACTATCCTTCAGATGAAGATTTTTATTACGAAGACGAAGGAGAGTTCTGAAGATCTACTCAATTTTCCGTAAAAAGTCCTTAATGGCTTTGTGTGAACTATGTAGAACCCAGCAACTTGCTGCTGGGTTTTTTTATGAGATTATATGAAAAGGCTTTTGTTGTTAATAAAATTAGGTTTTTTAGTTTGCTTTTCAGCCGGATTGATGGCACAATCTCTAGAAGAAAAGTATGAGGTTGTCGACTTATGCTTTAAAGGCAACAAGGAATTATCCGATGGGAAATTGCTAAATGTCGTAAGAACGAGAGAAACTCCTTGGGTTGTTTGGAAATGGATATATTCTTTGTTCGGAAAAGAGATTTTGGGTGGGCAAAAACCGGAATATTTTGACCCGGTCGTTTTTGCGTCAGATTATTATAACATTAAAAGATTCTATGAGGATAATGGTTTCTTTCAGGCAAAGATAGATTCCATTATTTTGCTGGATAAGAGTAAAAGAGAAGTTAGATTAGAATTTAAAATTGTAGAGGGTAAGCGCTCATTTATAGATACGATAAATATATATGGCATTGAAGCACTTCCAGAAGATGTGGCAAAAAATCTATTCAAAGATAGAATCATAAATGTCGGTGATCCCTTCATTCAAGAAAATGTGGAACAAGAGCTTAAACGATTAATATCAGTATTTGCGAATAGTGGTTATATAGATGTAAAAGTGAAAACAGCAGATGCACAATATTATGCTTCCACTAATAACTTTTCCATTATTTTTGTATTTGAACCAGGTGAAAGATATACATTTGGCGAAATTAAAATTCAACAGGATACTGCCTACCCCCAAATTTCGCCGAAAGTAGTATTAAGACACATAGATTTTAAGGTCGGCGAATACTATAGTGAAGAGAAGAAAATTGCAAGCGAGAGGAATCTTAATAGACTAGGAATATTTGAAGTGGCGAGAATCGAAAGCGATATTTCTAATATGCAAACGTATACACAAATTCCAATAAGGATGATTTTAAGGACTCGCGATTTTCAGGAATTAACACCAGAAATAGGAATAAATGACGAAAATAATGCTTTTAATGTGCTTTTCGGAGTTGGGTATAATCATAGAAATATTTTTGGAGGTGCAGAGTTTTTTTCTACTCACATTAGGACTAATCTACATTCATTGAAATTCAGCAAGTTGTTCAAAAGTAATATGCTGAAAGATAGCTCGTTCGTTTCCAAAACAGAACTGTCCATGCAATTTGTTCTGCCTTATTTTATAAATAATAAAACTAATCTAAGTATAGCTCTAACAGCAATGCTGGACAAACAACCTTTATATTATTTGCCAAGTCTCGGATTTCGTTTGGGAACGCAATCACAAACAGCCACATATACCAAATTATTTATTGATTGGAATTTGCAAATAAGTGACCCAAAATCATTAAATGGTGAAACTAGTACGATTGTATACAGAGGCGCAAGAGGCACTTTTGAGAAGCAATTTAACTCCTTTGTTGCGATAACATTGCAACGAGATAAAAGAAATGATTTCTTTTATCCTTCAGAAGGTATATTTCAATCTGTAACAATAGAAGAAGGTGGTATATTCCCAAGAGTTTTTAAAGGACTCCTTAAACTTGAGCTACCTTACTCACAGTATGTAAAAGTTGCTTTGAGTGGACAATGGTACTGGGATCCGGGCAAAAAGCGGGATTTGATATGGGCTTTGCGTTTGCGTGCAGGTTCAGCTATTTTGTATGGTAATTCACCACTAAAAAATATACCTTTGACCCAGCGTTTTTATTCGGGAGGCAGTGGAAGCGTAAGAGGCTGGAAAGCTAGAGAATTGGGTGCTATGTCGTCAGTAATTCGAGGTGAAGGGGGACGTGCACTTGTTGAAGGCAACCTTGAATCGCGCTGGAATTTCTTAAAAGGAGCAGGTAGCTTGTGGTTCATAGATCTTGAAAAATTATCTATGGTCTTTTTCTATGATTGTGGTACCATATGGCTGGATCCAAAAGATATTAGGGCTTCTGACATTGGTATGGCGATAGGCTTTGGACTAAGATACAATACTGTCGCTGGACCAGTTAGAATAGATTTTGGGATGAAATTGTATGACCCGGACGCCCAAGCAGGCAATAGATGGATAACCCAGAGAAGGTTTTTCCCGGAAACTTTTAAGGGAGGAGTAATTCACCTAGGTGTTGGACATACATTTTAAGGTCTGTAACATGGCGTGGTCATCCATAATAGGACAGGAAAGAGTTAAATCTTTATTGAAAAAGACGTTGCAAGAAAGTCGAATAGCAAATTCTTATCTTTTCTTTGGAATTGATGGTATAGGAAAAGAAGCTCTTGCTTTGGAATTTGCGAAGGCAATGAACTGTAACAAGCAAGGAGACGAAGCTTGTGATGAATGTGAAAGTTGTGTAGAAGCAAACCTCCTTCGCCATCCAGATATACAATTGATTTTTGCATTACCTTTGGGAGATGATGAAAAGTCTGGCGATGATCCAATAACCTCATTAAGCAAGGCACAGATCGAAGAGATTAGGGAACAGATTCAACTTAAAGCTAAAGATCCTTATTTTCACATTGAGGTTCGAAAAGCGAATTTCATTAAGATAAATAGCATACGTGAAGTTAAACGCCAAGCAGCTTTAACTACGAGAAAAAATGGTAAAAAGGTTTTTATTATATTTGATGCACACAAAATGAATCCAGAAGCAAGTAACTCATTGTTGAAGATATTAGAAGAACCACTAAGCGACACAGTATTTATTTTAACAACATCCAAAAAAGAGCAGTTACTTCCCACGATAATTTCAAGAACTCAGATGATAAGATGCGATCCTTTGAAAGAAGAAGAAATTGCTTATGCTTTGCTGGAGAGAGATGGTGTTGATGAGCCTACTGCGAGACTAGTGGCAAAGCTCTCAAATGGGAGCTATTCTCATGCACGTCATTTTTGCAACGGAAAATTAATGGAAATAAGAAATTCGGTTACAGATTTTATGAAGCTTGTTTTGAGTAAAAATAGAAAAAGTCTTATTGAAAAAATTGAAGATTTGATTGCTGAAAATGAAAGATCCGAAATTAGAGAGTGGTTGATAGTGCTTGAGTCATGGCTGAGAGATGCAATGCTATTGCAACAAAAGCATAATCTAGATTTACCAGAAGTAATGCAAAAAGATTTAGAGAGTTTTATTAAAAATTTCCCCAATGCGAACCTTGTAAACTCAATAAATGCTGTAGAAAAAAGCATTGCTCATTTAGATAAAAATGTATACCTTCAACTAATAGTTATTAATCTTGCTTTTGAATTAAGAAGGAATATTATGGAGACTGTGGTAGCATGAATGATAAATATAAAAGGATTTTGATAACGGCTGCTTTACCTTATGCTAATGGCTATATACATCTTGGACACCTGGCTGGCGCATATTTACCAGCTGATATTTATGCAAGGTACCAGCGTCTAAAGAAAAGGGATGTTCTGTTCATTTGTGGTTCTGATGAGCACGGTGTAGCTATTATGGTTTCAGCAGAGAATGAAAAAACTACACCAAAGGAAATTATCGATAGATACCATCCTGCAAACAAAATGGCGTTTGAGATGTTTGGAATGAGTTTTGACAATTATTCAAGGACATCATTACCTCTGCATCACGAAACTGCAAAGGAATTTTTTCTCGATTTCTATAAGAGAAATATAATTATAGAAAAAACGGAAAAACAGTTATACTGTGAAAAAGATAAAATGTTTCTGGCTGACAGATATGTCGAAGGAACTTGCCCTAACTGCAAATTTAATCAAGCAAGAGGTGATCAGTGTGAAAATTGTGGGACATGGCTGAATCAAGTAGATCTTATAGAGCCAAAATGCAAAATATGTGGAAGCACACCGGTTATAAAAGAAACAAATCACTGGTACTTTCCATTGGGTAAATATCAAAAACGGCTTGAAGATTACGTTAATGAATGTAATAACCGCGATGGTTGGAAGGAAAATGTTCTCCGATACTGCGAAAGCTGGTTTAAACAGGGTCTGCAGGATAGGGCAGTTACAAGAGACCTTAATTGGGGAGTACAGGTACCAATTAAGGGCTATGAAAAAAAGGTCATTTATGTTTGGTTCGATGCTGTGTTAGGATATATATCTTCTGCAAAAGAATGGGCAATTTCGAAAAACGAACCTGAATTGTGGAAAAAGTACTGGCAAAGTGAAGAAACAAAGTATGTCGCCTTTATAGGGAAGGATAATGTGGTTTTTCATTGTATTGTGTTTCCTGCTATGTTAATGGCATGGAATGACGGACACGAAGAGAAATATGTCCTCCCCGAAAATGTTCCTGCAAATGAATTCCTAAATTTTGAAGGACAGAAATTCTCTAAAAGCCGAGGCTGGGGTATCGATTTGAAAGACTTTTTAAAATTCTTTCCAGCAGATATGTTGAGATATGCATTAACCGTAAATATGCCGGAAACAAAGGACAGTGACTTTTATCTGAAAGATTTTCAGGCTCGTGTAAATAATGAACTGGCAGATATTGTTGGTAATTTTGTTAACAGGGTTCTAACATTTATAGATAAAAACTTTAGTGGGAAAATACCTGATATTGGAAAAATTGGAGATCTGGATAAAAAAATTATCGATGAGTTAAGAGAGGCTCCGTCAAGAGTAGGAAACTGTTACGAAGCTTACCGATTTCGCGATGGTTTAATGGAGACAATGAATTTAGCAAGAGCTGCAAATAAGTATTTCAACGATAGTGAGCCATGGTTGACTATAAAATCGGAAAAAGAAAGATGTGCTACAACATTGCATATCTCAGCACAGCTTGTCAGGGCTCTGGCAATTCTTCTGGAACCAGTAGTACCAAACATATCTGAAAAGGTATGGGAGCTTCTGAATATTAAAACGTCAATCAAAGATGATGGATGGGAATCCGCTGGGGAATTAAAATTGGAATCAGGACATCAAATAAGCAAGCCAGGCATTTTGGTTAACAAAATTGAAGATAAGCGAATTGACCAGGTAATAAAATTTCTTGAAGGTAATGAGGAACGAAAAAATGAAAAATGTAAAGAAATGATTACAATAGAAGATTTTAGCAAAATTGACCTGCGTGTTGCGAAGATTATACATGCTGAAAATATAAAGAAGTCTGAAAAGTTATTGAAAATTAAGATTTCTCTTGATAATGAACAAAGGCAGATAATAGCAGGTATTGCTCAGTATTACAAACCAGAAGACCTGATAGGGAAGCTCGTTATTGTGGTAACTAATTTAAAGCCAGCTAAATTGATGGGTGAAGAATCGCAGGCAATGCTTCTAGCGGCTAGCGACAAGAACAATAGACTAACTCTTGTTACTGTTGAGAACGATATTTCTCCTGGGGCTATTGTTAAATGAAAAGAATTGTTAAAAATGATGAAAAAACTGGAAAGCATTGCTCGATTAATTAAAATTGAGCACACATTGTTTTCCCTGCCTTTAATATTCAGTGGTGTGTTGCTAGCGTATAGAGGATTTCCGAAAATGATTTTAATACTCTGGATACTGGTTTGTGGGATATCAGCCCGAACTGTTGCAATGATTTTAAATAGAATAATCGACATTGAAATAGATGCGCTTAATCCAAGAACTAAAGATAGAGAATTGCCGAGTGGAAGGCTTTCAAAACAGTCAGCGGTAGCGCTTTTGATTTTTGCCTTAATAATATACTTTTTTTCTGCTTATATGATATCTAATTTTTGCCTAATGCTTTCACCCATTCCACTAATTATTTTTATTTTTTATCCATATGCAAAGCGATTTACTACGTTTGCACATTTTGGAGTAGGATTAGGTTTATCTATGGCACCGTTAGGTGGATGGATTGCGGTGAAAAATTCTTTTGATGGAATTTTACCTGGAGCATTGCTTTCTTTTTTCACTCTTTTCTGGGTCTCTGGCTTCGATATAATATACTCAACTCTCGATGAAAACTTCGATAGAAAACAAAATCTTTTTTCTTTTGTTGTAAAATACGGAAAGAAAAAAGCTTTGAAAATTTCCGCCTTCTTGCACCTCCTGGGATTTCTTATGCTTCTTATATTATTCATATTTGAAATCAAATCTATATATGCCTTTCCTTTTCTTCTTATTTCTGGCTACTTATTATACTTGGAACAGAAAAAGTCAGATGATGTTGAACTGGCATTTTTTAAAATTAATGCAGTCGTTGGATTTGCAGTTTTCATAATGGTTTTAACTGGAGTTTATTTTACATGAAAGTTATTATTGGTATAACTGGTTCTTCAGGAGTAATATTTGCGAGGGAGTTCTTAAAGCGCTGTGACGCAGATAAATACCTGATTGTGAGTAAATGGGGTAAATATATATTGAAAGAAGAACTTGGAATATCGCATGAGGAGCTGAATTGTTATGTAAAACGTCAGTTTGTTGATGACGATTTAAGTGCACCAATCTCTTCGGGGACAAATTCATTCGACGCATGTGTAATAATTCCTTGCTCGACATCTACAGTGGGAAAAATTGCTTCTGGCATTGGTGACACTTTAATTACGAGGGTAGCGCAAGTAGCGCTGAAAGAAAGGTTTAAATTAATTCTTTGTATTCGTGAAACACCCCTTTCAACTGTAATCCTTGAGCAATGCCATAAACTTTCGCAACAAGGGGTGATAATAATGCCCATTTCTGCGCCAATGTATTTTAACCCAACCTCGCTTGAAGAATACATTAATGCATTTGTGGATAAACTACTTTCTGTTCTTGGTTTGGGTAATGTCAAGGGTTGGCGAGCTGAAGAATTGGAGTAGCAGATGAGATTTCCAGCATTAAGTGAATTTTTGAGCTATCTGGAATCAATTGGTGAATTAAAAAGAATCTCTATACCTGTAGATTCTTATCTTGAAGTTACCGAAATATCAATGAGAGCACTGCGTGAAAACAGACCAGCCTTGCTATTTGAAAACATTAAAGGTGCAAAATATCCTTTAGCTATAAATATATATGCTTCAGAAAGGCGCATAGAACTTGCATTAGGAAGGCATCCCCAGGAAATCGGTGAAGAGATAGTAACTTTTATTGAGCGATTGTCTTTGCAGGATTTTTCTGCAATCTGGGAGAATAGAAATCTTTTTAAAAGTCTGATGTTCAAAAGACCGGGAATATTTGCACGTAATATTTCCCAGGAAGTTGTTGAAGAGCCTGATCTAGACAAACTGCCGGTAATTACCTGCTGGCCAAAAGACGGCGGTAGATTTATAACTCAGGGACTTGTTTTTACATATAACCCAATCAATAATGTAAGAAATGTTGGGCTTTATCGTTTACATGTATATGATAAGAATACCACCGGAATGCATTGGCAGATACAAAAAGGTGGTGGGTTTCATTTTTATCATGCAGAAATTCTAAACAAACCTTTAGAGGTGGCAGTAGCTCTTGGTACTGAACCGGCGGTGTTGTTTGCGGGCATATCTGCTTTGCCTGAAGGGATTGATGAACTAATTTTATCATCTATCATCAGCGGCAGAAAAATTCCTACAGTTAAAGGTAAGAGCATTAGTATTGAAGTTCCTAAAGGAGCTGAGTTTATTCTTGAAGGAATAGTCTGTCCGGGTGAACGCAGGAACGAAGGGCCTTTTGGTGATCATTTTGGTTATTATTCAAATAGATCACCATTTCCGGTTTTTCATATAAAGAAAATAACGCATCGCAAGAATCCAGTATATCCTGCAACAGTTGTTGGTATTCCACCGATGGAAGATAAATTCATGGGAGATGCAGTGCAATGGATTCTTAATCCACTTATTAAATTGTTGCATAAAGAGGTTTATGATATCTGGGCGTATTATGAGGCTGGTTTCCATAACCTACTGGTTATTTCTGTGGAAAATAGATACAGAAAAGAGGCGATTAAGACAGCTCTTGGTTTGCTTGGAACTGGTCAACTTTCGTTAACCAAAGTAATTATATTAGTTTCTAAAACTGTAGATCCGAGAAACTGGAATGCGGTATTACGTGAGATACATGATAATTTTGATCCGACTTTTGATTTTTTACTTATACCTGGTATGCCGCTGGATACGCTGGATTTCACAAGTTTTAAAAAGGAAATAGGTAGTAAAATGATCCTGGATGCAACAAGAGAAAATCACAGGTTCTCCAAAAATTCGAAATTTTCAACTTCTCCTGATATCAGTAAAGTTATGAATACGATAGAAAAATTTAAGAAAACAGATAAACGCATAGAAGAGGTTAACTTGATTGAGAAAACATTGCTGATAGTTAAGGTTAACAGGAATGGTAGAGAAATATTGGAAAAAATGGTTAAGCTTAAAGATTTGCAATCTATAAAAGTTATTGCAGTTGTTAGCAATGATATAGATATTAATAATCAGGAAAACTATATTTGGGGAATATTTACACGTTTTGATTGTGAAAGAGATTTGATTTTTGCTGAACGAAAATTCCAAGGTGCTTCAGTGGTTTACAAAGGCACAATTGGTATTGACGCAACGTTAAAGCCGGGATATCCAGATACTGTTAAGATGACAGAAAAAATCAAAAAACTGGTAGACAATAAATGGGATAAATATTGGAAGTAGATTAATGGAGATAAGGTTTAGAGATAAAAATTTAGAGCCGATTTGGTACAAAGTTAAACAGGGCATTAGATTGGATAAAGAAGATGGCGAAGTGCTTTTCAGTACATCCGATTTAATTGCACTTGGTAAAATGGCTTCTTTTGTTCAGAAGAATTTAAACGGTGATGCGGTGTATTTTATAGTTAATCAAAAGATTGAACCTACAAATATATGTGTACACTCCTGTAGATTTTGTAAATTTTCGCGCAAACGAGGTTCACCTGACGCTTATGAAATGAAGGTTGAAGAAATTTTACGAAAGCTGTCTACAGATATTCAGGAAGTCCATATAACTGGCGCTTTGCATCCAGAGTGGGACTGGAGTTATTATCTGGAAATTCTGAATCAGATAAAAAGTAATTTTCCGAATATAAATATAAAAGCCTTTACAGCAGTTGAAATTGACTACTTTTCCAGAAAATTCAATAAATCTATAGATGATATACTATATCAACTGAAAAATGCCGGTGTATACATGCTCCCTGGAGGAGGTGCTGAGGTTTTTTCAAACAGAGTAAGACAAATGCTTTTTCCGCAAAAGATTGATGCAGAAAGATGGCTTGAGATTCACAGGCAAGCGCATAAAGTAGGAATCTTGACCAATGCCACTTTGCTCTATGGACATGTTGAGACTATTTCAGAGAGGGTCGATCATTTGCTCCGATTGCGCAATTTACAGGATGAAACAAATGGGTTCGTGTCGTTTGTTCCTCTGGCATTTCAAACAAAAGATAGTAGTATTGAGAGGAACGAAGGATATGGCTCAGCAATTGATGATCTGAAAATGGTGGCTGTTTCAAGGCTTCTTCTGAACAATTTTCCCCATATTAAGGCTTACTGGGTAACATTAACTGAAAGTGTGGCTACCGTTGCTCTAAACTTTGGTGCAGATGATATTGAAGGAACGATTGGAGGGGAGCGTATTGCACATGATGCAGGTGCTATGAGCGCAAGCGCACTTACAAAGGAGCAAATTATCGAACTTGTGAAAAGCGCAAATAAAATACCAGTCCAACGAGATATTTACTATAATCCGGTAAATACTTATGGAAGCAATGTGATAGGAAAAATACCGTATTTGAATTCTGCTCCTTTCTATGAGAATTTAGAGGATGAAAGATTCAAGATTTTGCCTGTTGTACCAAGACGTATGGGTATACTTGCAAGAAAAGACCAAATAATATCTGGATTGTTTTCTCTGGTGGATTATTTAGAGCAAAAAGATACATTTGAACTTCTGGAGTATTGTCTTGCCACGAGAGATCAGGTTAAAAGTGTTTTGCTTTTTTCCAATTACGGATGGAAGGAACTAGACGGCAAAAAGATTGGAATTTCTGATGCTTCGGCTACATCAGTAAAACTGCTGAAAGTGTTGCTAACAAAAAAATATAGCTCACAAGCAATATTTAAACGCATGGAGCCAATAAACAGAAATTTTAGTGATTACGATGGAGTACTTTTAATAGGCGACGATGCTTTGAGACATAAGAAATATGGTTTGGCTGGATTTGAAATAGTCTATGATCTGGCAAGTGAATGGTACGATTGGAAAAAGCTTCCATTTGTTTTTGCTGTCTGGGCAGTAAAGAAGTATGTTGAGAAAGAAATAAGAGAAAAACTCGCAAAGTTACTGGAGGATTCACTTGATAGAGCAGAAGAAGATTTTAGATCAATAGGTAGACAGTATGCAAAGCGCATTGGCTTGACGGAAGAAGAAATTGTTGAATATTTAACAGGCTTCAACTTCAGACTTGGTGTACGGGAACGCGAATCGATAGAGGAATTTGAAAAATATCTTTCAGAAATTAAATCTTATGAACAGGTATAATGTGACTTTTAATAGTAATTATGACACCTGATGAAATTATAAATAAGTACAAAGAACTAATTGATATTGGTGAGAAATTATTACCTCTTGGGGGATTTGATTTTTCTGGATATAACGCTCGTTTGCAAAGTAAATATACGAATTGGAGAAAAGATGCACTTGAAACTTTTGAGCAAACGGGACCGATAGGATTTCCTTATAAACAAAAAATCCTGAGCACTCCTAATAATGAATATTTTTACCAATCGTCCGTTTATGTAATTCTTAATTGTTTGCGTGAACTACATGAAAAAATAAAATCATCTCCTCAGTTAATAGAGACACCCGGGCAAGAAATAACAGACCTTCCACCATTAAATTCAACTGTTCAGCAAGAAACTGGAGAATCAGGTGTTAGGGTACTAAAACCACCGCCAAAGCGTGCGATACCTCAATCAGGTAAATCTGAAACGGCATCAGTATCAGTTGCACAGCCGGCAGAGTGGAGTAATAAAGTTTACGTTATTGGTGAGCCCGATGATATACTTTATGCGCAGCTGCTTCAATTTCTGCATGAAATAGGAATTGAGGAAATCCCTTTGGAAAGGGAACACGGGAAAGCTATTGTGCTTGATTCATTTGATTTTGATAAGAGCGCGAGATATGCTTTCTTCATAATTAATGAAGATGATCTTTCGTATGCTATGTTTGAGATAGGACATTTTGTTGGTAGGCTTGGTAAGGATAGGGTGTGTGTTTTGCACATGTCCGATGTTAATTTCCCAAAAAATGTTCCTGGTGTTCTTGTAAAACCGATAGTAATAAAACTGGAAGAGGCAAGTTTGGCAATATTAAAAGAATTAAAAATGGCAGGTTACAAAATCGATTTGTAGGGTGTGGCATTGAAATTAGATACCATATATAGAAAAGTTTTAGCAGGTGAAAGAATTTCAAAAAGTGAGGGTCTTTACCTTTTTAAAAATGCAGAATTATTGAGCCTTGGTGAACTTGCCAACGAAATACGATTTCGTAAAAACCCGAATCCATGGGTAACATACGTGTCGGATGCAAATCCGAATTATTCAAATATATGTGAAGTAGCCTGCGATTTTTGTGCCTTTCATAGAAAAAAGAATGAGGATGGGGCATATTTGTTATCTGTAGATGAGTTAATAGAAAAGTTTAAGAAATATGTATTACAAGGTGTGACATCAGTTTTATTGCAAGGTGGAATTAATTCTGATATCCCTTTTGACTATTATCTCGAGCTGGTGGAAAGAACGGTTAAAGAAGTCCCGCAAATTCATCCGCACTTTTTTTCTCCTCCTGAAGTAATTGCAATGAGTAAGTCATCGGGTTTAAGTGTAGAAGATGTGCTTTCGAGATTGTGGGAAAAAGGACTTAGGTCAATTCCAGGTGGTGGGGCGGAAATCCTTTCGGATAGAGTTAAGAAGAAAATTAGTTGCAGAAAAGGTGATTCTTCGGATTGGTTGAATGTAATGAGAATTGCACATGGGATTGGATATAAAACCACGGCAACAATGATGTTCGGTCATGTCGAGGATAATGAAGATATTATTATTCATCTTGACGCAATAAGGAGTCTGCAGGATGAGACAGGTGGATTTACTGCCTTTGTACCATGGTCGTTTAAACCGAAGAATACAAGGTTAGGAAAAATTAATTCGAATCTCGAGAACTCCACGAAATACTTACAAATAATAGCATTGGCAAGAATATATCTCGATAATTTTCAGCACATACAAGCATCATGGTTTTCAGAAGGGAAAAAACTTGGACAAATAGCCCTTCATTTTGGAGCGGATGATTTTGGAGGTACACTTATAGAGGAAAACGTCCATGCTGCTGCCAACTTTATTAATCGGACAAACATAGATGAGTGTAGGAGGTTAATTAAGGAATCTGGTTTCATACCCATGCAAAGAACAACATTGTACGAGATAATAGAATCAAAGGAAAAAGTTAAGGCTTAAAGTGTTTAGTGTGGCAAACTTATCACAGAGTTCAGCTCACAATTTGACTCATTGTATAGAAAATGTGCCTAAAAATTGTTGTCGTAAAATAGCTACAAGTAATTTAGTTGAGAATTGAATTTACAGTTGTTAGTAAGTTGTGGAAA
>Ga0207433_10000904_pt1 | contig 66502 bp, 52 predicted proteins | sample YelNatPaOPGAMG01_FD_187559 | JGI IMG/M metagenome (GOLD analysis project Ga0207433, IMG submission 187559) | Hot spring thermophilic microbial communities from Obsidian Pool, Yellowstone National Park, USA - OP-RAMG-01 (SPAdes) (version 3) | ecosystem: Environmental > Aquatic > Thermal springs...
AGATATAATACTTTGTATACTCCCCAACCGCACCTGCAATTCCCTCACCAGTGCCCGTTGTCTTTATCTGACCATATCCAGGGATTTCACCACCAAAGGTCTCAGGCGTGCCCGGGAACACATCAACCGCACTTGAACCGCCCTGATAAAGGGAATCGGTATTGGGGGTTTGAGACGGCGAGAAGGTGGAGACGGTGAAACGGAGCACTGATGCATTAGAGAGTAATGACCGGGCAATCTTTATTTTTATTATCCCTGCAGGACCTGGGGTCTTTGTCACGGACATTCCATAAGGCATAGATTGGTAATTGGTTGAATGGTAATTGGTTAGATATTGATAAAGACCATAGTCATCATCACCGACATATATACAATACTCCCAGGCAGATTTCTTTGAGACTCTGGTCATCGTATCCTCTGGTAGTGTAATTCTACCCGAATTTTGTAAAGTGTCAATATCCAGGCAAATGCCTAAAAGTCCAAAATGCCTAAATATCTAAAAACAAATACTAAAACTAAAAACTATGTTAGCGGGGTGAAAGTTCAAAAGTTCACCGCTGGACGATGGTTCCGATATTATTGAGGGAGGTAATTACCAGCCTAACAGAAAATTTAAGATACGGATTGAGAAATTTAACCATCTTCTTCCCAAAAGCTAAAAATAACCCCTCAATATGGCTATTATAGTAGTAATATTTTTTACATTATTGCAAAAGTCTTAAAAATACGCCCTAACATTACTATAAAAGCATGCCCGTAGTTCTCAACTACCAGATCAAACCAAAGCATAAGTATAACAATGCAAGTTGCAAGAATGCAATACCATGCACAAATTTTTGGTATGACTGCAGGAGGAAAAAGATTATGTGACTTACAATGACGCGAAAGTTTATATAAAATATAGTAGAGGAGAACACCAACCAAGAGCAGAGGAGTAAGCGCAATATGAAAAGGGGTTGTATCTGGAATACCTTATGTAACACTCCAGACAATAAGTATAATGTCACTCAATGTGAATAGAATAAAAGTGGCCAACCAATACGGAAACAGCACCGCAACTATGCAGCAGATACCGCTTCCTAAAATTACTAAGATTTTGAGAAACACATTATGGGACATAAGCATCGCCTTGTTATCTACGCCAACCTATATTAAAAAGAGTGTCATCGTGATTTGAATAAGGATATATGCCGTAAAGTAAACCCCCGTCCCCAGAGTTGCCCCCAAAATTTTTAGGCTAATTATAACACAGTCCCTTACCTTTTACGCTAAATATATCATTCTATTAAAAATTCTCGGTCACCCTGTCGAGATTTGACCCCACATCTTTCCATTCCCTATTTTTCTATTTATTAAAAATTAAGACTGTATCTTTTTGTTTATAGATCTCTATTAAAGGTAGCGTATATTCACGAAAAACTGAGTCATCAATTCGTCCTATGAATCTGTAAGAGTTGTAAAAAGTATCATTACCTACAATGCTGTCAAAATGAAAAGCAGATCCGATATAGACTCTACCTATAGATGGAGATTTTATATACAACGCGGATGGGAGATAATGAATCAAATCGCATTTTTCAATACTGTTTGCCTTCATCGTCATTAAATATAATGTATCTACGAACAATTCAATTTCATGTTCAGTTTGATTCTTAAAAGTAATATGTACTGTGGGTAATCGGCATGATATATGAGTACTTATTACAAGAAAAATAGCAATAATTAACCGATTAATGTTTAATTCTTTACACACATTAACCTCCACCACCTTCTCTACGTTGGGCTTCAATTTCAAAAGGATTACTATAATATGCCCAATACCAAAAATATTCCATGCCAGTTGATGAATAATAAGGTGTCTGCCAGGTATGTGTGAAAAGGTTAATGCCGCCCGCACCTAAATAAAGCAAAGGTAAAAGAGCCCCAAATCTATCAAATTGCGCCACGTGTGTCATTTCGTGTGCAAGTGTGCCTGCATCCATCGGTTCAACGCCAATAATCGTGTGACCTATGGTAATCCCACCAAATCCAAGTTTGCCAAGAAGCCCTGCAAAGCCCTTCTTGCTTTCAAAGATTGCCACATCATCTTTAATCGTGGGCAAATCAAAGGACAAAAGGCCAAGCCCTAAACCTAAATAAGTAAATGGAATCGTAGAAGTATAAGTAACAAAACCCCATAAACCACCAAACAGTTCCCTTAACGAAGCTGGACTCAGTGTAATCCACTGTCTATCAATTGGATCCCAGCATCTGTATAATCCATTATCTAACGGTATTATTTCTTGATCAGGGGTATTGAATACCGAGGGATAAAAAGGGTCTAACTGCCAGGATTTTGCATAGAACATACCCGCCCGCTGTGCCATTCTTTCTTCAACCATAAGATGGACACAGGGGTCTCGACGGTTCTCACCCAACCAACGAACATCTGCACCACTTGGATCCGTATATCTCAATGGATTATTGTAACAATATTCATAAGATGATACAGTAGGTTTATTAATTGGGTCAAGGGTCATGAATCGTCCGATTTGGGGGTCGTAGTATCTTAAACAGAAATAATTAAGCCCGGTCTCTGAATCCAGTTCCTTACCGGTAAACCCGTGGACATCACCACTCCCAACTATCATTTCACCAAATGGCTGATAGGCACCAGTCCAGACTACTGAACCTGATTCATTCGTCATCTTTCTTGGACTGCCTAAGGCATCGCAATGATACCAGTTTGTATCCGCACCCGCAATCTTGGCAATATGCAAACCACCAGCGTAAATATAACGGGCAAGTATTGAACCATTCGGCGCATACTCAACTATCGGATTTATCCCATCGTAGATATAATACTTTGTATATTCCACAACCCCACCAGCAATCCCTGCACCAGTGCCCGTTGTCTTTATCTGACCATATCCAGGGATTTCACCACCAAAGGTCTCAGGCGTGCCCGGGAACACATCAACCGCACTTGAACCGCCCTGATAAAGGGAATCGGTATTGGGGGTTTGAGACGGCGAGAAGGTGGAGACGGTGAAACGGAGCACTGATGCATTAGAGAGTAATGACCGGGCAATCTTTATTTTTATTATCCCTGCAGGACCTGGGGTCTTTGTCACGGACATTCCATAAGGCATAGATTGGTAATTGGTTGAATGGTAATTGGTTAGATATTGATAAAGACCATAGTCATCATCACCGACATATATACAATACTCCCAGGCAGATTTCTTTGAGACTCTGGTCATCGTATCCTCTGGTAGTGTAATTCTACCCGAATTTTGTAAAGTGTCAATATTGGGGCAAATGCATAAAGGACAATTTTTTATAGCAGAAGTATCAAAACTGGTAAAGTCATTCTTAACAAGGGGTGCAGGGGTTAGCTGCTACATCCTTGATGCAGGATACTTCCTTGATACATGATTCAGGATACAGGATACACCATACAGGATAAAGAAGGGAATGATTTGAATAAATCCCCTGTATCCCCCTTTAGGAAAGGGGGAACGAATTTGGTGTGGGAAGTTGGTTATTTGTTGTGGTAAATTTCAATAGAATGATTTCATCGTGCCGTTTTTTATGTAGCACCAGGACATCGCCTCGGTGTTATTGACACATAATATTCTACCCTCACGGTCTATGCCGATTATTCCAGACCGACATTTTGCCCTTGTTGCATAATCTATCGCCATCTTACCTGCAACTGGTGCTGAGTATTTTTCCATATATGTTACAGTCCTGAAGGCAAGCAATGTCTTCATTATCATCTCACCATGGCCTGTGGCTGATACTCCACCGTATTTGTTTGCGTAGGTTCCCGCACCAATGATTGGTGTATCACCAACCCTGCCTGGCAAATGGAGTGAGATGCCACCAGTAGAGGTTCCAGCAGTTATAAAACCATCCTTATCCATTGCTACAACACCGACAGTCTCATATAGTTCTTTGAGTTTATGCAGTTTGGGGAAGTAATCACTCTTTAATTTCTTCCTTGCCCTCTCCCACATCCTTATCTTTTCTTTTGTCTTGGGATTGTGGTATTTTATTCCGCAGAGCCTTGCAAACCTCAATGCACCATCACCACATAATAAGAGATGGTCGGTCTTTTCCATCACCAGGCGTGCAACCTGAATCGGATATCTCACATTCTTTATTGCTGCTACTGCGCCAAAATTTCCATCTGCAGTCATTATTGATGCATCCATTTCAACCTCACCGGTCAAACTGAGTGTAGAACCGGTGCCGGCATTGAATATCGTTGTATCCTCAAGGACCATTATTGCCTTTTCAACTGCATCAATGCTTGAACCACCATTTTTCAATATCTCATAACCAATGCTAACTGCTTTTTTTAAACCCTGGGCGCGCCGGTGGGGAAAGTTTATACCACCAGCACCCCCGTTTGCAATTATCACAAGATTTTTCATCTCTGCCTCGCTATCTTTCCTATACTACTAAAATTTTTGTCCTTTAATAGAATAAAATACAAGCCAGAGCCCACTGGCTTATTGCCATTATCTTTTCCATCCCAGAAGACCCTTTTATTTATAATTGCCGACGAAGGAAATTTTTTCACTAATCTGCCACTGATTGAATAGATATAAACTTCAGGGTTTACATTATCAGGATAATCAAGGATTATCTCACAGTTTTCAGCAAAGGGATTGGGAATGGAATAAGGGGTAGCATAGTTTTCTAATTTAATCGTTAGAAGGTTTGAAAGATTACTTTCATTTCCGTACCTATCACGAGCATATACCCCATAATGATATTCACCACTTAATTTGTTGAAGATATAGAGTGTTGTGTCTATAAAACTCGTGCGGATAAATGTTCCAGAGACGAGTTGGTAAAGTTTTATTCTATCCATATATACTCCACCATAGTTTATTGCTTCATTTGTATGATAGGAGAATTTTAATGGAGAATTTCCTGAAGGGAGGATGACGCGACAATTCTGCCAAGATCCTGAGCGTCCATAATAGATGATTTTTTTTGTACCATATTCAATGATGAACGAATCTACCATATCCTCGGTGTTATAATACAGATAAATATCAAGAAGTCCAATTCCGTCTATTTTTATATTATCCTTTGAAATTAATGTATTATTCAGATTACTACCATTCCCTGAAAAGAATGAGGTACTCCCCTCGTAAAAGAAGTTGTTTACCATTGAAAAACCATTGAATATCCAGTTTACTGTATCCTCACAATTGTCTTCAAATATCAACATTGTATCAGTGCATTCAATTACCTCATATGATACCGGAGCAAGGTCAAAAGATTTTTTCCAGAAGAGTCTAAAATTGTTATCCGTGCCCGTAGAGTTAGAAAAAAGTTCAGGGGTTGTTGGTCTGATATCATCTTCGTCATAGAACCAGTTTAAAAATTTATGCCAGCCAGTTTCACTATAACTCAACAGATTGTATTCCTCAACGAGATTTTTGAACTCAATATACCTATCTGGAAACCAGGTGGTTAGACCTGTAAGTTTTGATAGTCCACTGCCCCAGGTTTCAGATTTTATAATCGTCTTTTTGTAACACTCGCAAAGTTGTGCAGTTTCTTTTGTATTTAGATAGTTATTGAGGAGTCTTAAAAAATCACCAAGGTCAATGTAGTCATCTTCAGGCGCGGGATTGGGATTTATCAATGATACAGTCTGCACTCTCATTCTTAATTCTCTTAATCCCTGTGCTGGTGGAGAATTAATAATATCTTCTATTGTTTCTTTTATCAAATCCTTGAGTTCTGTTAAATTATTGAGACTCACAAGCGAGATCGCTGATGGTTGATTTGAATAATATGACTTACAGATGTCAACTATCTTCTTACCCAGATCTATTTCGTTAATTTTAGGATTGGACCTGATACTAAAGAGAATATCCGCATAAGGAAACCCATTTATTGGCCAGACAGTCTGGGGTGCAATCATAACCTTACCATATTCTTTTATTTCATTTGCAATCTCAATCTCCTGCATATTACAGGCATCAAATCCAATGATATGAATTATCTTCCCTGTAGCATCATAAAAACTTTTGAATGCCTTTTTCAGGTCACCACTGGCAATGCTCATCTCCCTTCCACTTGACCAGTCACTGCCAAAAGTTCTTCTGGGTGAAAAGGTCCAGCCCAGGCCATGGTCCCAGAGGATTAAGAAGTATCTCTTTGCTGGTAAAAACATCATCCCCCATTCCATGAAGTCCCGCAGTGTCTGCCAATCACACATATTAATTATACCCATATCCATAATCTTATAAAGTGTATCCTTCCCTACATAATAACGCATTGCACCGATATATGGTCTATCTATCTGGACGAGGATTCCAAGATTATCATCTGAACCGACTGCCTCCATCTCCACAAGGTCTGAGTCCGCAAGATCGCTTAATGAATTGTCTGCAGCCATATAGACCATTACGGTCCATTCACGGGCATTAAGGATAATAGGAATGAGAAAAAAGAACAGAGGGATTTTACGCACGACAAAGTTTATTTAATTTTCATTTTATGTCAACAGAGGCGTTGATTGCAAAGTTGAACTTCATTTAGCACTGAGGAATCAACATTTTTCTCACCTTCAGGGCTTTTATTTTAGATAGAAAATTTGGGTTTTACACCATTTATCTCTTGATTTAGTTAAATACCGTTAACCGCCAATTATCAGCATTTCCGAAAGGCACGGGCACGCATGGTTAAAATTTATCAGGAAATGATACAAATTGGCTTAAGGCCTGTGCTGACCCACGCCGTAAAGGCGGTTAGTGCCCGGAGATGTCTCAGGAGTATGAAAGTTTGAAAGGGTGTTGTTCGGACAATTATTTAGCGTATGATTGGGAGGTGGGTGGTAATGCCCAGGTTGTATCTTCCTAAAGGATAGGAGAAGTCTATCCAATAACCAAAATTTTTTAACTCACTTAGCAAAAAAATTTAAAAGTTCATTCTGCAAAGCTGGTTCTGATAAGATTTCTATTGACGATACAAAAATTTTGATTATATTTAAAACTAAGGAGTTAGAATCATGGAAAGGATATTAAAAAATATAATTGATACTTTAAAATTAAAAAAGGTGACTTATGGGGATGTCCGTCTGGTCCAGGAGGAATCTGAAAGTATAATGATAAAGAACGGAATTATTGAAGCAGTCAGCCACAGTTTTGATATGGGCTTTGGAGTTAGGGTTTTAAAGGATGATGCCTGGGGTTTTGCCTCTTCAAATCTATTGAATGAGAAAGAGGCTGATAAGGTGACGAAGCAGGCATTGATGATTGCCGAGGCATCAGCCAAGGTAAAAGACCATCCGATCATCCTGAGTCCTTTAGAACCACAAAGAGGGACTTATAAGAGTGATGTAAAGATTGACCCATTTAAGATTCCTCTGGATGATAAAATTGGACTCCTTATGGAGTGTGATAAAAACCTATTTGGTGACCAAAGGATAAAGACAAGGATATCATTTATGTCTTTCCGAAGGGTAAAGGTCATCTTTTATTCAACAGAAGGTTCAAGGATCACCCAGGAATTCACCTATTCAGGTGGTGGGGTAAAGGCATATGCAATGGACAAGGAGGATCTCCAGATCCGCTCCTATGATGATTATGGTCAGGCCGGTTACGAATTCATAAAAGGACTAAAATTGACCGAGAATGCATTAAGGGTGAAAGATGAGGCATTGACGCTCATAATGGCAAAACCCTGCCCTTCAATGAAAACCACAATAATACTTGATTCAAACCAGATGGTCCTCCAGGTTCATGAATCTTGTGGTCATCCGACAGAACTTGATAGGGTTTTAGGAACCGAGGCTTCTTATGCGGGAACATCATTTATGACCCTTGATAAACTGAATAATCTGAGATATGGTTCTGAGATTGTTAATATTGTAGCAGATGCTACAGTTCCAGGTGGGCTTGGAACCTTTGGCTGGGATGACGAAGGAGTTCCTGCACAAAAGGTTTATCTGATAAAGAATGGAATCTTCGTTGGCTACCAGAGTTCACGTGAGACTGCCCCGGTGATTCACACCACTTCCAGTGGGAATATGAGGGCAGATGGTTGGAACAGGATACCCTTGATAAGAATGACTAACATCAATCTCTTACCAGGTGAATGGAAACTGGAAGATATGATTGCAGATACAAAAGAAGGGATATTCATGACCACAAACAAATCCTGGTCAATTGATGATAAGAGGTTAAACTTCCAGTTTGGTTGCGAACTTGCACGCAGGATTGAAAATGGGAAACTGACCGAGGTGTATAAGAATCCAACCTATGCAGATATCACGCCCCAATTCTGGAATAAGTGTGATGCAATAGCAAACAAAGATTACTGGCATCTCTATGGTGTCCCCAATTGTGGTAAGGGCGAACCTGGACAGACGATGTATGTGGGCCATGGCACTGCACCAGCAAGATTTCGGGACGTTCAGGTAGGTATCGTAAAATAATATTTAATGCCCTATATATCTTTTTGTGATAGATATTTGAAGGGGATTATTAGGTATACTCTCGGTATATTCCCCATTCTCATAATGGCAACTGGCTGTGCCTATTTCAATACCTTTTACAATGCTCAGAATTATTTCTCCCAGGGGATGAAGACGGTGAAGAATGATACATTGAAGAGCGATGTGGAATACTTTGATAAGGCGATTGAGAAGTGTGCCTCAGTGATTGCCAAATATCCTGATTCGCGCTATGTTGATGATGCAATTTATATGATGGGTGTCTCCTATTATTTTAAGGGTGATTACTCAAGGGCACTTGAAAAACTTGATTTTTTGACAACAAACTTTCCTGGTTCACGGCTCTATAGCAATGCCATGTATTATTCCGGGCTTGCATACTACAAGACTGGAAGGTATAGTAAGGCAATCATCGCTTTTAAAGAAGTAGGGAGGTTTAAAAAACTTCGTAAGAAGGCATATGTGATGCTCTGTTATGCATACTATCAGGATGGTAATTACCGTGATCTTATGTATAATGCTAATCTCTTATTGAAAGAAAGGTTGAATCGCAAAGAAAGATTGATGGTCTTAAATATCTTAAGCGAAGTCCAGTATGAGTTAAAAGACTATGAAGCCACAATCAATACATTAAATGAGATAGAAAAGATGGTAGAAATTCCTGAAGAAAAGAAAAAAATAAAACTGAGGATGGCAAATATCTATCTTGAAACCGGTAAGTTTGAAGAATGCAAAAAATTTCTTGAGAACGAATCTGATCCTGAATTCCGCATGCTCCTTGCTGGGCTCTATTTTAAGATGAATGTAATAGATACTGCAAAGATGATATATCAGGAGATAAAAGAAACCCAGCCCCAGGAATATGTAACAAAGGCATATTATGAACTTGCACAGATTGCAGAGACTGAAGATAGTCTGGAATTGGCGATAGCCTATTATGATTCATTGATCCCCAAGGCGACTGGAGAATTGTTTAGTAAGGCAAAGGTGCGCTCCGAGGTCTTGAAAAAGATTGTTGATTTAAAGAATAAGAAGGAAGAGATGGACAAGGTGCAATTCTCACTGGGTGAGATCTATTTCATTGACCTCAAAGACATTCCCCGGGCAATGGAGTATTATGAAAATGTATACAAAAATTATCCATATAGTCCACTTGCACCCAAGGCATTATACGCAAATCTCTGGATAAGCAAGATGGTTCTAAAGCAGGATAGTACTGCCCGTAATCTTGCTGAGGAATTGATAAAAAATTATCCAGAGACCGAATATGCAAAGAGTGCACAGGTATTAATGCATAGAGAATGATGAGACACAGGGTTAAAATTCAGAAAAAAGTCTGGTTCAGCCCGAGTATATTTGGTATTGAATTTTATCTTCCTGGGATCAATCCTGAACCTGGACAGTTTTTTCAGATCCAGGTGAGTAATACACTTGACCCATTTTTAAATAGACCAATAAGCATCGCTGATTATAATAAAAACCGGATATTATTGATTATCAAGGTAGTTGGAAGGGGAACCCAGATTCTTAGCAGGATAGGGGTTGGTGATGAATTGAATATCTTCGGACCTTTTGGTAAAGGGGTAAAGATAACGGATAAAAAGGGTATTTTAATTGCCGGTGGGATCGGTGTTGCCCCCCTTTATTTTCTTGCCCGTAAACTCAAAGCCCGGGGAATTGATTTTACATTCATATATGGGGCAAAGACCCCTGCAGATCTCATCCTGAAGAAAGAACTGAAGATGATAGCACCAAGATTTGATTTCATCACTGAAACAGGTGGAAGAAAGAGGGGTACTGTCCTTTCGTTATTAGAAGGAATCTCGCTCTCTGATTTTAAGGTTGGCTATGCCTGCGGACCAAAACAGATGTTAAAGGAATTAAAGGATATGGATTTAAAAATCCCAATCTATGCATTCTGTGAAGACTTCCTTGGTTGTGGTTGTGGATTATGCCTTGGTTGTGCAATAAGATATAATGGTGAATACAAGAGAATCTGTGAGGATGGGCCAGTCTTTGAATTAAGAGGGATTGAATTTTGAAGATGATTGAATTGTTTGGTATAAGGTTTAAAAATCCTGTTTTCCTCGCGTCAGGAGTTTTTGGTTTTGGTTTAAAATACAAGACGGTTACAAGAAGTGTAGGTGCGATCTTTACCAAGGGGATTACCCTTAAGCCCAGGCAAGGGAATCCTCCGCCTAGAATATTTGAAACCCCTTCTGGGGTGATAAACTCTGTTGGCCTTGAAAATCCAGGGGTGAAGGAGTTTTGTAATTCAATCCTTCCAAAGATTAAAGACTTAAATGATAAAATATTTGTAAATGTTGCGGGCTTTACAATTGAAGAATATCGGCAGATAATTGAAGAGATTGGTGAAGGTGTGACCGGCTTTGAATTGAATGTTTCCTGCCCGAATGTAAAGGAAGGTGGTGTATTATTTGGCCAGAATCCGAAAATGGTGGAACAAATTGTGAGGAATGTCCGAAGGGAGACAAAACTACCAATCATCGTCAAACTCACAGCAAATTTTTGTGACCCACTAATCATTGCCAAGGTGGCTATCGAGGCTGGTGCTAATGGTGTATCATTGATCAATACCATCTATGGAATGGCATTTGACATTAAGAGGAAAAAACCCCTTATCATTGGTGGATTATCCGGGCCTGCGATAAAACCCTTTGCTCTTTACTGCGTTCATAGATTGAAGGAACTTAAAGTTCCGATAATCGGTATGGGTGGGATTATGACCGGTCAGGATGCATATGAATTTATGCTTGCCGGTGCATCGGCAGTTGCAATCGGCACTGCGATATTAAGAGACCCATATGCACCGATAAGGATTTTAAAAGAACTGAATTCTTTATTAAAAGAGGGGGATATATGAATGAAAAACTCATCGTTGCCCTTGATTTAAATGACCTGAATAAAATAAAGATGCTGGTTGATAAACTGCAGGGATATGTTAGTTACTACAAGATCGGAGCAATTCCCTTTACCTATTTTGGCCCTGAGGTAATAAGATTTTTAAAGGAACGGGGTTTGAAGGTAATGCTGGATTTGAAATATCATGATATACCAAATACTGTTGCCCGCGCCTGTGAAGGTGCGATGGAGATGGGCGTGGATATGTTGACAATGCATATAAGTGGTGGCTTTATGATGATGGAGGAGGCGGTAAAAGCAGTATCACTCATATCGGATGTGAAAAAGATTCCCAAACCAAAACTCCTCGGAATTACTGTGCTCACAAGCATTGATGAGGCATATTTCAAAGACCTCTTCGGTGATGTGAAACGGACAATTGAAGAGCAGGTGATATTCCTGGCGCGCCTTGCCCAGAGTGCCGGGCTTGATGGTGTCGTTGCCTCACCCCATGAAATAAAGAGGATACGGGAAACCTGTGGCAGTGATTTTTTGATCGTAACACCAGGAATAAGGCCTGAAGGTGAAGAGAGTGATGATCAGGCAAGGACGATGACTCCAGCACAGGCAATAAAGGCTGGTGGTGATTTCATTGTTGTGGGCAGATCCATTATTGCTGCAAAAGATCCAGTATCTGCAGCAAAGAATATAATAAAGGAGATTGAAAATGCAGGTTGAGGAGATTCTGCGCCGGTATAAAGTCTTATTAGAAGGGCATTTTGTTCTGAATTCAGGACTTCACAGTAAGTATTATTTTGAAAAATTCCGCATCCTTGAAAATCCAGAGGCAACAGGAAAACTTTGCTCAATGATTGGTTCACGATACCAGGATAAAAATATTGAATGGGTAATAGGTCCTACAACTGGTGGTATAATCATTGCGTTTGAAACCGCAAGGCAGTTGGGTTGTAAGGCCGGATTCGCTGAGGAGCGGGATAATAAAAGGGTTGTAGCAAGAGGTTTTGATATCTCAGGCAGGAATGTTTTAATCGTTGATGATGTTTTAACAACAGGGAAGTCATTAAGGGAGACGATCGATGCAGTCCTTGAGAAGAATGGGAGGATTATAGGAATTGTAGTCATGATCGACCGTAGTGTGTCAAAGATGGACTTTGATTATGAGGCACTATACAAAAAGGAGGTAGAAAATTTCAAACCCGAAGAATGCCCTTTGTGTAAAGCAAATATTCCTTTAACAAAACCCGGAGGTGTCTAAACCTGAACCCAGTAAATATCCTGAACCTCTGCTATTCCTCAGCCTGGATAACTGCATCAATCTTCATTCCCCTCATAGCCCGTGGATATACAGATAATCTATTCTTGATATCTCTAATCCTCGTCCTTTATAACGGGATGCTCTTCTTCTCCTCGCTCTTCTTTGGAAGGTTAGGAGATATTTATGGAAGGAAGAAGATTGTGACATTAGGATTTTTATTCTCTGCAATCGTCCTTTTCTCCCATAATCTTATAAGAAATATTCAAACCATTCTAATTCTGCGCAGTTTTGCAGGGTTGAGTATCGGAATGATACCGGGTTCAATAGTTGCGCTTGCCTGGGGGAATTCCCTTGGCCTCTTTTCAGGATTTGGCTCATTGGGTTATACAATAGGGAATTTCCTGCCCGGTATTTTAAAAAATAACTTTTTGATATTTACAACTGCCGCGCTATTCTGCCTTGCCGGATTCTTGATCAGTCTCTCCATCAAAGAAGAAAGGAGGAAGGTATCTGTCCCTCTATTCCCTTATGACTTGATTCGCAAGAACCTCGGTGTTTATCTACCATTCTTTATCAGGCATAGTGCTGCCCAGGCAATCTGGGCATTATTCCCTGTATATCTATCAGAACTTGGTGCGAATAAATTCCAGATAAGCCTCTTATATGCAATAAATCCATTTGCCCAGTTTATATTCATGCTCATTATGGAAAGGATAGACTGTGAGCGATTGATACTTGTTGGTATTGCCTGCTCCGCAATCACATTTTTTGGCTATGCCCTCGCGCCAAACTGGCAGATGATGATATTCCTTCAGGTATTACTTGGATTCTCCTGGGCAACACTTTACCTGGGTTCAATAAAATACTTACTGAAGAATAATATTGAACAGGCAACTGCTACTGGTTTCCTAAATTCAGTCATTGGTCTTTCCGGGATAACTGGACCTTTGATTGGTGGCGTTATTGCCCTTCTGGGAATGCGCGTGCTCCTCTTTACCTCAGCATTTGTATCTACCACTGCTTTCTTTATTAAAAGGAGGATGGTTCAAACTTATTAACCGGTTCATTCATCCCGTTTTAAATATCCATGAAAAAATACAACTGAAAAATTATCCAGAAAAGTGGGAAATGGTCAGGCTATTTCTCAATTGACATTTATTAAATTTTGTATATATTTTTATTATGGCAAAATGGGTGAAGGCAAAGAGATTGAGCGTATTTACTACATCACCATACGCCGGGAATCCTGCCTGGGTTGTCATTGGTGCTGAAGGAGTTAGTGATGAAAACCTGAGGATGCTTGCCAATGATTTAAATCCCCTTACAGATACAGTCTTCGTCCTTCCGGAAACAACCCACGAGGCTGATATATATTTGAGGTTCTTTACCGGGGCAGGTGAGATCAATTTCTCTGGCCATGGTTCAATCGCCACCTATTTTGCCCTTGCTGGAGAGAATATGTTAAATTTGAAAGAACCCGAGACCACAATCCGACAGAGGACTAAAGCAGGCATACAGATTGTTGATCTCAGGGTAAAAGATGATAAAGTAACCAGGGTGACGATGACCCTGTCAAAACCAAATTACCTTGATATTGAGATAAACCCTGTCCAGTTATCAAGGATCCTTGGCATCAGCCAGCATGACCTCCTCTCAGCAAATCTGCCTTTTGACATCATCTCTACAGGATATTATGACCTCATCGTTCCTATCAAGTCTCTTGAGATAATGAGAAATTTGAAACCCGATTTTACGTTTATGAATAATTTCTGCGTCCGCTTGGGTATACATGGAATAATTGTATTCTGTATGGAGACATTTGAACCTGGTGATACAGTTTTTATGAGACATTTTGCTCCAGTTGTCGGGATAAATGAAGACCCGATTTCCGGTGCTGCTGCGGGTAGTGTAGGGTGTTATCTCGTTAAGAAGAATTTGATTGAACCAAGTAATTTTTCAAGAATAATTGTAGAACAGGGTTATCTCCAGAACCGACAGGGAAAGGTTTATGTTCATATTGAATCTTCCCGCGATCAAATATATAGAGTAAAGGTTGGGGGGAATGCAGTCTTGACCTTTACTGGTTATGTCCTTGTTTTGTAGTCTTTTTATTTGTGATGTATTTTATAAAGATTCTTACTATTGCAGGGTCAAATTGAGTTCCGGCATTTGCCTTTAATTCCTTGATTGCCTCTTCTTGTGTGAGTGCGTCACGATAAGGTCTCTTTGAGGTCATTGCATCATATGCATCTGCAACAGCGATTATCCTTGCGATAACAGGAATTTCGCTCCTCTCCAGACCTTCAGGATATCCCGAACCATCATAGTGTTCGTGATGATGTTTTACACCACTCAAAGCCTCAAGCAATTCATTGAATCCTGCAAGCATATAATAACCACGCATGACATGCATATCCACTTCTTCCTTCTCTGCCTCGGTGAGTTTCCTTGGTTGTAGCAGGATGCTCTCATCAATACCTATCTTACCAAAATCGTGTAATAGTGCAGCAACCTCAAGGACAACTTTTTCCTCTTCACTGAATCCCATCTCCTCAGCAATTCCAAGGGCATATTCAGTGACCCTTAAGATATGACCATCCCGATAAGGAATCTGCTGATCTATCCTCTTTCCAATCTTCCTTAAATTTTTCAAAGCCTTCTTTGGATTTTCTCTGAGGGTCTGGGCAACAGAACTTAAGGTTCTGATTATCTCATCAAGATTGATTTTAAAGCGCTTCTGGTTTTCCATACTTAAGTATATTTAGATATTTAAAAATGTCAAGGTGTAAATCTAACTGAATTTATGAAATTCTGGGCACGCTCAAATCCCTGGATTATGAATATCTCTATTCCCTCTATTCCCTTTTCAATCACCTTTTTTATAACCTCCCTTTCCCTTCTCTCAAATGGTTTTAAAACGAATTCAGCTGAATCTACCCTATGTCCCAGAATTTCCTGATTCCCAATTCCGATCCTTAACCTGGGAAATTCCTCGGTCTTTATCGCCTCAATGATTGATCTCAAACCAAGATGTCCACCATCACTCCCTTTTGCACGGAATCTCATTCTACCAAGGGAAAGGTTTATATCGTCAAGGACGACAATAAAATCATCCGGATTCTCTTTTAAGATCCTCTCCACAACCAGACCAGATCTATTCATATACAAAAATGGTTTGATCAGCCTTACCTCTTTATTCTGAACCCTTATCAATGCCTGTTTATATTCTGGAGGCCCCTGAAATCTTTTTTTATATCTCTTTGCAAGGTATTCAATAAATAAAAAGCCTGCATTATGCCTTGTCCAACGGTATTTCAAACCTGGATTTCCCAGACCAAAGATGACCATTCAACTTCTCACCTTTTAGTCCACTATTTCTCTTTCTGCGCCTCTTTCGCTGGTTTTTCCTCTTTAGGCTTCTCTTCCTTTGCCTCTTCTTTAACTTCTCCAGCACCAGGTGCAGGTTGTGGAGCAGCCTTTTCTACCCTTGGTGCAAGGATGGAGATGATCGGTGTATCCGGTTTTAGTTCAAACTCTATGTTCGGGATCTGGAGATCCTTTAGGTGGATGGTCTTTCCTACATCAAGTTTTGATATATCAACATCAATATGTGATGGCATATAATCTGGCAGACAACGGACAGTCAGTTCATAAAGGTGTTGGTCAAGGAGTCCGCCCTTCTTTACCCCGGGTGCCTCACCAACAAGGTGGATAGGAATCGTTGCCTTTATCTTCTCCTTCTTACTGATGTGCTGAAAATCTACATGTAATATCTTACCATCAATCGGATTTTGCTGAATGGATTTTATCAGGGATGGATAAACCCTATCTCCTATCTTAAGATCAATACTCACAAACTCTTTCTTTAGCACATCAAGAACCTTTTTAAACTCTTTTTCTATTACATATATTCTCTTGTTTTCCTCTTTATGTCCGTATAGTATCCCGGGGATCTTTCCATCCCTTCTCAACCTCTTTACATCCCCTTTCTTCTCCCGCTCATATGTATATGCCATGAGTTCAATCTTCATTCTGCTACCTCCTTAAATAAAGAACTTATTGATTCATTATTATGTATCCTCTTTATTGCCTCAGCCAGTAAACTGGCAATAGAAAGTATCTTTAATTTATCTATCATTTTCTCCTCGCTGATTTTTAATGTATTAGTAATAACTATCTCTTTTATCGGTGCATCTTTTAATCTCGGGATTGCATTCTTGGAGAATAATCCATGGACAGCGCAGACATAAATATCCTTTACACCCTTCTTTGCAAGCCCTTCTGCAGCATCCACAATTGTGCCCCCTGTATCTATCATATCATCATAGATTATTACATTCTTCCCTTCTACTTCACCGATTATATTCACTACCATTGATTGATTCGGACCGGTGCGCCTCTTATCTATTATGGCAATTGGAATATCTTTACCCAGGCGGCGGGCAAATGCCCTAACCCGATTTACCCTTCCTGCATCAGGTGATACTATAACAAAGTTTCTTAAATCCATCTTTTGATAATAATCAATGAAGACCGGGGCTGCATAGAGATGGTCAACAGGGATATCAAAGAAGCCCTGTATCTGTTCTGCGTGTAAATCCATTGTAAGAACCCTGTCCGCACCAGCAGTTGCTAATAGATCCGCAATGAGTTTTGAAGAGATCGGAACCCTTGGTTCGTCTTTTCTATCCTGGCGGGCATACCCGTAATAAGGGATCACAGCAGTAATCCTTTCTGCAGATGCACGCTTTGCTGCATCCAGAAAGAGGAGGAGTTCAAGGATATTCTCAGCAGGAGGATTTGTAGACTGGACGATAAAAACATCCTGGCCTCTGATATTCTCTTCTATCTTTATCTTCAATTCGCCATCAGCGAACTTTGTGACCGAACTCCTGCTGAGAACGATGCCGATATTCTCTCCAATCTCCTTAGCAAGTTCCTGACTTGCACTCCCGGCAAATAACATTATCCTGTTCAATGAACCCCCTATTTAAAATTGTCTAACCATAACTGGGGCGGGAGGAGTCGAACCTCCGCAACAGGATCCAAAATCCTGGGTCCTACCATTAGACGACGCCCCAATAAATTACTAAACCGTCTCCGCTTCAAAATACATCGCACCAATACCAGATAGATATTTTATGACCTTCTTCTTTACATTCTCATCCACCACTGCATAAAGGCAGGAGCCGCTACCTGATAATGAGACCATATAAGCACCATTTGCTAAAAGATTTGTTTTTATATCCAGTAGATCTGGATGAAATTTAAAAACCACTTTTTCAAAATCATTGTTGATATTAAAGCCGGTGCGCTCTTTCTTCTTTTTTCCCATCAGTATATTATCCGTTTCTATACCTGTTGTCAAGTTTGACTTATCATACTCTTCATATGCCCATTTCGTAGAAATTGGATAGCCAGGATAATATATCACCAAATTCATCTTCGGTAGTTTAAAAAATTTCAACTCATCACCAATTCCCCGGGCAATTGCTGCACCACCTTTGATAAAGAAAGGCACATCACAACCGAGATTCCTTGCCAGTTTCATCAAATCTTCATCAGTTACATTAATATTAAAGAGTTCACGCATCCCTTTTAATACCCCTGCCCCATCTGATGAACCACCACCAAGCCCACCGCCCACAGGGATATTTTTTTGAACTGTTATCTTTACACCCTGTTCAAGCCCATAGGTCTCAATAAATAATTTCGCGGCTTTGTAACAGAGATTTTCTTCAACAGAGATCTTTAGACTTGGGCATATTATCTCAATACCCTTATCTATCTTCTCCAGCATTATCTTATCACCCAAAGAGATTGTGGAGAGTGTGGTCTCAATATTATGATAACCATCCTCACGCCGATTAAGGATCTTGAGCCCAATATTTATCTTGGCAGGTGCATTTATCCTTATCATCTTATAACCTCAATCTTGACCTTTACCACACCCTTCCCAATCATACTTAAATCCCTTGCTGCTGCATAGGATAGATCAACTATCCTCTCCTTCTTTTGGGGGCCCCTATCATTTACCCGGACGATGACGGATTTATTATTCTCCAGATTTGTCACCCTTATCCTCGTGCCGAATGGAAGTGTCCGGTGAGCGCAAGTATAATCCCATTTATTGTATAATTCACCTGATGCGGTCTTCTTTCCGTGAAAATCATCACTGTAATAACTCCCATACCCATACTCCACAAATTCAGTCTGTGCCTGACCCAGAAGGCAACAGGAGAAGAGGATGTATAAAAAATTCATATTTTATTATAACTGAATCGCCTTGTTTGTCAATAAAGTTTTTTATTAAAAATATTTTAAAACTCGCTTAATGCAAAGCCTGTGCCAAAAAAATTTTTTCTCATTTCTGTTTTTTCTTGACTTTTTAAAACTTTTGGATAAACTTATCGTGCGTAATTTTCTTATTTTTTGTAAAATAATTCTTAAATTAAAAATTTATGAAATTTCAAGTGTTTTTAGGGTTAATTATGTGGATAACTTTGTGGATAACTGTGGATAACTAAATATGAGTGAACAGGCTAAAATTTGCTGGCAGAATATATTGGCATATATAAAGGAGCGGATCCATCCGCAGTCCTATAATACCTGGTTTAACCAGAGCAAGGGTATTGAACTGAAGGATGATGTTCTGCTCGTTGAGATGCCAACCAATTTTCATATTGATTGGATTACGATGCATTATTCAAAAGTTCTTGAGGAGGCAACGAGTGCGGTTAATGGAAGTAATTTAAGGCTCTCTTTCAAGGCAGCAAATCAGGAGACGAACAGGCCTCTGGTAAAGCGGAAGAGGATTATCCTTTCGCATGAAACCACCAAACTTCAAGAACGTTATACCTTTGAGAATTTCGTGGTGGGAAAGAATAATGAACTTGCCCATGCAGCTGCCCTTGCAGTAGCTGAAGCACCTGGAGAGGCTTATAATCCATTATTTTTATATGGTGGGGTTGGCCTGGGAAAGACCCATCTGATGCAGGCAATAGGAAATTTCATCCTTAAACAGGATAAGAATTTAAATGTTTACTATACCCAGGCAGAAAGCATAATGAATGAATTGATTGATGCGATCCAGAAAAAGGATCAACTCGCGTTCAAGAAGAAATACAGGAATAAAGATATTCTCTTATTGGACGATATCCAGTTCATTTATGGTAAGGAAAGACTTCAGGAGGAGATATTCCATACATTTGATTATCTATATACCCAGGGTAAACAGATTGTTCTGACTTCAGACCGTCCACCGAAGGAGTTATCAACCCTTGAAGAACGCCTTACATCAAGATTCCAGGGTGGATTGGTGGTAGATATCCAGCCACCGGACCTTGAAACAAGGATCGCAATCCTCCAGAAGAAGGCTGAAATAGAGAATGTTAAACTGCCCAACAATGTAGCTTATTATATCGCCTCAAGGGTGAAATCAAATATTCGGGAACTTGAGGGTTGTCTGATAAGACTCCTTGCAATCGCCTCACTATCCGGTCAGGAGATAAATGAGGCCCTGGCTGAAGAGGCGCTGAGGGATCTCATTGGCAATGGTTCTAAAGTTACAAAGGAGAAGATAATGCAAGCAGTCTGTAATGAGTTTGGATGCACGCTTGAAGATTTAAAGGGCACAAGGCGCACACAAAAGATTGCCCTGGGAAGGCAGGTTGCAATGTATCTCTTGAGAAATCATTTAAATCTCTCCCTTGCTGAAATTGGAGAATGCTTTGGTGGTAAGGACCACAGCACGGTCATCCATGCAGTAGAAAAAGTGAACCATTTAAAAGAGAGTGATTATGAATTTTCACGCACCCTGGAACGGATAAATACAAAGATAAGTGGTGGATAAGATGTTGATATCTCTTTTTATAAATTCATCTTCTGATTTATCAAATTTTTTCAACAAAGTTATCAACAACGTGAGTAATTCTTTCTTTAGATTTTTCATTGGATTTTTCATAGATCCACTTTTCCACAATTTCATCAACAATAAGATTTATAAAGTTTTTAAAAAAATAAATAGTCTTATGTGGATATATAAGGAGGCATAAAATGGAATTAAAGGTCAACAGAAGTCAATTTGAGAAAGTTCTTAGTAGTATTGTAAAACTCATTCCCCCTAAGAGCACCCATACCATCCTTCAGAATATAATTCTTGAGGCAAAGGATGATAAACTCAATATTGAAGGAACCGACCTTGATATTTTTGTAAAGAAAACGATTGAATGCAATGTGAAGAAAGAGGGAAAGGCATTATTACCAGGAAAAAAGTTGCTTGAAATTGCCCGTGAATCAAATATTGAGGAACTTTCTTTTAAAATGAGGGAGTTGAACCTCCAGATTGTTGCTGATAAAGCGGAGTTCAATATTCCAGCACTTGATTATAATGAATTTCCTGAAATTCCTTCATTCCCCGAGAAGAAATGGATGACCATAAGTATTGGTGAATTAAATGAAATGGTGGATGCTACAATATTTATGGTATCCAAAGATTTAAGCAGGAGGGCAATGAATGGCGTCCTTTTAAAGGTAAAGGATGGAACGTTAAATATGGTGACAACTGATGGTGCGCGCCTTGCTCTATTTAAGAAAGAGATTAAAGCAGAGGAAGGAGAATTAATAGTTCCAACAAAATTCTTTGACCTTCTGGATATAAATCAACCCGAGGAACAACTTGAGATATTCATTGAAGAGAGGATGATGGGTGTCAAGTTTGGAACGACGACGATAATCGCCAGGCTCATTGAAGGTCCATATCCAAATTATGAAGGTGTGATTCCAAAGGTCTTTCCTGGAACCTGCACAATAGAGAAAGAACTCCTTGAAGGTGCATTAAAAAGGGTTTCGCTTGTTTCAAGCCCTACAACCAGGAGCGTGAAGTTTGATTTCAGCCCGGACAAAGTCTTATTATATGCATCATCTCCAGATATTGGAGAGGCTAAGGAAGAGGTTTTATGCAATTATGAAGGTGAGAAATTTACTATCTGGTATAATGCAGGATTCCTTCTTGAGATTATAAGGCACATACCAGGCAATGATGTAATGATGCAATTAACTTCTCCTTCAACCGCATCAATGATAAAATCAAAAAGTTTTGATGATTTAATATATCTCTTGATGCCATTGAGGATTGATACCTATGAATAGATTTGTAATAATTCTCATAGTATTATTTTTATCAATGAAACCCGGGGTTTGCGAGAAATTTGGTGTTGGAATAATAATCGGAAGTCCAACTGGTTTTACTGCAAAGTATGTGATCACGAGCCGCTCTGGAATCTCAGGCCATATCGGCTGGTCACTGGGTGATAATCCAAGACTCCATATCGTTGGTGATTATCAATTCCTATTTCCTGTGGTCTTGCACTGGACCGATGAGGCGAGTGGTGAACAGAAGGAATTGAAAGGGCTTACCCCTTACATTGGTATTGGCGGGAGGATGGTCTTTAAAGAGAATGAGCCAGAAAATAAGACCAAACTCAATATTGGTATGCGCCTCGGTGGTGGTGCAGAATATGAAATTTCAAGGTTTGGAATATTCCTTGAGGTTTATCCAGTTATCAATGTCCTCCCATCTACTGATTTTGACCTTGAGGGCGGGCTTGGGGCAAGGATTTATTTCTAATAACGATTAAATAACACAAATCTAATCCATTCAAGTTCTATCTTTTCCAAAATTATTGACTTTTTCTATTTAGTTTGTTATAATACTTAATGAAGGTCGTTTGCACAAATCGCAAGGCAAATCACTTATACGAAATCCTTGATACCTATGAAGCGGGGATTGTGCTTAAAGGGAGTGAGGTAAAATCTCTACGCCAGGGCGAGGTCTCATTGAGCGATGCCTATGCAGAAGTGAAAGACGGTGAGGTCTTTTTGCAAAACCTCCATATAACCCCATACCGCTTCAGCACGGTCTTTACACCTGATCCAAGGCGAAAGAGGAAATTGCTTTTGAAAAAGGATGAGATAAAAAAACTCTATGGAATTACTACCCAGAAAGGAAATCTATTGATTCCCTTAAAGATTTATTTTAATGAGAGGGGATTTGCAAAGGTGACGATAGGGGTCTGCAGAAGGAAGAGGGCATTTGATAAAAAAGAAAAGATTCTCCGTGAAGAAGCAAAGAGGGATTTAGAAAGGATAAAAAGTTTGAATAGATGAGTTTATTAATCCTTTTGTTATTTAACATTACTCAAAAATATGAGGTGATTTACGAAAACAATTCAGTCACGATCCAGAGTGAATCTATTGAAGAACAGGATTATCTACCATTGAAACCCATTGCGGAATTATGCAATATTGATTATGTTATTGATAAACTCCATAATCGCTGCCTCCTCACCACCCCAGAACACAAGATGACGCTGATTGCGGATATAAGTATTGTCAAATTTGATACCCTTTATTTGAATCTTCCTTTTGCCCCGAGGTATATTAATGAAGAAATATACCTGCCTGCCTCACTCTTAACATCTATGCTCGGTGAAAAATTGGAAAGGTTGATCTTTTTTAAAAAGATAGAAGAGATTCCAGCCATTGATAAAATTGATATAATTGTTAGGGGAGATTCTACAGTAATAAAATTTTCCTGGCAGAAATCTGTTGAGTTTGACGTCCAGTTCTCACCCCAGTTCACAGTCATTGAACTGGATGGAGTGTATAAAGAGAAGGGAAGATTAAAGCCAAAAGGCGGGATTAAGTCAATCAATATTTTGCCCTACAAGACCTATACCCGTGTGGAGATGAATCTTACTGATATTAATGCATGCCTGGAAAGGGATGATGAAGTTGTATTTTATAAAAAGGTTACAAAAAAAGTTCAGTTGATCGTCCTGGACCCTGGGCATGGTGGAATTGATCCTGGGGCGATTGGCAAGAGAGGTCTATATGAAAAGGATGTAAACCTTGCGATTTCTAAGATCCTGAAAAGGTTCATTGAAGATTCACTAAATATAAAGGTCCTTATGACAAGGGAGAAAGACCAGTATATATCATTGAACCAGAGGACAAACTTTGCCAATCGTAATTCTGCTGATATCTTTTTGAGCATCCATTGTAATGCCTCTCCCCGTTCCAGGAGTGCCCGGGGTTTTGAGACTTACTTTTTATCCGAGGCAAGGACAAATGAGGAACGGGCTGTTGCAGCAATGGAGAATGCCTCATTGATGTTTGATGAAGATACCCCCCGTTCCGGTGATATAAACTTTATCCTCTATGACCTTGCCCAAAGTGTATTCCTTGAGGAGTCCAATAATCTTGCTGAACACATCCAGACGCATGCGGAGAGATTATTGAATATTCCGGCACGCGGTGTTAGCCAGGCTGGTTTTTATGTTCTGCGCGGTGCATTTATGCCCGCAGTCCTTGTGGAGTGTGCATTTCTCTCAAATCCTGAAGAAGAGGCACTCTTGCGCAAGAGGGAATTCCAAGAGCAGATCGCCTATGCAATCTTCTCAGGATTAAAAGATTTTATTAAAGAATATGAAAGGAGGTTAAACCCTTGAAAAACGCACCAATTGGTGTTTTTGATTCAGGTATTGGTGGATTGACCGTTGTAAAAGAGATAAGGAGATTTCTGCCTAATGAGGATATAATCTATCTCGGTGATACTGCCCGCCTCCCTTATGGAACAAAGTCCTTTGATTCTATCATCCAGTTCTCAAGGCAGAATGCAAAATTCCTTTTAGGCAGGGGGGTGAAGTGTATTGTCATTGCGTGTTATTCATCAACATCGGTTGCGCTTGAGATATTGAAAAAGGAGTATGACCTCCCTATCATTGGGGTAATAAAACCTGGAGTTAAGAAGGCACTTGAATTGACGAAGAATAAGAAGATCGGCGTCATTGGCACATCACTCACCATTTACAGTGGTGCCTATGAAAAGACATTCAGGGAATTGGGTGCCCAGGTTGAGGTCATCGGACGCCCCTGCCCTTTATTCGTCCCCCTTGTGGAAGAGGGATTTATTGACCATCCAGCAACCGAGATTATCGCAAGAGAATATCTTGAGCCATTAAAAAAGGATGAGATTGATACATTGCTCCTTGGCTGTACCCATTTCCCATTATTATTGAATGTGATAAAGAAAATTCTTGGTGAGATAAACTATGTTGATGCATCACAGGAACTTAGCCTGGAACTCTCACGAACCCTTCTAAAGAATGATTTACTCAAACCCAAAGGAGAAGGGAATGTTACGGTCTATCTCACCGACTTCTCAATAAACTTTAAAGAGACTGCTGAAAGATTTTTGGGTGAACCTTTAAATAATTATTTTCGAGCTGCATTAACTTAGAAAAGGAGGAATATGAGAATTGATGGCAGGCAGAACGAAGAATTAAGGAAGATAGAAATCCAACTTGACTACCTTGATTATCCTGCTGGCTCATGCCTTTTTAGGCTTGGTAAGACCTTGGTCCTCTGTGCAGTCACCATTGAAAACCGCGTCCCTCCTTTCCTCGCTGGTAAAGGCCAGGGCTGGCTCACTGCTGAATATTCACTCTTACCCGCATCAACGAAGGAACGGACACAGCGTGAGGCAAATACAGGTAAACTCACTGGCAGAACCCAAGAGATAAGACGATTCATTGGTCGGGCATTAAGGCCGGTTTTTGATCTTACAATCGTTGGTGAAAGGACATTCATCATAGATTGTGATGTTATCCAGGCTGATGGAGGAACCCGCACTGCTGGAGTAAATGGGGCATTTTTAGCTTTGTATAGTGCGGTAAAGAAACTCTGGGCAAATAAAGAGTTCAAGCAATTTCCAATCCTTGACTTTGTGGGTGCAATTAGTGCAGGAATTGTTCAGGGTGAGATGCTCTTGGATTTATGCTATGAAGAGGATTCAAATGCAGAGGTTGATATGAACCTGGTGATGACTGGTCGCGAAAGGATAATTGAGTTTGGTGCAACAGCAGAAAAGATTCCGATGACCAAGCAGGAACTTGATAGATTACTGGAGATTGGGAAGATGGGGATTAAGAAGATTATAGAACTGGAGAAAGAGGTCCTCTCGGGTTAAAAATGGACCAAACAATCCAGGAGTTTAAGAGAAAGGTATCTGAGAAGCAGAGGGGGACAAGGCTTGATCAGTATCTTTATATTTCAGGTATAGGTATGTCAAGGAGTCTTATCCAGAAGTTGATAAAACAGGGAAAGGTCTTGGTGAATAATAAAACGGTGAAGTGTTCTTATCGGGTAAAAGAGGGTGATGAGATATATGCAGTTTTTGAATTGAGGACCTCACCTGAGATAAAACCAGAGAACATTCCGCTTGATATAATGTATGAGGATGAGGATATCATCGTGGTAAACAAACAGAAGGGTATCATCGTCCATCCTGCGCGTGGACACTTTGAGCATACGATGGTTAATGCCCTCCTTTACCATTGTGGAAGACTACCAACATTGACCGATGAGGTTAGGCCTGGTGTCTTGCACCGACTTGATAAAGATACTACAGGTCTCATCGTCTTTGCCAAGACCGATCTCGCATTGAGTAATTTAGGAAAGGCAATTGCCCAGAGAAAGATCCAGAAAAAGTATGATGTCCTGTGCTGGGGCTCTCCAGGGTTAAAAGAAGGAACAATAGAGGCACCAATTGGCAGGAGTTCATTGATGCGGACGAAGATGGCAGTGACACCACTCGGTAGTAAGATGGCGATAACCCGATACCTCACACTTGAAAGATTCCCGGTGGCAAGTTATTTAAAGGTCTGGTTAATCACGGGGAGGACCCACCAGATCCGCGTCCATTTAAACTATATTGGTTGTCCGGTCATTGGAGATAAAGAGTATGGAGGGAGAAATCCTGGGGTGATAAGGGAGTCCATATATCTTAACCACTTTAAAGAGATACTGAAACTCATTGACCGTCAGGCACTCCATGCCTCAGAATTGACATTTAACCATCCAAGGACGAATAAAGAATTACACTTTATAGCACCCCTCCCTGATGATATGAAGTGTGTTCTGGATTATCTTAGAAAGAATTTTCCTGGATAGAGATCTCTAACCGATATATTCCAGATTATCCATATAAGGTTTTAAAACATCGGGAATCCTTATCCTTCCATCCTGAGTTTGATAATTCTCAACAATTCCAATGAAGGTCCTTGGTGTAGCCAAACCCGAACCATTGATTGTCCAGACATAGTCAACCCCACCGGTTAATTTCCGATACCTTATCATTGCCCTTCTTGCCTGATACTGTTCATAACAACTAACCGATGATACCTCAAGCCACTCCCCCATTCCCGGTGCATAGACTTCAATATCATAGGTCTTTGCTGATGCAAAGGTCATATCTCCTGTGCACAGGAGCATAATACGGTATGGAAGGCCCAGGAGTTTTACTGCCTCTTCAGCATCATTCAAAAGTTTTTCAAATTCTTCATAACCTGTCTCCGGTGTAGTATATTTTACAAGTTCAACCTTGTTAAACTGGTGGACTCGTGTTATACCTCTAATCTCCTTTCCATAAGAACCTGCTTCACGCCGGAAACAGGGTGTATATGCTACATAATATATCGGAAGTTCCTTTTCTGGAATTATTTCATCACGATGGATATTGGTCAAAGGGACTTCTGCAGTAGGGATGAGATAGAGTTCATCATCACGACATTTATACATCTCGGACTCAAGACGTGGTAACTGTCCAGTGCCGATGAAACAATCGGGATTATTCAGAACCGGTGGAAATATCTCTTTGTATCCATGTTTCTTTGTATGGAGGTCAAGGAAAAAGTTTATCAATGCCCGTTCAAGTCTTGCACCCAATCCCTTGTATAAAATAAACCTGGATGCAGATATCTTTGGTGCCCTTTTTATATCAAGCATATCAAGTGCTTCGCATATCTCCCAGTGGGGGATTGGCTTGAATGGATATTCAGGTGGTTCTTTTAAACCCCGGATAAACTTATTATCCTTGCTCTCCTTTCCTACAGGAACACTGGGATGGGGTATGTTCGGAAGGAGGAGCATAAGTTCATTAAATTTCTTTTCTACCTCCTTCATCTCCTCCTCAAAAACCTTTATCTGCTCACCAACAATCCGCGCCCTTTCCATTAACTCCTGTGGTTCCTTCTTCTCCCTTTTCAGTCTACCAACCTGTTCGGATAATAAATTCCTTTCCTTCCTTAATTTGTCAATCTCAGTAATGAGGTTCCTCCTCTTTTTATCAATCTCCAGAAGTTTATCAAGGTCAAATTCAATACCCCGATTCTTCAGGCTCTGGCGCATAATTTCTGGATTCTCCCTTAGAATCTTTATGTCAACCATATTAAAAGTATAATCCGATTTTAATAAAAGTCAATCAAACTTGAACAATTTCTCATCACATATATTGCTCCAGTAATTCACTATGCGTATGAATGGAGTAATAGGCAGGCGGGATATCAAGCATAGTAAATGCACCATACTTCTTTTCTTTATTAAGACGATAACAAGCCCTTGCACAGGCAACGAGGATGTTTGCCGTGGCCTCAGGGTTACTATCCCAGACACAATGATACTCAATAAATGCCCTGTTATCATGGCCTGTCTTACCATTTAAAATCACTGAACCACTGTGGGGAAATTTACTGTGTTCTTTTTTTAAATCCTTCTGGGAGATGAATATCACCTTTGTATCATATTCGGCAAAATAATTTGGCATCTCTTTTATCTTTTTTTCTATCTCTTTCTTATCTGCATCCTTATGGACAACGACATAGACGACCCTTTTATGCATCATCTCGGGTCTGAGTTTTCCAGCCTTTCCCTTGCGGACCAAATCCAATACCTTCTTAATCGGAATTGTATAGGACCGTGCATCAAGAACACCCGGCACCTGCCGGACTGCATCAGAATGCCCCTGGCTTATTCCCGGACCCCAGAATGTATACACTGTGGAATCTGGAAAAAATGCTTCAGCCATAACCCTCTCAAGTGAAAATATTCCTGGATCCCAACCTCCAGCGATGATTGCAGTATGCCTGTTTATCGCCGATACCTTATTCATCTGTTGGTAATAATCAGGAATTCTACGGTGGGTATCAAAACTATCAACAGTATTGAAGAATTGGGCAAAGTATAATCCCTGGCCCCTTGAATAAGGGTCTGGAATTCTCAAACTATCAGAATCTTTATTATCAGATGTGCCAAAGATATCCTCTTTTGAACCACCACACAGGATTGCTACATCTGCCAGGACCTCAAAATCTTCAAATGAGAATACCGGCACATCATTTACTACCTTCTTAACTGCAGCAGGCCTCCTTGTGATAATCTCAACAAGTTCCATATCCTTATTTATACCAATTGCCTTTTTAACACCCTTACCAAGGTTTCCATAACCGATAATTGCAACCTTTATTTTATTATTCATTCTACTCCTTTCTGAACAATTTCTTTATAAAGTTATACGCCCTGACCCTGTCCTGGGATTCAACAAAGACCATAATATCGGTATGGACGGTTAGAATTTCCCAGATATTTATCTTTTCCTTTGCTATTGGTGTAACTATCTTCTTTATTGCACCTGGTTCATTAATAAATTTTAGGCTTCTGACTACAATCTTTGATATCCCCTTTTTGAGATTCAGTGCCTTTAGATTCTTTATTTCGGAAATCAATATTGAGAGCAATCGGTATGCAGTCTCTGCCATCTCTTCTTCTACATATATTGCGAAGAGATTGTCTGAGATTGTGATAGAATGGATAGAGATCTTTTCATCGGTAAGGACTTCAGATACCCTCTTCAGGATGCCAGGTGTCTGCGGAATTCTCTCACCAATAAAAGTAAGCACACCAAAATTTTTTTCTCCAAGGGTGATGGAGACATCTTTATCAAAATCAATCACGGTTCCACCATCCTTTGAACTCCTTATCTCGTTTCCAATGACCCTTAATTTAGGAAGTCTATTCCTGTGTTTTAATGAGATAGGATTCAAAACCTGGGCACCTGATGCTGCAAGTGCACCGAGTTCTGCCCAGGATAATCTCTTTACTTTCCTTGTATCCGAGACGAGTTTTGGGTCCATACTCAGTATACCTCCTACATCCTTTACAAGGATCAATTCTGAGGCATTCAATAATTCTGCGATTAATAATGCAGAGATATCGCTCCCACCCCTTCCTAAGGTGAGGAGATTATTATTCTCATCCTGGGCAATGAATCCTGGGATTACCAGGATATTATCCTTTAATAGGGGAATGAGATACCTTCTGGTAATCCTTTCGGATTTGGGCAAGAATTTGAACTCCCGCTTCTCGTTTATCTTCGTATGGCTGAGTTGCGCCCTTGATTTCAATCTTATGTGGATGGGCCATTCCTTTGTTCCTGGCAAGATTGCCTTTGCCTGAGCACCAAGGTATCTGAATGCAGATTCAAATATAATTGCAGATTGAACCTCACCCATTCCTACAAATCGCTCAAAATTATAAAAATCAGGTTCAGGGATTGCCCTTATGTATCTATTTATCAATTCATCAGTCTGCCCTTTTAAGGCTGAGGTTACAAGGCAGAGCCTTGAATCCTTAAACTTAAGGATCAGGCGGGCAATCTTTAAAAAATCCTCGGGGTCAGAAAGGACCGAGCCCCCCACCTTAAAAACTTTAATCTGTTGCCCCTTCATCTTCTACCAACCTCCTGTAATCCTGCCTCTTCCTTATCATTTCAATATCATGACCGATGAAGTATTCGGCACACAATGGCCTGCCATTATAGGTTGAAGCCATTGTCCTTGTATAGGCTCCACAATTGTGCACAAGAAGATAATCACCAATCTCAATATCTGGTATCATAAATACTCCAAATTCATCTGCATTCTCACAAAGCGGTCCGGTGATACGGACCTTAATACGTTTCTTTCCATTATTGAATAAAGGCTCTATGTGGTGATATGCATCATAGAGTGCAGGCCTTGGGTTCTCAGTCATCCCTGCATCAATCATATAAACAGGGAGATAATTCCGTTCCTTCTTATCAATCAACCTTGTAAGAATGTAACCTGCACTTGCTACAAAGAATCTACCTGGTTCAAGAAATATCTCTACCCTGTATCTATCTTTAAAACCCCTGTAGGATTCAACAATGGGTTTAAAGTCCAGGGGCTTTTCTGATGGTTTATAAGGAACCCCAAAACCACCACCGAGATTAACATATCTTATCCCATAACCTTTATTCCTTAAGTATTCAATCGCGTCACCAACTCTCTTTATTGCTCTTATGAATGGCAAAGGTGAGAGTATCTGGGAACCGATATGGCAATGGATTCCAACGAGTTCTATGGATCCCAGACCCTTTAAAATATTAGCGACTTCAGGCAATTCTTCCATCCTTATACCGAATTTACTCCATTCTGAACCAGTTGAGAGGTGGGGATGGGTCTTTGGGAATATTCCAGGATTTATGCGCACGAATGCCTTGATCCGTCTATTCATCTTTTCTGCACACCCAGCGAGAATCCTTGCCTGATTTAAACTCTCAAAATTGAAGAATGTAATACCATTTTTAAGGGCATAGATTATCTCTTCTTGTTTCCTTGCCACATTATTATAAAGAATCTCTGAACCTTTAAACCCTGCCTTTTTGCAGACGAATATCTCACCTGGAGATACAACCTCAGCCCCGATGCCATGTTCTTTTATCAAATTGAGAATTCTTAAATTAGTATTCGCCTTCACTGCAAAGAATAACCGTGCTATACCCTCAAAACTCCTCTTCAAAAATTCAATATTCCTCAATAAACCTGCCCTGTCATAGATATAACAGGGGGTTTCAATCTCGTTACCTGCCCGAATATAATCCTTTAATATCACGAGCCATTCCTGCCCCATTCAACCTCCTATCTCCCTTTATTTAATTAATAAAAAAGCCCACCATTTGGTGGGCTTTTCGTCCATAAAATATCCTGTTATGGGAACGAAAAGCCCATCCCCAGCAAAGACTTCTTCATCCAGTATCTCTTAAAAAGTTTCATAGTCTTGAGTATATCCAAAAAAAGAAAAGTGTCAAGAGTAAATATGAAATTCAGCTTTGCAGAATGAACTTTTAAATTTTTTTGCTAAGTGGATAATTTATCTTGGGGGGTAGACTTCTCCTATCCTAATCCGTAATATGTCTCAGGCCGATGCCAAGAATTTCAAAGAGCAATTTGAGCAATTAAAGGTTGGGCTCAAGTTTGGCTTAAGCGGGAGCAATATTTGAACTTTTGAGGTATCCGGAGGCAATTCGCAGATATATCTATACGACCAATGTTTCGGAGAATTTTCATTGGCTTTTGGAGTGGTTATGCCAGCATCTGGGTGGTCTTTTTCAGAGGTATTAGGGATTAATATCGTTGGCTAAAATTTAAATAGGTGGGGGAACTAAAGGTTGAGATTAAAAAAGCCCTGGAGGTGAGAAAAATTTTGATTCCTCAGTGCTATTATCAGAGATTGACACAGAGATTTTTTATTATATATTAATCTATGGAACTATTTGTGGGCACATCAGGGTGGTACTATGACTGGAATGAAGAGTTAAGCCTTGAATGGTATATAAAGAATAGCAATCTAAATGCAATAGAGTTAAATGCCTCTTTCTATCGCTTCCCTTTTCCCAATCAGATAAAATCCTGGGCAAACAAGGGTGCACAACTCCACTGGGCAGTTAAGGTTAACAGACTCATTACCCATCAATACAAATTTTCTGAGAATGGATTAAAAATCTGGGAGAGATTTTATAAACTATTTTTACCCCTCGAGCCTTCAATTGATTATTACTTGTTCCAGTTGCCTCCAAATATGGGTATAAAGATGATAAATAAAATCTCCAGATTTATTGATAAGATTAAGATAAATAAAAAGTTTGCCCTTGAGTTCAGGAACAGCACCTGGTTCAATGACCAGATTATAAAATGGGCTGAATCCATTGGTATCACCATTGTATCAATAGATGCACCTGACCTTCCCCGCACAATCTTTAATACATCAAGGAATGTATATTTAAGGATGCATGGAAGGGAAATGTGGTATGCCCATAATTATACCAACAGCGAATTAAAAGAAATTGCTGAGAGATTAATTTTGTGCAGGCCGGATAGAATCTACGTATTTTTTAATAATAACCATAATATGCTAAGGAATGCCCAGAAGATGATGGAGATTCTAAAGGACAAAGTTAAGAAGTGATGGGTAATTTGATAACGAATTCACTCCCTTTTCCTAAGGCGGATTTTAAATCAATCCTCCCTTCATGCATCTCTACAATTTTCTTAACAAAAGCAAGTCCCAATCCCGTCCCCTTTTCTTTGTCTGTATAAAATGGGCTGAAGACATCCTTCAACACATCCTGGGGAATACCCTTCCCGGTATCTGTTATGGAAATCAATGCCCAATTCCCCTCCACATCGGTGATTACCCTGATCTTTCCATCTCCAACAATTGCCTCAATACCATTCTTTAATATATTCATAATTGCACTGAGGAGCAATTCATAATCGGCGTATAACTTTCCCGAATATCTATATTCTTTTTCAACTTTTATCCTTTCAGGAATTTTCGTCTTTCTTAATGATTCTTCCATTAAATTCGATAGAAAGAACTCGGTCTTCATCAATCTTATTGGCCTTGCATATTCTAAGAGGCTTGAAACCATTCCCTCCATTATCTTACACTCCTTGACAATATCCTTGGGTTCTTTCTTCCCTTTCTCTATGAGTTGTGCCAGTCCAATTATTGTTGCAAGGGAATTTCTGAATTCGTGGGCGATATATGCAGAAAATTCAAGGAGTTCATGCTCCTTATCTTTAATTTTATTGAATAGTTCATTAAAGGTTGCAGAGACAAAATCTTCTCTCCGCATCTCAATTCCATATCTTCGCGCAACATTTGCTACATACCGCATTGGAAGGAATAGATTCCTGATGAGAAAGAAGCCAAGGAATGATATGAGGATCAAAGATAATGTTATATAAATTAGATGCCAGCGGAATATATTTTCTATCGGTGGATAATTTAAATCAAAGAGATAAAGATAGCATTCAGGCTCAGTGTTATGATACACAATATCATTGCCCATCCTTAAGAACTTCCCGGGTTCTGGAAGATAAGAAAATTTTTTTGTATCATCAAATACAATTCCGGGAAATTTTGATGCAGAATCATAAATCCTTTTTCCATCCCTGTTAATCAGGATTATACGTCCAATGTTAAATGATTCAACAATTCCTTTAAAAATTTTTTCCTTATCAGGGTGGTCAATATAAATACTACAAAATTTTGTAAGGGAATAAATTTTATCCTGCTGGGCACTTAAGATTTCTTTTCTGAGCATTAAGCCAACATAAAGATTTACTCCGGCAAGGAAGAGTATTAAAAAAATAAATATGACCGAAATAATGGCGATATTCTCAGGATAAAAATCTCTCTTTGCCATCTGTATTATCTAATTACAGTGAGCCTTCCCTTACTCCTTTCTATCCTTTCAGCCTGCAATTCTATCACATAGATATACATCCCGCTTACTACTTCATTCCCCTTCTCATTCTTCAAATCCCAAAATGCACATCGCCTATAACGGTCAATCTCATTCTGGTCATCAAGAATTCTAACCCGCTCACCCGCGATATTATATATTGTAACCTTGAAATCGGGAAATTTACTACCAAGTTCTATTGTATCAGATGGTGTATAAGAGATTACTACACTTCTGCCCCAGGAAGGGATACGGTCGGCACGGAAAGGGTTGGGATAAGCAGCTATACGTCCCAGAAATATAGGGCTTATCCAGAATGAAGCAGTCATTATTGAATCTGCAGGACCAATATTGTAAACCGTCACCCCAGTTGCGGAATCACCATAGAATCTACTTGAGGGAATTGAACCATCATAGAAACCAATGGAGTCATTCTTCCATAAATCCTCTGCCCTTCCCCAGGTTGAACGCGGAAGAGAAAATCCTTTATCACCATCTGCCTGCATTATGCCCACAAGGGGATGGTTTTCATTGCTATTTGATGTTCTTGAATCATCAATGTGTAGTATCAATAATCCATCACCAGGAAGGGACCGATCAAATCCAGTGCGGAATCTGTTCTCAATCAGAAAATACTCACCCCTACCACCAGTAGATGAATTCCAGTCCGGCCCACCCGGGTCTTCAAGCATCCTTATTGCAAAAGGTGTTTTTGCTGAACAAGGGATCTGCTGATTTTCCAGTTTGCTTATTCCTGTCCTTTCTACCGGAGTCGGTGTGAGCCAACCGAGTTGGTATTTGCACCAGGAAGATAAGTGTGAAGGGCAATTGCCTGGTAAATCAGAAGAGCCTGCCTTACCCCAGGAGCCCGCAGCCATAAGGCAGAATATTCCAATACCATTTGTAGAATAGTCTGTATCATACAAATCAGGTAGGCCAAGGACATGGCCAAACTCGTGGACAAAGACACCAACCGTTATCCTTGATGGTGGGTTGACCAACCTTTCTGGCTCCATTGAGTAGTAGTCTACTTTGACACCATCATTGGTCTGATATGGCCCTGGGCAACTTGTGCCTGTATTTGATAACTGCCACTGGTGTGACCAGATATCCTGTGGATTACCGGTCTCTTCAGCCCCGGGTCCTGAATGGACAATAAATATTCCATCAACAATGCCATCACCATCACCATCATACTGGGAAAAGTCAACATAAGGATCAGCAAGGGCACAGGCATCCTCAACGAGTTTCTGGACATTATGGGGATAATCACTGTAAAACCCGAATGAATCACCAACATAATAAGAATATAGTTGTGGTGCACGGACCCAACCCACGATATTGCTCTGTTTACTGATTGTGAATTTGCCATAGGATACTTCACTGTAGTATTTACGCATAGAATTTTCGCTCTCTCCATAAATGAGCGAATCAAACTGTGATTTTTGATATGTAGAAGGATTATCAGAAAAATCTATTAAGATGACAATTGCCTTCTTCTCACCGAGTGCAGGCTGGATAAAGCCAGGGCCTTTATTCATCAAGGCAGGAAACTTCGGTGGTTTTATCGGTGCCCGGGAATAAGGGTTTGGAGGCATTGATAATAACAAAAGGAATAATGGGAGCATAATAATAGATTATAGTCAGATAAAAAATTAAGTCAACAATCAACCAGCACTGAGGAATCAAAATTTTTCTCACCTCCAGGGCTTTTTTAATCTCAGCCTTTAGTTCCCCCACCTATTTAAATTTTAGCCAACGATATTAATCCCCAATACCTCTGAAAAAGACCACCCAGATGCTGGCATAACCACTCCAAAAGCCGATGAAAATTCTCCGAAACATTGGTCGTATAGATATATCTGCGAATTGCCTCCGGATACCTCAAAAGTTCAAATACTGCTCCCGCTTAAGCCAAACTTGAGCCCAACCTTTAATTGCTCAAATTGCTTTTTGAAATTCTTGGCATCGGCCTGAGACATATTACGGATTAGGATAGGAGAAGTCTACCCCCCAAGATAAATTACCCACTTAGCAAAAAGAATTTAAAAGTTCATTCTGCAAAGCTGTTTTTTTTTTTTTTATCTTGACAATAAAATAATTTGGATTAAAATTAGATGCGGAGGTGCAATGAAAAAGACCGCTACTTTAAAGGAATTTTCCTATAATCCTGTGCGTGCCCCAAGGGGAACACAGATAAGTTGTAAATCCTGGCAACAGGAAGGTGCATTAAGAATGCTACAGAATAACCTTGACCCTGAAGTTGCAGAAAGACCAGAGGAGTTGATTGTCTATGGAGGTGCAGGTAAGGCAGCGAGGAACTGGGAATGTTACTACAAGATTGTAGAATCATTAAAAAACCTTGAGAATGATGAAACCCTTTTGATACAGTCAGGGAAACCAGTTGGAATATTTAAGACATTTGATTATGCACCAAGAGTTTTGATTGCCAATTCTTTATTGGTTCCTGCCTGGGCAAACTGGGATTATTTCAGAAGACTTGAAATGCTTGGTTTGATAATGTATGGGCAGATGACTGCGGGTAGCTGGATATATATTGGAACCCAGGGAATCATCCAGGGCACATATGAAACCTTTGCTGCCTGTGCAAGGAAACATTTTGGTGGCACATTAAAAGGAAGATGGGTCCTGACTGGCGGAATGGGTGGAATGAGTGGTGCCCAGCCCCTTGCGGTCACAATGAATGAAGGCGTGATACTTGATATTGAGGTTGACCCAGAAAGGATTGAGCGAAGGGTAAAGCAGGGATTCTGTGATATGATGGTTTTTAATCTGGATGAGGCATTGAAACTTGTATTTGAGGCAGTTGAAAAGAAGATTCCGCGTTCAATAGGACTCGTTGGGAATTGCGCAGATATTGAGCCTGAACTCGTGCGTAGAAATATCATCCCTGATGTGCTAACTGACCAGACATCTGCCCATGATGAATTGAATGGATATGTGCCTGGAGGTATGAGCCTTGACGAGGCTCTAAGATTGCGGAGCATAAACCCTGAGGAATATAAAAAGAGGGCACTGGAATCCATCGCCCGTCATATGGAGGCGATGCTTGAGATGCAGAAGAGAGGAGCGATAGCATTTGATTATGGAAATAATATCCGTGGCCAGGCAAAGAAGGCAGGGGTTGAAAATCCATTTAAGATTCCTGGATTTGTTCCTGAATATATTAGACCACTCTTCTGTGAAGGAAAAGGACCTTTCCGCTGGGCTGCCCTATCTGGAGAAAAAGAAGATATATATTTGCTTGATAATGAAGTTTTGAAGATGTTTGGTGATAATCCATCAATACGGAGATGGATTGAACTTGCCCAGAAAAAGATACCATTCCAGGGGCTTCCAGCAAGGATTATGTGGCTTGGATATGGAGAAAGGGATAGGTTTGGTTTGAGAATAAACCAGTTGGTAAGGGAAGGAAAATTAAAGGCACCGATTGTCATCGGCAGGGACCACCTTGATTGTGGTTCTGTAGCATCTCCGTATCGGGAGACTGAAGGAATGCTTGATGGCTCGGATGCAATTGCAGATTGGCCAATATTGAATGCACTCCTTAATACTGCATCTGGTGCGTCCTGGGTATCGGTCCATCATGGTGGTGGGGTTGGTATCGGATATTCAATACACGCAGGCCAGGTCCTGGTCTGTGATGGAACCGAGATGATGGATAAGAGGATTGAAAGGGTCCTCACCAATGACCCTGGTATTGGTGTGGCAAGGCATTATGATGCTGGATATAAAGAGGCGATTGAATTTGCAAAGAAACATAAGATAAAGATACCAATGGAAAAATGAAGATAACAAATCCTAAATTTGGTGGATTTTACAATATTTGTATCACCCTTATTCTTTTTTGTGCCCTGTTTCTATTCTGTAGTAAGAAGATAGAGACCATTGTCGTTGTCTATGATACACCACCATCAACCTTAGACCCGCATCTGAGGAATGAAATCCTTACCACATCAATCCTCTGTAATATCTATGAACCTCTTGTTGATTTTGATGCGAATATGAAGATGATACCAGCACTCGCAGACTACTGGGAAAGGATTGATAGTTTGAACTGGCGTTTTTATCTACGCAATGGTGTTAAGTTCCATAATAATAAAAAACTCAGTCCAAAAGATGTTGTATATTCGCTTTACCGACCATTCAATCTTCCTGAATCCAGATTCCAGAGTCTAAGGGATTATCTTGATACGATAATCATTGAAGATACAAACACCTTATTATTAAAACTAAAGAAATCCCATGCCTTCTTAGTTTATGACCTTTCTGGTATTGCAATCATTCCAGAGGGCTTTGACCCTTCAAACCAAAGCCCCTGTGGAACCGGACCTTATGAATTTGTAAAAATGGATAAAGAACATCTGGAATTAAAGAAGTTTAAACCTTACTGGAACAATAACCAATACTTTGAGCAGGTTAAATTTATCTTCATCCCTGAGGTTGAAAAACGCATTGAGATGCTAAAAAAGGGAAAGGCTGATATTATCACCTATATTCCTTTGAAAGAACTTGAGAGGTTGAAAAAAGCAGGGATGGTCATTGCCACTCCTGGTGTTGCAACAAGGTATCTGGAAATGAATTTAAATAAATTCCCATTTAACCGAGTTGAATTTCGTCGGGCAGTTAATCTCGGATTGAATAGAGAACATCTGGTCAAGGATGTTTATAAAGGTTATGCTACACCGGCAAACCAGTATATCTCCCAGGGTCTTTTTGGCTATGATTATTCACTGCCTCCTTTTTTATACAATCCTGATAGTGCCCGAAGACTCATCAAAATTTTGGGCACATTACCAGAGATTGAATTTGATTATGCAGAGGTCCGGGCAAATATTGCTGAGGCAATAATTGAGGATTTAAGAAATATCGGCCTGAAGATAAAACCAAACCCCTTGCCAGTTGAAGAATACTGGCAGAAGATTAATAATAGAAAATCGGATTTCTATCTTATTGGAAGCGTTCCCACAACCGGCGAGGGGATAAGCACCCTGCGCAGTTATTTCCACACAAAAGAGCAAAAGAAAGGTTTAGGCCTTTTAAACAACACAGGCTATTCAAACAGAACTGTTGATACATTGATTGAGAAGATGATTGCAAACGGAGATTTACGGCATTGTGTCCGTCTTGCATATGAGGTTCAGAGAATCCTTATTGATGACCTTCCAAGGATTCCTGTGGTCTGGGAAAAGGAGATTTATGGTGTATCAACAAATCTAATCTGGACTCCACGACTGGATGAAAAGATTCTGATAAAGGAAATAAGAAGGCTTGAATGAAAAGGTCCCTTTTTAAGATTATCCTCTTTGGATTTCTAATCAGTTTTTGTCAAAAGCCATTATCAGATAGGGTTGTTGTAGTATATAACCGACCACCACGCACCCTTGACCCACATCTGCGCAGTGAGGTCGTAACCATATCTGTCTTATCAAATATCTATGAGGGTCTGATTGATTATACACCAGATTTAAAATTAACTCCCTCCCTTGCTATCCAGTGGCATCAGATTGATAGTTTGAACTGGGAATTTGAATTGCGCAAGAATGTATTTTTCCATAATGGAAAGATGCTCAATAGTGAGGATGTAATCTATTCCCTGAATAGAGCTTTTTCCCTTCCTAAGACCGAAATAAGCAATCTTATCCATATCATTGATACAATTTATGCAATAGATCAAACGAAGTTTATCATCAAAACCAGATTTCCCTATCACTATCTTCTGACTGAACTCAATAGTATCTATATTGTGCCCAATGGTTACAATGATTTTGATAAACCGGTTGGCACCGGTCCTTATAAGATTGGTTTAATAACTGATGATTCAATTATTTGTCTTGCTAATGAACAATACTGGGGAAAGAGACCAAAGATAAAAAAAGGGATATTCAAATTTGTTCAGGATACAGAGAATGCAATAGAATTACTTAAAAAAGACATTGTAAATATCGTCTATGGGATTCCGGTTGAGGAGTATATAAAACTTAAAGATAGTTTGAGATTCGCCATTCATTCTGGAGTGAGTGCCCGTTATATACAGTTGAATACCAAAAAGTCTCCTTTTAATCTTATTTTATTGCGCCAAGCACTTTCCCTTGCTATTAACCGCGCAGAAATTGTTGACAGAGTATACCACTCCCTTGCTGAACCTGCAAACCAGTTTATACCTAAGGGTGTTATAGGGTATATCCCAGAATTTCCGCCCCTTTCTTTTGATCCTGATAGCGCAGAAAGATTGCTTAAAAATACAGGCAAGAGGATTAAAATAAGATTCTATTACGGAAAGTCTTTTAAGAAAATCGCAAGTATGATTGCTGAATACTGGAGAAGGATAGGGATAGAAGTGGATGAGGAGGAACTTGAGCCAGAAAAATTCTTCAAAGGTGTGGAGGAGGGCAAGTTTGATTGTTTTTTACTCTCATTTTTAATTAATTCGCTTGATGGATTGAGCGGTATCCTTGAACCTTCTTTTCATACATCCAATCCTGAGATGGGTGAAGGCTTGATGAATCGCGCAGGTTATTCAAACCCAGAGATAGATAGCCTGATAGACCTTGCAATGGTAACAGCGGATGAGGATGAACGATATGGAATAATAAAAGAGATACAGAAGACCCTGCTCAATGATATGCCGGTAATCCCCCTGGTCTGGGAGCCAAGAATTTATGGTCTTTCAAAAAACATAAGATTTGCACCAAGGCTTGACCAGACGATTAGATTTGCCGAGATAGGTTTGTAAGATGAAGATGCCATTCAGGACAAAATTGATAGGTGCATTATTTATAATAATTCTTACGGTATTTACTGGAATGGGCATCTACATGACATTGTATCGAATAAAAGAGGTGCGGAGTGAAATAGTAGGCAATGCGCGGATGTTTGTTACCCTGACCAGTGATAAGATTGGTGATGCCTTTCTTCGTTATTTCAAAACTGCATTTTTCAAGTTCCGCGCCATTATTCTTGAGCAAAGAGGTTTGAATACTGACCTTGAGAATATCCAGATAATTGATTTAACCGGCAGGATACAGTATGATATGGCGCAGTATGAGAAAGGGATATTTTTTGCTGAGAATCCTTATTCTACCGACCCTTTTGTGCTCCAGAATATAAAGAAGATGGAGATGAATATAAATGCTGATGACCATCTCTGTATCATTGTCCCTTATGTTGATGAATACGGGGTTCACAATTATTCAATCGTTTATCATTTTTCCCTTAAACGGATAAGTAAAGAAGTCTCTAATGTCGTTAAGGGAAGCATTGCAATGGGACTCAGTATGTTATTATTGAGTGTGGTTCTGGCGGTAATTGCGTCCAATAGAATCACTGGACATCTTGCGGTTGTGAGCAAGGCAGCAAAGGAGATAGCAGAGGGTGACTTTAACAAGGTGATCACCATCAAGACTGGGGATGAATTTGAGGACCTTGCCAATGCCTTCAATTATATGACGGAGAAGATAAGGGAGGATATCAGGGAGTTGAACAATTTAATAAAGGAACTGGAAAGGAGGGATACCCAAAAGACCCAGTTTCTCGCGAATATCTCCCATGAACTCCGCACACCGCTTACTGTCTCAATCGGTTATGTAGACTATCTGAAAAAAGAGAAGATGGGCCCGCTTAATGAAGACCAAAAGCATAGTCTTGAAATAATCAGCCGTAATTTAGAACGATTAAATAAAGAAATTCACTCACTCCTTTTGGTATCCAGATTTACCCTGGAGGGGGTTAAACTGTCCTACGAAATATTTGACATCTCAGATGCAATAGAAAATATTCTCAATAACTTTGTCCCGGAGATGAAATTGAAGAGATTGGTGGTTAAAAAGGATATTAGAGTTAGATTGGTTTATGCGGATAAAGAAGGTATAAATACTGTCCTTGAGAACCTTATAAGCAATGGGATAAAGTTTTCTGAGCCAGATACAAATTTGGAGATTAAAACCTGTATAATTAACGAAAATAATCAGGAGTATTTCCAGTTTAAAATCTCAAATCACGGTATTGGGATCCCTGAAGACCAACTTGAAAAGATATTTGAACCATTTTATCAGGTTGATGCGACAACCTCGCGAAGATACGGTGGAATAGGTCTTGGCCTTTCTATTGCCCGTAACATAATTGAAGCCCATCAGGGTAAGATCTGGGCAGAAAGTAGAGGGGGAGTTACATGTTTTTATTTTAAAATCCCTAATAGGAGGGTATGATGAATAAAAATATCCTGGTTATTGATGATGAAGAAGATATCCTTGAATTTGTAGAAAGGGTATTGAGGGATGAGGGGTATAATGTTTTTAAAGCCAAGGATGCCAAACAGGGTTTGGCAATCCTCCAGTCTGAAAAGATTGACCTCATCCTCCTTGATATAATGCTTCCTGAAATTGATGGCTGGCAGTTTATGCAGATGTTAAAATCCGAGGAAAGATTAAAAAAGATTCCAGTTGCAATGCTGACTGCAAGGGTGGATGCCTATGACAAGATAATTGGACTGAAGGAAGGGGCAGTTGACTATATCTGCAAACCATTCACTGCAGATCAGTTGCTTAAGAGGATAAATGATATCTTTTACTATATTGAAAAGAATAACCTATGAATAACGAAATTGAAAAACTCCAATCAGAATTATACAAATATCGTGCCTCATTATTTGACCGGGCATCTGGCTTACCTACGGTCTATGCAATATTTGATGAATTGAGGAGGGTGATAGAGAAGGAGAAAATAATTGGTATTCTTTATATTGGAATAGGGGATCAGCACAGGATTGAGCCGGTCTTTGGCTGGGAGATTTATGATGAACTTGTAAAAATCTTCACCATGATGGTGATGAAGGAGGCTGGAAGATTGGTTCCTTCAAATGCATTAATCGCGGCTTCCTCGGTGATGGGTGATGGTTTTTTTATCTTTATTAACAAGACCAATACAGGTGCCCAGATAAGTAAGGAATATCTCCATATCATTGCTGAACAATTTAAAGACAAAATTGGGAGGATAAAAGAAGAGTTCAATCATAAAGAAATTAGAGAACGGATTGATTTACATATAAGTTATAAGGTGCTCAGGCTTGATCCAATGGTGAGAACAGAGAGGATGATATACCAGGCAATTGAAGAGGTAAAATATACTGCCTATTATCCTGACAAATTAAAGGAAGAGGAATTATACAAGGAATTGAACAGAATCATTCAGAGGAGGGAGATTCAGACAGTTTATCAGCCAATATACAATCTCAGAGACAATTCTATTTATGGTTATGAGGCATTGACCAGGGGACCAAAGAATTCTTTCTTTGAGGATCCGGATACCATCTTCACTTTTGCAGGAAAATACGATTTATTGCCCGAGGTGGAAGAGATATGCCTTTATAATGCAATAAAGGAGGCAGTCAAATTGAATTTCGATTCTTTGCTCTTTCTCAATATCACCCCCGACCAGATACCGAAGTTGCTTGACAACCACTTTATTAATACCCTTTCTGATTATAAAATCCAGAACGAGCGTATTGTAATGGAAATTACAGAAAAATTCGCAATACCACACTATGGGATTTACCAGGAGATAATTGTGCGGACAAAAGGCAGAGGTTTAAAGATCGCCCTTGATGATGTAGGTGTGGGTTATTCTACCCTTGAAAGGATAAGTGAGATAGGACCAGATTATCTGAAGTATGATAGGACACTGGTACGGGATATTGATAAGAATCTCATTCGCCAGGAACTGATAAAGTCCTTTGTCAATTTTGCACAAAAGATAAATTCCACCATCATTGCCGAAGGAATAGAGAATGCTAATGAACTTGAATTTATAAAAAGCCTTGGTATTACATATGGCCAGGGATTTTATCTTTGCAGACCAAAGTCTGTAGATGAACTCAAGAGGTGATTTGATGGAATTTTTTTAATAAAAATTTGTAATTAATATTAGAAAGGGGGCACAATGAAAATAATTTTGCCAATAGGGATAACCTTAATAGCAATTGGATTAATAACCAGGCTTGGCATTGGTGAAACAGAGCAATTAAATATTAATATTCCGATTGAAGGTCTAAAGGGTGAACTGGGTAAGTGTGAGGTTTGGATTCTTGACCCAGATGATAATGTCATCGGTGAATACAGCAGATGGATTTATGTTAACAAGGATTATTATTCATTCCCTGCACGGATAAAGACGAAACAGAAGATTGAAGATCCTGATGTCTTAAGGATAAAGGTAAGGTTCAAGAGGGTGGAAAAGATATACTCGCTCTTTCAACTTAAGGATAAGATGATTGTGAAAATACTGGGGCAGAAGGAGTTCATCATGGGCACACCGATAAAATACAATGTGATTGTGAGGAACCAGCGGACTCAGGAGCCGATTCCCAATGCCCGAGTGAAGGTGATGATGATAGATAAAAGAGAAAAAGTTGTATATGAAGGTCTTACTGATGATAAAGGTGCCTGCACACCAAGTTTCACTATAAATGGAGATATAAAAAGTGCAGAATTAAGATTTATCATAAATTCAGAACTGGGAAAGGATGAATATACAACCAGCATAAAGGTTGTGCCTAAAAATCTTACTTATCTCACCACTGATAAACCCATATACCAGCCCGGACAGACTATTCATGTAAGAACACTATCCTTGCAAAAGCCTGCTCTCAACCCTGTGAAGAATAAAGAGATAATATTTGAGATTGAGGATGCGCAGGGGAATAAGGTATTTAAAAAATCAATAAAGACCGATGAATTCGGTGTTGCATATACACCATTCCTGCTTGCAGACGAAGTAAATTTTGGTAACTGGACTATCCGTGCGATCCTTGATAATGAAAAGACCGAAAAGACTGTAAAAGTAGAGAAATATGTCTTGCCTAAATTTAAAATTACACTCAAGACTGATAAAGAGTTCTATCTACCTGGAGAAAATCTTGAAGGAGATATTGATATCCAGTATTTCTTCGGCAAACCAGTTATGGATGCAAAGGTTAAGATCACGGTCTTTAAATTTGATATCGGGTTCAATGAGGAGGCAGTTATTGAAGGAAGGACCGATAACAATGGATTTTATCACTTCAGTTATAAACTCCCCGATTATTTTGTTGGTGAGCCACTGGAAAAGGGCGATGCCTTCGTCCGACTTGATATTGAGGCGATTGATAAGGCAAATCATTCAGAGAAGATTTCAGTAACAAAAAAGGTTGTTCAGGATTTAATAACTGTTTCCATTGTCCCTGAGGGTGGCTCCTTAAAGCCGAAACTGGAGAATAGAATCTATGTTGTGGCAAGCTATCCTGATGGCACCCCCTGTCCTGCCCAGGTTGAAATGGATATTGATGGTATGAAATTCTCAGGAAAGACTGATGATTATGGGGTTGCAGAATTTTTGTATACACCAAATAAATCAAAGACTGAAATCTTTATAAGAGTTACAGACAAAAAAGGTGAAAAGGTTATGGTAAAGAAGGAGTTTACACTTTATCCAGAACAGGAACAGATAATAATGAGGATGAAAAGAGGTATATACAAAGTCGGTGACGAAATCAATCTGGAGTTTTTGACCACAAAGAAGAAAGGGGTTGTATACCTTGATATAATAAAAGACAACCAGACTGTCCTAACAAAATCAATTGAGATAATCAATGGAAAGGGTAGTTATAAAATCTACTTGACACCGGAACTCTTTGGTTCAATCTGGCTCCATTCCTATATCATAACCCAAGGTTCGGATATAATTCGTGATACAAGATTTTGTTATGTACAGGGTGCAAATGACCTCCTTATTGATGTAAGACCGGATAAGAAGGAATATCTCCCTGGCGAGGAAGGTGAGATATTATTTACCATAACTGACAAAAATGGCAGACCGAAGATCGCTTCCCTCTGTTTGGCGATAGTTGATGAGGCAGTTTTTGCCGTAAGCGAATTACAGCCAGGGCTGGAAAAGGTATATTTTACACTGGAAAAAGAGATATTGACCCCGCGTTATGAGATCCATGGATTTGAGCCAGTAAATATCGTTCGGAATCCACCCATTGATGAGCGGGCAGAGATTGTGATGTTCTCAACCCTTGTCCCTAAGGATCCATTCCCGGTAAACTATACTACACCAATTGAAGTAAACGAAAAGATTGCACAGGTATTTTATAAAAAGATTGCAAGGGTGCGTGAAAAATTGTATGCAGCAGTTAATAAATACTACGACCGACATAAAAATTATCCAAAAACAGAGAATGCAATAGAGACACTAATAAGAGAAGGACTAATTAAAGAAGATGACCTTCTCGACCCCTGGAATAGAAGATATAGAATAAACTGTGATGATGAGTACTTCTCTTATTTCACGATTCTCAGTGCTGGTCCTGATGGGGTATTTGGGACTGACGATGATTTGAATGAATGGGGATGGAGAAGATTTGGAGTGATGGAAGAGAGGATTTTGATGGCACCAATGGCTGCAGAAAAAGGTGCGCCTGTAATAGTTACAAAATCAATGGATAAAGAAAGACCGAAAACAGGGCCTGAAGAACCAAGGGTTAGAGAATACTTTCCTGAGACATTCGTATTTGAACCGGCATTGATCACAGATGCCCAGGGAAAGGCAAAACTCTCAGTCACAATGCCTGATGCAATAACGACCTGGCGGCTGACGATGTTTGCATCATCAAAGGATGGTGAACTTGGTTCTGGACTTTCGCAAATCAGGGTATTCCAGGACTTTTTTGTTGATATTGACCTGCCAGTTGCATTGATTCAGGGTGATGAGATATCAATACCGATAGCATTATATAACTATTTACCAAAACCGCAGAAGATTAAGTTAATCCTTGAATCTGGTGATTGGTTTGAAATTTTAGGTGAAAATGAAATTACAAAGACCTTAAATAAAGATGAGGTTTCTGTAGTATACTTTCCCATCCGTGTCAAAGAACTTGGTTACCATCCAATAACTGTGAAGGCATATGGTGAGGTGAAATCAGATGCGATAAAGAGACAGATTGCAGTATTACCTGATGGTAAAAGGTTTGAAAATATAATCTCTGACCGACTTGAAGAGAATGTAGTAAAGAGAATAAGTTTTCCAGAGAATGCAATACCCGGGGCAAATTCTTTGGTCCTGAAATTATATCCAGGTATATATTCCCAGGTCGTTGAAGGGCTTGATAAAATGCTCGGAATGCCTTTTGGATGTTTTGAACAGACCTCCTCTATCACCTATCCGAATATTTTGATTCTCAATTATCTGAGACAGACAAAGCAGATAAAGCCCGAGACCGAGATGAAGGCTGAGGAATATATAAGCATCGGTTATCAGCGATTGCTATCTTTTGAGGTCAAAGGTGGTGGATTTTCCTGGTTTGGTGATGAACCGGCAAATAAGATTCTCACTGCCTATGGTGTGATGGAATTCAATGATATGGCAAAGGTCTATAATATTGATGAAAATGTCATTGAAAGGAGTGTGCACTGGCTTAAAGAAAAACAGGAGAAGGATGGTTCCTGGTCACCGGATAAGCAGTATCTGCATGCAGAAGCCTGGGGAAGGATACAGAATAGTGAGATTATGCCCACTGCATATATCGTCTGGGCACTTGCTGAGGCTGGATATAAAGATGCCCCTGCACAAAAGGGCCTTGATTATCTAAAAAGTAGATGGGAGAAGGTAGATGATGCATATGTTCTGGCGCTTATTGCCAATGCCTTTGTGGCAATGGAACCAAAATCAGAGATGACGGTGAAGGTCTTACGTAAACTAATTGATATGGCAAAGGAAGATAATGGGGTGCTATACTGGGAATCAGATATTCCTTCAATTACAATGACAAGGGGTAAGGGTGCAGATATTGAGGCAAGTGGACTTGCTACATATGCATTGGTAAAGTCCGGAAGATTTACAGACAAGACGAGTAAGGCATTGACCTATTTGATTCGTTCAAAAGATCCATCAGGTATGTGGTGGACAACCCAGGGAACGATAATCGCCCTGCGTGCACTCGTTGGAGCACTCGGTGGTATGAGTGAGAATGTAAATGCGACGGTTGTTGTTCTGCACAATGGAGAGAAGGTGCGTGAGATAAAAGTTGATAAAAATAATGCGGATGTAATGCAACAGATTGAATTGAATGAGAATCTAAAAAATGAGAATGAGGTTGAAATCCGGATGGAAGGTGAGGGGAGTTTCCTTTATGAGATCACAAGTGCCTATTACATTCCCTGGAAAGACCTGCCAAAACCGCCAATGCCCATCTTTGCCATTGATTTGAACTATGATCGAAAAACCCTTTCAATAAATGATTTAGTCACGGTTGATGTATCAATCAAACTTCTGAAGAAAGGGATAGCCCAGATGGTGATGATTGACTTGGGAATTCCACCAGGTTTTGAGGTCCTGACACCAACCCTTGATGATGATGTAGGAAAGGTGATTCAAAAATATAGCCTTACTCCCAGACAGATTATTGTCTATATAGAATCAATCTCATCAGAAAATCCAGTGAAATTTACATACCAACTCAAGGCGAAATATCCTGTTCGGGCAAAGGTCCAATCTTCAAGGGTTTATGAGTACTACAATACAGATAAAGAGGCGATCACAGAACCATTTGAAATAAGGGTGAAATAGAAAGAGAAAATTTTAATCAAACTTTACTATCTTCTTGATAAATCTTTCTCTATCCAGCACCATTTCAACAAAATAGATACCATTCGGAACCTTCTTGCCCATTTGGTCATCACCGAGCCAGATAATTTCGGACTGGTAACTGGTAAGAGCACTAAATCCCTTTACCAATCTTCCTGAGGCATTGTAGATTTTCATTAAAACTTCACCTCCACTTTGTCCTTCTGCCCGGTGGGTTGGAATTTGGAATCTAATTTTTGTAGCATTATTGAATGGATTTGGATTCGCTTCAATAAAGAGTAATGGAGAAGTATTTTTTTCCTTTATTCCCAATTGTGCTGATGCCTCGCTGCTCAATCTTGATTCTGCAAATGACTTTATCTGTGCAGTGACACAATAATGATAGGTTATTCCTGGAGTAATCTGGTAATCATCGTATGTCGTATCCGTTACCAATGAAGTATTGATCTTTGCATATGGTCCACCTGATGTCTCACTGCGGTAGATATTATATCCTGCGATATCTGGTTCTTTATTTTTCTGCCAAACAAGATTGATATGGTCTAAAACCGGTGTTGCACTGAGATTATGGGGTGGTCCTGGATGGAACCAGCCTGTATTCCACTGGTCATGATAGAATGTCCCCCAATCTGTATAATAACCACAATAGGGAACATTCTGTAAAGTCCATAGATTGACTGTGCCATTGCTTACAAGCAAAGCGATTTCAATATCGCCATCAAGGTCAACATCTCCAACCGAAGGGCTATTCACAACTGCCGCAGAAGGAATAGAGATGGGCCAATCAGTAACGAGTGAACCATTACCTTCATAGGCATAGAAGTTTCCAGGATTTGAATTATCCGCGATGAGAACCTCACGGAGTTTATCATTATCAACATCAAACACAATCGGTGAGCATTCCATCATATTACAATTCACAGGCCAGCCATTCACCTGTGTTCCGTTGTGATGTCTTGCAAGCAAATTTGGTCCACCGAAAACGTGCCCACCACCAAATATCTCCAAATCACCATCCCCATCAATATCACCAACAACCGGCATTGTATAGGTCTGGGGGCCTGGATAGGTCTGTGGCCAGTTTGCAAAATTAATGCCATCGTGGTGATAAATTCCAACATAATTCTGCCCGCCTGTATAATACGAGTGTAGTATCTCAAGGTCACCATCATTATCAAGATCTGCAAGAACAGGTTGTGCATAACTCATTCCACCTGCAACATTCAATTTGGGCCAGCCTGGTTCAGTATTCCCATTCTGGTCCCAGACATAGACTGAATAATAAGAGAGGCATACTATCTCAAAAAGGCTATCGTTATCAATATCTCCGACTGCGACCGAAGCAACTGCAAGGTAATCAGTGTTCTGTGGCCAGCCCTGATAGACCGTGCCGTTGTGATGCCAGACATAGACATGGCCTGGTTGTCCTGATTGCATCTGTGCCATAATTATTTCTAAATCACCATCACGGTCAAGGTCAAATAAAACCGGTGCGATAAAACCCAATACACCATTTGCATTCTGGGGCCAGTTTGGAAAACTCGTTCCATCATGGTTGAACACATATACATAACCATTCCGTGCAGCAACGACAATCTCCATATCACCATTATTATCAATATCACCAACTGCGGCCTTTGCCTGAACCGCTCCACCAACCGTCACGGGCCAGCCCGGCATTAAATTCCCTTGATAATCCCAGATATAAACCTGATTATTTGTTGAGCCAACAATAATTTCCAAATCACCGTCATTATTTATGTCCGCAAGGCTCGCTCCACTCGGTGCATAATAAGGGCTAACACCGATCGTCTTAGGCCAGTTCGGCATCTGCTGGGGTGGAGTGAATGTTTGAATCCAGTCTGAAGCAGATTCTCTAATTGTGTATGTTTTGGCCTCAACATCAGGTGTAATTGTCTCAATGGGTGAGTTTAATAAAATACAAATGATAAATATACTCATAATACCTCCCCTGATGCCGGAGGGGGGATTTGAACCCCCACGCCCGAAGGCCTACGCCCCTCAAACGTATGTGTCTGCCAATTCCACCACCCCGGCAAAGTAATAGATTAGCATAGATGCCTTTTTACATAATATAGGATAATCAATTTTTTGAAATTGTCAACTGAGCAGATGCAAGGGTTCAGGCAGATAATTTACACTAATCCAAAATAAAGTAGTGTGTAGAGAGAAAAATACAAGAAGGGAGATATTGTGAAAGGTGCCGTGGAACGTGAAGCGGAAGAGAGAAAGAGAAGTTCAAAGATGTCTATACTGCCAATGGCCCAATGGCTCAGTTTGGTGTGCATGTATATGGAAAGGTGGGGAAGGCTATTTTGAACTAAAAGACATTCCTAAATTTTGGTCTCTGAACCATAATGGATGGGTGCGCAACAATACTGAAAAGAAATGGGCTGGAGGCTTGACTCCGCATTATTTCTGGCTATAATTAAATTATGGAAGAGCGTATAACTACGGTCTATATTGAAGAAGAAATAAAATCAAGTTATCTTGATTATGCAATGAGTGTGATCGTGGGCAGGGCTTTGCCAGATGTCCGCGATGGTTTAAAACCAGTCCAGCGCAGGATTCTTTATGCAATGCACGAGGCGGGTCTTGCCTCAAACCGTGCCCATAAAAAGAGTGCAACCGTTATCGGTGATGTCCTTGGTAAATACCACCCCCATGGTGATATGGCAATTTACGATGCCCTGGTCAGGATGGCACAGGATTTTTCAATGCGCTATCCACTGGTAGATGGCCAGGGTAATTTTGGCTCAATAGATGGAGATGCTGCGGCTGCATACAGGTACACCGAAGTTAGACTTACGCCCCTTGCCGAGGAACTTTTAAAGGACTTAGACAAAGATACGATTGATTTCACACCAAACTTTGATGGAAGGTTGAAGGAGCCGGTTGTCCTGCCCGCAGGCTTTCCAAATCTTCTGTGTAATGGTGCCTCAGGTATTGCAGTGGGGATGGCAACGAATATTCCACCCCATAATCTTGGTGAGGTAATAAACGCACTAAATGCATTGATTGATGACCCAGAGATTGAAGATAAGAAACTTTTGAAATATATCCCTGGTCCGGATTTCCCCACCGGTGGCATCATCGCTGGTAAGAAAGGGATAGAAGAGGCATATCTGACTGGTAAAGGAAGGATTTTCATAAGGGGGAAGATTAAGATAGAGGATTTAAAGGGTGGTAAAAAGGCAATTGTGATAATGGAAATTCCATATCAGGTAAATAAGGCTGCATTATTGGAAAAGATAGCGCAACTTGTGAAAGAGAAGAAAATAGAAGATATTTCTGATTTGAGAGATGAGTCAGACAAAGATGGAATAAGGGTTGTGATTGAATTAAAAAGGGATGCCAATCCTGAGATTGTATTGAATAATCTTTATAAGTATACAAATCTCCAGACAACTTATAGCATCCAAATACTTGCCCTTGTTGATGGTGTTCCAAGGACGATTACACTAAAACAGGCACTGAAACATTATCTTGATTTTCGTTTTGAGGTCATCACCCGGAGGACAAAGTTTGAACTCGCTGAGGCAGAAAAGAAGGCACATATCCTTGAGGGACTAAAGATTGCGATTGATAATATTGATGAGGTGGTAACTATTATCAAAAAGTCTGCGGATGTGAAGATGGCAAAAGAAAGATTGATGAAGAGATTTTCCCTTACTGAGGTCCAGGCACAGGCAATACTTGATATGCGCCTTGCCCGTCTGACCAATCTTGAAAAGGAATCACTGGAAAAGGAGTATCTGGGTCTAATAAAAGAGATTGCACGATTAAAATCTATTCTTGCTTCACCAAAGGGTGTTTATGGTGTTATAAAAAAGGAATTGAATGAACTCGGTGCAAAGTATCAGGATAGCCGGAGAACAACGATTACAGAAATGGAACCTGAGGAACTCACGATTGAGGACCTTATTGCTGAAGAAGATATGGTCATCACCCTTACCCAGCGTGGGTATATCAAACGCCAGCCAATCACTGCATATCGTAATCAGAATCGTGGTGGCCAGGGCAGAAAACTTGTTGAGACCGGTGAAGAGGATTTTGCAAATCAATTATTGATTTCAAAGACCACTGATACACTCTTGTTCTTTACCGATGCAGGGAAGGTATATGCTACAAAAGTCTATGAAATTCCTGAGGCAGGTCCATTTTCAAAAGGAAGGTCTATTGCGAATCTGATTGAAATGAGCGAAGGTGAGAAAGTTACCGCCTGTCTTGGTATAAAAGAATTCTCTGACAAATTTTTTATCTTTATGACAACAAAATTGGGTAAGGTGAAGAAGACTGCACTCAGTGAATATGAAAATGTGAGGAAGAAGGGAATTATTGCAATAAAATTAGAAGGGGATGATAAATTGATTGCAGCCGAATTGACTACCGGAAAGGATTCTGTTTTATTGACCACGAGGAATGGGTTGACCCTCAGGTTTTCAGAAAAGAAGATAAGACCTATGGGCAGGAATGCAAGTGGGGTAAGGGGCATACGCCTTGAAAAAGGGGATGAGGTTGTCAGTTTTAATATTGCCCGTGAAGAAGAGGATATGCTCATCATCGGTGAGAATGGATTGGGCAAGAGGGTAAGATTTGCGGATGTCAATGAAAAGGGCAGGGGTGGAAAGGGTGTGAAGGCAATGACGATTGATGAAAAGACAGGTAAGGTTGCAGGTGCAGTGAATGTGAATGATGAGGATGATTTGATTGCAATGACTCGTAGTGGCAAAGGTATAAGGACACCGGTAAAAGAGATAAGGGTGATGGGAAGGCAGGCAAAGGGTGTTAAAATCATCACCTTAGAAAAGGGTGATAAGGTTGTCTCAATTGCGCGGATAAAGGCTGAGGTGTGATTAATATAAGGGTGAAAAGGGTGAAGAAGGGTAAAATAGGGGGAGATAGAAGAGAATCCTGGGATGAGTATTTTATGTCAATTGCCGAACTTGTGGCAAAGCGTTCCACCTGTCTAAGGCGCCGGGTCGGTGCGGTCATTGTTAAAGACAAAAGGATTCTTGCGACCGGTTATAATGGTGCACCGAGCGGGATAAAACATTGTGAAGAGGTTGGTTGTATCAGAGGCAAGTTAGGTATTGCTTCAGGTGAGAGGCATGAACTATGTCGTGGTGTCCACGCTGAGCAGAATGCAATTATTCAAGCCGCAAACTTCGGTGTTAATATTGAAGGGGCAATAATTTATACCACACACCAGCCTTGTTTTATCTGCACCAAGATGTTGATCAACGCAAAGATAAAGAAGATTATCTTCAAAGAGCCTTATCCGGACAAACTGGCGATTCAGATGCTCAAAGAGTCAGGGATTAAATTCAGTATATTAAAAAAACGCTAACGATTCCTCTGTAATCTAATCAATAATAGAGATTCAATCCGAATTTTATAATCCAGCCCGGTGTCTGCAATTTTGTTTTGTCTTCAGTAAAGAGTGCACTCCAGTCAAAACTTAGGAAGATTCTCTGGAGATCAAACTTGACCGACAAACTTTTTATTGGATAGTATTCGGTTGTGAACTTTGCCCCAAAGTCAGTGACGACGCAAAAATCAGTGGTATCTAAACCAGCACCGTTGAATGTCCACCAGGCAAAGACATCTCTAACTATGAATCCCAGCAAGAAATGGGCTTTTTCTTGAACCTTGAAAATAGAGAATGAACCTTCTGGAGAAAATGTGATCATATTTAGATTAAGTTTAATACTACCATTTTTTGCGCTTCCATTCCAGTAGCCAAAAAATAATCCCATTCTATTATCACCTGGCATAGGCATACCTATTCCAATCCCCAGATAATCATTCATTCCAATCTTTTCACCACCTAACATTCCGCTGAAAGTCTTATTGAGGTCCTTTAGCGATGGTCCATACCAGCCATATTCAAAACAAAACCATCTTGCCATCTTTTTTGTTGGTTGTGGTGCAAGTCCTTCACTCACCCAAACATCTGGTGGTGGTCCTGCAAGGACCTGAGATACCATTATAGAAAAGACAATCAATGTTATGGATATTTTATTCATTTGCCAACCTCCATCGGTATTTACATTCCATAGATTACTATTTATACGGGTATTCCTACCCTGATAGGTCCCTTTATTTGAAGAAAAGACGATTTTGTTACCATCTGGAGCGATGTCAAATGTTCCGATACCCCAATCCTCACCACCGATTATGTGTGTCTCTGAACCGGTTGAGAGATTGAGCATCCATAGACCATACCATCCCTTTGGGTCATACTCCCTGTGTTCAGGTCATAGGTCCATATGAACCGGGAATTCTCTTCGACTTCCCATTTGCCTGTATTGGGATTCCATATAACATTATACGAATTGAATGTGATTAAATTTCCATCTGGAGAAAAACTTGGATATTGCGCATTCTGAGGGTTGAGGCTGTTATTATTCTCACTGCTGGACCACCTTCTGCCTGGATCAAACAGATTTTTCTGGAACCTTCTTTATAAACATCAAAGACTATTTGCTTTCCATCCGGAGAAAAGGCAGGATCCGATTCTGTTTCTGAACTGAATGTCCTCTGGATCAAAACCCTGCTACCGGTGCCGAGGGGTCTCACATAAATATCCCCGTTGCCACTCTTCCAGGAGATAAAGGCGATCTTTGAGCCATCCTTTTGCCTCCTTTTTTATCGCTTTTTGCAAACGTGGCACTTCGCCTAAAAGTTGTGTAAGTATATTCATTTCAAAACTCGTCCGTCAAGTGAGTTGATTTTTGACTTCTCCAGTTTTTCAGATGTCACCCCCATCTCATCCAGGGCTTTTTCAATCGCAGCCTTTAGTTCTCCATCCACCCCTTTAAATTTTAACCAACGATATTAATCCCCAATACCTCTTCACTCTGAAAAAACCACCCAGATGCTGGCATAACCACTCCAAAAGCCGATGAAAATTCTCCGAAACATTGGTCGTATAGATATATCTGCGAATTGCCTCCGGATACTTCAAAAAGGTCAAATACTGCTCCCGCTTAAGCCAAACTTGAGCCCAAACCTTTAATTGCCCAAATTGCCCTTTGAAATTCTTGGCATCGGCCTGAGACATATTACGGATGATGTTACGCTTAAAATGGGTAAGGAGGTTTATCACTAAGCGTATTCAAATTTACTTTAATACCTCCTGATTTCAATTAACTGCCTAAGGTTGGATCCCCCTAAAGGGACTATTATGTGTTATTATACATAAGCTGAAGATAGCCCTGTTATATTGACAATCCCCCATTTTCTATATATAATATTAGCAACTGGGGGATCGTCTAACGGTAGGACGATTGGCTCTGGACCAATTGGTCGGGGTTCGAATCCCTGTCCCCCAGTTCTTGCATTAGCCTCCTTACCCTGTTTTATTCCCAACTCTCTCTTAAATGCCTTTATCACTGATACACCGGATAATACTTCTGACTCTTTTATTAAAGACCATCAGGGATAATAAATATAGGTTTTAAGATATTCTGACCTGCGGAGACCAATGTATCCGCAAGGAGACCCTGGACCGCATCAACATCACCACTCAAACGGGACATCAAATATCCGGTCTCTTTTTTATGGAAAAAGTAAGCGAAAGTTTCTGAATATGCTCAAATAGTTTTAGCCTTATATCAAACAAAACCCGAAAGAATATACCTAATTTCTCGGTTTTTCCGAAAACATGGAAAACATTAATTATCAAAAATAAAGAAGATATTTCACCTTGATTGCGCCGATTTGATTTTGAACCTTTAATCGATGAGTTTCATCTTGCACCCGATAATCATTTAAGGCAATATAGAGCCAGGACTTGGGCTTGAAGTTATAAGAAAAGAGAAAGCCAAAACGGTTGGTGAGATATTCAGTCTTACCAAAATCAGTGCCCGGTGTAGTAAAGACAAACTCATTGAAAATACCAAAGGTCATCGTCGGGGTTATAGTAAAATCAAGCCTCGGTGTTGCCACAGGCCAGATTGAAATAATCGTATTTGTCGTATCCCATTCAACCCAGGAATAGGAATCTAAATTCAATGAAATACGCGGCATTATAGTCCAGTAAAAACCATGCCAGGTAGATGCCTGATATGCAAGGAAATTACGGGAATAGTTGAAAGAATAATTCACATTTCCACCAAACCAGATGTTATATCTCGCACCATAACCCCAGGCGGAAAGATTCACAGAACGGGAAGTGAAATTAGTATTTGCTTCATAATAAGGTCCGTATTCTGCTTCTAAACTTACTCCCCAATTGTTTCTAAAATTTGGATTAATGCAAAAAAGTCCCTTTTTTGACCACTGCTCCTCTCCTGGTTCTTGCGCTAAAAGGCCGCCAAACCAAATCCAAAAATTCCTCAATAAACCTTCCCGATATGCTTTATATGGTCCTGTAGCCACCATAAATTTTTTCATCCCTGCCCAAGGCACATAACCAATATCCCGAACATCAAATGAATCCTGAATAAATCGGGCACTTGAAAGGGTCAGAAAATTCTTGATAAAACCCATAAACCCCGAAGTAAAGGCAAATCCCTTTTTATTATTCCGCTCACTATATGCACCCTGCATAACCAGTTGGTTTGGACCTGAACGATACACACCATCAAGACCAATGGCATAATTATAGGTATCACTATTTACTGCCATCCCACTTAATAAGAACCCTAAATCCGAATTCTGCAATACACCAATCTTTGCCCGCACAACCCCAAATCCTTTTTTCGGCTCAATGAGTGTATCACCATTCTTCAATTCATCTGTATACGCACCAAAAATACCATAATTTAGTTTCTCTGATTTGCTCGTCAATTTTAAACCACCGATTATCGGCACAACCTCGTTATTTATTGATTTGCCAATTCTGCGGGAATAGAATATTCTAAGTGGTGAAAAGAATCCTTTACCCTCACCAAATTCCGCCATCCGGAATATCTCAAAACCTTCAATAAAGAATGGCCTTCTTTCGCTCAAATAAGTCTCATACTGCGATAGATTTAAAGTGAATGGGTCAGATTCAATCTGGGCAAAATCAGGAAATGCTGTGGCATTGAGGGTTGTTTGGCTCGTAACATCCCATTTGAGATTCAAACTACCCTTCAATTTAAATTCCGCAGCTTCAAGACTTACTTTATCCAAGCGGAAAAATCCTTCGGGATAAACTTCAAAATGATAACCAGTAACGTTAGAGCTTATACCTTTTAATACTCCGAATTTCGAAACCCTAAAGCCCTCCTCCTGGGATACTTCAACCCAGTAATCAACTTCCTGATTAACGATGATGTCTCGTTTAAAGTTTACTCCCCATTCATTCAAACCCTTTTTATAATGGATTGACTTAAAGGAAATCTTGATCTCTACCTCATAGCGGTCATCATAAATTTTTACCCCATAATTCCAAACGCCGTCCCATGAATCATCTGCTGATCTTCCATCATCAAGGATGATACCATCAATATAGCCGCCACCAACATAAACAACGAAAGCATAAGCAGTTATCTTGTTCCCAAATGTATCCAGATATACCGCAACAGCATCATCTTTTGTGCTCATTAAGTTAACTGGTTTTGTATTTTTTGTCCAGCACCTAAAGGCAACATAGAGATTATTTTCATCCTGTAAGAGATAGACTACTGTTTCATCAGAAGGTGGGCACTTTTCATAAGGCATATTCTGGACAAAACCATAAGCCGAATCCGCCATTTGCCAGAGTTCTTCGATAAACCCATCAATAATAGGCACGGATGATGCAAAATGAAGTTCAACGCATTTTTCAGAAGTAAAAAAGATAAAAAATATTATTATTTCCATTGAAATTACTTTTTATGAAGTTTCAACAATCACGGTTGCAATACAAATTTTAGTCTATTATATATTGTCTTTCAAATAAAATTCTATATTCTTCACAGTTCTTTGAAAGTAAACTATGGGTTCCTGTTGCTATAATTCTACCGTCCTTCATTACTACAATTTGATCGGCATTATGGATTGTAGAAAGTCTATGAGACACCACAACCACTGTAAGAGCGGGATAATTCTTTTTAATATTATAAACAATAATTTCTTCAATTTTGCTGTCAATGGCTGCGAATGTTTCATCAAGTATGATAAAAGATGGTTTTCGGAGTAATGCACGGGCTAATGCTATCCTCTGCTTTTGTCCATCGGAGAAATTGGTTGCATTTACATTTAGGTCTTTTGTAAATTCATCAATGCAGCATATCTCGCAGATGTTTTTAATTTCATGCTCATTATAAATTTCGCCGAAGGTCAAATTGTCTTTGAGGGAGGCATTAAATATAAAATCTTTATTTGGAACATAGATAATATTTTTACTTAATTGTGTAGAGTCATAATTACTATATGGCTTTCCATTTAGCAGAATAAATCCGCTTTCCGGTTTATACAATCCACTTAAAAGCAGACACAAAGTTGTCTTACCATTACCTGTTGCACCCACTACCGCAGTCCAACTCTTACCCTGAATTTCTAAGTTAAGTTCTCTCAAAATCTTACCTCTGTCATAGGAGAATGAGACATCCTTCAGGATGATTTTATCAATTATTTTGGGAAAACTATCTCCAATGGTTATTTTTTCTTCTGGATGTTCGAGAATCTCTAAAATTCTACGAATACTTGGATATGCCCCTGGTATTGTGGTTAATAAGAAGTTTATATTCCACACAGGAACGTAGACTCTGCTCACAAAGGCAAAAAAAGCAACGACTGTTGGAAAATCTACTGCTCTATTTGCGACTAAAATGCTTCCAACACCAAGAATAACTAAAGGTAAAGTATATTCAATGTAAGAAGTCAATCCGTAATAAACATAAAAACATTGTGCTCTATATTTTGAAATTTTCTTCCACTCATCTATTTTTTTGTTAAATATACTCTCTAAGTATTTGTAGGGCTTAAATAATTTCAAGGTGAAAATACCTGCTATGTTTTCTCTTATCATTTCTACTATTGGATCGCTAGCCTTTCTTTCTTCCTCAGCACTTTTTTCTAGTCTGGGCTTATACCTTTTTTCCAATATACTGTAAATCGGAAAGGTTGCAATTGTGATTAACGCCAATATAGGATTCAATTTAAATAACACAAAACCAATAACTATGATTTCAATGAAAGCCGATAAAATAGCCGGTAATAATGGTGAATTTTCACCAATAATTTCTACATCAGCCGTCATTTTTGTAATAATTTCTCCCGGTAAATTATGACTAAAATAATTGATAGGCAGTTTAATCATTTTCTCGTGAAGTCTTTTTTTGAGATCTCCTTTTGCACAAATCTTTAACTTGGCAACTTCATAATCTGAAAATGCCCAAAATAATCTTGTAAACGAGTAAAGTATTATAACACCCGAAAATAATTTTATTATATATAATGCTTCTCCTCGAGTTATACTATTTAGAAGCTCTCTTACGAAAAAAGGAATTACTGCCTCCAATAGAATATATAAAAGTGAAAAAGTTATTATTCTATTCGTTTCTCTTTTATTGATTTTTGCAATATTTAGGATATACTTAAGTTCGCGACGCATTACTCTAACTCAATAACGTTTGACAAATATAAATCATAGATAAAACCAACAACATCTTCAGTAATAATGTTTCTCCCTGGGGGGTTGTGGTAATAGGATAAAACTTCCTCTACTATTTGCTCAACTTTAATGGTACTCTCAACAATTTTATGCCATATTATCTTCCCGCTTCCCTCTATAATTTGATATGTTTGAAATAACTCATTCCAGATTTTGATTTCGCCACTTGATTCTAACCATTTAGCATTACTTCTTAAATGCACCCTTTTTCTAAGAATATCTTGTATAAAATCGCTTTTATGGGCTAATATGTGGGCACAGTCTGGAATATCATCTAACGAATAATGGATAATTGGGCATGGTAAGCATATTTCATTTACCTTGCAATCTCGGCAAGTTAATCGGTCTTTCCGATGTTTTACACGTAATTTAAAATTCCGGAACGATTTAAAGAAATCGGAATTATCCACTTCCTCCAATGATGATACTTCTTTAATGTTAATGGTCTCCAATTTATATTCCTTTTTTTGAAGGATTGCTTTGCAATATAATAAATTATTTGTCATTCCACACGGAAGTAATCTTCCGTCAGCTTGCATATACCATATTCTCTCCCCTGCCTGACACCACATATTCCTTGGGTGGAAATGGAGAGCAAGTGAATAACGCCAATTTAAATAATCTACCAGTGAGAACGGAGCATCTAACTGAACCACCAATTGATGGTAATTTTCTTTTCTCATCTCTAATGCAAGTTGTTCGAAAGCCCTACACCTTTCTTCAGGACTAAATCTTAACTCATTTTCCAACTCATGGGCTCTCCCGGAGATATAAATATCCATAAAATCAATAATATCAATCTTTAATCTTTTTGCAAGTTTCAACATGTCAGCAACATCATTTAAATTGTCTTTTACCAAAGTGAACGCGACTCCTATTTTCATGTTGCTTTTGTTACTTTTTTCAAGCAATTCTTTCAGCTTGGTAATATTGGCTACAATTTTTGAAAATGTGCCTTTTCCTCTTATGCCATCATTAACACTTGGCTTGGAGCCATCTAAGCTTACTACAATTTGATCCACGCCTAATTCAATTAATTTCTTGGAATAGGATTCTGACAGCACAATGCCGTTGGTATTAATTGTTACACATATATTGCGAGACTTCGCATGTGCTATAATTTGGAATAGATCCTTCTTCAGCAAGGGTTCACCACCTAATAAATGAATATGAGGTACTTTGGAGTTTGCAATTTTATCAATTGCAGAGAAACATTCAGCAGTATTAAGTTCGCGACCAGCACCGTATAAAGGAGAGATATATCTATCAGAATTAAAACAGTGTTTACACATTAGATTACATTTAGAAGTTATATCCCATATGATTGTTAGTGGAATTGACATAATTTCTTCTATCTATTTCATAGCCATGGGTAGTGATGATTTTTTATCTGCTAGGGTACCATTCACTTAGGCTTACACCTATTTTTGGCAGAAAGACAGAGATCGCGGATGTCAAATTGACTGGAATTTTGAGATAGAAAATATCACCACCACCCATGGCTGAAGTTATTTCACAAAGACATCATTATCTATAGCCAGGTATGTTTACACATACCCATTCCGCTCTTCCCACAACCATCGATATTTGTAATGTCATCCACGGTGACTAAGAGTTTACGATAGAGTAAAGTCATGGCTGGTTTTTCGTAGACGCGGAGGGATTCATTAGACGAGATTGCTGACAATTGGGAAGAATGCTCTATTTCAAAAGGGTTTGGCACATTAGCCATATTTAACCTCCTCACAATTGTTGCTGTAGATATTCATAATTTCCCAAGTGATGAATCCACCCCGGCCCCCGAGCAGCACGACTTTTTTGAAGGACCCTTCTCGCTATGGGCTGGAAATTTAAACACGCACCTTGACGATGCGGCCAGCCCACAGGGGTCAGGACCGGAACCGAATTCTGGTCTTTTTAGTCTATCTTGTTTCATAATTCCTTAACTTCATTATCCTTTAGCGAGACCGCCAATCCTCCACAAAAAATGGTGGACGATACTGCGTTTCCTGCAAGTCCCGGCTTCAGTGTCGGACGATCCTGCGAACATTCTGGTCTATCTTGTTTTTCTAAAGACTGCTCAATCATTTTATCCTCACATTCCTTTTTTTTCATTCCGCGCTTCATCCCTTCTTCACCATTTCTCGTCACCCTTTAGTTTTTTTTGCAAGGCTGAAGCCTTGCCCTACATATTCTTCAATTGCCTTAAATTGCCCTATAAATGCCATCACATAATATATATGCAAATTTCGTGCCAACTTGAAAGTGCCGAAATTTCAACACTTTTAAATTTTTTACTGACATCTGATGTCAGTGAGTTATCCACATTTTACTACAAAAATTCCGAAATCTTATGAAAAATAAAGAGTTTTACACTGACATCTGATGTCAGTGGTTTTGACATAAAATGTCAGTAAGGCAAAATTAGGGGTATTTTTAAGGACAAATGGCAAAAACTCCCGAAATTTCAAGATTTTTGCCAAAGTATTCTGCTAAAAAATTTGAAATGGGGGATTGGCTATAAACAACCCCAAAACTCAAATAACAAAATAACATCTTAAAGTCGCTTTATATCGTCTGTTCAGGATTTAGCCCATTATTTATACTATTTTTGGTAAATTACGTTCAAATGGAATCCTAAAGCGGATTTGCGCCAAGAAATTATTTGCCGAGCAAGCCGCCAAGAGGTGTGGCGGCCGGCCACTACAAGTTTGAGCAGAGATATTCATAAATCAAAACTCATTGACCCTTGTTAGAAGAAAATTATTGGAAGGCAAAAACCTTGCATTCCTGCAATTGACGAAACCGCCAAACCTTTGACGATACGGGCGGCGAAACCGTATAACCATTGATATCACCATTTTTGTTCTGCAGTGGTCAAGCTTGCTTGACATAAAAAATAGAATTGTAGTGGTCAAGCTTGCTTGACTTCTTTATGCCGAGTAAGCCGCCAAGAGGTGTGGCTGCCTGCTACTACATTACAAGAACACATGGGATTGCTTCGCCCGCCTTCGGCGGGCTCAACGACAGAGGGAGTAAGGCGGGCCCAATGACTTTTAGTATGAATAATCCGGGCTAGTTTCTCCCCAATTATCTTTATTGTTTTCGGAGTAGCAGACCTTGGTCAGTAATTTTTATTTGCCTTCATATCTTTTAAATAGCGATAAATCTGTCGCTCGGAAAGTTTTAATTCCTCACAGGTCTTTTTGATGTTGCGATTATTTTTTAGAAAGCACTCGTAAACCAATCTTGCTCTATATTCACGAACTTTCTCTTCTATTGATAATGGTTTACTCGGGTTCAAACCCAAATCATCCACATCAATATTTTCTTTATTACAGAAGAAACACGCCTGCTCAAGAATCTTTTCAAGTTCCCGGACATTGCCTGGATAATCATATTCTATTAAGGCTTTCTTCGCCCCTTCAGTCAAACCCCCAATAAAACCCTTGTGCCTTTTCTTAATCTTTAAAATTATATGGTCAATCAAAGCCAGTATCTCTTCCTTCCTCTCTCGTAATGGTGGAATTTTAATCACTGGAGAACATATCCGATAATATAAATCCGCACGAAACTTTCCAGCTTTTACCAGTGCCTCAAGATCCTTATTTGTTGCAAAGATAAACCGCACATCAACAACCCGTGCCTCATTGCTACCCAATGGAATTACTTTTTTATCCTCAAGGACCCTTAAAAGTTTTGCTTGAACCTCTAATGAAAGTTCACCAACTTCGTCCAAAAAGAGTGTTCCCTTATCCGCATATTCAATCTTGCCCACCTTGTCATTATAGGCACCGGTAAACGCACCTTTTTTGTTTCCAAAGAGTTCTGATTCAAATAACGTCTCAGGCATTGCTGCACAATTAAAGACCACGAATCTTTTATCTGCACGCGCACTTGCATTATGGATCGCCGAGGCAAGGAGGTCTTTTCCAGTGCCACTCTCACCCACGATCAAAACATTTACATCCTGGATTGCAAGACGCCTTGCCTGTTCTTTTATCTCCTCTAATCCCACTATATCATCAAAGGTATAAGGGGCAATGAAAGTATCTTCTGTGGAGATTTCCGGTGATTTTTTTGGTACTGGTTTAAATACAAATAAAAATCCATCATTGTATATCCTGCGCAGCATTAAAAACTTTTTATCTAAACGCCCTGATTCTACAATGCTATTGGTAACTTCCTCCAGATTCAGGATAGCATCGTTAAAATTCTCAAGGATGCTCCTCCCTTCTTCAATCTTCAATATTCTCCTCGCACCGGGTGTTAACCAGTTAATAATACCTCTGGTATCCGTGCTGAGTGCAATAGAATCAAGAGAATTTAACATACCAACCAGGAATCTTTCTTCCTCTATCTTTTTATAAGTCTCTTCAATCAAGCGTGCCAGAACCTTCACCAATGCAAAGGTATAGGGATGGCCCTTCCTCTGGGGATGGACAATGACTATCGTGCCCAATAATAGGCCTTTGTTAAATATCGGTGCACAGAAGCAGGCACCGGACTGAAATATCTTTAGATAATACTCTTTACCTTCAACATATACGGGTTTTTTATGCCTTATCACAAGGGCAACTGCATTCGTTCCTGCATCCTCTTCACGGAGCGAACCACCTTCGCCAAGCCCTATTTTTCTCCTGGCTCTTAATATCGCTTCAGGACCAATCGCCCTTAATATATAACCATCCTTATCTGTTAATAAAATTATTGAACCGCATAGTTTGAATGTCTCATAACACATCATCAAGTATGGAAGGGCTGACTCTATAAAAATTTTATTTACCTCCACCCTTTCTTTAAATTCTGAAGGGGATAAAGAATTTGTGATACAGGATTTATTTGGATCAAGCCCCAATCTCTGGCATCGCATCTTTGATTCAGTTATCCATTTTTTTCTTTCAACCATTCCATTCATTCAAGGCTCCATTTTTAGATTGTTCACCAACCTTTCATTAAAATAGAAAAAGGTATAAGGCACCCACCTATAATGGTAGATTTTTTATACAACTACCACAGGTAGGGGGCCTTATACCTTGGGATGATTATACATAAAAAAGGATTCTTGTCAATACATCAAATAGGTCTCAAAAAGTATTTAACTAAATCAAGAGATAAATGGTATAAAACCCAAATTTTCTATCTAAAATAAAATTCCTGAAGGTGAGAAAAATTTTGATCCCTCAAGGCTAATGTAAATAAATCTTTTAAAAAGGGAGAGGTTCTTGCAAAAAGGATTTTAGTACCTTTATCTCATCAAAATAAACTGCGCCACCTGCTCCATACTCGGTTGAGATGGCAAAAGTATCTGATGTCTCCTTACTTGCAGATGGAACATTATCTGCAATCATCTTCCCATCTATCCACACGTCCATTAATAAACTTTCATAATCTATACTTACCCGGATATTATACCAGGTATTATGATGCCATCTGAAATCAGTGGGCTGAGGGTCTAACCCCCTTACATAGACCATGCTGTCATTAAGATCAAAGAGAACACCATTATAGATTGTGCCCAATGTTGGACTAATCTTTACAAAAAAACCTGCAAGCGCACCTGCAGGACTATTTTCAGGAATCATTAATCCATATTCATAAGAGAGTTTATTCAATTTTGTCAAATTAAGTTCAATACCATCGGTCCTCACCCATTGTGAAGAGCCACAAATCCGGAAACTTTTATTTCCCTGATAAGAGAACAGTGTATCCACATAGGTGCTTTCAACCATTCCGGGCCAGATCTGGAACCAGTATTGTGAAGGATAATCATAGATATTATAATATTCAAAGTCATCGTAGAACAACATAATATTGTAGACTATTACGGAGATTGTTTCGGATGTTATATAATTTCCGTTTTTAAGCGATGCCTTTGCATATATTGTATGGATTGAACTATCAGGCAAAGGAATCGTATTCCACTTGTATATATATGGTTCATCTTCAAAGAATTTTACAAGCGAATCATCAATAAAAAATCCAAGGACGGTAATATCATTACCATCAATCACCTTCGCCTTTATTTCAACAATACCTTCAACAATACTACCATCTTCCGGACTGACGATTTCAATCAGGGGCTGGTTTTTGCCACAGTGGAGAGAGAAGATAATAATTAAGTAAAATGGAAATTTGGTTGCCCTGAAAAGTTGTCGTTTCATAAGCATTGTAAGAGGTCACACAAAAGCGACA